>Ga0137415_10005416_pt1 | contig 12642 bp, 9 predicted proteins | sample CZODoug3_1_1_16f_FD_183082 | JGI IMG/M metagenome (GOLD analysis project Ga0137415, IMG submission 183082) | Vadose zone soil fungal communities from Angelo Coast Range Reserve, California, USA - CZODoug3_1_1_16fungal (Hybrid Assembly) | ecosystem: Environmental > Terrestrial > Soil > Vadose...
GGCGGGACGGTGCTCCCCGGCCTGGTGGGGATGCACGACCATCTGTTCTATCCGGCGGGCGGCGCCATCTTCCACTCCATGCCGCGCAGCTTCCCGCGCCTGTATCTGGCCACGGGAGTCACGACCATCCGCACCACTGGGAGCATCGAGCCGTACACCGACCTCGAGGTGAAGAAGGAGATCGACGCCGGCAAGCAGCCCGGGCCGCGGGTGCACGTCACCGGTCCGTACCTGGAAGGCAAGGGCACCTTCACCCCGCAGATGCACGAGATCGGTGACCCGGACGACGCGCGCCGCACGGTGGAGTTCTGGGCGGAGCAGGGCGCCACCTCGTTCAAGGCGTACAACTTCCTCACCCGCGCCGAGCTGGGCGCGGCCATCCAGGCGGCGCACGCGCGCGGGATCAAGGTGACCGGCCACCTGTGCTCGATCGGCTTCCGCGAGGCCGCGGCGCTCGGCATCGACGATCTGGAGCACGGGCTGGTCGTGGACACCGAATTCTTCTCGGGGAAGAAGCCGGACGAGTGTCCGACGCCGCGCCTGGCGTACGTCGAGCTGTCGCGCATGGACGTCGGTTCGCCGCAGATCCAGGGGCTCATCGCGGACCTGGTGAAGCGGAGGGTGGCGGTCACCTCGACGCTGCCGGTCTTCGAGCTGCTCGATCCGGGCCGCATGACGCAGCCGCGCGCCCTGGAGGCGATGTCGCCGGATGCGCGGGCGCTCTATCTGCAGAACCAGCTGCGCAACGCGCAGCCCGCCAAGGACGCGGCGGACTGGAAGAAGCTGCTGCAGCTCGAGATGCAGTTCGAGCGCGCCTTCGTGGCGGCGGGAGGCACGCTGCTCGCCGGCTGCGATCCGACCGGAAACGGCGGCGTCGTGGCGGGCTACGGCGACCAGCGCGGGCTCGAGCTGCTGGTGGAGGCCGGCTTCACGCCGGTCGAGGCGATCCGCATCGCGACCCTGAACGGAGCGCAGTTCCTCGGCGAGGCGGAGCGCATCGGATCGGTGGCGCCTGGGAAGCTCGCCGACCTCGTGCTGGTGGACGGCGACCCGTCGAAGCGCATCGCAGACGTCGAAAAGGTGGAGGTCGTCTTCAAGGACGGCGTGGGATATGACCCGGGCAAGCTAATCGATTCGGTCCGCGGCACCGTCGGGCTGCGGTAGGAAGGCAGCGATGCGCGGGTCACGCCGGCGTTCCCCCGGAGACGGACGACGACCGGTCGGGGCAGCGGAAGTCGGCCGCCGGCGGACCGAGGTGAAGCGCGACGAAGCCGAGGGGCGCCGGCAGGGCGCGGAAGAGAAGCGCTCGAGGGCCGAGCGCGGCCGGAGGTCCTCGGAGGGCGCGCGAAAGTCCGCGGAGAAAGCGAGGCACAGCGCCGAGAACGCCCGCCGCTCCGCGGAGGCCGCGCGCCTCGCGGCGGACGAGGCCCGACGAATCCTGGACGAGGCCCGGAGGCAGTCGGAGATGCTCCGGCGCGACGCCGAGAAGGCTCGCATGGCCGCGGAGCAGGCCAGGCACGCAGACGATGCTCGTTTCCAGGTCGCGGTCCGCGAAGCCGTCCGGGAGCAGGCGGAAATCTCGGCGGAGATGCGCGTGGCCGCCGCGGCGTTCGGCGCGAACCCGGCGGTGGCGAATGCGGAGCAGCCGCCCGCGCCGGAGCCCCGCGCCCGCCGCAAGAGGCGCTGAACCGGCGATGTCAGTTCAGGCTGAACTGCGCCTTGCGATCCAGACCGCATCGCTACCGTCGAGGCTCGGACGTCCCGCGATGGCCGCGGCACCTGCTCGGAACACGTTACGTCCCGCTGTCCCGGCCGCGGAGATCCGCCGGGGTGACCGCCTCGTCGATGCGGCTGGCGAGCTGGTCGTGATCCTCCCGGATGGCGCGGGGGAGATGGGAGCCGAAGGAATCGAAGAAGGTCTCCTGGCTCTGGACGGCGTCCTCCCATTCCTGGGGGTCGACGCGGAGGAGTTGGGAGACGGCGGCGTCGGAGATATCCAGGCCGCGCAGGTCCAGGGCCGAGCGGATGGGCACGTCGCCGATTGGCGTGTCGGTGGCGCCGGCCCGGTTGCCGTCGGAGCGCTCGAGGATCCACTTGAGCACGCGCAGGTTCTCGCTGTAGCCCGGCCAGAGGAGCTTGCCGTTCTCGCCGGTGCGGAACCAGTTCACCCGGAAGATCTTCGGCGGCGACTTGAGCTGCTGGCCCATCTTCAGCCAGTGTCCCCAGTAGTCGCCCATGTTGTAGCCGCAGAAGGGGAGCATGGCCATCGGGTCGCGGCGGAGGACGCCGACCTTGCCGGTGGCCGCGGCGGTGGTCTCGGAGGAGAGCGTCGCGCCGAGGAACACGCCGTGCTGCCAGTTGCGCGACTGGAACACCAGCGGAACGGTGCGCTGCCGGCGCGCGCCGAAGAGGATCGCGGAGATGGGCACGCCCTCCGGCTTCTCCCAATCCGGCGAGATGGAGGGGCACTGGCTGGCGTGCGTGGTGAACCGGCTGTTCGGGTGCGCCGCCTTCTCCGGCGACTTCGGCGTCCAGGGCCGGCCCTGCCAGTCGAGCGCCTTCTCCGGCGGCGGATCGTCGTGGCCTTCCCACCAGGGGGTTCCGTCGGGGCGCAAGGCCACGTTGGTGTAGATGGTGTCCTTCTGGATCATCTCCATCGCGTTGGCGTTGGTGTTGCGGCTGGTCCCGGGCACCACGCCGAAGAAACCGGACTCGGGATTCAACGCCCACAGCCGCCCGTCGGCGCCGGGGCGCAGCCAGGCGATGTCGTCGCCGACCGTCCAGGCCTGCCAACCGGGCATGCTCGCGGGCGGCACGATCATGGCGAGGTTCGTCTTTCCGCAGGCGCTCGGAAAGGCGCCCGTCACGTAGTGCATCTTTCCCTCGGGCGAGCGCAGCGCCAGGATCAGCATGTGCTCGGCGAGCCAGCCTTCCTTCTTGCCCAGCCAGCTGGCCAGGCGCAGCGCCAGGCACTTCTTGCCGAGGAGCGCGTTGCCGCCGTAGCCCGACCCGACCGACCAGACCGTGTTCGCCTCGGGAAAGTGGCAGATGAAGCGGCGCTCCGGGCTCAGGTCGCCCAGCGAGTGGAGGCAGCGGGTGAAGTCGTCCGAATCGCCCAGATGGTCGAGCGCCACCTGCCCGATGCGCGTCATGATCCGCATGTTGAGGACCACGTACTTGCTGTCCGTGATCTCCACGCCGACCTTGGAGAAGCGCGATCCCGGCGGGCCCATCAGGAACGGCACCACGTACATGGTGCGGCCCTTCATCGCTCCCTTGTAGAGCCCGGCCAGCTTCCTGCGCGCCTCGTCGGGCGCCATCCAGTTGTTGTTGGGGCCCGCGTCGTCCTTCTCCTCGGTGCAAACGAAGGTGAGGTGCTCGGTGCGAGCCACGTCGTGCGGCGCGCTCCTGTGGAGGTAGCAGCCAGGCAGCTTGGACTGGTTCAGCTCGATCAATTCGCCCGTCTGGAGGCACTCGCGGATGAGCCGGTCCTTCTCGCCCTGCGACCCGTCGCAGAAGACCACCTGCTCGGGCGTGGTCATGCGCCGGATCTCGTCGACCCACTTCTGGATCGCTGCGTTCTGGAGTCTCATCGTCTCCCTCGAAAGTATGCCCAGGATGGCGGTGTACTGCCCGGACCGTAGAGGAATCTAGCCCCCCTCGCAAGCCGGCGCCTCTCGGCGAAACGACCGCTTGTCCGCTGCCGGAAAGCTCGGCCGTGCCGCGCCGTTCGCCGGAGGACGAAACGGGCGGCTTCCCCGCCCCGCCGCGGTGAGCCTTGACGGCCTTGAACGAAAGGTGGATGGTGCGCCTCGCTCGCGGAAGTGGTCCGACCATCTGACCATCCGAGGATCGTTCCAGTGCCGAGCTCCGCTTCACGCAAACGCACCGAGACAGTCTCTCCGGCGCCGATCGACGAGCTGCAGGCGGTCCGCAAGAACCGCCGGTACGAGCAAGTCGCGGAGCAGATCCAGGGCCTGATCGCGCGCGGCGTTCTCAAGCCCGGCGATCGGCTGCCGCCGGAGCGCGACCTGGTCGCCAAGTTCGGCGTCGGGCGCGGCTCCATCCGGGACGCCATCCGCACGCTGGAGGTGATGGGCATCGTCGAGCCGCGGCAGGGGCACGGGACGGTGGTGCGCGAGCTGTCCGCCGAATCGCTGGTGGTGCCGCTCGCAACCGTGCTCTCGGAGAAGCGCCACCTGGTAGGCGAGTTGCTCGACGTGCGCCGCATGATCGAGCCCGCGCTGGCGAACCGCGCGGCGAGAAACGCCACGGCGGAGGAGATTGGCAAGCTGGAGGAGATCCTCCGCCGGCAGCAGGCCAAGGTGCGGCGCGGCGAGCCGGGCATCGAGGAGGACTCCGAGTTCCACTACGCGATCGCGGTGGCGGCGCGGAACACGGTCGTGCTGCGCGTCCTGGACGTGCTGATGGATCTCTTGCGCGAGAGCCGCACCCGCTCGCTGCAGTTCCCCGGCCGCTTGGAGCGGTCCTTCGCCGGCCACCTGCGCGTGCTGCGCGCCATCAAGCGCGGAGACCCGGCCGGCGCGGAGAGGGCGGTGCGCCAGCACCTGACGGAGATCGAGGAAGTCGTCATGAGGAAGCTCTGAGGAGGTCCCAAGATGGGTCGCCTGTACGCAGTCGAGATCGTCTACCGAGGCATCTTCCAGAAAACCCTGGCCAAGAACATCAGCCGCGCGATCGTGCTCGCGGCCCACAAGGAGGGAAAACCGGGCATCTCGTTCGGGCGCTACGGCGACAGCCCGGAGCGCAACGGCATCCCCGCCAAGGCGTTCGCCATCGTCGCCACCGACGACATCACCCTCGAGGAGGGAATGGCGAAGTACGAGCCCCAGGAGGTCGACGTTTCCATCTGCGTCGACGACACCCTCTTCAAGGGCGTGGAGTCCTGGGCCTGGTACGGGCTGCAGCCGATCAACAAGCTGGTCAAGCCGGGCGGCACCCTGATCGTGACCTCGGTGGAGAGCCCCGAGGTCCTCGCCGAGATGGCCCACCGCAAGGCCGCGCCCTACAACATGGCCATCATCAAAGGGACGCCCAGCTTCTCCGGCCTGTGGGTCTACAAGGACGACCACAGCGACGTGCGCATCCTGGGTGCCATCGCCAAGGTGCTGCCCGAGCTGTTCAGCCTCGCCTCGGTGCAGGAGACCATCCGCGACGAGTGGCATGACGAGCTGAAGGCCACCTCCGCGCAGCGCTCGTTCGAGCGCCTGCAGACGTACACGGTGCAGCCGACGCAGGGCAATCCGGAGGAGCCGTACAAGTTCACGATGCCCAAGTGGACCGAGATGCGGGAAGGCATCGCCATCCCCGGCATCCCGATGGGCCACAAGATGGCCGACCCGATCACCGGGAAGGAGGGCGGCTACCGTCCCGAGCGCAACCCAACGTTCAAGAAGTGGGCGACGCGCACCATGCGGCCGGTGGTGGACTTCGACAAGTGCATCAAGTGCACGCTCTGCTGGCTGGCGTGTCCGGACTCCGTCTTCGACGTGACGCCCGAGGGCCTCTACGACGCGAACATGGAGGCCTGCTGCGGCTGCGGCGTATGCGAGGCCGTCTGCCCCGAGCCCCAGTGCATCACCATGGTGAACGAGACGGCGTTCCCGGACAACGCCGGACAGTGGGACGCCTGGAGGAAGGACCACGACGGGTACGAGAAGTGGGTGAAGGAGAAGATCGCCGATCGGCCCGAGCGGTCCCACGGCTTCCGCTTCCGCGGCCAGTACGAGGAGCAGGTCCCCGACATGCTCCAGATCGCCCGCCAGGGCTGAGGGAGAATCGACATGGCAGAAGCAATCGTTCCCCACCAGGAGTTCAAGAAGCCCCAGGCGGCGAAGGGTGACGAGACCTCGCTCATCACCGGCAGCGAAGCCATCGCGGTCGCCTGCAAGCTGGCCGACGTGGACGTGATCACGGCGTACGCCATCCGCCCCTACGACACCGTGATGCAATACATCGCCAAGTTGGTGGCGAACGGTGAGCTCGACTGCGAGTACATCGTCGCGGAAGGCGAGCACTCGCAGTTCGAGATCGTGAAGCACGCGAGCGCGTGCGGGGCGCGCGTGTTCTGCGGATCGTCCGGCGTCGGCTGGATGTACGCGATGGAGGCGCTCACCGTCACGCCGGCGTTGCGCATTCCGATGGTCGCCATGGTCGGGAATCGCGCCCTCGACGATCCGGGCGCGTTCGGCGTGGAGCACAACGACGCGCTCGCGGTGCGCGACCTGGGCTGGCAGCTCGTCTGGGTCGACAGCGCGCAGGAAGCGCTCGACGTCGCACTCATGGCCTACAAGGTGGCCGAGGATCGGCGGGTGTTCCTGCCCCTCGCGATCAGTTGCGACGGCGCGTTCCTGACCCACTCGCAGGGAATCGTGAAGATCCCCTCGCGGGAGAAGGTGGACTCCTTCCTGCCCCGGTACAACCGCGGCGACCTGCTCCTCCACCCGGACAACCCCATCAGCGTCGCGCCTCAGGCGAACGAGGACTGGCTGATGGAGATCCGACGCCAGACCGCGGCGGCGATGGAGCGCTCACCGACGGTCATCCGCGAGGCGTACAAGGACTTCGCGCGGATCTTCGGCCGGGACTATGGCAACCCGTTCTTCGAAGAGTACATGACCGACGATGCGGACGTGGTGCTCGTCGGCATGGGCACCCTCTCCACGCCGGTCAAGGTCACCATCCGGCAGATGCGCGAGGAGGGCAAGAAGGTCGGGTTCGTCCGCGTGCGCTGGTTCCGGCCCTTCGCCGCCGAGGAGCTGGCGAAGTCGCTGGGCCGCTTCAAGGCGGTGGGCGTCATCGACCGGGACTTCTCGCTGGGCTCGCCGTTCCACTCGGGCGTGCTGGCCAACGAGGTCCGCAGCGCCCTGTACCCCGCGGCGAATCGGCCGCCGGTGCTCGGGTTCATCTGCGGCCTGGGCGGCCGCGAGGTGACCGTGCCCGACGTGCGCAAGATGAGCGAGAAGGTTTACGAGGCGGCAGCCGGCAAGTCGCAGCCCCTGACCCAATGGATCGGCCTGCGCGAGTAGCCGGCCACCGTCCAAACGATTCGAGAAGGAGACCTCAAGATGGCGATCACCGATAGGGAGCTGGCGGAGCTGACGCACCTCCGAGGCACGCAGAAGCTGGACGCGTTCAAGGGTGTGAAGAAGCTTCCGCTCGAGGAGTTTTTCACCTCCGGGCACAGGACCTGTCAGGGCTGCGAGTCGGCGCTGGTGATGAAGCTGATGGTCAAGGCCGCGGGGCCGCGCACCGTGGTGCTGGGCAGCACCGGCTGCATGTACGTCGCGAACACGACGTACTACAGCACCTCGTGGGTGGTGCCCTGGATGCACACGCAGCTCGGCTCTTCGGGCTCGGCGGCGCTGGGCGCGTCCGCTGCGCTCAAGGTGCTGATGCGGAAGGGCAAGATGAAGGAGGAGCCGATCAACGTGATCGCCTTCTGCGGCGACGGCGGCGGAGCCGACATGGGCCTCGCCGGCATCTCCGCGACGCTCACGCACCCCGACTACAACTGCTTGATCCTGATGTACGACAACGAGTCGTACGCCAACACGGACATCCAGCTCTCGGGATCCACGCCGTACGGCGCGCATACGACCTTCAGCCCGCCCGGGAAGGTCAAGCGCATCATGCATCACCGGTGGAAGAAGAACATGGCCGGCATGCTCGCGGCCGGTCACCCGACCTGCAAGTTCGTCGCGACGGTCTGCATGTCCTATCCGGTCCACGCGATGAACGCGGTCCGCAAGGGACTCAGCATCGGCGGTCCGACCTTCATCCACTCGCTCGACCCGTGCCCCAAGGGCTGGGATTACGACCCGATGCAGTCGCACGAGCTGGGCGAGCTGGCTGTCCTCACAGGCATCTGGCCGCTGTACGAAGTGGAAAACGGCGTCCTCAAGCTGGTCGGCAAGACCCGCGACATCGCCGACGGCCGCGTGAAGCGCCTCCCGGTCAAGGACTACCTCCTGCGGCAGGGCCGGTTCGCCCACTTCACCAACGACGACCTGGACTACTTCCAGAGCAAGATCGACGAGATGTGGGACCGCTGGGTCATCCCTGGCGTGATCCCCTTCAAGAAGCAGCTCGACGAAGATCGCCCGCCCTCGGCTTAACTCCGGCGGGCCTTTCGTCCTACACTGACTCACCTGCCCGGCGCATCGTCGTTAGCGCCGGGCGGCTGAAGTGGACACACCGGGCCGGACCCGGCGGTCCGTGCCCTCCTCGCCCGGGGGTTTCAGCCTATGGACGCAACGTCGGTGGAAAAGCACGAGCGGCTTCTCGAGAATCGCTGGCTCATCCTCTTTTTCAGCGTTCTCAGCATGATCGCGGTGGCGAACTTCCAGTACGGATGGACGCTGTTCGTACCGCCGCTGCAGAAGCATTTGCGCGTGGACCAGGCGGCCATCCAGGTCACCTTCACGGTCTTCGTGCTGCTGGAGACCTGGCTGGTGCCCTTCGAGGGCTGGCTGGTCGACAAGTTCGGGCCCAAGCTCCTGGTGGCGATCGGCGGCGTCCTGGCGGGGCTGGGCTGGTTCGGCAGCGGCCACGCCGAGACGCTGACCGCGCTGTACCTCTCCTACGCCGTGGCGGGGTTGGGCGCGGGCGTGGTGTACGGGACGGCGATCGGCAGCGCGCTCAAGTGGTTCCCCGATCACCGCGGGCTCGCCGCCGGCCTCACCGCGGCGGGCTTCGGCGCCGGCTCCGCTCTGACCGTGTCACCGATCGCCAACATGATCAACGAGAAGGGCTATCAACACGCCTTCATCTACTGGGGCATCATCCAGGGCGCGGTGGTGGTGCTCTGCGCGCTCTTCCTCAAGTCGCCGCCCGCCGGGTGGCTGCCGCACGGCTGGAAGTCCGCGCCCACCGGCCTGGAGGTGAAGAAGCGTCAGAGCAACTTCGACTTCACCTCGGGCCAGATGTCCGCCACCTCCCAGTTCTGGGTGATGTACTTCATGATGACGCTGGTCGCGACGGGCGGCCTGATGGCGACCGCCCAGCTCAATCCGATGGCGGTCGACTTCAAGGTCGACAAGGTGCCGATCCACATCCTGTGGTTCACCCTGCCGGCGCTGCAGTTCGCGCTCTCCGCCGACCGCGTGTTGAACGGGATCTGCAGGCCGATCTGGGGCTGGATCTCCGATCACATCGGGCGCGAGCTGACCATGACCATCGCGTTCACGCTGGAGGCATGCGCGATCTTCCTCCTCGTCAAGTTCGCGCATAATCCGACCGCGTTCGTCGTCTTCAGCGCGTTCACCTTCTTCGGGTGGGGTGAGATCTACTCGCTGATGCCGGCGATCTGCGGAGATTTCTTCGGCCGCAAGCACGCCACGCAGAACTACGGCTTCCTCTACACGGCGAAGGGCACGGCGTCGGTCTTCGTCCCCATCGGATCGGCGCTGGCCGCGGGCAAGGCGTTCGACTTCCGCGCCGACATCCTGCTGCTGATCGGTGGTGCCCTGGCCTTCTTCTCTCACTTCCTGGCGCCGGCGGTGCTGAGCATCCCTCTGAAGAAGAAGACGCACGACACGCTGTTCGGAATCGGCCTCGCCATCGTGCTGTACGGAATCATCCTGACCGTGCTTCCAAACGTTTGGACGCCGTTCGCCGCGAAGTTCACGCTGCCCAAGATCGGCTGGGCGGGGGTCTTCTCCATCGCCATCGCCTTCGACCTGACCGCTGCGGCGATGGCGTTCTTCGTGCTGCGCAGGATGAAGGTGCCGGTGCCACGGCAAGTGCACGAGGAGGCCCCGGGCCGGGCCGCAGTCGGGGTACCGGCGCTCAAGCCGTAGCCGCCGATCCGCATGCCTTCGGGGGGCGGGGCGCCGGGATCATCCGGCGCCCCTGTTTCATTCACGTCGCGCGGGCGCCCGCTCGGCTCCTCACGGAGGCGACGAATAGTGCCTCTGCACGAAGCAGAGCCCGTCAGAGTTCAAGTGACCCTGCGTGCTCTGGTTGTAATACATGTAATCGAAGTAGTCGCGCAGGGAGGTCGCGGGGTTGCCGGCCGGATTGTGCGGAATGGTCTGGCTGTCGAAGCCCATCTGGGGGTTCGGGGTGGGCACGGTGTAGCTGGCCAAGCATTTGCGCCACGGCAAAGGCTGCGTGCCGAACTTGAACGCCGTGTAATCGACGCCGACCGTCTGCTGCATGGTGAGGTTGAAGTTCCCGCTCGCGTCCTGGGTGGCGAGCGCCGCGAGCTGGTCGAAGTGGGCCGGCGAGTCGTGGACGATGCTTTCCCAGAAGGGGTGATCGGTGTGGACGGTGACCTGGGCGACGACGGTGGAGTTCACCTTCACCTGGACGCCCCGCTGGTGCGCCTCCGTGGCGAGGCCCTTGGCCGGATCGTTGTCCGGGTTCTGGCAATTGACGTACGTGGTGGGCGTCTTGAACCCGAGCCGGAAGTTGACCACTCGGGGCAGCTTGGTGAAGTCGAACGCGGTGTTCGTCGAGGTGCAGGCTGGCGCTCCAGCCGCGTCGCCCTTCCAGGTGGCGGTGCCGACGTAGAGGACGACGTATCCGTTGGTGATCATGTCCTGGTAGTCCGGGTCGTTCGCCTGGATCTGGAGGAGCTTGGCGGACGCGGTGGCCGGCACCAGATCGAAGCCGAACGCATAACGCACGGTCGGGTCGAACGGCTGGTTGCCGTTCAGGTTCTGATTGTCGAGCACGGCGATAGGAAAGGCCTGCTCGCCGGTACCGCCCTTGCCGGTCAGAGGCCCGCCCGCGTGGAGATCGATCGCCCACGGTCCGTCGAGCTCGGCGACTGTCGTGCCTACCAGCGACTGGTTGCTTGCCGAGGTGTCCGGGTTCGTCGAGAGGGTGATCTTGTCGATGGTGGTGAGGAGCTTGGTGAAATGGATCTCCCACCCGTCCGCGAACGCGACGCCGCCGGCCGCCGGAGGATAAGCGTACCCGCCGAGCGCGAGCACCTCGCCGGAAGCGGCGAACTGGATCTTGGCTCCGTTGGAAGTTGGACCAGAGGATCCGCACGCCAGCGACCCGAGCAGCGAAGCGGCGAGAGCGGCGTGGAGGACGACATTTCGGTTCATGGTTTGACTCCTTTGTTTCAGGGAGACCAGCTGAATTGGTAGACGCCAAAGGCTGAGTGCAGTCCGTCTTTGAAGAGCGCGAGGCCGGCGCTGGTAGCGTTGGTGTCGGGGATCTCCAGCGGCGTGCTGGAACCGGCCGGACCGAGGGTGGCAAAGTCGACCGTGTTGAACATGCCGCGCGGGTCGACGCGCAACGTGAGCACACCGCCGTTGGTGGGCGTGATGTCGACCTCGATAGGGGTGACGATGCGCTGCTTGCAGATCGGATTGGCCCCGGGCTGCGCGGGATTCGAGCTAATGATGGCCCGGTTCTGGCTGATGGTGACCTTGCCTTGGAATGGGTATGAAGCGCCGCTCTTGGTTGCGGTCCCCGCGACATCGAGGATCACCGTCACGTCCTGGGGCGCGTTGACCTCCCCCCCGGTGAGCCAGACTTCGGCCGTCGTGGCTCGCGTCTCGGTGGCGTCGCCGAGCGCCGGAAATGGTTGGAGGATCGGGGAGAGCAGATCCAGCGTCACCGGCCCGAACGCTTCCGCCACGTAGATGGGCGGGATCTGCACGCATCCCGAGGCGGCTGCACCCGAGGCGGGAACCGTCTGATTCAAGTACACGGCCCCGATGCGCAGCCGGGCTCGGCTGAGCGTTACCTGATAGCTGCCGGCAGCAAAGGAGAGCGGACCGCCAGTGGCGTCGGCGGGTCCCCCCGCCATGGCCCGGAAGGTCACCAGACCGCTGCCGGTGCTGCCTCCGCACGCAGCGAGCAGCAGGGCGAGCAAGCTCGAGGTCCGCCTCATGGCGATCCTCCGAAGTTGAGGGCAACGGTGAAGAACAGCGCCCGCGGCGCGCCCGCGCTGAAGTGCCGCACCGGCACCAGCGTGGCCTGCGACTCGCTGTGGAAATCGGAGGCGTAATTGAGCTCGCTGAGCCGATAGCGCTTGTCGAGCAGATTGGTGACCGCCAGCCCGACGCGTATCGCGGGCCACCCGAACACGAGGTTCGTGTCGATGGTGAAGATGCGGTCGCTGCGCGTGTCGAACGGCAACGGGCGTGGTCCCACGTAGGTGACGCCGGTTGCGAACGTAAGGCGCGGGAATTGCCCGCCGACGCGCAGGAAGTCCCAAGGGAGCTCGCGGAACAGGGCGCCGTCGCCTCGAAGCACCAGGTCGGGCACGTAGGGGATGAGCAGGTGGTTGTCGTCGAACGTCGCGCGCACGTACGTTCCGTTCACGCTCACGTCGAAGAACGGCGCGGAGACGCGCAGGGCGTTGGCCGAACCGCGCCGGGTCGTCGCCCCTGCCAGCGTGTTGCGCCCGGCGGTCTGGCTGAAGATGAGGTCCTGGTCGACGCGCGTCTGGAAGACCGTGCTGGCGAAGATCAGCCGGACCTCGGGCAGCAATTCGTGCTCGATGGTCACACCGGCCTCGTAGGAGGTAGCGGAGGCGAACGGAGTCGCTCGATCCGGGGTGATGAAGACGGGATCGATCGAGCGGATTCCCCGTCCTCCGCTCAGGGAGAAGGAGACGCCGGACCACGGTCCGAGGATCAGCGAGCCGCGAGGCAT
>Ga0137415_10005417_pt1 | contig 12640 bp, 6 predicted proteins | sample CZODoug3_1_1_16f_FD_183082 | JGI IMG/M metagenome (GOLD analysis project Ga0137415, IMG submission 183082) | Vadose zone soil fungal communities from Angelo Coast Range Reserve, California, USA - CZODoug3_1_1_16fungal (Hybrid Assembly) | ecosystem: Environmental > Terrestrial > Soil > Vadose...
ACAACCCCGCGCCGACCACGATGACCCCTTGCGCGCAGTAGAGGAAGTACACGCGCTCGTTGGGGATGGCCAAAAGGCCATAGCCGAGCATCAGAATGCTCGCGCCGAGGAGCATCGTGCGACGCGTGCCCAGGACTTTGTCGCCCACCCATCCGCCGATGGCCGGTGACGCGTACATCAAGGCGGAGAAGGCACCCCAGGTGAGGTTGGCTTTGTCGTCGTCGAAGCCAAGCTGCTGCACCATGAAGTAGACCATGAGCGACAGGATCCCGGCGTAGCCAAACCGCTCCCACATCTCGATGAGGAACACGGTGGCGAACGAACGGGTCTGCGACACGGGCGTCAGGAATTTTTGAAGTTCGCTTCGAAGCCGACGATCGACACCTTCGGCCCGGTGAATCGGCGGCGCGCGAAGGCCACGTAGAGCACCACGATGAGCAGTACCACCGTGCCGAGCATGATTCCGGCGCCCTGGTTTGGCGGAAGGCAGCACACGACCAGCACGACCAACGACCACGCCACCGCGCACAAGGCGATCGGCATGCCGAACGCGCCGAGGTTCCACGGGCCGCGATGCCGCCATTGGCCCTTGGTGCGCGCGAGGAGACCGAGCCCGATGGGCATGGCGTAGGAGAGGTAAAGACCGGTGGTGGCCAGGGATGCCACCGCCAAAAAGACCGCGTCGCTGAAGGGAAGCGTGAAGAGCACCAACACGAGGGGCCCCAAGGTGGAGGCCAAGATGCCGAAGAGCGGCGTCTTGTACGAAGGGCTCACACGGCGGAAAGCAGCCGCGCCCGGAAGGCCGCCGTCGCGGCTGAAAGCGAAGAGCATGCGCGAGGCGCTGGTCACGCTCGATAGACCGCAGAACCACATGGCCACGATGGCGAGCCCCATGGTCAAGTTGCCCGCGGTCTCGCCGAAGGCGTGGCGCAGCACGAAGAGCGCGGGCTCCTTGTCGTTGGCCGCGGCGGGCAGGTCGACGATGGCCAAGGTGAGCGCGCTGACGAGTGCGTAGCCCGCGATGGCGCTCACCACCACCGACGAAACGATGCCCCAAGGCGCGCGCCGCGCGGGATCGTGCGTCTCCTCGCTGACGTGCGCGGAGGCGTCGTAGCCCGTGAAGGTCCACATGCCGAGCACCAGCGCGTTCAAGAAGCCGAGCCCGTAGTGCCCGTCTTCCCGCGTGGTGAATCCCGTTTGACCGAGAAACGACAGCGGCTGCGCGCGGCCCCAGAGAAGGAGCGCGCCGACGATCACGATCACGCCCACCACGTGCACGGTGGCCGAGAAGCTATTGAGCCAGGCCACGATCCGCACCGAGAACGCGTTGATGACGCCATGCGAGAGCAAGATGACGCACAGGAGAGGCACATTGGCGCTCGAAGGAAGGTGCAATGTACCCGCAATGAATTGCGCGCACCCGAGGTCGATCGCCGCCACGATGGCGCATTGACCGACGAGGTTCATCATTGCCGTGAGCCACCCCCATCCGGGCCCGCCGAGCAGCGCCGACCAATGATAGAGCGCGCCGGCCGTGGGAAACGCGCTGGCCAATTCACCCATGGCCAGGGCCACGAGGAGCGTGCCCGCGCAGACGATCGGCCACCCGTAGCCAAGCCCGGCGGGCCCTCCTCCTCCGAGGGCCACGCCGTAGGTCGTCATCACGCCGGTCAAGATGCTGATGATGGAGAAGCTGATCGCAAAACTGGAGAAGCCACCCATCGCGCGCAGCAGCTCCTGTGCGTATCCGAGGCGCGACAGAAGATGGGCGTCTTCGTCGTTCTGCGAGGGAATCGCCGTCTCGATGGATGCGGTCGAAGGGGACGGCTGCGCGGTGGATTCGGTCTGGGTGGTGGACACGATTTTCCTAGACTACGCCCAGTTGGGGCGCGCCGGAAAATCAATGCACGAAACATCAAGGAAAACTAACGAGGTCACTGACCTGATGGGCGGTGTTGACGGTCGCCCCGGTGGTGTTGATCACGTTGGTGATGGTACCCACGCCGCCGAGCGACACGGTGACCAGATCGTGGAACCGCACGCCCGAGACGCTTGGCACCTCGAAGGCCCGGCTGGCCACGATGGCGTTGTTGACGTTGAAGAAGCAATAGCTCCCGACGCCCCAGGCTTCGTGGGTGGTGACCGTGTTCGCGACCTTGTAGGCCGCCCAACCCTGGTTGCTCCCGCCGCTGGTCCACGAGGCTTGGTCCGGCGGATCGTAGGGCAGTTCGTTCTGGAAGAAGTACGTGCGGCCCCCGTTGCCGTTCCAGAGCACATTGTACTGCTGATAGTGCTCCACGAAGAGGCCGTACATGGTGACGTTGGCGCCGTTGACCACGAGGCCATTGTTCGCGGTGTTGGTGGTCCAGCCGACGCCGGTGCCGTGGTCGGCCCGCCATAGCCACATGTGATCGCCGATCACGTTGTTGCTGTTGACGACCAGGCTCTGCGAGGCCTTGCCCGCGCCTGCGCCGCCGATGCGGAAGAACACGTCGTGGATCGACGTCGGATCGGCGGTGTGGCTGGCACTCGAACCAGACGGTCCAATCTGCACCAACACTTGCGAGTTGGTCGCGCCGGCGTCGATGAGCAGGCCGGCGAGTTTCACGCCGTCGACGTCGGCCACCGAAATCGCAGTCACGCCATTGTCCGGTATCAGCGTGGCAAGGCCGAGACCAAGCAAAACGGTGTCCGCGCGGGTGACGTTGAGCGCCTGACTCAGATGATAGACACCCGGCGTGAAGAGGACGTTGAGTCCCTGCGACAACGCCGCGTTGATGGTCGCGGCCCCACTCGAGGGCGAGGCGACGTAGAACTGACTCAATGAAATCGACGTACCGGCGGGTGTTCCGTGCGACCAGGCCGTGCCCGAGGAATTCTGTCGCAGCGCGGGGACGAAGACATTGTAGCTCCCGGTGCCATCGATATAGAGAAACGGCTTCTCGCGCACCACGGGCGTCTGCCCGACCACGGTCTCCGGCGGACTCGGGAAAGACTGCGCCGGGGTGCCGGTGGAGCCCACGAAGACCATATTCCAATTCCCGCCGCTCCAACTGCCCAGCTCCGAATTGCGCGTCAGAAATTGCTGCTGGGAGCCCGATTCCACCAAGCCGTCGATCTTGGTATCGGCAATGAGCCCGCCGCTGGACCAGCCGTCGCCGCCGTTCCAGAGCTGAATCTGACCGCGCAGGTGCATTCGGCGGTAGGGGACGGCCTGCGAGACGGCCCAGCGCTCGATTTGCCCACTCGGCAAGGTGACCGACAGGTTTTCCGCGCCGCGCCAGAAATTCTGCGTGGCATTTCCCTTGTTGTTCGGATCAGTGCCTTGCTGGAGCCAATCGGCTTCGACGCGCACGTGGCCATTGATGGTCACGTCGTCCGGCGACAATCCGAGGCCGGCGGCCGACATGAAGAAACCGAGGTTCACATCGGCGTTGTAGGCGCCCGGCTTGAACAGGAATTGGTAGCGCTGGCTGCCGAATTGATTGGTGTGCTGCTGATTGAAGATCGAGGTCAGATCATTCTGCATCGTGCTCTGCGACGATCCGGGGCCGTAGACGAACACGTTGGGGCCGAAGTTCGGATTTTTCGGGTCGGTGGGCGGCACCGTCGTTCCGCTGCTCGTGGCGTGCACGGCGACCTCGAACAGCGAATATCCAAATTGCGTTCCCCGCTGGGTGCCGTTGACACGAACGAAGCGGCCGGACCCCGAAATCGGAATGGCCTGCGTCCCACCGGCGCCGCTGGTCGTCGAGAACGCGTTGGTCCAGGTGTTGCCGTCTGCGGAGGTTTGGATCTGAAACGCCGAGGCGAAGGCCGCCTCCCAGTCCAGGTCGACCTCACAAAGCTGCTGGCTGCTCCCGAGGTCGACCTGAAGCCACTGCGGATCGGCGAACAGGCTGGACCACCGCGTGCTGGCATTGCCGTCCACGGCGGCGGACGCCGGAAAGCTGGCCGACTCCGTGGAGGAGGACGTCGCGGGTCGGTTGAGCGCGATGTTGGCGCTATCGCACGCTGCCCAAGCCGCGGATGGCACCAGCGCCAAGGTCAATCCTGTTGCGAAGCTTACCATCAGCAGCTCCCTCCGCCTCTGGAGGCGGGCCGGGGTGCGGAAATGAAAAAAGGACCTCATGGGGCACCTGCTTGTCGGTTCGAGGGGCGTGCAAGCGACGGGCGACGGACCAATGACCGACGCCGCCGAGCACCGGCCCATCTTGTCGACGCCGGCGGGGACGCGCAATGATGATCTATGACATCATACCTGATCCAGCAGATCATGATCTCGTCGGTCATGGTCCGCCAGTTCGACCTTGACAGACATGTGCGCGCCAGGTCCCCTTTCGCGGCCGCATGAGCAACGTTGCAAAGTCCACCGCCGACCCCGCGACTGAACCGTCGACTGCCGAACGAGGCACCGAAAGCGCTGGATTTTCGGCGCAAGACACCGCCACGATGAAGCACCCGCTCGGCCTCTATGTGCTCTTCGGCACCGAGATGTGGGAGCGCTTCTGTTACTACGGAATGCGCGCGTTGCTCGTCCTTTACTTGGTCGAGCACCACGGCTGGCAGCCCTCGGAGGCCAACTCCGTCTTCAAGTGGTACCCGAGCCTCGTCTACCTCTCGCCGCTCATCGGTGGCTTTCTCGCGGACCGATACTTGGGCCTTCGCCCCTCGGTCACCATGGGCGGGGTGCTCATGGGCATCGGCGCCTTTTTTCTGTCGCGCGAGCCGATTTCGGTCTTCTATCTCGGCCTCGGATTTCTCATCGTGGGCAACGGCTTCTTCAAGCCGAACATCACGACCCTGGTCGGACGCATGTACGTGCCGGGCGACGCGCGTCGCGACCGGGCCTTCACCATTTTTTACATGGGCATCAACCTCGGAGGTTTGATCGCGCCGCTCGTGTGCGGCCAATGGCTCCGCGCCCGCTATGGGTTCAACTACGGATTCGGCGCAACCAGCGTGGCGATGGTCCTCAGCCTGATCATGTTCGTCGGATTCCGCAAGCAAGTGGAGCGAGACGTGCTCGCGGCAGGCAACACGCTGGCCGTGGGAGCCAAGGTCGGTCAGGAGTCGGTAGCGCGGCGCAAGGCGAGTGAAGACGAGGCGAAGCCGGCGGTCACGGGCTTTGCGCCCAACGCGGGGCGCGGTTTCATCATCCTGGTCGGCTTGCTGTTCGGCGTGCTCATCCCCGTGTATTTCGTGTCTCGCTACATTCAGGCGCAGGTTCCGCTTTCGGGCGTGTTCATGCCGGTGGCGGTGGCGGCCATCTCCATCTGGATGACGGCCTGCCTCATTCAGGTGAAAGGGGCGGCGCGCGACAAGAGCATCGTCATCTTCATCTTGTTCGTCTTTCAGCTCCTGTTCTGGATGTCGTTCGAACAAGCGGGCAACGCCCTGAATCTATGGGCGGAGTTCAACACCACGCGCAAGGTGGTCTTCTTCGACATGGAGGCCGAGGCATACCAATCGGTGAACGGCATCGCCATCGTGATTTTCGCGCCGATCTTCGCGTGGGTCTGGCTGCGGTTGAATCGCGTAGGGCGCGAGCCGTCGACGCCCATGAAGATGGCCATCTCCATCGTCTTCATGGCGCTGTCGTCGATGGCCATGGTGGGCGCCGCGATGGCCGAAAATGGAACGGAGACGCGGATCACGTTGGAGAAGGTCCCCTCGGTCATCGACGTATCGAAATTCGATGCGGGCCGCCTTCGGTTCGACGCGGCGAAGCACGAGCTTACGGCCGTGGGCGCGCTCCCTTCGTTCGTGGTGAACGACGCCCTCAAGCGGAGCGCGGATCCGAAGTACCTGGAGGACGTGGAAGCATTCGTTCGCGCATCCTCAGACGCCTCGCCCGAGCATCCCGTCTCCACGAAGCTCGAAGGCGTGCCGGCCGAATACGATCCGCGGGCCGCGCTGGAAAAGATGCAACCTGCATGGGACCCCGCGTCGAGCACGCTCACGGTGCAAAAGCCCATCGACCCGCCGGCGCGCACCCTCTTGCTCAGCGAAGGCGCACCGCCCGAGTGGCGCAAGCCCCTGCGCGCGCTGTCGGTCAAGAGCGACGCGGCGCGGGTGACGGGGTTCTGGCTCATTCTGAGCTACGTGCTGGCGACGTTCGGAGAGCTGTGCATCTCCCCGGTGGGCTACTCGATGGTCACCAAGCTGGCGCCGACCCGCTATGCCTCGCTCTTCATGGGCGTGTGGCTGCTCTCGAACTCGGTGGCGCAGTACATCGGCGGAAGCATCGGTGAATCCTGGGGCAAGGTATCGCCGACCAACTATTTCTCGATCTTCGTCGCGAGCTCCGCGGTCGGCGCGGTCATCCTCTTTTTGCTGGTGCGCCCCGTCCGCAAATTGATGCACGACGTGCATTAGAACTACGGGAGTCTCGGGTTACCCCTTCACCAGCGTGAGCCGCGGGCCGACGGCGAAGGAGGCGAGGTGGCCGCTTTCTTCGGCGACGTAGACGTCGCAGCGTTCGTCGACGCGCAAAAGATCCGGGATGGCGTCGCAGGGGCCGATTTTGGCGATTTCGGTGCCGTCGTGGGGGCGGAAGACGTGGACGTCGACGTGTGGGACGAAGAGGGCGCCCGATCGCAAGACGGGTTCGAGCCGGCGGGGGACGTCGGCGTCGACCATACGGCCGAGCACGTGGCGGTAGCGCAGCGCTCCCGTTTCGGCTTCCACGGCCACCAGTTCGCCCGTCGGGCAGTTGCCGATGAAGAGGCCATCGACGGCGAGCCACGAGGTGCCCACGGGGGCGACCGAGCCTTCGCTCTTCCAGAGCTCGCGGCCCGTCTCACGGCAGAAGGCAGCGAGACGCAGCCCGTGGCGCATGCGGACCGCGCACGCGACCACCCGCCCCGCGACCAGCGGAGGGCCCTCCACCGTGGCGAGGCCCGGGGCGATGGGGCACTGATAGCGAACCTGACCCGAATACGGATCGATGGCCAGAAGCTCGGCCGCCGAGTTGGCGCCGCCTGCGACGGCCATCAACGCGTCGTGATCGAGCGTCGGGCTCGCGCGAAAACGAAGGCGATTGCGCACGCGCCACACCACGCTTCCCGATTGCACGTCGATGGCCGTGAGGGCGCTGTCGCCGCTGGCCACGTACAGCAGTCGCCCCGCGCGCCGCATGCGGAGCGCGCCCCCGCGTCCCCAGGCGAATCGCCAACGATGCTCGCCATTGGTCAGATCGATGGCCGACAGATGCCGCTCGCCTTCGGTGACGATGAGCAGCCGCGGCAGCCCCGCAAGGCTCACCACCGCGCCCGCGGGCGGTGCCCCCAAGCGCGGCTGAATCTGTGTGCGCATGGTGACGTCGCCGTTGCCGAAATCGTGCACGGAGATTTCGCCGTCGCTCGAGACGCGCGCGAGGCCACCCGGAGTGACCACCGCGGTGGCGCGCGCCGTCGGTACGCGCCAGAGCACTTGCCCGGTGGTGCGCGCGAGACAAAAGGTCTCGGCCGCCGCGCCCACGATGAGCCGATCCCCGCAGAGAAAGGTGGCGCGCAGATCGATGCCTGGTACCAGTGCGCGCCATCGCTCCGTGTAGCGCAGTCGGGCCGGCGGTGTGTGCGCTCCCGTGTCGGGTGAGCGCGCGGGGCGCGAGGCGGCGACGAATGCGCGATAGGGCTCCGGCGTGGGGTTCGTCTTGGCGTCGTCGCGGCACACGTCGCGCAGGCAATCGGCGGTCTCGCGAAGTTCGCGCCGAAAGGCGCTCAGGCGCAAATTCGTGCATTGTGCACGGTCTCGACGCAGCACCGCGCGGGCGAGGGCGCGCCCGAAGGCCAGCGACGCCTCGACCAAGTCCGATACGGAGAGGGCGGGAAAGGTGACGTTGTGCTCGAGGTGGGCGCGCGCGGCGTTGCCCAAGGTGAGCGCGGCGTCGCCGTCGGCGGAGAGGCGGATGGCGATCAAGATGCCGCCCGCCTCCGCGCGAACGTATTGCGGCTGCCCGTGCTCCCACGCCTGGAGCGCGCCCGCGGACATGGCGAGGAGCCGCTCGGCGAAAAGGAACGGATGCCCCGCTCCGAGATCGATGGCCCGCCCGCGCACCTCCGCGCGAATGCGGCCGCGAAAGAGCAGCGCGTGCAGATCGGCCCTTTCGACGGGCGCCGCGTCTTCGTCTGGGTCCGCGGCGGAGCTTCGCGCGGAGCCATCGCGGGCAAGCGGCGTGTGCACACCGCATTTGCGCAACACGAATTCCGCACCGAGGGCCACGGGGAAATCGCGCTCCACCTCGACGGTCACCGGTGCGAGTGCGGAGAGCGGCTCGTCCTCGAGCGCCAGATCCGAGGGCGTCACCGCATCGAGGGCAGCCTGCGCAGCCTCGAGTTCGACGGCCACCGTCGCCGGCGCCGACCCGCGCTCGATGGCCTTTTTCACGGCCTCTCGGACGCGGGCATAGATCTCGGCGAAGCTGGCGCGTTCATCGTAGGCCACCACGAACGGATCGTTTCCCGTTCGGTAGACGCTGAGCGCCGCGGTGGCCCCCATGCGCTCCACGCACAGCTCCCATGGGTCGTCGTAAAAGCGAACCAGGATCTTCCCGCGTCTCTGATGCGCGAGGCCGGCGAGCGAGAGCCCGAGATCGCGGAGCACGGCGGGGGCTTGGCGATCGGCCACGCGGGCCGTCACGTTGACGCCGCCGATGAAGATGTCGAGCACCTCGCGCGCTCCGCGGCGCGCGATGCGCCGGGGGGAAGGCGAAGGCGACTCGGGATCGAAAGGCGGCGCGAATTCGTCGCTGGCGACGAGAATCTCGAACGAACGCATCATGTTTTGTCTGCCGAAGGTGCATCGTAAAAAGCCGCGCGCGATGAGCGTAGTTTTCGGCACACTATGGAAGAGATTGGACAAGACCCGCGCGCACTGCTACCGGGCGAAAATGCGTGCACCCAACGCGCTGCGCGACCTGCCATGGGCCCTCGCGGGAAGCGCAGCAGCCCTCGTTCCGTGCGCGTTCATGTGGGGTTTCACCGTCGACGATGCGCTCATTTCCGTGCGCTACGCCCGTCATTTGGCTGCCGGTCTCGGCTATCGCTTCAACGCGGCGGGCCCGGTCACCGACGGAGTCACGCCTCTGCCGTGGGCCCTCCTTCTCGCCCCCTTGGCGCACGCCCCGGCGCTCGATGTTCTTCTCCGTGCAAAGTACATGGGTCTCGTCGCGTGGGCCGCCGCAGCGGCGGCCTTGGGGGTCGCGGTGGGCCGGGTTTCGCGACGTGACGGCATCTCGAAGCGCGGGCGCCCGTGGCTCGAAGGGGGTGCGCTGGGAGCCGTCGCGCTGTCGCTCCCCGTGGCGGCGCACGCGGTCAGTGGAATGGAAACGGGGCTGGCCATCGCGTGCGCGACGGCCGCTGCGCTCTTTGCAGGCCATCGCCCGCGGGCGTGCGCGATGGCGGCGGGCATCGCGGCGGCATTTCGTCCCGAGATGGCGCCGTGGGCCGCGGTTCTGGCGTTGGGGGTCGCGTGGGCGCGCGTGCCGTGGCGTGCCCTCGGCCACGCGGGCCTCGCGCTCGCGCCGTTTCTTCTGTGCACGCTCGCGCGGCTCGCCATCTTCGGGCGGCCGGCACCGCTCGCTGTCCTCGCGAAGCCGAGCGACCTTTCCCATGGCGCGGTCTACGCGCTGGCGGCGCTCATCGTCGCCGCGACGCCCGTGCTGGTGCTCGCGCCTCGGGCCCTTGCGCGCGGTCCTCGCGCGGCGCGTGCCATCGTGGGTGCGGGCATCGTTCACGTTGTCAGCGTCATCGCGGTGGGCGGCGATTGGATGCCGTATGCGCGGCTCATGGCGCCCATCGTGCCGTCGCTCGCGTGGGCCGGCGTTCTCGTTTTGCCGCATGCGCACCGCGCGATGGCGTCGGCGCGCACCGTGCTCGCCCTCGCCGTAGGGGCCCTGTTTTTCGTGCGCGCGGGGCCCGCCGGTCGCGGTGTGGGGGAAGATCGCCGTGCGCTGATCGCTTCGGCGCAGCCCTATCTGGCGAGTGCCAAGGTCGTGGTCGCGCTCGACATCGGTTGGGTCTCGGCGGCGACCGACGGCACCATCGTCGACCTCGCGGGCGTCACCGATCCCGTGATCGCGGCGCTCCCCGGGGGCCACACGTCCAAGCGCGTCGATGCGGCGCTGGTCCTATCGCGGGAGCCCGATGTGGTTCTTTTCTACGTCACCGGCGGCATCGACGCGCGTTCGCTCCCAGTCTGGCGAGACGCGCGGTACGCGTACGCTGTCGAATCGAGACTCGCCCGGGCCGATCTCATCGCCGCGCATTTCGAGCCGTGCGCGTTTCTTCCCCTCGGCGCGCGCGGCGCGGGATACGTGCTTTTGATGCGCACATCGCGGTACCGAAATGGCGGCTGCGGTCCTTTTTGATTTGGCAGCGCGCCCGCATTGCGTGCGAGGCTGGGGCCAGTTGGCAGATAACGATGGCAGATGAGGATGGCACACGAGGAGATCTGGCCCATGCATCGATATCTCGGTTTTGCCTTCTTGCTGGCGGCATATTCCTTTTCAGGCTGTCGCGACAGCGCGCCGCCTGCGGGCAGTGGTTCACCCGCAGCCCTGGGCAGCGAGGGGACCGGCGGCTCGGCGAGTGCGAAGGTCCTACGCACCGCCAGTGGCGCCGCGGTGGCTCCCGCCTGCGGCCTGGGTGAGCTGACCGAGGCCGAAATCCTCGCCGTGACCCGCAACCCCGCGGACGCGCCGCTGGCCGATCTCTCACCCTACGCCGCACGCCCCGCGCCGCGCGCGTCCCATGCCAAGCTCAATGCAGATGGTTGCCAGAGCAACAATCGATTCCGCTATGGCGCCGGTCTGGGCGACATCACCGGGCCCGCGGTCGGGCAAGGGAATACGGCTTACGGGGATACGGCGCAGGTCGACGACGGCATTCACATTCGCCAATTCGCGCGGGCGTTCGCGTTCCAGTCGCAGTGCGGCGGGCGCACGGGGAGCGCGGTGATCGTCAATGTGGAGCAGGGCGTGGTACACGATTCCGTGCGACAAGGGGTGCTCGACGCCCTGGCCGCCGACACCCAAGACAACCTCGGCCAATACTACGACGCCCACAATTTGATGATCACCGCGACGCACACGCACTCGGCGGCGTGGGGGCATTCGCACTACGATTTGTACAACCTCTTGACCGGCGGCTTCGATCAGGAAGTGCGCGACCGCGCGGTGAACGGCGTGGTCGCCGCCATCCGGCGTGCGCATCGCAGCATGATCGCGGGCGGCGCGGGGCCCATTCGCTTCGGCCAATCGGAGCTGCTCGACGGAAACGTGAATCGCTCGCCCGCGGCTTATGCGTTGGACCCGGAATCGGAGCGCCGCGCGTTCGTCGATACGGCGGGACGCGAGGTGAACACGAACCGCATGATGACCTTGCTCCGCCTCACCCGCGACGACGGCACCAACGTCGGCACGCTCAATTGGTATGCCGTGCACGGCACTTCGATGTCGCAAGCGAACCTCCTTCAATCGAGCGACAACAAGGGCTACGCCGCGCAGCGGTTCGAGCGTGACTTCTCGACCAACTACTTCTCCGACAGCACCTTCGTCGCCGCCTTCAACCAGGCCGACGAGGGCGACGCGTCGCCCAATCTCTTCATGATGGACCTCACCGACGCCGAGCTCCACGCGCGCAACGACCAAGGGTGGAACGAGCGCGGCGGCGGCAAAGACGACTTCGAGAGCACCCTCATTTCGGGCTACAAGCAATACCGCCACGCTCGCGATCTCTACGACCAGAGCACGGAGACGCTGCACGGCGAGGTGGCCAGCTCGGTGGTCTATCTCGATTTCACCCGCATCGCGGTGGACCATCCGCAGAGTTATCCGACTTCGCTGAAGCCCACCTCTGGCGCATACGTCACCTGTCAGCCTTCCCTCGGCGTGTCCTTCGGCGGCGGTGCCGAAGATGGCCGCGGCCCCACCGACGAAGGGCAGACGTGCACCAATCTCGGAGACCTGTCGGCCATCGCCAAGCTGCTTTCCGACTCGCTGACATCGATCGAAAACGGCGCGATTCCGCCCGGCATCATCGTGCCGGTGGGGTGCAACAACGCGGTTTACAATCTTCTTGGCTATGCGTGCCACTCCGAGAAACCGATCTTGCTTCCCATGGCCACGTCGCCCTTCGACGTGACCCAGGGCTTGGGCGCCAAGGTCGTGCCGGTGCAGATCGTGACCTTGGGCAACCTGGCCATCGTGGCGCTGCCCTGGGAGGTGACCACCATGTCGAGCCGCCGCATTCGCTCCGCGGTGCTCGACGTTTTGCAGGATGCGGGCGTGGACTACGCGCTCACCGCTAGCCATTCCAACAGCTACGTGCATTACTTGGCCACGCGCGAGGAATACTCGTCTCAACAATACGAGGGCGCCTCCACCGTCTTCGGACCGTGGTCGCAAGAAGCGGTGAAGCAAGAGGCCGTGCGGCTCGCGGGAAGTCTGCGAACGGCATCGGCGCCGAATAGCCCTTACTCGGTCAGCGGATACCGCAGCCACCCGACGATATTCCGGAAGATCCCTCTCTTCACCGATGGCCTGCCGACCGCACCTTTCGGCACTGTCGTGCAGCAACCGCAAGCGAGCTATCAACTCGGCGCGGAGCCGGTCACGGTGACCGCCAGTTTCGTTGCC
>Ga0137415_10005420_pt1 | contig 12635 bp, 9 predicted proteins | sample CZODoug3_1_1_16f_FD_183082 | JGI IMG/M metagenome (GOLD analysis project Ga0137415, IMG submission 183082) | Vadose zone soil fungal communities from Angelo Coast Range Reserve, California, USA - CZODoug3_1_1_16fungal (Hybrid Assembly) | ecosystem: Environmental > Terrestrial > Soil > Vadose...
GAAGGCGGGGAACAGCAGGCGCACCGAACTCGATGCGGTATCGGCGACGGTCTTGCCTTCGAGATCCTTGGGCGAGGCGATGCTGCTGCCCTTGATCGCGAAGATCGCCTGCGGCGGCTTCGCGTAGACGATCGCCACCAGCTTCACCGGGACGCCGTCATTGCCGCGTGCCAGCACCAGCGAGCCGGCATCGGCGAAGCCAAACGTCGCGATGCCGGCAGCGACCTTCTTGATTGCATCGGCGGAGCCCTGGCCGCGCAAGAAGGTCACGTCGAAACCTTCGGCCTTGTAGTAGCCCTTCTCGCGCGCGACGTAGAAATAAGCGTGGCGGCCGTTGAAACCGAAATCGGTAATGAAATTGGTTTCCGCCGCATCCGCGGGACGCACGCCGGCGGCAGCCAGCATCGATACAAGAGCAACGGCAAGGCGAGCGCGCAGTTTCATGGTCCTGCCTTCAATTAATTGGACGGGTTGAATGGGGCTGGGGCGTCAGCGCGCGCGGGTGCGCGCCAATTTCATTCGATATCGAACGAAAGTTAGATTTTTGGCTCGCAAAAATCAACGGAAACTCAGCTTAAATTTTGAACCGCAAGTGCTAATAATCGCATAATATCTGCGCATTTCGCTTCATTGCCGGGCACGGGAAGCCCTTTCTTGACAGGCGCGCTTCACTCGTTTTAAGCGCATTCGTTAGACAGCGAACGATGTTCCACCGCGGCATGCGACGCGGCTTGAACGGGGTGAGCGGATGGATAGCGGAACACGGATTGCAGTTTTGGGCGCCGGACTGGCCGGCCTGACGGCAGCGGGACTGCTGCAGCGCGCGGGCTTTTCCGTCGCGGTGTATGAGCAGTCGCCGAGCTTCTCGCGCATCGGCGCCGGCATCATTCTCGGCGCCAATGTCGCCAAGGTGCTGCGGCGTCTCGATCTCGAGCAGGGCTTCGCGTCGACCGGCATAAAGCCCGATGCCTTCGTCAGCCGCGCCTGGGACAGCGGCGAGACGCTCTACAGGCTGGAGTTCGACGAAACCTGCGAGACGCGCTTCGGCGGTCCCTTCGTCAACATCCACCGTGCCGATCTGCATCAGTTGCTGCAGCAGCCGCTCAAGCCCGGCACGATCCAATACGGCCATAAGCTCGCGGGGATCGACGAGACCGCCAACGGCGTTCTGCTCTCGTTCGAGAACGGCGCGAGGGCAGAAGCCGACATCGCGATCGGCGCGGACGGCATTCGCTCCCAGGCGCGCGACATCATTCAGGGCGCCGAGGAGCCGCGCTTCATCGGCCGCTCTGCGCCGCGCGCGGTGTTTCCGGCGGATCGCATCAAGGGCGAGCCGATCGGCGACTGCACGAAATGGTGGGCGGCGGATCGCCACACGCTCGCCTACTACATGACCGCGCGTCGCGACGAAGTCTATGTGATGGCGGCGCTGCCGGCCGAGCGCTGGGACGGCAACGACTCGCCGGTGCGCGGCAATCGCGACGAGTTCATTGCCGCCTTCGACGGCGCTCATCCCGACCTGATCCGCGCTGCCGAAGGCGCGGAAGACGTGACGGTGTGGCCGATCCATGATCGTCCGCGCAACGACTGCTGGAGCAAGGGACGCGTGGTGCTTATGGGCGATGCCTGCCACGCGGTACGTCCGTTCATGGCCGCCGGCGGCTCGATGGCAATCGAGGACGCCGCCGTTCTCAGCCGCTGCGTCGCAGAATTTGCCGATCCATCGACGGCTTTTGCGCGCTATGCGGCGATCCGAATTCCGCGCGTCGCCGTTGTCCAGCAGATCTCGATAGACAACACCTGGATGCATGGCCCGACCGAGACCGACTGGTTCTTCGGTTATGATCCCTGTCTCGTCCCGCTCGACGCTGCCGCATAGGAGCCGACATGTCCGATTTCAAATGCATCGCTGCGTCCGACACGCGACCTGATCCCATGCAGGAACGCGACCTGGTCGGCTATGGCGAAACGCCACCGGATCCGCGCTGGCCGGGTAGTGCGAAAATTGCCGTCAGCTTCAGCCTCAACATCGAGGGCGGTGGCGAATCCACATTGGCCAACGGCGACGCGGCGTCGGAAGGGATGCTCAACGACATCGGCGTCCCCGCCAAGAGCGGCGTGCGCGTTCCACTGGTCGAATCCGTGTTCGAATATGGCAGTCGTCGCGGCGCCTGGCGCGTGCTCGACATCCTCCAAAAATTTTCCGTTCCGGTCAGTATCCTCGGCGTCGCGCGCGCGCTGGAGCAAAATCCAGAGTTAGTCCGCGCCTGCGTCGCGCGCGGCCACGAAATTGTCAGCCATGGTTTTCGCTGGATCGATTATTGCCACATCGATGAAGCAACCGAGCGCGAACACATCCGCCGCGCCGTCGGGATTCTGACTGATCTCGCCGGCACCCGGCCACTCGGCTGGATGACGGGACGCCCTGGCCCGAACACGCGACGGCTGATCGCAGAAGAAGGCGGCTTTCTCTACGATCGCGACTCACTCGCCGACGAACTGCCCTATTGGGTCGCGACGGCGAACGGCCCGCACCTCGTAATTCCCTATTCTTACGAAGCCAATGACAATCGCTTCAACGAAAATTCGGGCTTCTCCACCAGCGAGCAATTCTTCGAATATATGCGCGATGCATTCGATCTCCTCTATGCCGAAGGCGACGCGGGATCGCCAAAGCTGCTGTCGATCGGTTTACATGACAGGCTGATCGGCCGGCCTGGTCGCGCCGGCGGCCTGATCAAACTGCTGCAGCACATGAAAGGCTTTAACGGCGTCTGGTTTTGTCGCGGCATCGACATCGCGCAACACTGGAGTGCGCATTTTCCGCCAAACGCCTGATGCTGCGGTCGTAAACCGCGGTCCTGGGGAGCCGAACGCCTTCAGTCAGGAACCCTCGGGCGATAGTTACATCGCAATCACCGCTTTGCGCCAGAAGCAGTCGATCAGGTCCATCGAGACGGTTAAAGCTGATACCGCGCGAAAGAACTGGAGCATCTCGATAGCTTTTTCGCCCTGGCGCGAGGATCGACGGATGCACCATCCTCCAAAATCGCCAACAAGCGCTTGGCTTTGGAGATTTTTTTCCAAGGATACCCAAAGAACTACGGCTGGAAGCTACGTTTTCGGCGTTCTCAATTCTGGTCCGCCGGAGACGTTCCGCAAACCGCGCCTGAGTCACTCACTGGGTTCTGGATTCGAATTCCAGTTGGATCGCCAACCTGTTTGACCCCTCCGATTTTGCGTTCCACTTCTTGGAACGTCTGTTCTGATAGGAGCCAGCGGCATTTGTCAGCCGGAATATCCCGCAGACGCGACGGCCAGGAAAGACCTAGCTGTCAAGGCCGACGCGATAACTGCTACGGGCTGCAACAAAACCTGTTGATAGCCAAGGACACGATGAGGAGCCTGCTGTTTGTCATCAAGAGTCGCCTAGCGATGATGGGAGACCGCGCCGCTACCGAAGGATCGAAGACGGCAGATTACGCTCCGCTAATCGACCTACGGGCTCGGCAGCTGATCAGCATAATTCGACCGTGCCCAGGCTTCTAATCCGACTACAATCCCGCTTATCACACGTTCTCGGTCAGTAGCGCTCATGCGAGAAATGCCGGATTCACTTAGCCAACCATTTAGCGCCTCTATATAGACCCCAACCGAATTTCCGAAATCCACCTCAATCATGGCCTTGCGATGTGGCTCGACATATTCGACGCACTGTCTATTCGCCACTTGAACCAAATAGCCATCGCTATGCTTCACTTTGCCGTGGCCCGGTTGCCGCAGCGGCAAAAGTGGCACGCCAATTGCTTCATTGCGAGCAACATAGAGGAGCTCGCATTTTGGTTGACGATCTGAACTTGAATAAAATATCACGCCGTACCGCTCTGGCTTTACCCCTCGGGTTAGCCGCATCATCCAGCACCATCTTCAACAGTTTGGCCAAGGCCGATCAGCCGGTGCGAGGTGGCACGATGGTGATGATCGTGCAGCCCGAGCCCTCGACGCTCGCTCACTATGCCGTGACCGCCGGCAACATCCCGCCCATCGCCACGCAGATTTACGAAGGTCTTGTGACATACGACTGGGATCAGAATCCTCAGCCCAATCTCGCGACATCTTGGGAGACCGCGCCCGACGGCAAGTCCATCACCTTCAAGCTGCGCGAAGGCGTTGTATTTCACAACGGCAAGCCTTTCACGAGCGCCGACGTCCAATTCTCCTTCATGGAGATTTTGAAGAAATACCACCCCTTCGCGCCGCTCCTGCTCGCCGAGCTGACGGGCGTCGACACCCCTGACGAAAAGACTGCGGTTCTGCTTCTCGCCAATCCCGCGCCCTATCTCATGAAGGCGCTCGCAGGGCGCGATCTGCCGATCATGTGCAAATCGGTTTTCGAGGGAACGCAGATCCTGCAGAATCCGTCGGCCAACAAGCCGATCGGCACGGGGCCGTTCAAATTCGGGCAATGGGACCGCGGACAGTTCGTGCGGCTCGACCGCAACGACAAATATTGGAAGCCGGGCCTGCCCTATCTCGACCATATCATCGCGCGTTTCATCCCAGACGCCGCGACCCGCTCCGCCGCGCTCGAGACCGGCGAGGCGCATTTCGCCGGCTACAGCGCCGTCAATTACGCCGATCTCGCGCGGATGAAGACCAACCCGATCCTCGATACGACGATGAAAGGCTATGAGATGACGCCCGCCTTGAGCGTGCTCGAACTCAATGCCAAACACCCGCCGCTCGACAAGAAAGAAGTGCGCCAGGCCATCGCTTATGCGATCGATCGCAAGGTGATCCTGCGCGATGTCATGTATGGCTACGGCAAGCCCGCTACAGGCCCGCTCAGCAGTCTGTTCAAGACCGTCGGTTTCTATACCGACGATGTCCGCAAATACGACGTGCCCGACCGTCTCGACATTGCCAACAAGCTGCTCGACGGCGCGGGCCTGCCGCGCGGCGCGAATGGCATGCGCTTCGGCATGCATCTCGAAGTCAATTCATTCGGCGAGCAATGGCTGCGCCAGGCCGAATATCTGAAACAGGCGCTCGCGATCGTCGGGATCGATCTGACGCTGCGTTCGGAAGACACCGCCACCTGGTTGCGGCGCGTCTATACCGATTACGATTACGACATTAACGAGCCCTTCCTGAGCCAGGGCGTCGATCCGGTCTACGGTCTCAACAAGCAATATCTCACGTCGCAGATCCGCAAGGGCGTGACCTTCGTCAACGACAGCTTTTACGCCAATCCGGAATTCGACGGCATTCTCAACGAGGCCATGCGCGAGCCGGATCACGACAAGCGCGCCGTGCTGTACAAAAAGGCGCAGCAGATCCTTGCCGAGGATTGCCCGCTGGTCTGGCTCATCGACGTGCAATATGTCTCGGTCTTCAATCGAAAGCTTCACGATCACACGACCGGGCCGCTCGGCACGCAGCAAGCTTTCGAACGGGCCTGGCTGGAAACGTAGACCGTGCGATTCGCCCGCTATATGGGATACCGGCTCGTCACCGCGCTGCCGGTGATCTTCGGCATCATTGTGCTCAACTTCCTGTTGATCCATCTCGCGCCGGGCGACGCGGCTTCCGTGCTCGCCGGCGAGAGTGGCGCTGCGACGCCCGAATATATGGACGCGCTGCGCCATAAATTCGGCCTCGACCAATCGCTCGGCATGCAGTTCGTGACCTATGTCTCGAACATGGCGCATTTCAACCTCGGCTATTCCTACCGCAACGATGCCGATGTCAGCAGCCTGATTCTCGAACGGCTCGGGCCAACCAGCCTGCTGATGTTGACGGCGTTCGGCACCGCTGTGGCGCTCGGCATCATCCTCGGTCTGGTTGCCGCGACCGGGCGCAATTCCTGGCGCGACAACATCATTTCACTGATCAGCCTCGTCGCCTATGCGACGCCCGGATTCTGGCTCGGGCTGATGATGATCGTGATTTTTTCGATCGGCCTCGGCTGGCTGCCGACAAGCGGATTCGACACGGTCGGCGCCGGTCACGAGGGCTGGGCCGAGGTTTGGGACGTCGGTCGCCATCTCGTGATGCCCGCCGTCTCGCTCGCGCTGTTTTACCTCGCGCTTTATGCGCGCCTCATGCGAGCGTCCGTCCTGGAGCAGACCGGCATGGACTACGTCACGACGGCGCGCGCCAAGGGCCAGACCGAGCGTCGCATCATGACGGGTCACGTCCTACGCAATGCGCTGTTGCCTATCGTGACGATCGCCGGCGTTCAGGCCGGCAATCTGATCGGCGGCTCCATCGTCGTGGAAACCGTCTTCGGCTGGCCAGGCATCGGCACGCTTGCCTTCAACGCGCTGCAATCGCGCGACCTCAATTTGCTTCTCGCAATCTTCTTCATGTCAGCCTGCCTGATCGTGATCATCAACCTCGCCGTCGACGTGATCTACGTCATGCTCGACCCGCGCATGGAGATTTGACATGTGGGCGGGCTTCGCGCGGTTCGCGCGCAACCGGATGGCACTGTTCGGCGCAGCCGTGCTGCTGTGCCTGCTCCTGCTCGTCGTGTTCACGCCGGTGATCTACCCCGATGATCCGTTCAAGCTCGTTGGACCCGCCTTGCAGCCGCCGGGCGGGCGCTTTCTGCTCGGCACCGACACGCTCGGCCGCGACGTCGCGGCGGAAATCGCTTACGGCGCGCGCACCTCGCTCATCATCGGTGTCGGTGCGACCCTCGCCGCAATTGTCTTCGGCGCGGTGGCCGGAGGGGTCGCCGGTTATTATCGCGGGCGCACCGAGACCGTGCTGATGCGCATCACGGAATTCTTCCAAACCATCCCGGCCTTCATCTTCGCTCTGTTGATCGTCGCTATCCTCTCACCCTCGGTCTCTAGCGAGATCATCGCAATCGCCGCCGTCTCCTGGCCAAGCATCGCGCGACTCGTGCGCGGGGAATTCGTGTCGCTCGGCGGCCGCGAATTCGTGCAGGCCTGCGCGGGCCTCGGCGCGAGCGATGCGCGAATCATCTTCAATCACATGCTGCCGAACTGCGCCTCCTCCATCATCGCGGTCGGTTCGCTGCTGATCGGCACCGCTATACTGCTCGAAGCCGGATTGGCGTTTCTGGGCCTCGGCGATCCCAACGTCATGAGCTGGGGGTTAATCATCAGCGCGGGGCGCGCGGTGCTGCGCTCGGCCTGGTGGATCTGCACCTTTCCGGGCATCGCCATCCTGCTCACGGTGCTCGGCATCAATCTCATTGGCGACGGGCTCAACGAAGCCCTCAATCCGAGGCTGCGTGAGCGATGAGCCAGACCGTCCTCGAACTTGAAAAGCTCACGATTGCTTTGCCGCCCGGCGCCGACCGGGCCAATGCGGTCAGCGATGTCGATTTGGTGTTGCGCGCCGGCAAGGTGACATGCCTGATCGGCGAGAGCGGATCGGGCAAATCGCTCGTCGCGCGTTCGATCCTTGGCCTGCTGCCCCGCCCGCATGTCCGCGTCGGGAGCGGCCGTATCCTGTTCGAAGGCCAGGATCTCGCCGTCGCGCCGCAAGACAAGATGCGCGCCATTCGTGGCGCAAAAATCGGCATGATCTTCCAGGAGCCGATGACGGCGCTGAACCCGCTGCACACGATCGGCCGCCAGCTCGATGAAGTGCTGCGCATCCATACGCCGCTTGGAAAAGCTGCACGCCGCGCCCGCGTGCTCGAGCTGATCGACAGCGTTCATCTGCCGGAACCCGGCCGCATCATCCGTTCGTTTCCCCACCAATTGAGCGGCGGTCAGCGCCAGCGCGCGATGATCGCCATGGCTTTGCTGCTCAATCCGCGCCTGTTGATCGCCGACGAGCCGACGACGGCGCTCGACGTCACGACCCAAGCGCAGATCCTTTATTTGATCCGCGAGCTCCAGCGCGAGCACGGCACATCTGTTCTCTTCATCACGCATGATTTCGGCGTCGTCGCCGACATTGCCGATGAGGTCGCGGTGCTGCAGCGTGGCAATTTGGTCGAACGCGGCACCGCCGGCGCCGTGCTCGGCGCGCCGAGCCATCCCTATACCAAGGCCTTGATCGCCGCGGTGCCAAAGCTGGGGCCGCCGGCGGCGCGGCCGGCGAATACGCAACCGTTCATCGTCGAGGCGCGCGATATCACCAAGACCTATGGCACGCGAGGCCTGTTTGGCGGACGTGTCACGCGGGCGCTGGCCGGCGTGACGATGGAACTGCGCCGCGGCGAGACGCTCGGCCTCGTCGGGGAAAGCGGCTCCGGCAAGAGCACGATGGCGCGCGCGATCACGCGGCTGCTACCGATCGACGGCGGCGAAATTCTGCTTGGCGGCGCGGATATCGCCAAGCTCTCGCGGCGCCAGCTCCGCCCGGTCCGCAAGCGTGTGCAAATGGTGTTTCAGGATCCCTACGCTTCGCTCGATCCGCGCCAGCGCATCATCGACATTATCGCGGAGGGCCCCATCATCCACGGCACCCTGCCCGCCAAAGCTCGCGAAGAAGCGCAAGCGCTGCTTGGCCTCGTCGGGCTCGACGCCTCCGCCGCACAACGTTTTCCGCACGAGTTCAGCGGCGGCCAGCGCCAGCGGATCGGCATTGCCCGCGCGCTCGCGCTGCATCCGGAAGTGCTGGTCGCCGACGAGCCGGTCTCGGCGCTCGACGTGTCGGTGCAAGCGCAGGTGCTGGCTCTGCTCGCCGATATCAAGGCGCGGCTGCATCTCAGCATGCTGTTCGTGACGCATGATTTGCGCGTCGCGCTGCAAGTCTGCGACCGCATCGCCGTGATGAAACAAGGCGAGGTGGTCGAAGTGGCGCCGACCGCCGAGATCTTTTTTAATCCGCAGCATTCCTATACCAAGGCCTTGTTCGCCGCCGTGCCTGGGGGCACCTGGCAAGACCGGAAAGCGTCATGACCTCGACCGCAGCTTTTGTGCCGGGTTCGCGCACGCAGGTGCCGGGTGCGGCGGCGGGGCCGCTCGCCGGCCTCAGTTTCGCGGTCAAGGATCTGATCGATGTCGCCGACGTGCCGACCGGCGGCGGCAATCCCGACTGGCCCCGCTTCGCCGCAACGCCGGCCCGTCACGCATGGGTCGTGCAGACCCTGCTCGATGCCGGCGCTTCAGTCGTGGGCAAGACGATCACCGACGAAGTGTCGCTCGGCATTCTCGGTGAAAACGCGCATGACGGCACGCCGTTGAACTCGGCGGCGCCCGGCCGCGTGCCGGGTGGCTCGTCGAGCGGATCGGCCTCGGCCGTCGCCGCCAAGGCCTGCGATTTCGCGCTTGGCACCGATACGGGCGGCTCGGTGCGCGTGCCGTCGAGCTTTTGCGGCCTTTACGGCATCCGGCCGACGCATGGGCGGATCGATTTCACCGGCATTGCCGTGCAGGCACCAGGCAGTGATACCTGCGGTTGGTTCGCGCGCGATGCCGCGACGTTCGCGCGCGTTGGCGAAGTTTTGTTCGGAAGCGCCCTGCCCGTCACGCTGCCCACGACGCTTCTGGTCGCCGCGGATGCCTTCGGCTTCGCGGATGAAAATGTGCAGCAGGCGCTCGCCCCGGTCGTCGGCCGTCTCGCGGCGCTGATTGGCCAACGGCGCCATGTCACATTGGCACCGCAGGGCCTTTCGGTCTGGCAGCGTGCGCAACGCGTGTTGCAAGCAAACGAAGCCTGGCGCACGTTCCAGCCTTGGCTCGACGGCCATAATCCGCGTCTCGCCTTCAGCGTGGCACGGGGCTTGTTGCAAGGCTCGATGATGACTGATGCGGAGCGCAATGCCGCAAGCCTGATGCGGATAGAAGCCCGCGCCCGGATCCGCATGCTGCTGCCATCAGGCACGATCCTCTGCCTGCCGACGACACCATTTCCGGCGCCGCAAAAAGGTCTTCCGCTTCACCAATTAGACCCCTTGCGCGAACGCATCAGCTGCCTGACCAGCCAGGGCGGCCTCACCGGCGTGCCGCAGGTCAATCTTCCGGGCGCCACGGCCGATGGCGCGCCGGTGGGGCTTTCGATCATCGGCGCTCGCGGGTCGGACCTCGACCTTCTGCGTGTTGCTGTTGCTTTCGAAGCGCAGGCCGCCGAGAAGGCGTAGACGGATCCCCTGGAGAAGAGCGATGAATTTGGAGAATGAGACGGGCAGCTTTGCACTCGGCGATTTTGCCGTGGAAAAAGGCGGTGTGATCCGCGAGGCCCGGCTCGCCTGGCAACGCTTTGGCACGCTCAACGACAAGCGCGACAATCTCATTCTCTACCCCAGCAGCTATTCCGCGCGTCTTGCGGATATGTCCTGGCTGATCGGACCGGAAGGCGTTCTGGATCCCACGCGCTGGTGCATCATCGCCGTGGGCATGTTCTCGAACGGGGAATCGTCCGGCGCGGCGGAGACGCCGGATTATCCCGCGCTCGTCACCGTCGCCGACAATGTGCGGGCGCAACACCGTCTCGTCACGGAAATGTGCGGCGTGGACAAACTCGCCGCCGTTTATGGATTTTCGATGGGCGGTATGCAGGCCTATCATTGGGCGGCGCTCTACCCCGAAATGGTGGAACGCGCCTTCGTCGTCTGCGGCAGCGCCCGCACGGCCGATCACAACAAGGTTTTTCTGTCCGGCCTGTTGCGCACGCTCGAAGCCGCGCCCGAGCATACCGGCAATGGCCGCTTTTCGAGCGAGCCGGTGCTGGCGCTCAAGGCCTTTGGCCACATTTATGCCGCCTGGGGCCTGAGCCAGGATTTCTACCGTGCCGGCCTCTACAAAAGCGCGCTTGGCGCGCCCGATCTCGAAACCTTCGTCCGCACCAATTGGGCCGAGCGGTTTTCGCAATGCCGCGCGGCGAACCTCTATGCGCAGGCACTCGCTTGGTTTCACGGCGATATCAGCGGCAACACTCTTTACAACGGCGATCTCACGCAAGCGCTCCAGTCCATAAAGGCGCAAATGCTCCTGATGCCGAGCGAGACGGATCTCTATTTCCGCGTTGCGGATAATGCGGCCGAGCTTCCCCATCTTGCAACCGGGACCCTGCGGCCGATCCCGAGCGTGTGGGGTCATCGCGCGGGCAATCCGAGCGCCAATCCGGCAGATGCCGCCTTTCTCAAGGCGTGGGTCGCGGATTTGCTGCTGGGGTAAAGCCTGGCTCTTGGGCAAGCAGCGAAACGCGCGAGCCGCAAACGCAGCCTGCTTTGGCTTTGGTTTGAACCCCAATAAAGCTCCCACATGCGCCTTGGCCCGGCGCTCGGCGTCCCGCGCCCAGCTTTCCGGCAGGTAGAGCCGCCGGTCGATCAGCGCCAGCCCTAGTGACCACATTCGGTTTGGCCGACACGGCCCCCGCTCAGTGATTGTCACGCTTGGGAGCCAATATATCGATCAGCGTATCAGGCCAAAGCGCAAGGCCGTGATCAGAATGAGGCTATTGGCACGAGTGTCAAGGATGTACATCAGCGCGGTTGGCCAGAAGATTCTGCCAAGCAAATATTCAAGAGCATCTTATACCAGACTTCGGAATGATTAACCGGTAGCAGCCCAATCACGGCTGGCGATGGACTTGATGCGACCGAGCTCGTTGAGAAGGCTACGCCATGCGAACTGGCAAGCGTCGAGGATTGCGGTGTAGTTTTCGAACAAGCGGTTGGAGAGATAGGTCTGGCGCAAGTATTGCCAGATGTTTTCCGCCGCATTCAGTTCCGGGCAAGCAGGCGGCAACGGAACCAGCGTGAGGTTGTCGGGGAGCTTGAGTTTGCGCGTGGTGTGCCAAGCCGCCTTGTCTAGTATGATCAGAGCGTGGGCGCCGGGCGCCACAGCCAAGCTGATCTCGTCAACATGCCTCTGCATGGCTTCGGTGTCGGCATGCGGCATGATGACTGCGATCCCGGTATTGCGGCCCGGACAGACCGCGCCGAACAGATAGGCATTTTCGTAACGCTGATCCTTGGGCTGGCGCGGTCGCGTGCCCTTTTTGGCCCACTGGTAGACCAGACCGTTCTTCTGCCCGATGCGCATCTCGTCCTGGAACCAGACCTCGATCGGCGTTGCCGGCGCAAGCGTATTCACAACCTCTGCGACCAGAGCGGGGAAGTTTTTTTAAAAGCCGTGATCGCCTGCGCATCCTGTGCAGGGTGCTGCGGGCGGGCGCTGATATGCGAAAAGCCGAGCCTCTTGAGCACCCGCCCGATCGCAACTGTCGATAGATCGACACCGAAGCGTTGTCCAAGGACACGTTGCAAGTCCACGCAGCGCCAGCGCACCACTCCATCCTTCTCCGGATCCGGGCCGGCCTCCACCAGTTCCCGCAATACGTCCCGCTGCTCGGCCGACAGTTTCGGGCGACGGCCCGTTGGTTTGATATTAATGAGGCCGTCGGGACCACTTTCGTTGAAGCGACGGACCCAATCCCGCAGCGTCTGGCGATCCATGCCGCCAATCCGGGCCGCGGTCGCCCGATCCATCCCATCGTAGACCGCGGCCAGCGCCAGTAACCGTCGCGCCTGATCCGCGTCCTTGGCCTTCCCGGCCAGACGGCGAAGACCAGCCGCCGCAAAGTCATCCCGAAGACCAACTGCTGCGCTCATTGCCTGCTCCCCGAATCAAATCCCGAGGCTCTCAATGAATCACAACCCGCAAAAAATCCCGAGAGTCAGTCCATATGAAATCTGGTAT
>Ga0137415_10005421_pt1 | contig 12635 bp, 11 predicted proteins | sample CZODoug3_1_1_16f_FD_183082 | JGI IMG/M metagenome (GOLD analysis project Ga0137415, IMG submission 183082) | Vadose zone soil fungal communities from Angelo Coast Range Reserve, California, USA - CZODoug3_1_1_16fungal (Hybrid Assembly) | ecosystem: Environmental > Terrestrial > Soil > Vadose...
CGCCTCGCGCACCACCCACTCGCGCGTGGCCGCGTGGTCCGGGGCGTGGCCGCAGCGCATCTCCACCGGGAGATCGCCCGCCAGTGTGCGGCTCGAGATGTCCTTCGCGACCGTGCCGCCCGCGTAGAAGATCTCGGCGTAGCAGAAGCGGTCCTGAGGCCGCAGCAGCCTCGGCAGGAGCGCCTTCAGCTCCGGGCGCAGAAAGCGCGCCGGGCCGAACCCGTGGGGCTGGAAGACGGCGACGACGCGCGGGGCGCCGGCCTGGGCCGTCGAGACGGCCGCGCGGATCTTCTCGCCGTTGTGCGCGTAGTCGTCCACGACCCGGATACCGCTCGGCGTCGTACCGAGCACCTCGAACCGGCGCGAAACGCCGGGGAAGCACGCGAGGAGCACCTCCACGGCGGACGGCACGACGCCCAGCTCGAGGGCGACCAGCGCCGCCGCGGCGGCGTTCTCGAGGTTGTGACGTCCGGGTAGGGGGACGTTCAGCGTCACGTTGCGGTCCTCGAGACTGAGCACGCCCAGGGCCCGGTCGGGGCCCACGCTCGTCACCGTCAGGCGTGCGTCGGCGTCGGGCGAGTCGCCGTACGTGAGCGCCTTGAACCGCCGCCCGAGCGTCGCCGCCTCGGCGCACCGGGCGTTGACGAGGAGCCGACCGCAGCTTTCCGCGAAGGTGGTGAACTGCGGGCGGAGGGTCTCCAGCTCGCCGTGATCGCGGCTGACGTTGTGCACGAGGCCGATCGCAGGCCTGTAGCCGACCAGCGTGCCGTCGGACTCGCAGGCCTCGGCGACGACAGGACCTGCTGCGGGCCCGGCGCGGAAACAGCCGCCCGGGCCATCACCCGCCAGGGCGGCGCCGCCGAGCACCGTGGCGGGCACGCCCGCCTGGCCCAGGAGCCACGCGAGCATGCCGACGATCGTGCTCTTGCCACTCGTGCCCGCGATGGCGACGCCGGGCGCGCCCGCGTCGACCACCTCAGCGAGGAGCCGCGGCCGAGTGACGTGCTCGAGCCCGAGCGCGCGCGCGGCCCGCATCTCGGGCGCGTCGGCCTCGACCGCCGTCGAGTGGACGAAGCGGTCGATGGCCCGCGTGACGGCCGTCCCGTCGTGCGGGAACAGCTCGATGCCGAGCCCTCGGAGACGCGCGGCGATCTCCTGGCTCTTGCCCTGGTCGAGCGCGCGATCGGAGCCCTGGACCGCGTGGCCGCGCGCCCTAAGGAGGCAGGCGAGCGGGCTCATGCCCGCGCCCGCGACGCCGGAGAAGTGGTAGCGCCCGCCTTTCACACGCCCGCCTGCTTCCGCGGCTCGAGGTGCAGGGTCGCCTCGAGGTCCCGCGTCGCCGTCACCTCTTTCAGGCTCTCGAAGGGCAGGCTGAAGACGGGGCGGGACGTGGTCAGGATCATCGCGAAATTCAGTGCCGCCCCCAGGAGCTGGAGCACCGGCAGCGCCAGCAGCTCCAGCGCCTCATTGCTCTTCTGATGGAACCACTCGATGTCGCCTTTGAAGTCCTCGTACGCCTGCCACCACCCCGTCTCCGCTGCGGTCATGGGCCGCGGCGCATCCACAGCGATGATAGGCTGGCGGGCGATGACGGCCACGAGCGGAGGCGTTCCGTACTGGCCGAAGAGGAACCACGTGAGCCCACGGACACCGAGCCAGCCGAGCGTGGCCGTCGCCAGCACGTAGCGCGGGTCCGCCGCCATCCACGGCATCGTCACCTCGACCAGCCCGCGGTAGAGGAACATCACCTCGAAGAAGATCGCAAACAGCTCGATGAGGACGATCTGCGCCAGGAACTTGGTCTCACGCTTCCGGACGGCATCCGCGAGCGCCTGTACGCAGGCGAAGCTTCCCACGATCAGCACCAGCAGGAGGATGTAGAGGACCGGCCCGGTCAACCGGCTGATGTCCTCCGTCCCCACCAGATCGCCCACCAGCTCGGTGACCCTGGGCTCGAGCGTGTACGCGAAGACCGCCGCCTCGAGCACGCACCAGACGATCAGCATCGCGAAGGCGACCCACGGCACGCCCGGCTGGAAATAGCCGCGGGTCAGCCGGCCGGTCACGGCGAACGGCGCCGTTGCCAGGTCGCGTACCAGCCCGACGACGAGCCGAAGGGCCAGGCGGACCGCGCCGAGCGCCCAGCCCACCGCCACGCCGGCGAAGCGCGCCATACCCACCCAATACATCCAGACGGCGCGCGCGGCGTCCCACCACGCCAGGAGAAAGAGCGAGACGATGCGTGTGCGCCCGGCCCGGAAGGGCAGCGTGTAGATGGAGAGTACGGTGCACCAGACGGCGGAGAGACCGAGGAGCACGGGAAACAGGAGCAGGACGTATTTGGCCGCCGCCGACCAGACGGACGAGGAGTCGAGGAAGAAGCTGAACAGCATCTGCTGTAGCCTCGGCACCCAGACGATCGGCGCCGCGACCAGCTCGGCGAGGTCGCGCCAGGCCTCCGGGAATCTGGCGATGAGCCGATCAATCATCTGCGTTCTCCTGAGGTTATGGGCCTTGAGTAGCTATGGGCCTTGAGCGCGCCCTGCCGGCGCGGCGGACTTCTCGGCGGGGAAACGTAGTGGTGGCTCCCCAGCCGCCACGTCGGTGGGACCGCGATCTATCTCCGCCAGCGCCTGCCGCTCGAGCGCCTGCCGCTCGCGCCAGCCAGCGCGCGCGGAAGTCGTCATTGCGAGCGCGAGCGCCGGCGACACTCGGTTCGTCGGCGTGAGCGCGGCGCCGCCCGTGCCGCGGCTCACTCGCTGCACGAGGTCGCCACGGCCGATCCGCCGCAGGATGCGCGCGACATAGCGGCGCGTTTCAGGGTAGGGCGGGACCCCGCCGTAGAGCAGGACGGCCTGCTCACCGGCATTGTAGGCGGCGAGCACGAGGGGGAGGTCGCCGTTGAACCGGTCCATCAGCCGCCGGAGGTGACGAACCCCGCCCTCGATGTTCTCGTAGGGATTGAAGGTGTCCTCGACGTGGACGCTTGCGGCCGTCGCGGGCATGAGCTGCATCAGCCCGCGGGCGCCCCTGCGTGAGACCGCCCGCGGGTTGAATTCGGACTCGGCCTCGACGATCGCCGCGACCAGGATCGGCGGGATGCGGTAGCGAACGGCGACCTCCCTGATGTGCGCCTCGATCGCGACCGCAAGGAATTCGCTCCTCGGCTCCTCGATCGCGTCGTCTTCCGCCGGAGCCTGGCGCTCGATCTCTCGATCCTGAGGAGGTTTCGCCTGCGACACGAGGTATGCCGGGACGATCGTGAGCAGCAGGACCAGGAACCCGACAACGTGACGCGTGAGCAGAGATCGCGCGTCTCGCATGACGCCTTCAGGGACGCAACCACGGTGCCAGCCCCGGGTGGCAAGGGTACAGGCCAGCGTTCTCAGCCGGTTAGCGGTCAAACGTTTGAGCATTTTCAAGGGGACAAGAAGTCAGCGATAAGACACCAGGGTGCCATCCGGTCGCTGGGCGCCTTTATACGCGCGGCCGGAACCGACCGGCCGCGAGACGCGGTCGCGGTAACGCCGTTGGCGGTAACGCCGTTGGTCGTCGTTCAGGGGCTGGCCCTGGCAGGGACCGCAATCGGAGGTTCGCGCACTCGATGAAGCAGTCCAGCGCTGTCCCAAGCTCCGCCGGGGTGCGCGCCCGCGCGACTTCGATGTAGACCACGTCTCCGTTGAAGATCGCGTTTTCCGCGCTGAGAGCGCTCGAGGCGGCGTGCGCCTTGAAGAGGCCGATCCAGGCCCTGTCGGGTGCGTGGCTCAGCTTGAAATGGATGTGGAGCCGATCGTCGGGCCCGCCTCGGCGCTCGAGGGTGAGGTCGCTGATCCGGTGAATCGCCAGCATGATTGCCTCCGAAGCAACTACGCCCGAGCGCCGCGCTCGGTGGAGACCGCTGACGGCAGACGGCCAGAACTCTAGCTCGAGCCATCGAAGCACACAACGGCCGGCGTGTCCAGAGCCGGCTGGCGGGGCCTTAGCGCCCCCTTTCGGTCGACAGCACCAGCGTGCCGGCGGCCGAGAGCATACCGCCCATGCCGTTGACGAGTGAGAGGTTCACGCTCGGCACTTGACGCTGGCCGCACTCACCGCGTAGTTGACGCGTCGCCTCGATGATCGGGAAGATGCCGTACATCCCCGAGTGTGTGTAGGAGAGGCCGCCGCCGTTGGTGTTGATGGGGAGCCTCCCGCCCGGGGTCGAACGCCCCTCCGCGAAGAAGTGCACGCCCTCACCGCGCTTCGCGATGCCGAGCGACTCCAGCATGATCGGCGGCCCCGAGGTGAAGGCGTCGTAGAGCATGATGTGGTCGAAGTCGTTCTGACCGACGCCCGCCATGCGGAACGCCTTCTCGCCCGCGAGGCGCGTCGCCTCGCTGAAGGTGAGATCCTTCATCTGGGTGACCATCACGTGCTCGGTGCCCTCGCCCACGCCACGAACGTACACGGGCTTCTTGGCACAGTCCTTCGCGCGGTCGGCCCGCGTCAGCACCACGGCGCCGCCGGCGTCCGTGACGAGGCAGATGTTGAGGAGGTTGAACGGGTAGACGACCGGCCGTGAGCCGAGCACGTCGGCCACGGTGATGGGCTCGCGACGGAGAGCCTTGGGGTTGAGCATGGCCCACTGGCGGGTGGACACGGCCACCTGCGCCCAGTGCTCGAGCGTGGTCCCGTACTCGTGCATGTGGCGCGTGGTGATCATGCCGAAGAGCGTCGGTGCACCGCCGAAGCCGAAGGGGGCCTCGAACTGTCCGGTCAGGCTCGTGTCACGCCGCGGGCTCACGCCCACGCCCGACCGGCCGGACTCGCCGTGCGAGATGACGGCCACGTCGCAGAGGCCGTGGTGGAGCGCGGCCACCGCGTGGCCGACCATGATGATGAAGGAGCAGCCGCCCACCGTCGTGCCATCCACGTAGCGCGGGGTGATGCCGAGGGCTTCGCCGAGGAGGGCGGGGGAGTGCTGGCCCGCGGTGAAGATCCCATCGACGTCTGAGACCTTGAGACCGGCGTCGCGGACGGCGTTGGTAACGGCTTCCAGATGGAGCGTGAGCTGGCTCTTACCCGGGAGGTTCCCGATCTCGTCGCTCTCGTCGACTCCGACGACGCAGGCGGAGCTCCTGAGCGCCTTCATGTCGGCCGTGGCAGTCACTGGGCCGGCTCGAACAGGGGCAGCGTGATCTCGTCGGTCAGCTTCGCGAACACGACCTGCACCGGCATGTCGCACTTGATCGCTTTGGGGTCGGGCTCGACGTTGACCAGGTTCGACATCATGCGCGGCCCTTCCGCCAGCTCGACCATCGCGAGCACGTAGGGTGGCTTGATCTTCCACGCCTTGTTGAAGACCTGGTAGGCGATTTCGAAGGCGTGGAGCGTGCCCCTGCCGCTTGCCTGGATCCAGCCGATGTCGCGCGCCGAGCAGCGTGGGCACACGGCGCGCGGATAGAAGAAGACGTGGCCACACGCCTTGCACTTGGGCAGCAGGAGCTTCTGCTCCCGGAGACCGTCCCAGAAGGGCTTGGTCTCCGGGGTGATGGGGCTGGGTAACGGGCGATCGATCTCCATGGGTCCTCGTCCCCCCTGAGCGCGAGCCGAGACTAGTCGGCACGCGTCGGCGGTGTCAAGGCCGCCGAGACTCGCGCACGGACCACGTCGAACGCCGCGCCGTTACCTGCTAGGATCGGGCGGCGAGATCCGAGCGCTCGGGGAGGATGCGCATGCGGACGGTCGGGCGGCTGTTCCTGCTGGCGGCGGTGGCGTCGGTCGTCGTCACCGGTGAGGCGGCGGCGCAGGGGCCGATCAAGATCGGATTCCTCTCGCCGCTGTCCGGCGCGATCGCCGCCGCCGGCAAGGACATGTACAGCGGCTGTGAGCTCTACTGGCAGGAGACCGGCTGGCAGATGGCCGGGCGTAAGGTCGAGGTGATCCTGGAGGACAACGAAGGCCTGCCGGCCACGGCGCTGACCAAGCTCCGTAAGCTCGTCGAGAACGATCGCGTCCACGTGGTCGCCGGCGTCATCCTCTCGAACGTCGCCTACGCGCTCGTGCCCTATATCGAGCAGCAGGGGATCCCCACGCTGTACCCGATCAACTCGGCGGACGACCTCACCCAGCGGAAGCGACCCAAGTGGCTCATCCGCACGGGGTTCTCCGCGGGTGGCAACATGCATCCGTTCGGCGAGTACGCGGCGAAGGTCCTCGGCTACAAGAAGGTGGTGACGTTGGGCCTCGACTACGCGTTCGGCTGGGAGACGGTCGGGGGCTTCCACAAGTCGCTCGAAGACAACGGCGGTCAGGTGATCCAGAAGCTCTGGGTGCCGCTGAACGTGCAGGACTTTGGCCCGTACCTCGCCCAGGTCCGGAAGGACGCCGACGCGGTGTTCGTCGTCGCGCTGGGGCGGTGGACGCTTCTGTTCGCCAAGCAGTACGCGGAGAGTGGTCTCAAGGGCAAGGTGCCGCTCCTCGCGGGCGGGACCTACACCGACGAGCACATCCTGCCGCAGCTCGGCGACGAGTCGCTCGGCGTCGTGAGCGCGCACCACTACTCGGCGTCCCTCGAGACGCCCGCCAACCAGCGTTTCCGCGCCGCTTTCGAGAAGGTGTACAACCGCCTGCCGTCCTTCTACTCCGAGAACTGCTACACGGGCGCGCGGATCCTCGGCGAGGCCGTGCGCGCCATCGGCGGGAAGGTCGAGGACCGTGCGGCGCTCATGGCCGCGCTCCGCCAGGTCAAGATCACCGACGCACCGCGTGGGCCAGTGGAGATGGACGCGTATGGCAACCCGACCCAGAACATCTACATCCGCAAGGTGGAGCGCGCGGGCGGCAAGCTCCAGAACACCGTGATTCACACGTACCCGGCGGTCAGTCAGTTCTGGAAGTACAACCCCGAGGAGTTCCTGAAGCAGCCGGTCTACTCGCGGGAGTTCCCGCCGTGCCGGCACTGCTGACGAGCGCGTCGCTCACCCCTTCGGCAGGCCGAGCACGCGCTCGCCGATGATGTTGCGCTGAATCTCGCTCGTCCCCGCGGAGATCGTGTACTGCCGCGCGGCGAGCACGCGGTTGAACCACCGTGGCGCGTCCGGCAGGGCGTCGGAGGGCTCGTTCACCAGCAGGCGCATGCCGAGCAGCTCGCCGGCGACGTCGGCGATCCGCACGCCCAGCTCCGAGCCCGTCAGCTTGAGGATCGAACCCTCGGGTCCCGGCGGCTCGCCGCGGAGCTGGCGCGTGAGGCTGCGGAGCCGCGTGTACTTGAGCGCCTCGCAGTCGATCGCGAGCTGAGCCAATCGCTGACGGATCCACGGCCGCTCCCACGCCGGCGTCCCGTCGATCGCCACGAGCCGCGCGAGCCGCACGAGACGCGCGATCTGCGCCGCGTGGTTCCGGCCGCCGGCGGAGTGGCGCTCGTACATGAGCGTGGTCGTCGAGACCTTCCAGCCCTGATTCGGTGGGCCGAGCAGGTTCGTCTTCGGCACGGCAACGTCGCTGAAGAAGACCTCGTTGAAGTGGTGATGGCCGGTCATCAGCACGAGCGGTCGCACGCTGATGCCAGGGGTCGTCATGGGAACGAGCAGACAGCTGATCCCCTGGTGCTTCGGCGCCTCGGGGTCGGTGCGGACGAGCAGGATGATCCAGTGGGCGAAGTGCGCGCCAGACGTCCAGACCTTTTGGCCGTTGACGACGTAGTGATCGCCCTGATCCGCCGCGCGCGTGCGGAGGCTCGCGAGGTCGGAGCCGGCGCCGGGCTCGGAAAAGCCCTGGCACCAGATCTCGTCGGCGTTGAGGATCCCGGGCAGGTGCCGGCGCTTCTGCTCGTCGCTGCCCCAGTGGATGATCGTCGGACCCACGAGGTTGAGGCCCATGCTGCCGGGCAAGACGGGCGCCCGCGCGGCGGCGTACTCTTCCTCCCAGATCACGCGCTCGATCAGTCCGGCGCCGCGGCCCCCGTACTCCGTTGGCCACGTGATGCCGACCCAGCCGGCCGCGTGCATCGTCTTCTGCCAGGTGCGGCGTCGCTCGAACGTCTCGCGATCGGACGCCACGCGGTCGTCGGCGGCGTCGTCAAGGCAGAGCTCGGCCGGGAGGTTGGCCGCGAGCCACTCGCGGAGCTCCTTGCGAAACGCTTCTTGGACCGGCGAGTACTCGAAGTCCATCGCGCGCGAGCCGAGGCTAGTCGGGGCGCGCCGCGGCTGTCAAGGCTCACATTTCGGGGGCCGAGCGGGTTGGCGTCGCGGTCAGAAGCGCAGGGCGAGTCCTGCGGAGAAGCCCCAGTCTGCCGCGCCGTCGGTCAGCCCTCGGGTCACCGATCCCGTGACCTTCAGCGCCGTCGCCAGCCTGTATTCGGCGCCGACGCGCAGCTCGACGGGATCCGCCTGGCCACGCGAGATCGCCGTCGAGCCCTCGAGGAACCCGAACACGGACAAAGGCGGCAGCACCAGGTAGGCGGCGCCGAGGCTCCAGCCGAACGTGTCGCGGAGATCCACGCCGGGCGGGTCGCCGATGAAGGTGTACGACACGGCGAGGTAGCCGACCAGTTTGTCGATGAGACGCTTGCTGAGGTCCACGCCCACGGTCTCGTCGAACTCTCCCGTGCCGAGCCCGCGGTCCTCATCCGCCGTCGGGACCTTGATCTTCACGTAGGGCGCGACCTCGGGGATCAGATCCGCCTCCTGGACGAGGACGTAGGAGCCCTTGAGCAACACGTCGCCGACGCCGCTCTCGCTGCTGGAGCTGGCGGGACGCGCGAGCCTGCCGCGGGACCCGTTCCGCGCCGCGACGCCGCCGCCGGTGATGACCACGTTCTGCGTCGACTGATGGATGTATGGAACCGTCAGTCGCAACCAGAGCCGGTCGATCGGCGTCACGCCGAGCGTGAACGGGACGTAGACGATCGAGGTGTTCTTGCCGGTGCCGTAGTCACCTTCCGAGTAGTTGACGGAGCTCGACAGCGACCACCGGGGCTCGTCCTGGGCGAGTGCGGGCGCGGCGCCGAGGAGAATCAGCAGGACGACCACCGCGAGTCCGCGATGTCGCATCGCCCGCCTCCTCTCGCTCGGCGCCCCGGCCACTAGCGTCCCGGCCGCTCCGGCTTCTCAGGCCGCTCGGGTCGCTCCGGTTTCTCGGGCCGCTCCGGCTTCTCCATCCTCTCGGGCTTCTCGACCTTCTCCGCCTTCTCTGCCTTCTGACCGCGCTCCATGGCCACCCGGGTCATGCCGTGCTCCGTGGCCTTCATGCTCTTGACGACGGAGCCGAGGTTCTTATAGCCAAGATCCCGTGCGAGCTTGCCCCACCCCTCGCCGCCTTTGCGCAGGCTGAGGATCTCGTTCAGGGACTTCGCCGTCGCGGGATTCGGCTGCTTCGCCGTGAGCGCGAGGAGGATCGAGATCTCGCCGAAGCCGAGTCCCTTGGCGCGGAGGTTCTGCACGTCTTGCGCCGTCAGCGCACGGGGCGTGTCACCGGCGTCGAACTTGAAGGTCGTGCCCTTCCACTCGTCCACGATCCGGGCGGTCACGCGGCCGGCATCACTGCCCGCCGCAGTCTTGTCGATCCGCTGGGTGAGCTTGGTCAGCTCCTTGTCGCCCTTTGCGTCCGCGTCCTGCGCCGCCGCTTGACCGACGATCAAGCCGCCCGCCAACACGATCGACGTGAGGCTCAGAGCCGAGCGAAAGAGGTTCGTCGTCGCCATCGATGGCCTCCTTTGAACTCCCTGGAGCCCAGTCGGCTCCCGGAGTTCGCCGAAGATTCGTGCAAGTGACATGCCTCGGACAAGTCCAACGGTGACGAGTCCTTGCAAATCAGGGAACCGCCGGACGTGTCAGCGACCTGACACGCCGGTCGACGGAGGCGCCCGGCGCATTCGTCCTGGCTCGCGACCGCGAGGGCTCGTATGATCTAGGCATGGAACGAACGAGTGCCGGGCGGTTCCGCCGCCGCGGCGCGGTGATCACGAGCCCCGCCCCCGAGGTTGCGCCTGCTCTCGAGCCCCTGGAGCCCGTCGTCGAGCACGAACCCCTAGTACCGCTCGCCACGCCCGAGCCCGCCTTCGCCGCGCGCGTACCTCCGCCGGCGCCGGTGGCGCCGCCGCCAGCGAGCCGGCGCGCGATCTTCTTCGACGTCGAGAACACGAGCAGCGCCGGACACATCGCGCGGGTGATCGAGCACCTCGCCGTGGACCGCGCGGGCTGGCGGACCGAGTTCGTCGCCATCGGGAACTGGCGGGTGATCGGCCAGGATACGGCGCGCTTGCTCGCGCGCCACGGCGCCCAGCTGGTCCACAGTGCCCCGTCCACCGGCGTGCGCGACTGGAGCGACCTCCGCATCGCGGTCAGCGCGGGCGTGTGGCTCGCGGCGGCCCGTCCCGGCGACGTGCTCGAGATCGTGTCGGACGATCGCGCCTTCGACGCCGTCGGTGACGTCGCGACCGCGCTCGGCATCACGTTCCGTCGGCTCTCCTCACGCGCGCTCACCGGCGCGCCGGCCGCAGAGCCGCGCGAGGCCGTTGCCGCGCGCGAGCCGCGAGGGCGTCGCGGACGGCGCGGGCGCCGTGGCGGGCGCGCGCCCGCGGCAGTCGCCGAGCCGCGCCGCCACGACCCCACGCACGCCGCGCCCGCGGGCGAGGCGCACACCGCGCCCCACGACGAGATCGTGGACATCCTCCGTGAGCTGGCCCAGCGCTCACAAAACGGCGCGGTTCTCATCGACACGCTGGCGCGGGCACTGAAGGCGCGGGGCTTCAGCCGCCCGCCCGGCTCGCCGCGGCTCGTCACGCGACTCCGGCGGATCAAGGAGCTGTCGGTGAGCCCGACGGGCATGATCTCGCTGGTCCACGGAACGACGGGTCACGGCGCGGCCTCGCCGCTGGCGTCGATTCCCGTCGAGACGATGCCGCCGCCCGAGCAACCTTTCGAGGAGGTGGCCGAGGGTGCGGCGGCTCCGGCGCCGGCTCCGAGACGAGGTCGCCGGCGCTCCCGGCGCGGCGGTCGCGGCCGCCGGCGCGCCAGCCCCGCCGTCGGCTCGTAGCGCCGCGTCGTTTCAGGACACCAGGATCGCCTTCGCCCGGTCGCGGATCGCGTCGGGGAGCGGTGTCGGGCGACGCGCGTCCATGTCGAGGTGCACGCCCAGCTGCTCGAGCGTGGCCACGCGCTCGCCGGTGCGCTCGTTCGTCATGACGTGGAAGAGCCGCATCGAGGAGTTGCCGACGTGGACGAGGGCCGAGCGGATGCGCACCGGATCGCCAGGCCGGAGCACGCCGGCGAACTCCAGCTGGAACTCGAACGTCGAGAAGCCCCGTCGCTCGGCGCGCATGTAGCCGGGCGTGACCCCGAACACCGCGGTCGCGTGGACGTTGGCGGCCGAGAAACGGTGGACGTAGTGCTCGAGCGCGACCTGACCGAGGACGTCCACCTCGTCCGGCTTGACCGTGTCCCGCGAGCTTTCGTGAAAGCCCTCGAGCCCACTCGGCCGAGGGCGGCGCTCGCGCGCCGGCACGTCCCACTCGACGCGCCGCTGCTCCGCCGCCCGCCGCTGCGCCGCCGCCACGGGCCGGGCGGCACGGCGCCGCGTGTCCACGTGACGGAGGCGCTGCTCGACCGTCGTGCAGACCTCGCCCGTCTCGGAGTTCAACAGCTTGTGGCCGAGCACGAGGGCGTCGCGCTCGACGCCGATCACCCCGCTGATCACGTGCAAGATGTCGCCGACGCGTAGCTCGCGGATGTACCGGACATAGCAGTCGGCGGTCACGCAGATGTTCCCGCGGCGCCGCGTGTACGCCGGGCCGAGCCCGAGCGCGTCCAGCAGGCAGAGCGCGGCGTCGCCGAGATGAGCGAAATAAAACGCGACCGTCAGGTGGTCGTTGTGATCGACCTCCCAGCGATAGACGATCCCGCGAAACGTCTCGAGCCAGCCGTTCACCGTGACCTCCTCCTCGATTCGACGGGGCATAGGGTCCGTGATCCGAGCAAGCCTACACGAGTCGGCCCGGCTCGGGCGCCGGGTGTTAAGCTGGTTGTATCGGAGTCGAGTGAACGACCCGGGCTGCGGGGGCCCGACAGCGGCGTCGGAGCGGTTCGGGCGATGATCGAATCTCGAAGACCGGTATCCCTCGGGTGGCTGGCGCTCCTGACGCTGGCCTACTTCGTCGCGGGCAAGTTCGGCCTCAGCCTGGCTGTCGTCAACGCGAGCGTCTCACCGGTCTGGCCGCCCACCGGGATCGCGTTCGCCTCGTTCTTGGTGCTGGGCCCGCGGGTCTGGCCCGCCATTCTCCTCGGCGCGTTCCTCGTGAACGTCACGACCACCGGATCGATCGCCACCTCGCTCGGCATCGCGATCGGCAACACCCTCGAGGGCCGTCTGGGCGCCGACCTCGTCCGGCTCTTCGCGAACGGCCGCGACGTCTTCAACCGCTCGCGGGACGTCTTCAAGTTCGTCGTGCTGGCCGGGCTGTTCAGCACGACCGTGGGCGCGACGATCGGCGTGAGCAGCCTGATGCTCGGAGGAAACGCCCAGTGGCGCGAATACCCCGCGGTCTGGTTCACGTGGTGGCTGGGGGACGCCGTGGGCGCGCTGGTCGTCGGGCCGGTCCTGGTGCTGTGGAGCACGCGCATCGGCGTTGCACTCAGTCGAATGCGCCGGCTGGAGGG
>Ga0137415_10005422_pt1 | contig 12632 bp, 11 predicted proteins | sample CZODoug3_1_1_16f_FD_183082 | JGI IMG/M metagenome (GOLD analysis project Ga0137415, IMG submission 183082) | Vadose zone soil fungal communities from Angelo Coast Range Reserve, California, USA - CZODoug3_1_1_16fungal (Hybrid Assembly) | ecosystem: Environmental > Terrestrial > Soil > Vadose...
CGATTTATCGCGGCGCGACACTGCTTACGCCCAATCGCAAGGAATTCGCGGAAGCGACCCGCAGCCGTGCCGACACCACACAAAGTATCGCTGAAGCTGCGCAAGACGCGATGCAGCTTGCGGACTGTGACGCCATGCTGGTGACGCAAAGCGAGCACGGCATGACCCTGGTGCCGCGCGGCGGCGAGGCTATCCATGTGCCGGCTCATGCTGTCAAGGTGCGCGATGTCTCCGGCGCGGGCGATACCGTCGCCGCGATGCTCGCGGTGACGCTGGCGGCCGGCGCCGATTGGGAGACCGCGTTGCGGATGGCGACTGCTGCCGCAGCGGTCGCGGTCGGCAAGAGAGGCACTGCCATCGTGACATCAGCGGAATTGCGCCGAATAATCCTGCCGCACGCGTTTCTTGCGGCTGAAGAAAAGATTGTCGCGGCCAGCGACGGCCTTGAGGCGTGTCTTTCGGATTGGCGGAAGCATGGCTTGCGGATTGGATTCACCAACGGGTGTTTCGATATTCTGCATCCCGGTCACGTCAAGGTATTGACCGCGGCGCGTGGCGCCTGCGACCGGTTAATCGTCGGCCTGAACAGCGATGCTTCGGTGCAGCGGCTGAAGGGCGACGGGCGTCCGGTTCTGGACGAGCGTGCCCGCGCCGAAGTGCTGGCGGCGCTGGAAGCGGTCGATCTTGTCGTCATCTTCGAGGAAGACACGCCGATCAAGCTGATCACGCAGATCAAGCCGAGCGCATTGGTAAAGGGCGGGGACTATAGCCGCGCCGAGGTCGTTGGCCACGAGATCGTCGAGGCCCATGGCGGCGAAGTATTGCTGGTCGAGGTCTTGCCCGGCTTCAGTACGACGTCGCTCGTCAACCGCGCGCGCGAGGGGAAGGCATGAGCACCGACGCGACAACTTCATTGGCAAGCCCGGTGCTGCCGGTCTGGCGCGACCCCGTTGCGTGGGCGAAAACGGCGGATATTTTCGCGGTCTTGATCGCGCTCTCGCTGCCGTGGTCGACCTCGCTGACCGGTATTTTCGTAACGGCGTGGCTGGTGACAGTCGCGCCGACGCTCGATATCAGGCTTTTGCTGGAATCGCTGAAACGCCCGATTAGTGCGCTGCCGATGGCGCTGTTTGCGTTGGCGCTGCTCGGAATCCTGTGGTCGGACGCCTCCTGGGGCGTGCGTCTGTATGCCGTCAGCCCGACCGCCAAGCTGCTCGTGCTGCCGATCTTGTTTTATCACTACGAACGCTCGACGCGCGGCATATGGGTGTTTGCGGCGTTTCTGGCCTCCTGCACGCTGCTGATGGCGATGTCGTGGATTGTCGCTTTCTATCCCGGCCTCACGCTCAAGGCCGCCGATGTCGCCGAGCGCGGCATCTTTGTGAAGAACCACATCGACCAGAGCCAGGAATTTGCGCTGTGCGCGGTGGCGCTCGCCTATCCGATCATGACGCTGCTGCGCGCGAAAAGAATCGTGCCGGCATTGGTGCTAAGCGGGATCGCGCTGAGCTTCGTGGTCAACATGTCATTCGTCCTTGTCTCGCGGACGGCGCTGGTCACCATGCCAGCCATGTTGGCGGTGTTCGCGCTGCTTCATCTGAAATGGCGAACCAACATCATCATATTCTCCGTGGCGATCGTACTGGCGGCGCTGGCGTGGCTGGCATCGCCTCAATTGCAACAGAGGACGGCATCGTTCGCGCGGGATTACAAATATTACACGGAACAAAACCTGCCGACGTCGATCGGAATGCGGCTGGAGTTCTACGAGAAGTCGCTGCGGTTCTTTGCCGAGGCGCCGATCATCGGACACGGGACGGGATCGACGCGAGGACTTTTCGAGCGGGCTGCCACCGCGCCGGTCGCCCTTGCCGGCGGGCAGATCATCGGCAATCCGCACAACCAGACCCTGAACGTCGCCGTTCAATGGGGCATAGTCGGGGTCGTCATCTTGTATGCGATGTGGCTGCTCCATTTGCTGCTGTTTCGCGGTGACGGACTGGTGGCCTCGATCGGTCTGCTGGTGGTGCTGCAAAACGTCTTCAGTTCGCTGTTCAATTCGCACTTGTTCGATTTCCACGAAGGATGGATGTACGTCTTGGGCGTCGGGGTAGCCGGCGGAATGACGCTGAAGGCGAAACTCGGCGAGGCAGCGAGGGGACCGGCTGATCCGCGCCAGCCATGACGGCTGGCATGCGCAAGGCAGATCGGCTATCAGCGGACTCGGGACGAGGGGCGAATCCGGTTGTAATTGGTCAGTAAAATGACGCGTTTCTCACAATTGACATTGCGGAACTTCCTGATTGCGACGCATGACGCGATCGCAACCACGCTTGCGTTGTTGGCGAGCTTCTATCTGCGTTTTGATGGCGAGTGGTTCGACGAACGTCTGCCGCTTCTACTGCGTATTCTGCCCTGGTTTGTCGCGTTCAGCGTGGTGGTCTGCTACGCCTGCAAGCTGACCACAACAAAATGGCGGTTCATTTCGCTGCCGGATGCCTTGAACATCCTGCGCGTATCCTCGGCCCTGACGTTAGCGCTTTTGGTGCTCGACTACATTTTTGTCTCGCCGGACTTTCACGGAACGTTCTTTCTCGGCAGGATCGCCATCGTTCTTTACTGGTTCCTCCAGGTATTTTTTCTGAGCGCGTTGCGTTTCGGTTACCGGTATTTCAGATATACGAGGACGCGACATCATGCCCGGGCCGAGAACGCTTCATCGACGCTGCTGATTGGCCGCGCGGCCGATGCCGAGATTGTGTTGCGCGGGATCGAAAACGGCGCGGTCAAGCGGCTGTGGCCGGTCGGCGTGCTGTCGCCCTCGAGCTCCGACCAGGGCCAGTTGATACGAAACATTCCGGTTCTCGGCGGGGTGGATGACATCGAGGCCGTGATTCGTGAGTTTGCGACCCGCGAAAAGCCGATTACGCGCGTGGTCATGACACCGTCGGCATTCGAGCCGGAAGCGCATCCCGAATCGGTTCTGATGCGCGCGCGTCGGCTGGGCCTGATCGTCAGCCGCATGCCGTCGCTGGAAAGCGGGGACGCGCCGCGGCTGACGACGGTTGCCGTCGAGGACCTGCTGCTGCGCTCCAGCGAAAAAATCGATTATGCCCGCCTCGAAGCGCTGGTGAAGAACAAGGCGGTGATCGTCACCGGCGGCGGCGGTTCGATCGGTTCGGAGATCTGCGAGCGAGTGGCGACCTTTGGCGCGGCACGATTGCTGGTCGTCGAGAATTCGGAGCCGGCGCTCTACGCGGTGACGGAGGCGCTGGCTGCGCGCGAGCACGGCGTTGTCATCGAGGGGCGGATCGCGGATATTCGCGATCGCGAACGCATCATACGGCTGATGAACGAGTTCAAGCCGGACATCGTGTTTCATGCCGCCGCCCTCAAACACGTGCCGATTCTCGAGCGCGACTGGAGCGAGGGCGTCAAAACCAACATCTTCGGATCGGTGAACGTCGCCGATGCGGCCCTTGCCGCCGGTGCCGAAGCCATGGTGATGATTTCGACCGACAAGGCGATCGAACCGGTCTCGATGCTCGGCCTGACCAAGCGGTTTGCCGAGATGTATTGCCAGGCGCTGGATCACGATCTGGCATTTCGGGGCGGCGGCAAGCCGCGGATGCGGCTGATTTCCGTCCGATTCGGCAACGTGCTGGCGTCGAACGGCTCCGTGGTGCCGAAATTCAAGGCCCAGATCGAGGCCGGCGGCCCGGTGACGGTCACCCACCCCGACATGGTCAGGTATTTCATGACGATCCGGGAAGCCTGCGACCTCGTGCTGACCGCCGTCACCCATGCGCTGACGCCGGCGCGTCCGGATGTTTCGGTCTACGTGCTCAACATGGGACAGCCCGTCAAGATCGTCGAGCTGGCCGAGCGGATGATCCGGTTGTCCGGGCTTGAGCCGGGCCACGATATCGAAATCGTGTTCAGCGGCATGCGTCCGGGGGAGCGGCTGAACGAAATCCTGTTCGCCAGCGAGGAGCCGGCCGTCGAGATTGGCGTTGCCGGAATCATGGCGGCAAAACCCAATGAGCCGCCGATGCAAGCCCTGCGAAAGTGGATCGCAGCGCTCGATCAGGCAATCGGCCACGACGATCGTGCGACCATCAAGGCTGTCCTGAAAGACGCTGTCCCTGAGTTCGGCCCGATCATGCCGGCGGAAATCCCCACGGTGCCTTCCGACTCACTTTTGCGATCCTAGAGCCTTTTCCGTTTCGATGGAATCGAAACGGGCCTCATTAGATTCTTGATTTGACGCGTTTTCTTGACGCGAACCGGTCTCCACCCCCGGATCAAGTCCGAGGGCATGCTTCGCTGGAAAACGCTATAGTTTTCGAAGCTGAAAAACCCGTCGGAACAGACGGAGGAAAAGCGCTGCATCGATGACGGGCGCGTTCAGATGCTGGCGCCGCGATCGCAGGCATTCGAGGTTTCCTGTGAGGGTGACGCGCCAGCTCCTGGTGCTGATCCCGCCCATCGCGAAATCCGCGATCACCCGGGGAAGATATCGCACCCGGAAATCATTCAGCGCCAGCGCCCTCAGCATGTAATCGTAGTCTGCCGTGGTGGTGTAGCTGAGATCATAATCTCCGACGCGCTCCGCGACTGCCCTGCGCATGTAGAAGGCGGGGTGAGGCGGTCCCCAGCCGAGCTGATAGGAATAGCGGCCGATTTTTCCCCCGCGCCATGACCGGACCAGACGCTTGCTGCGATGATCCATCACCATCTTGATGTCGCCGTACACGATATCGGCATCAGTCATCGCGCCCGCGATATCGCCGAGGACGCCCGCGTCGTGAAACGTATCGTCGGAGTTCAGAAAGCCGACGGCGTCGCCTTCAAACAGATGCAGCCCCTTGTTCATGGCGTCAAAGACGCCGCTGTCTTTTTCCGAGACAACTCTGATCTGGTTGGAGCCAAAAGATTCGACGATCCTGAGCGTGTCATCCTTCGACGCGCCATCGATCACCAGCATCTCCTTGGCCGGATGCGTCTGGCCGAGAAACGATTCGATCGTCGATGCAATCGTCGCCTGCGAATTATAGGCGGCGGTAATGACGCTGATCTTCATGGGTTATTCCGCTGGACCGGCATTGCCGGGCGTTTTACCGATGTGAGGAGAGCCTGTCATCTGGTGATACGACACGCGAATTGAGCAGGTTGGGTCAAAGTATTGTCGTGGGCATGAGGGCGGGAGGCTGGAATTATGTCCGTATCGCTCTATAAGTCCCGCACCGGCGGGCGGTGCTGATAGGGCGGGGACGGCCGGGGGGCTCGACCAGACAAACATGATGCTTTGGTTCTTTGTATTATTGGCCGGGCTCTCTCTGCTCGGAGGGCTGATTTACCGCCGCCTCTGGATGCGCCTCAGGGGAGCGGAACAGACACCAACCGGTTACGGCAGCCTGCTGGCGATCTTCCTGCTCTGCGGCACCATTTATCTGCAGGGTCCAGCCGACTTGATCTGGAGTTACACGCTCGTTGCGGTGGTCGCGGCGATCTATTGGTGCGACGACCTTCTTGGTCTGGCCAGACGTTTCAGGGTCCTGATCCAGTTCGCATCGGGATTTGCCCTTTGCTATCTGCTCCTGGCAGGCACGAAGCTGGACGCGGCGGCATTGATAGGTTGCTGTGCGGCGGCCGGTTTCCTCAACGTTACGCTGACCAATGTCGTCAATTTCAGCGATGGCGCCGACCTCAATGTGGCGACGCTGATGCTCTTGACCGTAGCGACCATACTGCTGATCGGGCAGGATGCCGCGTTCATGCGGCCGAGCGCCATCATCATTCTGGCATTCGTGCTGCCATTTGCGCTTTGGAATTGTCGCCCCATGACGCTTTATTTCGGCGACGCCGGCTGCTTCGTGTTTGCAAGCTTTCTCACGGTCATGACCGTGTGCTATTTCAGGGACGGCGCGGACACGGCTGCGTTTGCCGCCATCCCGTTGGCCTTGCCGGTTTACGATGCGGTTTATGTGGTGGTTTGGCGGATCAGGAACAAGGAAGACGTGCTGAGCCGGAATTTTCTGCATCTCTACCAAAAACTACAGATCAAATACCAGAATTTCGGATATCTGTTGCCGCAGCCTCTGAATATCGTATTGGCCGCCGCTGGAGCCCTGATCCTGCAAAGCCAGGGTCTATCCGCCTTGGCCGCCGTCACGGTCTCGATGCTGGTGGCGACGCCGGTGTTTTACGCGGTCTATCGCAAGCTGCTTTTGTGAATGGCGTGGTCTGGATGCGGTGCCCGGTAATCGTATGACGAACGATCAGTTTCGGAAATTCTGTATCGTGGGTGTGGGGGGCCACGCGCGGACCAAGTTGATTCCGGCGATACAGGCCAACGGACAACAGCTTGCCGCCGTCGTCTCGAGCCAGCCGGCGAAGAATTTTCCGGATGCCGCGGTGTTTCCTCGGCTGGAGGCGGCGATCGCGAAGTTGCCGCGTGACACCACCTTCCTTATCGCAACGCCCCCGGCCCTGCATTTCGAGCAGGCCAATCTGGTTTTGCAAAACGGCTTTGACCTGTTGCTCGAAAAGCCGGCCTTTGTGACCCGCCGGGAAGCGGAGCAGGTCGTGTTGATCTGCGAGCGGCAGCCGGTTGTGCTGGTGGAAGCCTTCATGCACCGCTACACTCGGCTATATTCGGAACTGCTGGCGGTCTGGGCGACGTCCCGCGACCGGGCGCGGCGGATCGAGATCACGTTTCTGATCCCCATTATGCCGGCCGGGACCTTCAGGTCCGGGACGCAAATCACGTCCTCCGGACTGTTCGACATCGGCTGCTACCCGATCTCCCTGCTGGCCGATATCGGCCTCGGCGAGGCCAATCTTGCCGTGTCGCAGGTGCACTTCGCCGGAAACCCCGACAAGATGCGGATCGGCATCACCGGCTCGGCCGGCGAGGTCGCCATTGCCATCGACATCGGTGTCGGCGACGCCTATGCGAATTCGGTTTGCCTGCATCTGGATGATGGCGAGGCGATTTGTTTCGCGCCGTTCTTCTACGGGCGAAAGGCCGATCGATCGATCTCCACGTCTCGCGGCGGAGAGACCCGGACCCGGACATTCCCTGACGAGGACGCCTTTGAGGTCATGCTGGCCCGGCCACGCGACGCTTGGCGGCGCGATCAGGCCGGGCGTTCTGCGCAAATGATCGGGGTGGCAGGGCGGCTGGAGGAACTCGCCCGGGAGGTCTTGACCGCTTCGGCGCGTGTTCCCTAGCGGTTCGATTTATCTCTGCGAAATCAACGCGCGAAGGCATGATCCGCACCTGCATTCTCCGTCATTTCGGCGGTTGGCTTGGGCGGAAGGATCAAGTATGACCTGCGAACTCGACCGACAGAGGACTGCCTGAGATGGCGTTGCCAACAAAATCGGCCCTGATTCCCAATATTCAGCGCGACGCGGATGCGCGGGGCGGCATCCTGTCGATTGTGGACGAGCCGGTGAAGAATGTGTCGATCATCAGCTGCACCGCGGGCGCCATCCGATCAAACCACTATCATCACACCGATTGGCATCTGATGTACGTGCTGGAGGGCCAGATCGACTACTTTTTCAGGGACCTTAAGACTTCCGAGCTCGAATATATCCGCGTGAAAAAGGGCGACAACATCTTCACGCCGGCAAAGGAACTCCACGCGACCTATTTCCCGGTGCCGACGGTGCTGATTGTCAGCAGCAAGAACCCGCGCGACCAGGCAACCTACGAGAGGGATACGGTCCGGGAAGTTCTGATCGATGCCGGCAATCTTAAGGGTATGCTGGCGAGATATTCTTGATGGCGGGCACGCGAAGCATCGCGGCTTGCCGGCTTTGCGCGGCGGCGGATCTGCAAGAGATCATCGATTTCGGCGAGGTGCCGCTCGGAAACAATCTGCAGGAGACGGGTTCGGCTGCCCGCGCCGCGGCGCGCTACCCGCTCGATCTCTATCGCTGCGCCGAATGCGGCCACTTTCAACTCGGCCACGCGGTGGCGCCCGAGGCGCTCTATGCCACCAACTACACCTATCTCAGCGGAATCGGGCCTAGCTTCATCAAGCATTTTGACGGCTACGCGAATTGGGTGGTCGCAACCTGCGGCTTGCCAAAAGACGCGCTGGTTGTGGACGTCGGATCGAATGACGGCACCTGCCTGAAGGCATTCCGCGCGCGGGGTTTTCGGGTGTGCGGCGTCGATCCGGCTGCGTTGCCTGCAAAAATCGCCAATGAAAGTGGCATCGACACCATCGACGCCTTTTTCGATTCCGACGCGGTCGACCGGATCAAGGCCAAATATGGCGCCGCCGACTTCGTCACCAGCCATAATGTTCTGGCCCATGTCGACGACCTCGCCGCGACCTTCGCAAATATCCACGCTCTCCTGAAACCCGACGGTCTTTTCTGCTTCGAGGTCGGTTATTTCAAAGAGGTGCTGAAGAACAATTTCTTCGACACGATCTATCACGAACATCTCGACTACCACCATGCAGCACCTTTGGTGCGTCATCTGACGGCGCTGGGATTTGCGATCGAAGATATCGGCGTCAATCCGGTGCAGGGCGGATCGATCCGTGTTCTCTGCAGGAAGGCTGTGACCGGCACCGTGTCCGCGTCGGCGCAGGCGTTTGTCGCCGCCGAGCAGGGGTCCATCCTGAACGACGGAGCCTATCTGAGGAACTGGCGCCATGAAATCGAAGCCAGGATGGGGCAGTTCAGGGTCATGCTGCACGACCGCGCCCGGCAAAGACGTTCGATTGCGGGCTTCGGCGCCCCGACCAAGGCGACGCTGCTGATGCAGATGGCTGATATCGGTCATGACGATATCGCCTACGTCGCGGAGGACAACGCGTTAAAGGCGGGGCGGTTCTTGCCGGGCACCGGGGTACCGATCCTGCTGACGTCGCATTTGCTGTCGAATCCTCCCGACGTCCTGGTTATTTTTGCCTGGAATTTCGCCGATGATATCATCGGCAAAATCCGTGGAAGATTGGCCAAGCCGGTCGAGGTGATCATTCCATTGCCGGAAGCAAAGAGCGTTCAGCTATGATGATCCCCAAGAAATTGGTGGTGATCGCACCGCACCCCGATGATGAAACGCTTGGCTGCGGCGGGACCATCGCTCGCTTTGCCGATCAGGGCACCGAAGTGTCGGTGCTGGTCGTGGCCGGGCATCTGCCGCCGCTCTACGACCAAGCGGCATTCGAGACCAGCCGCGGGGAGGCGTTGGCGGCGTTCAAGATCCTGGGCGTGGCGCGGTCGGCGTTCTTGCGAATTCCGGCGACGATGGTCCACGACGTGCCGGTGGCTGAATTGAACGGCAAGATCAACGGGTTTATCTGTGAGATCGGACCAGACATGGTTCTGCTGCCGTTTCCCGATCGGCATATCGATCATCGCATCATCTTCGATGCCTGTATCGTGGCCTGCCGGCCGGTACATGCGGCGGCTCCGAAGGCGGTTTTGGCCTACGAAACCCTGTCCGAGACGCACTGGAATGTTCCCGGGATCGAGCCGGTTTTCGCTCCCGAATTCTTTGTCGATACGACGGATTACATGGCGAGGAAAAATGCGGCGCTGGCGTGCTATGCGTCGCAGATCAACAATGCGCCCTCACGATCGGTGGAAGCCTGCAGCGCGCTGGCAAAATTTCGTGGCAGCCAGAACGGATGCGGCTACGCGGAAGCCTTCAAGGTCGTGCGCATCGTCGTCTAGAGCGTGATGGGTTGGAGTTGAATCGATTCGCCGTAAGCGCGAAGTACTAACGATCTCGTGTCCCGGATGCAGCGCAGCGCCTCATAAGCACGTTCACGCGCGTCTTCGACACGCTATGGGCGGTGCACCGCAGGGCCCGGACACAAAATCGCGAAAACAACCCCATGCAAAGTAAAATGGCCCCAGCGCCTGCTACTCGGGAACCTCGACCGGCACCTTGATCGATGCCGAGCCCTGCGCGGCCTTTTCGGCACTGAAGATCCAGACCAGCCCGCCGAAGGCGCCGACGATAAAGGACACCGCGCCGAACAGCAGCGAAACGTTGATGCCTTCATTCGTCATCAGCCCGGCATAGCCGAACGCCAGGCCCATCGTGGCCTCGCGGACACCCCAGCCGGCGATCGAGATCGGCAGCATGGTGATCAGCATGACCGGCGGAATCAGCTGGAAAATCTGGCCAAACGTCACAGGCGCGCCGATCGACTGTACCACGCACCAGGCGATGAAGACGGCGAGAACGTGAACCAGCACCGACAGGACGGCGATTTTCGGTCCACGCTCCCTGCTGAAAATCACCCGGTTCGCGATCACGGCGCAGGCGTGCAGATGATGCGTTCCCCACCAGCGCTTCAGCCATGGCCAACGCAACCTGCCGAGAATCAGGAATCCAATTCCGCCCGCCAGAGCGGCGAAATCGACGAGCAGCAGCGCCGACCGGCCGTTGGGATCGCCGATCAGCGCGTAGCTCCACGGCAGGCTCGCGACGATGATGATCGCAAGAGCGATCAGGCCAATGGCGCGGTCGACGAAGATGGAATAGGTTGCGGCGCGCCAGCCGGCGCCGGCTCGCGCAACGAGCCAGAGCCTCACCGCGTCGCCGCCGATCGAGGACGGCAGCGTCTGGTTGAAGAATGTTCCGATCACGTTGAAGCGCATCGCCTGCCTGGTGGCCAGCGGGGCGCCGCACTCGGCGCTGACCTCGCGCCATCGCAAAACGCCGACAAAAATCTGGAGAAACGACACCGCGATCGCAAGCCCGATCCAGCCCAGGCTTGCAATATCGATGCGAGACGCAAGGTCGGCAAAATTGGCCTTGCGTAACGCCAGATAAAGCAGCGCCGCGGAGATCAGTATCTTTATCGTCGAAAGCAGGATGCGACGCATCTCGTCCGCGCTGGCCAGATTTCAGTGGTGCCCCAAGGCGCGATATGACGGGCGCGCGCCCAACTTCGCCGCCTTGGTATGGTTTTCAAGCCGATCTGGCAATAGCCGCATAACTGGCTATTGCGGCCCCCTCGATGCGGCGGGTAAACAGGCCGGGATCGGCGCGGCGGAGCCGAACCGATGCATTCGAGGGTACAATGTCGGATCAGACAATATTGGTCACGGGTGCGGCGGGTTTCATCGGCTTTCATGTTGCCCGCCTGCTGCTGGCTGAAGGCCGCAATGTCGTCGGCCTGGACAGCCTTAACAATTACTATGACCCCGCCCTGAAGCAGTCACGATTGAATATCCTGCGTAAAGGTACCCGTTTCAGTTTTGCTCATGTCGATCTGGCGGATCGTCCTTCGATGGATCAGCTGTTTGCAAAACACCGGTTTCCGGTGGTGATCCATCTTGCGGCGCAAGCCGGCGTGCGCCATTCGATCGATCATCCCCATGCCTACGCCGATGCCAATCTCGAGGGCTTCCTCAATATGCTGGAGGGGTGTCGGCATCATGAATGCGGTCATCTGCTCTATGCGTCGTCGTCCTCGGTATATGGCGCCAACACCAAACTGCCGTTTTCGATAAGGGACACCGTCGATCATCCGATCAGCCTGTATGCCGCGACTAAAAAGGCCAACGAATTGATGGCTCATTCCTACAGCCATCTTTATCGCCTGCCGACAACCGGGCTGAGGCTTTTTACGGTCTACGGGCCGTGGGGGCGGCCGGATATGGCGATCTTCAGGTTCGCAAAGTCGATCGTTGAAGGTACCCCGATCAAGCTCTTTAACCATGGCAAGATGCGCCGCGACTTTACCTATATCGATGACGTTGCGCGTGTCGTATTACGGCTGATCGATCACGTTCCCCAAGGCGACCAACCTGCAAGCGAGGGGGCGGGCGGCAGCGCGCCGGCGCGGATTTACAATGTCGGCAACAATCGCCCGGAAGACCTTATGCATGTGGTCGCGGTGCTGGAGAAAGAGCTGGGACGTGAGGCGGTAAAGCAGATGCTGCCGATGCAGCCCGGAGACGTCATGGAAACCTATGCCGATATCGACGACCTGGCGCGCGACGTCGGCTTCAGGCCGCGGACTTCAATCGAAGACGGTATTCGCGGTTTCGTGGCGTGGTATCGCGACCACTACAGTTTAGGCGAAGATTTGAGGCCTCGATGAACAGGCGAATTATTCCACTGATCATGTGCGGCGGCGCTGGGACGCGGCTGTGGCCGGCATCGCGCGAAGTGCGCCCGAAGCAGTTCCTGCCTTTGTTCGGGCCGCGCTCGACATTTCAGGACACGCTGCGGCGCGTCTCCGACGCCGCGCTGTTCGAGCGTCCGATCGTGATCACCAACATGGCGTATCGCTTCATGGTACTCGAGCAACTGGCCGAGATAGGGCTTGAGGCCGATGTGCTGCTGGAGCCGATGCGGCGGGATTCCGGGCCGGCGATTGCCGCGGGTGCGGTCTTTGCGAAGACGCGCGACAACGATGCCGTGGTGCTCGCGCTCGCCGCCGATCACGTCGTTCGCGATACCGACGCTTTTGTTGCTGCCTGCCGTCAGGGCCTGGTCGCCGCCGATGCGGGACGCATCGTGACCTTCGGCGTGCAGCCCGAGCGGGCGGCCACCGAATACGGCTATATCAGCCCCGGCGAGGTCATTTCCGGCGAGGTCCGCGCGGTACCGCGCGGACCTCGCCGGAAATGACCTC
>Ga0137415_10005424_pt1 | contig 12631 bp, 16 predicted proteins | sample CZODoug3_1_1_16f_FD_183082 | JGI IMG/M metagenome (GOLD analysis project Ga0137415, IMG submission 183082) | Vadose zone soil fungal communities from Angelo Coast Range Reserve, California, USA - CZODoug3_1_1_16fungal (Hybrid Assembly) | ecosystem: Environmental > Terrestrial > Soil > Vadose...
TGTACGTCACGCCCGGATATTTCGACACGTTGCAGATGCCTGTGCTTGCAGGGCGCGTCTTTACCGATGCTGACGCCCCCAATGGGCAGCGCGTGGCCGTGGTGAACCAAGCTTTCGCCCGCAAGTTCTATGGCGGAAGCAATCCCGTGGGCCGGTACATCAACAAAGACACGGTGATCGTGGGCGAGGTAACTGATGTCCCCATTTCCTCCAATCTGCACCCAGTCGCGCCGCTTATGAGCGAGCAGACGATGTACATTCCAGCCGCGCAAGTGAATGCGGGGTATCTCTCGCTGGTACATGTGTGGTTTCAGCCAGACTGGGTTGTCCGCACGGCAGGCCCGGTGCAAGGTTTGACCGCACAGATGCAGCGCGCGTTAACCAGCGCTGATCCCAACCTGCCTGCTTCCGGCTTTTACGGCATGAAGGATTTGCTGGCCCGGACGCTGGCGACACAGAGAATCGAAGTAGCGCTGCTGGGCGCCATGGCGGCGCTGGCGCTGCTGCTGAGTGCAGTCGGCATTTTCGCGTTGGTTGCTAACATGGTGGCGCAGAGGACGCGCGAGATCGGCATTCGGATGGCCTTGGGTTCGACCGTCGGCCAGGCAATGGTGCAGATTGGCTGTCCAGGCGCGTGGGCCGCACTACTAGGCGTCGTTCTGGGGCTGATTCTGTCTGCCGGAGGGCTTCGAGTCATGCGCAGCGCGCTCTATGGCGTTGGCGTTTACGATGCCCCAACCCTGGCCACCGTGGTTCTCACGCTCGTATTTGTGACGTTGCTCGCCACGACCCTGCCAACCGTGAAAATTGCGAGGATCGACCCAGCCAACACGCTACGCGAGGAATAGTCGAGCGGCCAACTGGTGGCCGCTCGGCTCTCCACGGCGAGACAACTCAAGCTTGGGCTGCTGCTGCCACTTGGGCGGCAGTGATTCGCGGCGAGGTCCTGGTTCAGGGCTGCGAGATTGAACCCGGACGGCGCGACTCCCAATTTTGCGTTGATCCAGTCATTGCTGAGAACGGCAAACACTTCATCGGCATAGGCGTCGTAGAACTGCCAGCTCATCGGCTTTAACGCACCCCAAGTCACGACATACAGGTTGCGCTCGTCATATCCGACCGCAGGTATGCAGTGACCGTTGTTGGGATTAGGCGCGGCATTTCCCACGGGGCCCTGCGGCGGCACCACCCAGGGCGTCTTCAGAAGATCTGTTCCCGGGACGACCGCAAAAGGGCTGCTCCAGGGAGAGCAAAGCGGCGAAGGTTATTGAGGGAGTCCCTTTTGGTCGTAGAGCAAAGCGGCGTGATCTGCAGGAGCGCCTTCCAAATAGCCGGCGCAGCGGCGGCCTATGCGTAGCAGTTCCGCAGCTTTGGCTTCTTGTTTCCGAGAACGGCGAACGCGAGCAAGGCGCTCTTGTATGGCTATCGCGACGGCGCGGGTTATGCTTTCGCCGGTCTCCTCGGCGAGAGCTTTCGCCAGCTTGTGAGTTTCCGGGTCCTTGATGTTGGGGCTCATGCGTCCACCTTAGCAGACCTAATACTGCCGTTCTTTACACAAGGAAAAAAAGGATGTGATCCTGGAGCTCGGGCGGTTGACAACGGAGGCGCTATGGCAGTATATTCTGTCTATACAGAAATGACAGACTATACAGCAGATACGCACAGGGGGCCGACGCGGTTCCTCTCCTCGCCACCACGCCCACTTCGCGTGGTAATTCCTGGTGGCGCCGGACACCTTGGCCGGATTGTGGCTGGGCATCTGCATGCAATGGGGAACGCGGTTACGGTGTTGTCGCGCAGCGGAGCGGTGGCACCCTGGCACGTCGTTTCGTGGAACGGCGCAGATCCTGGTGACTGGACCAGGGAGCTGGAAGACGCCGACGTCGTAATCAACCTGGCGGGGCGCAGCGTCAATTGTCGATATAACGCGCGGAACCGGCGCGAAATTCTAGAGTCTCGAATACAAAGCACGGAAGTTCTCGGCAAAGCCATCAGCAAGCTAAACCGACCGCCGCGTTTGTGGATCAACGCAAGCACGGCGACCATCTACCGGCATAGCCTTGATCGAGAGATGGACGAAGCGACCGGAGAGCTGGGAGGTCGAGAGCCGGATGTGCCCGATACCTGGCGCTTCAGCATCGAGGTCGCCACCCGATGGGAGAGAGCTTTTTTCGCCGCCAGTACACCGCGCACGCGAAAAATTGCACTTCGCAGCGCTATGGTGATGAGCGCAGAAAGCGGAGGGACCTTCGATTTATTGCTTCGCCTGGTGCGCTTCAGCCTGGGCGGCAAGTCGGGGTCCGGGAAGCAATTCGTTTCATGGATTCACGAGGACGATTTTGTACGCGCGCTGGACTGCCTGGTAGAACACGAAGAATTCGAGGGAGCAGTTAACGTGGCAAGCCCCAATCCCTTGCCGAATGAAGAGTTCATGCGCCTACTCCGGAAGGCCTGGGGTGCCAGGGTGGGGCTTCCAGCCTCGCAATGGATGCTGGAAGTTGGAGCGCTCTTTCTTCGAACCGAAACGGAGCTGATTCTAAAAAGCCGGCGCGTCGTTCCTGGGCTCTTGATGACTAGCGGCTTTGAATTTCGGTTCCCGGAATGGCGTTGCGCCGCTGAGAACTTGGTCCAGAGATGGCGTAAACAGGGTCGGGGTGCGTGAATTTTGGAGGCAACGCGTGAGTGAACAAACACACGACAAGCAATACACGTTAACGCCGGTGGCGCAGAAATTTGTTTTGCATTGGGGGGAGATGGGGACGCGGTGGGGCATTAATCGCACGGTGGCGCAGGTGCATGCGCTGCTGTTTTTGTCACCGAAGCCGCTGCCGGCGGATGAGATTTCGACTACGTTGGCGGTGGCACGGTCGAATGTGAGCACCAGTTTGCGGGAACTGCAGGGGTGGGGGATTGTGCGCGTGGTGCACGTGTTGGGTGACCGGCGGGATCATTTTGAGTCGATTAAGGATGTTTGGGAGATCTTCCGGATTGTTTCGGAGGAGAGGAAGCGGCGGGAGATCGATCCTACGCTGCGGGTGCTTGCGGAGTGCGTCGCGGAGTTGAAGGCGGGACCGCAGGGGGATGCTTACACGCGGGAGCGGTTGGAGAGCATGCTGGAATTTTTGACAGCGATGACGGGGTTGTTTGAGGAGATCTTGCGGATGCCTACCGGGGCGTTGAAGGGCGTGGTGAAGCTGCGGGGGAAAGTGATTACGTTGCTGGGGGCGGAGAAGAAGAAGGCGGGATGATTAAGAACTGGCGAGAGACGAGTGGCGAGCGAGAAAAGATGAAAGAAAGAAGGTTTGCCACAGAGGCACAGAGACACCGAGATTGGAGAAAGCAACGAACCTGAGAATTAACACAGGGCGCTGAGGTCGGACACAGAGGGCGCGGAGAAGAGGGCGCAAGTTGTTAGTGGGTAGTGAGTAGTGGAGAAGAAAATGATTTCGTTGGCATCGGAATTTACTGACGGGAAAGGGCGGCACGCTCGGGGATGGCTGTTTTTCGATGCGGAGTGCGCGTTTTGCACGCGGACGGCGCGGTGGTTGTTGCCGATTCTCGCGCGGCGCGGGTTGGCGGTGGCGCCGCTGCAGGATCCGAGGGTGGGTGCGCTGCTGGGGTTGTCGCGGCCGGAGCTGCTGCGGGAGCTGCGATTTCTGCTTTCGGACGGGAGTCAATTCGGCGGGGCAGATGCGGTGCTCGCCCTGGCTCGGGAGATTTGGTGGGCGCGGCCATTGGTTTGGCTGGCCAGGATTCCGGGAATGATGGAGCAACTGCGGCGCGGGTATTACTGGTTTGCGGCGCGGCGGAGTTGTGCGGCGATGCAGTGCGAGGTGCAACGCGTGCACTTGCACTGATGTCGGTCGGAACTGCTGGACAGCCAGAAATGGCTGTCCCACGGGGGAGCGGAAACGTATGGCTCTGCGATTTGTTGATTTGTGGCGGTGGGATGGCAGGGCGAGTCGAAAGACATACGCGCTTGTGGGAGTGGTCACGTTCGCGATCAAGAGCGTTGTGGACCGCGTGCTTGCCCTTCAGATGCTGGGGTATCCACGCGGACTATTCTTAACCTATTGGGCGCCGCTGGGGGCAGCGGCGCGGTTTAGAAACGTTTCGGAATCCGAGTCACGATATCTGCTTCTGATGCTGCTTTGGGCTATGCCTTTCATTTGGATTGGCGTGGCGATCAGCGTGAAGCGGTTGCGCGACGCCGGCCAGCCGCTATGGCTGGTGATTTTGTTTTTCGTACCGTTCATCAACCTGCTTTTCTTTCTCGCACTGTGTTTCCTTCCATCGCGGCAGGCGGCGACTACCGAAGTGGCGGCGCCTTGGCCATCCGTGCGACCGTTCGATGACATCATCCCGCGAAGCCAGCTTGGCAGCGCGCTGCTATCGATCGCGTTGACGGCGTGCATCGGGCTCTTTTTTACAGTGCTGGGCACAACGGTACTGGGGGCGTACGGCTGGAGTCTGTTTGTGGCGCTGCCATTTTGCCTGGGGTTGTTTGCCGTGTTGCTGCACAGCTACCACGGCCAGCGAGAGTACAGCACTTGCATGAGTGTCGCGCTGCTGCCTGTGGGCATTGTGGGTCTTGTGCTTCTTGTGGTGGCCATCGAAGGGCTGATTTGCCTCTTGATGGCAGCTCCCCTGGCATTGGGACTGGCCTGGCTTGGCGGATCGCTCGGCTACTACATCCAGGGGAACTATTGGGGAGCAAAACACGGGCCAGCGATGCTGTCGATCGTGCTATTCGCGATTCCGGGAGTTCTTGGTGTGGAGCGCGCGGCGGCGCTGAAGCCGCCCACATTTGTGGTGCGCACATCAATCGACGTGCACGCGCGCCCGGAGAAAGTGTGGCAGCAGGTTGTGGCGTTCGCGGAAATTCCTCCACCAAAAGAGATGCTGTTTCGCGCGGGCATTGCTTATCCGATTCGCGCGGAGATTACGGGGCGTGGTGTTGGCGCGATGCGCCGCTGCGTTTTCTCCACCGGCCCATTTCTTGAACCCATCGAGATTTGGGACGAGCCGCGGCTACTTAAATTCGGCGTGACGGCTAGTCCCGCACCGTTGAATGAGCTGACGCCTTGGGGGCACATCGAGCCGGGGCATCTGCACGGATATTTCGTTTCGGAGGAAGGGCAATTTCTGCTGACTGCATTGCCCGATGGAGGAACGAGGCTAGAAGGCACTACGCATTACCGGAATGCGATGTGGCCGGCGGCGTATTGGCACATCTGGTCAGACTACATTATTCATCGAATCCATTTGCGCGTGCTGAATCACATCAAGGAAGCAGCGGAAATTCCGGGGGCAGGCGTTTAAATCAGGCTTTGGCGGCGGAGGCGGACTCCAAGACGCGCTGGTAGTAGCGCTCGTATTGGGGGATTACGTCGTTGGCACAGAATTTGCGTTTGGCGTTGATGCGGGCGCGCTGGCCCATTTCGCGGCCCCGGTCGGCGCGGGATAGGATTTCGAGGGCGTAGCGGCCGGCTTCTTTCACGTCGCCGGGTTCGACCAGAAAACCATCGACGCCATGCTCAACGACTTCGGGGACGCCGCCTACGTTTGTGGCGATTACGGGGACTTCGCAGGCCATGGCTTCGAGTGCGGCCAAGCCGAAGGATTCGAGCTGTGAGGGGAGCAGGAAGAGGTCGGCGGCGGAAAGCTTTTCATAAACGGCGTTCTGCTTGCCGAGGAAGAAGACGTCTTTCTGGAGTTTTTTCTTGCGGACCAGATATTCGGCGGCGCCGCGGTCGGGGCCATCGCCGATTAGCACGAGCTTTGCGGGCATTTTGGCGCGCACCAAGGCAAAAATCTCCACGCAGTCAGTCACACGTTTTACGGGGCGAAAATTCGAGAGGTGCATCAGGATGGGCTCGCCGTTGGGGGCCCATTGCGCGCGCAATGCGGTGGCATCGGTGCGCGTGTAGAGGTCGCAGTTTACGAAATTGGGGATTACGTCGATCGGGCGCTTGATGTCGAATTCTCTTAGCGTTTGCGTCAGAAGATAGTTGGAGATTGCGGTGACGCCGTCGCTCTGCTCGATGGAGAAGCGCGTGATCGGGAGATAGCTGCGATTGCTGCCGACGAGAGTGATGTCCGTGCCATGCAGGGTGGTGACGAAAGGCAAGCGGCGAGGCGCGGCCATGGAGCGGGCGAGCATGGCACTGACGGAATGCGGAATCGCGTAGTGAACGTGCAAGATGTCGAGCGCTTCGGACTCGAACACCTCGAGCATTTTCGTGGCGAGGGCCAGCGTGTAGGGCGGGTGGTCGAATAGCGGGTAGGAGGCGACCTCGACTTCGTGAAAGAAAATGTGCGGATCGGCGAGGTTCATGCGGATGGGTGGGGCGTAGCTGATGAAGTGGACATCGTGCCCGCGCGCGGCGAGTTCCTGGCCTAGTTCGGTGGCGACGACTCCGGAACCGCCATACGTGGGATAGCAAGTGATGCCGATGCGCATAAGGTTGGTGGTGCTGATCTCTCCGTCTAGCCGCAGTACCTTACATCAAATCCCCTGCGGACTGTGGCAGCTTGCGAGCCTGCGAGTCGGATGCTAGAGTCGCGCACCCGGCAGGTCGGCGGGCCTAACGAATACCCGGTTAGACGCACGAACGTCCCGAATCGTGACAGAGCAGAGGGGGCGGCGGGGCGCAATTGGGGGCGTTGGCAAATAGCAGGGTGTGGGGACAAGTAGGGACAATGAGGGGCAAACCGTCCAAGGAAGCCAGGAAGTTGATGGCGGCGACGCGGCGGCAGATGAAGAAGAGCCGCGCCATCGCGATGCTGGGCTTTGCGTTGGAGGCGGTGGGGGAGGGCCGGGCGGTCTTGCGGCTGGATGCGCGCTCCCATCACAAGCAGCTCAATAACGTGGTCCACGGCGGGATTTTGGCGGCGATGGTGGATACGGCGAGCGCGATCGCGGCGTACACAACGGTACCGGCGGGGGTGGCGTTGGCGACGGTGGAACTGAAGATCAACTATCTGGAGGGCGTGGCAGGTGGGAGAATCAAGGCAGAGGCGCACGTGTTGCGCACTGGACGCAATTTTGTGGTTACGGAATGCGAAGTTTTCGACCGCAAAGGCACGCTGGCCGCGAAAGCGCTGCTGACCTTCGGGGCCGCAGGAGGTCACTCTCTCGCAAAATAATCCGCTGTTACTCTTCGCCGCCGTTCGCGGACTCTTCGCCGTCTTTGTGGACGTACTTGATCACGCGCTTGAAAACCAGCAGGTTGGGACTGCCCTGGCGTGTAAGCTTGATGCAATCCCGGTCGTACCATTCCACCGTGCCGCGCAGGACTTCGCCATTATCCAGCACGATTGCCATCGGCGTGTGCGCCTGCATCTGCTTGACCCAGTAAAAATTCTCCGCGTGCGTTACTTCCGGCGGAGCGGGCTTCTTGCTTGGTGCGGGACCATTGTTGCTATGTTGCGGTCGGGGCGGAATCTGTTCCTTAACATCCGCGAATCCCGGACGGAACATCCGTCGGTTCACCATGACTGCTCCTTATCGAGATGGCAAGGCTGCTATCAAGGGGTATGATGCACCCAAACGGTGCCGGGTTACAGTAGAGAAAATAAATTAGAAAAATGCGGAAATGAGTAATTCTTTTACACGCGCGAGACAAGTTTGTGTTACCGGGCAGTCACCAAAGATGCCGCGAGCGCGTCGAGGCCGAGCTGACGATTGAGATTGCGGCGTGCACCGGCGTGCAGTTCGTCGAATCCGGAAATTGCGCGCATGACCCATGCGGTGTTCACAGAATTGGCTAGAGATGTCAGTTCCTTGAGCAGGGGAGCGTTGCGAAGCGTCGGCTGCTTGACACCCGACGTCAGCTCCAGCAGATCGCTTAGCAGTCCGTAAAATACGGATATTTGTTCTTCGAAAGAAGACTCGCGATCTTTCGCGAGAGCCGCGGTATCGGCAAAGAGTTGCGCGAAGCCTTCGCCGCGCGCGGCGCGTTCCAAAATACGCAAGGCGTTCCTTCGTTGCTGCTGGGCCTGATCGAGATTCATATCGATGGCAGCGCCGGGACTGCCTTCGGCAAGCTGGGCGGCGAGTTTGCGGTCGGCGGGCTTGTAGTCGGTCTTGTCCTGCAGAATTTTCTCTACGTCGGCCGGCGGGAGCGGCGCGAAATGAAATTGCAGGCACCGCGAGACGATTGTGGGCAACAGCGAGTATGGCGACGGAGCCGTGAGAATCAGAGTGGCGGAGCCGGGCGGCTCTTCGAGGATTTTCAGGAAAACGTTGGCGACGTCCCAACGCATGGTGTCCGCGGCGTCGAGGATGAATACGCGACGGCGACCCATGGGCTGAAAATAAGCGGCGCGCTGCACGGCGCGGAGCTGGCCGACGCGGAGCATAGGGCGGGCTACCGGCGTTTTCAGGCGCACTGGGTCGGGAACGAGGGCCCAGACGTCCGGATGCGATTGCAGGATTAGCGGGACGCGCTCGACCGTGGCGGCGTCGGCACTTTCGCCGCGCTCGGCGATACCTTGCTCGATGAGAATTTGCGGGTCGGCTAACAAGCTGATGCGCTGGCAGGTGGCGCATTCGCCGCAGAAATCGTCCTTGAGGCGCTCGCAATTCGCGGCTTGGGCAAACATGCGCGCAAGAGTGAATTTACCTACCCCCCGCGGGCCGGTGAAAAGCAATGCATGCGGTACGCGTTGGGTGCGCAACGCGCCGCGCAGGGCAGTTACGATGCGTTCGTTACCGAGGAATTCCGCGAGGCCCATTGGTTTACGCACCCTTTTCCGATTGAGGCGCGACGGCCGTCTTTAAAAGAGGTTCCACATTGGCGAGCACCTCGCGGGCGATTTCGTTTACTGTGCGCATGGTTGCTTTTGAGGCATCAAAGCATTCGATGGTGACCCAAGGGGCAGCGCTGGCGAGTTGGTCGTACATGGCGGCGGCGTCTTGCAGATGGCGCAAGCTGGCTTCCAACAGGTCTTGCTTGGCGTCAGTGTAGCTGCGTTGTGATTTCCGAGCGACCAATTTCTGGGCTTCGGCGGGAGGAACGCGGAGGTACAGGATGAGATCTTCGCGGGGCAAATCGTAGATGTTGTACTCGAGATGCTCGATCCAGCGGCGAAAGTCGGTGCGCTTGTCCGGGGAGACGCGAGCGGTTTGATGGGCGAGATTGGAGCCAATGTAGCGATCGATGAGGACGATTTTGCCATCGTTCAGGGCGGCTTCGATTTTTGGCTTGGCTTCGAAGCGATCGCCGGCGTAGAGCAGCGCGGTGAAATGCGGGTCCACGGCTTCGAGCGCGCCCAAGTCGCCATTCAGAAATTGGCCCACCATTTTGCCGAACCAGGAGTCGTATTGGGGAAAACCGGTGGAGTAGACACCGTGCCCGCCTTCGCCGGCGGCAATGACCCCCTGCAGCAGATCCATCTGCGTACGTTTGCCGCTGCCATCGATTCCTTCGATGGCGATGAGCTTGCCGAGCGCTCGTCTATTTACAGTTGGACGCAAATCAACCTCATACCGGGAATACCTGCCGCCGCTCTCAAATCTGTACGTCAGTTTAACCGCAGGCGTTCGGCCTCGCAACGCTGCGCGTGCTAGGATGCGAGTCGGAAACGAGTTCATGGTGGAGATCCAACAGATTCGAGACAGTCTTTCGCGCGTGCACGAACACATCGCGGCCGCAGCTCAGCGAGCGGGCCGGCGAAGCGAAGAGATCACTTTGATTGGCGTGTCGAAGACGCATCCGGCGGAGGCGATTCGCGCTGCGTATGAGGCGGGCTTGCGCCATTTTGGCGAGAATCGGGTGCAAGAGTGGGAAGGGAAGCGCGCTGCGCTTGCTGACTTGCAGGCGACGTGGCATTTGGTCGGCCATCTGCAGAGCAACAAGGCGGCGCGGGCCGCGGGATTGTTTCACAGCGTGGATTCGGTTGACGATTTGGGTTTAGCGCAGCGGCTGGAACGCGCGCGGGCTGAGGTGGCCGGATCGCAAAAATTACGCGTTCTGCTGGAATTGCGGGTGGAGCAGGAGGAGAGCAAGAGCGGTGCAAAGATCGAGGAAGCGGGCGCGCTGGCCGAAAACATATCGCGGCTCTTGTGTATCGAGCTTGCCGGGCTGATGTGCATTCCGCCATTTTTGGAGGATGCGGAAAAAGTTAGACCCTACTTTCGGCGGCTTCGCGAAGTGCGGGATTCGCTTGCACGCAAAATCGGCCGCGAACTGCCGGTGCTGTCCATGGGAATGTCGCACGATTTCGAGGTGGCGATCGAGGAAGGCGCTACGGAGGTGCGCGTCGGCACCGCGATCTTTGGAAGTCGACCGGCAAAATAGATGCTGGAACTACGGGCACAAGAAGGATCTGTGATTTTTCCGGTGCGGGTGCAGCCGCGGGCCAGCAAGGATGAGATTGCTGGAGTCATGAATGGCGCGCTGAAGGTGCGCTTGCGGGCGCCGGCGCTGGAGGACCGCGCAAACGAGTCGCTTTGCGAATACCTGGCGGAGCTTTTGAAAACGCCGAAAGCGGCTGTTAGAATCCTCAGCGGTCATCACAGCCGCAGCAAGCGTGTGGAAGTGCGCGGGGTTACGCAGCAGCAGGTGCTGGCGCTCTTGACTCGCGAGGCGTAGCCAGAGACGAAGGTGTTCGCAGTAGGCAGGCGAGTTGATAATGGCGGATGGGGTGCGCCGCTCGATGAGTCTTGACGTGCAAGCAGTGCAGAAGGATTTGAAGGCCGCGAACCTGGACGGCTGGCTTTTCTATGATTTTCGCGGCCGCGATCCTATCGCGCTGCGTATCCTACAATTACCTCCGGGCATGCGCACGCGCCGGTGGTTTTATTTTGTGCCGACGAAGGGTCAGCCGCGGAAGCTGGTACATAAAATCGAGTCAGAATCGCTTGCGGCGCTTCCCGGGGAGACGCTGTATTACGCCGGACAGGGTGAGCTGCAGCAGAACCTGCAAGAGCTTGTGGGCGATGCGCAAAGCATTGCCATGCAATATTCACCGCGGAACGCGATTCCTTACGTCTCGATGGTGGACGCAGGCACGATTGAGTTGGTGCGCAGCGTGGGCCCAAAGATATTCACCTCGGCCGACCTAGTGCAGAAATATGAAGCGTGCTGGACGGCGGAACAGTTGGAGTCACACCTTGCGGCGGGTGAGGTGGTGGATCGAATTATTCGCGAGGCATTTCAACTTGCGGCCAAGGGCGCGCGGGATGGCAAGCCGCTGACCGAATATGTTTTGAAACAATGGATCTTGAAGGAATTTGACGCGGCAGACCTGATGGCGGACGAAGGGCCGGACGTCGCGGTGGGGCCGAACGCCAGCGATCCGCACTATGGTCCGGTGGAGGGAAAATCCTCGCCGATCCGCGAAGGGGAGTTATTGCTCCTCGACGTATGGGCGAAGAAGAAGACGCCGGGCAGCGTGTATTACGACGTTACGTGGACGGGGTTTCTGGGCAAGAAGGTGCCGGACGAGTACGCGAAAGTGTTCAATGTAGTTCGCGAAGCACGCGACAAGGCGATCAACCTGATTCTGTCGTCGATTGCAAAAGGAAAGCCGCTGCAGGGCTGGCAAGTGGACAGCGCGGCGCGCGGGGTTATCGACGACGCCGGATATGGCAAATACTTTTTTCATCGCACGGGCCACAGCATCGGCGAAAGCGTGCACGGTAATGGAGTGAACATGGATGGGCTCGAAACGCGCGATAGCCGCCACCTGATTGCGCGCACGTGCACATCGATTGAGCCAGGAATCTACTTGCAGGCGTTTGGAATCCGCAGCGAAGTGAATGTTTATATCGGGGAGAAGGAAGCGCGCGTGACCGGGGCGGTGCAGCAGGAGCTTTTGCCGCTGCTTGCGTAGGCAACCTAACGATGACAGACGAAACCCAACCCGTAGCAAGTCCGCCGCCGTATAGGGCGCGCGAGGCCCGCGCTATCGCCATCGGCGTGGCAGGCTGGGTGGTGCCGGGCCTCGGACACGCGCTGCAGAAGATGTGGGGCCGCGCGCTGACTTTTTTCGCGGCGGTGGGACTGCTCGTCATCGTCGGCGCGGGGATGAGGGGAAATTTGTTCCGATCGGAAGGCGGAGACGCGTTCGCGGCGCTGGGGTACTTCGCCGATCTGGGAACAGGTAGCTTCTATTGGCTGGCGAAATATATCGAGGTCGGCGGGTCGGACGTCTCGCATGCTTATGGCGATTATGGAACGCGGTTTCTCGCGGCTGCAGGTGTTCTCAACCTGCTGGCCGCACTCCATGCCTACGAAGCCGCACGCGGGCGGAAGGCCTAATTTCGATGAAATTTCATTTGAGCCACCTGCAAGCGATGCTGCTGTTTGCGCTGATGATTTCTATCGCATTTGGCTTCCTGAGCCGGCGGCGGCCGCTGGACCGCGTGAAGTATATTGTGTGGTCGCTGTTCCTGTTTCTGCTGTTTGGCATCGGGATCGGGTGGGCCATGTACCCGTTTTCTCGCTAAGCTCAACGGCGGAAACGCATCGCGGGCGTAGCCGACGTAGGAACGCGAGTTCTCGGTAAAATTGACAGCGATTTTCCGCGGATGCTAATGTAGTTTCTCCACCAAGCCGAGGTAGCTCAGTGGTAGAGCAGCCGATTCGTAATCGGCAGGTCGCGAGTTCAACTCTCGCCCTCG
>Ga0137415_10005426_pt1 | contig 12630 bp, 9 predicted proteins | sample CZODoug3_1_1_16f_FD_183082 | JGI IMG/M metagenome (GOLD analysis project Ga0137415, IMG submission 183082) | Vadose zone soil fungal communities from Angelo Coast Range Reserve, California, USA - CZODoug3_1_1_16fungal (Hybrid Assembly) | ecosystem: Environmental > Terrestrial > Soil > Vadose...
TTCCCGGTCGATTTGAGTCGGCGCTCGTCCATCCACCGCCGTCACCCGCGGGCTTGACCCGCGGGTCCATCTTTCTTCGCATAGATTTTGCAACCATGATGGATGCGCGGGTCAGGCCCGCGCATGACGACCGGGTGGATCAAATCGACCGCAACACGCATCCGGCGATTGAAGCTCGCGAGATCTCGCTCGGCGTCAATTCCGATCGCGATCGAAGTCGAACATGTCGAACAAGTCACCGACCGCCGGCATGTTCGCCGGCACGTAGGGATTGGCGCTGTTCATCTTGGGATTGGGTAGATTGTCGCGGCTGCGGCGGGTCAACGGCTTCAAGTCCCAGTTGCGCTCTATGAACTTAACGACCGAGGCATGGTCGTTATAACTGTGCACGACCTTGCCGCCGCGGGAGAAGGGCGAGACCACAAGCAGCGGAATACGGGGGCCGTCGCCGAAGAAATCGAGGGGCTGAAAGAACCCCGAATCCCAGTAACCGCCGCCCTCGTCAAAGGTGATCATGAAGGCGGTCTGCTCAAACAGCTCTGGCCGGGCCCGCAGCTTGTCAACAATGTTCTCGACCATGGCCTCGAAGAGATCGAGCTTCGAACTCGCCGGGTGTCCGTCGACAAGGCTGTCGGGTTTCACATAGGCGATCGATGGCAGCTTACCGTGATCGAGGTCATTGAAGAAATCGATCGCGTCCTTGATGTGCCCCTGGCGCTGCTGCGCGTTGCCCATGATCGATTTCGCGTAGGAGAACGGGTTGCAGATGTCGCAGTAGTTGAAGGCGATGAGCTGATCGACTGGATCGGTCGAGCCGTTGGCGACCCGCACTGCTGCATTGTAGCCGCCGCCATAATAGGCCCAGGAAATCTTCTTCTCGTTGAGCGCGTCGCCGATGGTGCGCAGACCGGACGGTGGCACTTTGCTGCCCGTCACGATGCTAGCGCTGTCGATATTTCCGTTCGGCAGAAAGCCCGGACTGAGGTTGTTGATCATGTAGAAATGTCCGGGATCGCAATTGGGCTTGGGATGCCACGGCAGGCTCGCCAGGTAGTTGACGATCGGAGAAATTCCGGGCTGGCTCAGATCTGAACAGTTGGTCCACGCCTTGTCGCGCTGGAAGGAAACGTCAGTGGCGGACTTGGGGTCGGGGTCGGCGACGCTGGCGAGCGGCGGCTGGGATACGCCGTTGAAGCTCTCCCAGAAAATGGCGTCGGCCGTACCAAGCATCGTGTGCTGGACCGCGGTGCCGCCCATCACCGGCTGATGATAGTTGTCGTTCATCGTGTATTGGTCGGCGAGCCGCTTTAAGACCGGCGCGTCGCCGCTGCGCATGTTGAGGAATCCCATGGCATTGCTGCCGGAACCGTCATTGCGGGCGACGCCGACGAATGGATAAAGGTCGTTGAGGCAGCCGGAAGGATTAGCGGGGGTGGCGTTGCGCACGTCGCAGTCCGATTGCTGCCACATGTGAAACAGGCGGTGCACCATGTCGCCCGTAAAGCTGTCATACGGGAGGGTGCCGCCGCTGATCGGGAAGAGCCCGTTGCGAAGGTTGGCAAAGTTCGGGACGCGCGTGTCGGTCGAGAACATCGGAAGCCCGGAGGCTCCGGTGCGCAGAAGACCTAGATCTTCGTGCTCGAGCGAAGGCTCGATGGTCGGCAGTTCGGAATCCGGCACGGCGGACATGGAGAACGGCGCCTGACCTTGATCGAGGCCGCCCGGCGCGCTCGGTATATAGGCGGTGTTGGGTGCCGGGAAGAGCGGCGTGCCCGGCGATTGCTGGTAGGCCGTTTTGCCGGCGGTCGCGAAAGCGTCGATGAAAAATTTCGACGGATAAGGCTGGTTTATCTGGAACTGCCGCGACTGCGCGAAATTCGGTCCGGCAGCCCCGGACGGGAGAATGATGCCCTTTGACAGCAGGTTGGCGACCGATTGACCGTGCTTCGGCTGATAGGTCGCAAAGATGTGGTCGAAGGTCCGGTTCTCGCCGATAAGTACGATCAGATGCTTGATCGGCGTATCGGTCTTCACGCGATGAGCGGCATCGTCTCTATCATTGCGATCTTCAGCCGCCGCCAATCCGCAGGACATCAGGGCAACGAGTACAGTGCCCAGAGCCGCCGTGGTCTGCCGGCGCATTCGCTTCAAAATTCTTGATGACATGATTTTCCTCCGTCGACGAGGTCAGACGGGCGCAAACTAACCATTGCGCGTGACACATTCGTCGCGGTTTCTTGCTGGTTGTATGACTGACGATGTGCTTGCGGGAAAGAACCATGAATTTCGATAAATCAATGTGTTACAGCGCTGTGTCGCGTTAGTGTCATCGAGTTGATATACGCGTTCGCTACATTTTTGAGCATTGAGCTTTGCGCACAACCCGAGGCTTTTCATGACCGACATCACCATGACGGCAGTGGCCGACCCGGCCGGCTCGCCGAAACCCAAGCTCGACCAGCCCATTAATCCCTTGGGTTTAATTCTTTTCTTCGGCGTCCTGGCGGCGGGTTTCCTGTTCGTCGCCTACAGCCTTTATGTCGATGTGGACGAGACCGGCGCGAAGGTCACGACTTACCTGCCCTTCATCCTGCTGTTCATCGCACTGGTGATCGCGCTCGGCTTCGAATTCGTGAATGGCTTCCACGACACCGCAAACGCGGTCGCTACCGTCATCTATACCCACTCGTTGCCGGCGCCGATCGCGGTAGTGTGGTCTGGCTTCTTCAATTTCCTCGGGGTGCTGATTTCGTCGGGTGCGGTCGCATTCGGCATCGTGTCGCTGTTGCCGGTGGAACTCATCCTGCAGGTCGGCAGCGCCGCCGGCTTCGCCATGGTGTTCGCGCTGCTGATTGCGGCTATCATCTGGAACCTCGGCACTTGGTATCTTGGCCTGCCGGCGTCGAGCTCGCACACGCTGATCGGCTCCATCATCGGCGTCGGCATCGCCAATGCGCTGATGCGCGGACAAGACGGCACGTCGGGCGTCGACTGGTCCAAGGCCACCGAAATCGGCCAGGCGCTGCTGCTGTCGCCGGTCGTGGGGTTCTGCGCCGCGGCGCTGCTGCTCATCGTCGTCCGGTTTATCATCCGCAACCCGGCGCTCTATGCCGAGCCCAAAGGCAATCAGCCGCCGCCGTGGTGGATCCGCGGCGTTCTGATCCTCACCTGCACCAGCGTCAGCTTCGCCCATGGCTCCAATGACGGTCAGAAGGGCATGGGGCTCATCATGCTGATCCTGATCGGAACGGTGCCGACCGCCTATGCGCTCAATCGCGCTCTGCCGCCTAGTCAGATGGTGGAGTTCCGAGCCATATCGGCGGCAGCGGCCGGCGTCATCCAGCGACAGGCTGCGGGCTACAACGTGCTTGGAGACCCGCGCCCGGCCGTGACCGTCTATGTTTCACAGCGCAAGATCAATGAGGGCACCTACCCTTCGCTTGCCGTGCTGGTGAAGGAGATCAGCGCCGAGGTTGATCAGTACGGCACGCTGGCGAAAGTGCCGGCGGAAGCCGTAGGCAACACCCGCAATGACATGTATCTCGCCTCCGAGGCGATCCGCTTCCTGATGAAGGACAAGGAGAACGGTCTGACGAAGGACGATGTGGCCGCGCTCAATAGTTACAAGAAGTCGCTTGATAGCGCGACGAAGTTCATCCCGACCTGGGTCAAGATTGCCGTCGCCATTGCGCTTGGCCTCGGCACCATGATCGGGTGGAAACGGATCGTCATCACGGTCGGCGAAAAGATCGGTAAGACCCACCTGACCTATGCGCAGGGCGCGTCGGCGGAACTCGTCGCCGCCGCTACGATCGCGGCAGCGGATGCCTATGGTCTCCCGGTGTCAACGACCCACGTGCTGTCGTCCGGTATCGCCGGCACCATGGCGGCCAACGGCTCGGGCCTGCAATGGGCGACCATTCGCAACATCGTCATGGGCTGGGTGCTGACGCTGCCGGCCGCAATCTTGCTCTCGGCGACGCTGTACTGGACGTTCAGTCAGATTTTTTAGCGCGGATCCCGTCAGGTTGAATCACGACTGGCGTCGTCGTCGGGCTTGTCCCGGCGACCACGCCGGTGACGGGCAAAGGTGTGGATCAGCTGCCGCCGAGCGCGCTCTGCGCCGCCGCAGCGCGTCGGCGCAGGGCATGCTGCAGTGACGCGGCACACGCTCTCACATGGAGCTGGAGACGCTTTTAGGAGTCGGATGAAGCTCCGCGCCGGCAGATTCTTGTTATCTCACGCCCGCCAAGCCTTGATCCGACCATCGGCAGCGCTAGTGTTATCGATCCGATTCGTTCGCGATCCGCGGCTCTGATACGAATCGTCAGTTCGATTCGAGAATGTGGCGTCTCAATGCCTCCCGCATCTTTGCCGCAACTGGCCCTTCCGTTCGACGAAGCACCGGATCAGCCAGATAAATGGGACCAGAAGCTTCTCGCCGCCTTCGCTAACAAGGAAATGACTTCAGGATTTCTTCCCCTCGCGGAAGAAGCGTTGCGCGCGTGGCCGGGCGACGCCCGCACTCTGTGCCTCGCTGCCACGGCGGCGCTGCTGGATCGAAATCCCGAGCGGGCTTTAGTGTTCCTGAAGCGGTATTCGAAACGCTACGTGCCGACGGCGACCCATCACCTGCTCTCTGCCTTGGCGGCTGAGCAACAGAACAAGCCTGTCGTGGCGCGCGCGATCCTCGAGCAAAACGGCTTGACCTCTCGATTCGAAGTGTTGCGTGCCTTTCCGGGTGGTTGGGCCCGCCTCGAATGGCTTGACGACAGCATTGCCAACATACTTGGAAAGCTGAACCGCAAGTCTGCCGGCGCTCTCGCCCGCCTAACTGGCGCGAAGACGAAGCTGAGGACCGCCCAAAGGGCGCTCCCCAAGGCGGCGCCTAAGGCTGCCGCGAATGCGGCAATCAAAGCCGCGACGCAGTCAGCACGTAGAGCGCCCGCCCGACCGGCCGTCCCGCGTGCTCCGGCTGCCCCGGGCGCGGCCACAGAACCGGCGCCGCTTCCCCGCATCGAGATCGACATCCCGTTCACGGCCGAATTTGACCTCGTACCGCTGCTTGCAGCCGCGAAGCGCAGGCCCGATCACGACGGCGCCTGGTACGTGCTGCGCGAGCGCTTCGCGCATTTGGGCCTCGCCCAAGGCTTCGACGAACTCTTGTGCCTGACACACCTGAATGGAATCGAAACCTTCTGGCATCAGGTCGAGACGGTCCGCAAGGTGCTCAAGCAATTCCGCGGCCGGGTGCTGCTCGCCGACGAAGTCGGCCTCGGCAAGACCATCGAGGCCGGCATGGTGCTCAAGGAGTACCTGCTGCGCGGCATGGTGGAGAGTGTGCTGGTGCTGACGCCTGCCTCGCTGGTCGGGCAATGGCGGGAAGAGCTTGAGACCAAATTCGATATTGCGTGCGCCACCACCCATGACGCGCTGCTGCGCAACGACCCCGATGCGTTCTGGCGACAGCAGCGCGTGATCGCATCGATCGCGCAGGCGCGCCGCGGCGAGCACGCCCAGCGCCTGCTGACACGCAACTTCGATCTCGTCATCGTCGACGAGGCGCATCACCTGCGTGACCGCTCGAGCCAGAGCTACAAGCTGGTGGACGGACTCAACAAGCGTTTCCTGCTGCTGTTGTCCGCGACCCCGGTGCAGAACGATCTTACCGAACTCTACAATCTCTTGACTTTGCTCAAACCCGGCATCTTCAAGACCCCGAAGGAATTCAAGGCCGCCTATGTGACGGCCGGAAAGCCGCGCCAGCCCGCCAATCCGGAGCGCCTGCGCGAGCTGATGCGCAGCGCCATGATCCGCAATACCCGCGCCGTGGTAGCGCTGAAGCTGCCGCGTCGCCATGCCGCCACCATCCGGGTGGACGGGGTCGAAGGCGAACGCGCGGCCTATCTCGACCTTGCCGCAGCCGTGCGCAGTCTCGCGGTGGCCGGCGCTGCGCGCCATCGCCTCTCGGTTCGCCATCTGCTCGCAGCGGCGGGGTCGTCACCGGCGGCGGCCGCCGGCGCAACGGCGCGGTTTGCGGCGGGCCGCCCCGACGACCCCGCCTGGAAGGACCTGGCGCAACGCTGGGCCGCTCTGGACGCCGGCGGCAAGGGGGTTGCGCTCCTCGACCTGCTGCGCCGCAATCCGACCGAGAAGAAACTGGTGTTCGTGCATTACCGCGAAACACTCGATCATCTGGCCGGCTGGCTGACGCAACACAGCATCTCCTTCGCACGGTTCGAGGGCCGCCTCAGCGGGCCCGAGAAGGACGCCGCCGTCGCCGCGTTCCGCGACGAGGTTCCGGTGCTGCTGTGCACGGAATCCGGCGGCGAAGGGCGCAACATCCAGTTCTGCAACACGCTGATCAATTTCGACGTGCCGTGGAATCCCATGGCAATCGAACAACGCATCGGTCGCATCGACCGCATCGGCCAACAGCGCGAGGTCTTTGTCTTCAACCTCGTGAGCCGCGGCACCCTGGAGGAGCAGGTGCTGCGCCTGCTCGATGAGAAAATCTCGATGTTCGAACTGGTGGTCGGTGAAGTGGGCGCCATCCTGGGCGACGTCGAGCAGGAGCGGGATTTTGCGGAACTTGTGCTCGACGCTTGGCTCGAGACCACTGAGGCTACTCGCGACGCCGCCTTCGATACCCTCGGCCGGCGACTCGACGATGCGCGCCGCCAGCACGAGGATGCCAAGGCTCTCGACGATGCATTGTTCGGCGAAGATTTCGAGACCGGCTGATCGGGGGCGCGCGGATGGGAGAATTGCGCGAATTCGTTGCCGAGGTGCTGGAGCGCCGGGGGGCCGCGGTCGAGGCTGTGGAGCCCGATGGACTTGAGGTGCTGGCCCCCGAGCCCCTGCGGAAAGCATTGGGGTGGTCTGAGTTCACGCGGCTCGGATTTGGGGCGCAGCGGCCGGAGCAGGCGATCCCGGTCGGGCTAGAAGGCGACTGGCTCGATCGTTTTGGTGCTCTCCTCGGCGACGACGGGCGGTGGAGCGAGCGGCAGCTTTCCGGCGGCCCAGCGTCGTGCGGCGACCCGCAGCGCATTCTTGAGCAAGGTCTTGACCTGCCCAACGCTGTGTGGCGCTTCCACGGCGCGACGGCGACCTTTACACGCTGTCTGGTGCTGGCCTTTCGCTATACGGCGGTCTCCGACGAAAAACGCGAGGGCTTGGCCTGGCTCGGCTTTAATGTCGCCACCGGCGCGGTCATCGACGATATCGCGGCGCGGCTGCGAAGGCTGCTTCCGGACGAGGCCGATTGGCAGGCCCCCGACCCGGAGGTCTGCGCCGCCGCAGGTCCGGGCTGGGACGCCGCCACACTCGAATCTCGTGTGCGCCCGCTGCTGGACGCCCGGGTCAAGTCCGAGCTCGCGCCTTTCCTGCGCGCCATGCGCCGCCGGCTGGAGCGCGACCGCGACCGCGTGCACGGATATCACGACGATCTGCGGCGCACATCGCTGAAGCGGCTCGCCGCCCTGGCGCGCGCCGAAGGAGAGAAGGCCGAATCCGACCGCCGGCGCGAAACCATGCGGGTTAGCGCCATCGAGCGGGAATATCGGGCGAAGCTCGACGATCTGCGGCGGAACTACGCCCTGCGGGTCACGGTGGATTGGGTGCAGACGCTGGAGCTCTACGTGCCGGTCCAGCGTTTCGAGGTGCTGATCAGACGTCGCAAAGGCGAACGGCTGATCCGGATCGATTGGCACCCGCTTGCGCGGGCGATCGAGCCGCCGCTCTGCGAAGCGGGGCCTGGGCTCGACCGGACGCGACTCGTTTGCGACGACAAGCTGCATCTGGTGGCGCCCGCCGGCCATGCTCCCTGCACGTCCTGCGGCAAGGCGTTCTGCCGCGCCTGCCACCCGGCCGCGTGCCCGCGCTGCGGGACAGCCGCGAAGAGCGAGGATGGTGCGTTGAATTGAATTTCAGCAGGCCGCCGGTACTGCATTGCTTTTGATCAACGGCTGTCCGACAAATATCGCGGCAAGGAGGCCGCGATGGTCGGAAGCCGATGCATTTTTGCCCTGACGGTTGTCACGATCGGTGCGAGCGCCGCATCGACCTTGGCCCCGACCGCGGCACGGTGCGACGACATTTCCGATTTCTACGCCGGCAGGACGGTGCAGCTCGTGATCGGCTATGCGACGGGCGGCGGCTATGACGACTATGCCCGCCTGCTCGGCCGCCACATCGGCCGGCACATTCCGGGCAATCCCACCGTCGTGGTGCAGAACATGCCGGGCGCCGGCAGCATCCGCGCAGCGAACTACCTCCACAACATCGCCCCCAAGGACGGTTCGGTGTTCGGCGGCTTCGCCCGCGGGATATTCCTTGACCCGCTGCTGGGGCGTGCGGACGCCATGCGATTCACGCCGGCGAAATTCGGCTGGCTCGGCAGCGTTTCCAATGACATCGGCGTCTGCGCGTTCCGCCAGGATGCCGGCATCGAGTCATGGGCCGACATGCAGACCAGGCATTACAAGATCGGCGCGACGGGCGCCGGGGCGGACAGCGACGTGTTTTCCAACCTGCTGCGCAAGATGTTCAGTCTGCCGATGCAGCTCGTCTTGGGCTACCAGAGCGCAGCCGAGACGGTGCTTGCCATTCAGCGCAAGGAGGTCGACGGCCGCTGCGGCTGGTCCTGGTCCACCCTGTCGACGCGCAACCGGGACCTGTGGCTGTCGAAGCAGATCCGCGTGGTGCTGCAGCTTTCCGACCAGCGCGTTGCCGAGCTCGCCGACGTGCCGACGGTCCTCGATGTCGCCGGCAGCCCGGAGCAGCAGGCCATTCTGAAACTCGTCATCGCCCGCCAGACGATGGCACGCCCCTTCGTGGCGCCACCGGGCATTCCGCCGGAACGACTGACTGCGCTGCGCAAGGCGTTCGACGCCACCATGCAGGACCTGGAGTTCCTTGCCGATGCCAATCGACAAGGCCTCGACGTGCGGCCCGTGACGGGCACTGCGGCCGACGCCCTCATCGCCCAGGTCTATGCGACCGCGCCCGATGTCGTGAGGCGCGCGGCGGAATATATGAAAGAGACGCAGTGAGACGAGAGGCGACGGGCCAAGTGGCCCGCCGCTGTTTTGAGACTTAGGTGTTACAGAGGCCGGGCTCTACTCCTCGTCGCCCTCTTCGGGGTCCGACATCATCTCCGCCATGCGATGGCGCTCCACGGCGCCTCTCACTTCGCGAACGACATGCATCGCGAGGAGGCGCATCCGCTGCTTCTGGTCGGGATTAAGGGTCTGGTAGAGCGGCTGCCACGCATCAGCGAGTCTTTTGAGGTTGGTGCCTCGCTGTTCCAAGGCCTCAGCGCGTCCGCGCATGAGTTCGACCGGATTAAAGTCGCGCTGACCAGCCTGTTCTGCCAGTGATTTAAGCTGAGCTATGCGATGGATCCGTGTCTGGGCCCGAGCGCGGATAGCTTCCTCGATGGGCGGCCAAAATTTTTGCTGCTCCGGTGTCAGCTGCAGCGCCGCCTTGGTCATACCAATTCGCGCATCGGTCAAGATGTTGAGCTCGGTTGGGGTTAGCCTCACGTGGGAAGCTTCCTGCGCGTATGCCGAGCCGGCAACGAAGAGGACCGTCACCAGTCCAACTACTCCTTTTAACATCGAACTCTCCTTGGGTGCTTCACGAGTGTAACCGTTAAACCGAGCAGGCGGCCATTGGTTGCAGCCAAGCGATAAAGAAATTTAGGGCGCACCGGTCATGTTGAACCATTCTTGCGGAGTGCCGTCGCGTCGCGTCGCGTTTATCGGATATAATTATCTTGCCTGCAGCTGTTTCCGGCGAATCCCGTGGCAACCCATGAAATCAGCGCAGCGAAGAACACCGTTGGAGGAAAGCCCATGAGATCGAACTTACAATCGCTTTCGCGACGATGGGGGCTGCCTGTCATTGCCCTTGTTGCCGTTCTCGGCGCGCCGCTCGTTGCCGGCGCCCAGCAGACCTTATCGTCGGCCGTTGCTCTCCAGCACGCCAACGCCCCGCCTGAAAGCGTCGGCATGTCGACGGCGCGGCTCGCGCGACTGACAGCGATCTTTAAAAAGGAGATCGACGACAAGAAGCTGCCGGGCGCCGTCATGATGGTCGCGCGCCAGGGCAAGCTCGCTTATGCAACCGCCCTCGGGGCGCGTGATCCGAAGGGCGCCGACGCCATGCGAACCGACGCCATATTCCGCATCTATTCGATGACCAAGCCCATCGTTTCGGTTGCCGCCATGATCCTGGTCGAGGACGGCGCGCTCGAGCTGACCGATCCGGTCGCAAAATGGCTGCCTGCTTTCAAGGATGTGAAAGTCTTCACCAGCGGTGGCTTGGTGGCAGCCGAGCGGGCCATGACGGTTCAGGATCTCCTGCGGCATACGGCCGGCCTTGCCTACGGCGAGCTCACGCAGAACCTTGCCGTCAAAGACGCTTTGACCAAGGCGGGACTGTTCAAGCCCGGCGTCATCGATTTCGACGCGCGCGACATCTCAGGGGCGGAGCAGGTGGAGCGCCTGGCCAAGGTTCCGTTGCTCTACCAGCCCGGCACGACCTGGGAATATAGCCTTGCCAGCGATGTGCTCGGGCGTGTTGTCGAAGCCGCATCCGGCAAGCGCCTGAGCGAATTCATGAGCGAGCGCATCTTCAAGCCGCTCAAGATGGACGACACGGCATTCTGGGTGCCGGCGGACAAAAAGGGGCGCGTGGTCGAACCCTTCGAAAAGGATCCCGTCGACGGTGCACCGATCAGGCTGATCGACGTGTCGAAGCAGCCGGAAAATGACTCCGGTGGCGCGGGCGGCGTGTCGACGGCGGGCGACTATTTGCGGTTCGCGCAAATGCTGGCAAACGGCGGCGCGCTGGATGGCCAGCGGGTGTTGAGCCGCACCACCATCAAACACATGACCGCGGACCATCTCGGGTCACGCGTGTCTCTCGCCGCTACGGCCGGCGGCGCCGTGCTGGGCGCATCCACCTATACCTTCGGGCTCGGGTTCGCGGTGCGGCCGTCGGACGGCATCGCACCGGTTCCGGGATCGGCCGGGGACTTCAACTGGGGAGGCTATGCCGGCACGCAATTCTGGGTCGACCCGAAGGAGCAACTGGTGGCGGTCCTCATGGTCCAATCAAGCGGCGTCCTGCGCGGGTACCACCGGACGCTGTTCCGGCAACTCGTCTATCAAGCGATCGTCGACTAGACCTGAACTAAGGCGCCAGAGCGCGCGGCATGCGAGCGCGGCGCAGTGGCTCCGCCTCGGTGAAAATCAGGCGGCGGCGGAAAGCTTGCGGGCTTTGCGCCAACAGCATGGCCTTGAGGTTTTCAATCGGTGTCGTGAAGTAGGGTTCGTGGAGAAAACGCATCTTATCGTTGGTCCACGCCGGCACCGCAAGACCCCAGCGGCGCGCCAAATGTTCGCCGATCGCACCGAGCAGGGCATGCTCGCGGCCATCGGCGAGGGGTGCCGGTTCGTCCGCTATCATCGCTTGCCGCCGCTCCGGGTGTCCGTAAAATTCATCAAGGAATTCGCTTAACGTCGGGCCAAAGGCCGCCCCGGCGCTAACCTTTGCGGCCACTTCGGCCAAGGTATTGGGGCGTTTCATGGGCAGGCCTTTCCGGCTGACGGCTGTGTCGTCGCGATTGCGCCATCACATAGCAGGGTATCCCCAGCTTGCATCCCTAACTATAAAGCCGATGACCGAGCGGCCCGCTTTCGTGCAATAAATGCTTCAAAATCGAGCGGGGTGGAAGGGCCGCTTTGCTCGCCCTCGATGAGGGCGGCGCGCAACGCGGCCAGCTTTGCCTCCTGTTCTTCGAGCAGTCGCAGCGCAGCGCGCACCACATCGCTTGCGCTGCTGTAGCGACCTTCCTTCACCTGTGCCTCGACGAAATCGCTGAAATGCTCGCCGATGCTGAACGACGTATTCTTGCTCATCGTCGATACCCCACGTTCCTATTACCTCAACCCTCCCTCACCGCGTCTTCTCATAAATCTCCCGCCCGATCAGCATGCGGCGGATTTCGCTCGTGCCGGCGCCGATCTCGTAGAGCTTGGCGTCGCGCAGCAGCCGGCCGGCCGGGAAGTCGTTGATGTAGCCGTTGCCGCCAAGGCACTGGATCGTCTCTAGCCCCATCCAGGTCGCCCGCTCGGCGGCGTAGAGGATGGCGCCGGCGGCGTCCTCGCGGGTGACGCGGCCGTCGTCGCAGCCGCGCGCGACCGCGTAGACATAGGCCTTGGCGGCGTTGGCGGCCACATACATGTCGGCGAGCTTGGCTTGAATGAGCTGAAATTCGCCGATCGGCTGGCCGAACTGCTTGCGTTCGTGCACATAAGGGATGACCAGATCGAGGCACGCCTGCATGATGCCCAACGGGCCGCCGGCGAGCACCAGGCGCTCGTAGTCGAGCCCCGACATGAGGACGTTAACGCCGTTGCCGACGGCTCCCAGCACGTTCTCGGCCGGCACCTCGCAATCGGTGAACACGAGTTCGCAGGTGTCGGAGCCGCGCATGCCGAGCTTGTCGAGCTTCTGGGCCGATGCAAATCCCGCAAATCCGTTCTCGACGATGAAGGCCGTGATGCCGCGCGCGTCGGCATCGCGATCGGTCTTGGCATAGACCACCAGGGTATCGGCGAC
>Ga0137415_10005427_pt1 | contig 12629 bp, 7 predicted proteins | sample CZODoug3_1_1_16f_FD_183082 | JGI IMG/M metagenome (GOLD analysis project Ga0137415, IMG submission 183082) | Vadose zone soil fungal communities from Angelo Coast Range Reserve, California, USA - CZODoug3_1_1_16fungal (Hybrid Assembly) | ecosystem: Environmental > Terrestrial > Soil > Vadose...
GTCCAGAAGAATGGATCCGTGCAGCAATGGAATTTGAATATTCAGCGCGAGCTGCCCGCGGGTTTCTTCGTCGATGTGGCTTACGCTGGGGCTCATGGCGTGCACCTGCCGCAGTTCAATACCAACATCAACCAGATACCGGACAGTTTCATAAGCCAGGCTGCTACCCAGTGTGCTGAGGTGAACGGGAAATGCACAGGCCCAGTCACGATTGCGCAGGTCGTCCCCGCGGCAAACTATCCCTTCCCCGTCTCCGGCCCTGCGGCTCTTTCTGGAAGTTTGGCACCGGGATTTCTGATCCAGGGTCAGCTTGACCGGCCATTCCCGCAATACACAGGCCTGAACCTCAACGGGCAGGGTTGCTGCGGCAGTACTTACCACTCACTGCAGGCCACGGCGCGGAGGAGGTTTGCCGGCGGTGGAACCCTGCTTGTTGCCTACACCAATGCGAAGCTGCTCGCTACCGCGGACACTCTCACTTCCTGGCTGGAGGGAGGGGGCACCGGGGGCGTGGGGCAAATTCAGGATTGGAGCAACCTGAAGGCAGAACGGTCCCTGGCCTCCCAGGATGTGTCACAGCGTCTGGTAATCAGCTACGTGCTCGATCTGCCCTTCGGCCATGGCAAGAAATACCTCTCCGGCCTCCAGGGAGTGTCAGATAAGCTCGTCTCCGGATGGGGCATCGATGGCGTCACGGTCTTTCAGCGCGGCTTCCCCTTGAAGATAAGTTATGGGGGATCAACTCCCCTCTCGTCTTTGGGACTTGGAATTGGAACCTTGAGGCCGAGCGTTGTATCTGGATGCGACAAGTCCGCTTCTGGGAGTGGGGGGTCCAGACTGAACCAGTGGTTCAACACCGCCTGCTTTGTGGCGCCACCGCTATACGGCTTTGGTAATGAGTCGCGGGTCGATCCGAGTCTTCGGCAGGATGGTGTTAAAAACTTCGACTTCTCGATGTTCAAGAGAACGACCTTCGGGCCGGGGGAACGGATGAACCTCGAGTTCCGGACGGAGTTCTTCAATCTCTTCAACCACCCGCAGTTTGCCGCCCCGAATACGACTCAGGTGTCGCCCAACTTCGGGCACGTGACCAGCACGCTCGGCAATCCGCGGCTCGTTCAGTTTGGGTTGAAGTTCGCGTTCTAAGAATTGAACGGGAAGGGGAATGTCTTACGGACATTCCCCTTCCCATTTTTCACGCGTTTGTAACCCGGTTCGGCCATTGAAAGCAATGCGTCGGCGATAGGTAGTCTGGTTCTCTGCTCATTCAGTCGCGTCAGAGTCTCTCCCTTGACAATGTTCTTATCGTATTTTGCCGCTTCGAGCTTTGTTCGATATGCTCTAAGACATTGGACGAGGCGCATCCGCAGGCGAGGGTTAGCCGGGCGAGGCAGACCGGCGCGATTCGGCGCCGGAGCGACATTTGTCGAAATTTCGTCGGCAACGGACTCGGATGAATAGACTGCTCAGCCGCCGGAGATTCCTGCGCATAGCAACGCTTGCGGCGGGTGTTCCGATTTTTGATGTGAGACTTCCTAAGGGTTTGGATTTCACGCTCCAGAATTCGCCCACGCCTCAGAAATACCTCATCGAGACCATGCCCGGCGGGGTCGCCTTGTTCGACTACAACAACGACGGTCTACTCGACATTTTTCTGGTCAATGGCGGCCGCGTGAACAGTCCCATGCAGGTCCCTGAGAAATTTGAACGTGCCAACCCGCGTTACTGGAACCGGCTCTACCGGCAGAACAAAGATGGCAGCTTCACAGACATGACGGAAGCGGCAGGCTTGTCCAACGCCGGCGCTGGCAACTACGGCATGGGCGTCGCGGTCGGCGATTACGACAACGACGGCTTTCCCGACCTCTTCGTGACGAGCTACGGGAAGAGCATCCTTTACCACAATAACGGGAACGGAACCTTCACGGATGTCACCGCCAAAGCAGGAGTTGCAGGCGGCGGCTGGTCCGTCTCTGCCGGTTTTTTCGACTTCGATAACGACGGCCATCTCGATCTTTTTGTGACCCGCTATATGGAATGGGATACCAGGCACAGCAAGACCTGCGGTGGGGCTTGGCAAACCTACTGCCCGCCGGGCGAATTTCCCTCTACTACCAATCTTCTTTATCGCAATCGTGGCGACGGCTCATTCGAGGACGTTAGCCAGAAATCCGGCATCGCCGCCAAGAAGGGCCGCGCTTTGGGTGTGGCCTTTGCCGACTATGACGACGATGGCTTCACGGACATTTTCGTCGCCAACGACGGCATGCAGCAATTCCTCTTCCACAACAATGGCGACGGAACGTTCACGGAGTGCGCTCTCGAATCCGGCGCCGCGCTCTCCGCCGACGGGAAGCCGCTTTCCGGCATGGGCAGTGTTTTTCAGGACTACGACAACGACGGCAAGCCCGACATCATTGTTACCGAGCTGCCGCGCGAAATCTATGGCCTCTACCACAACGATGGCGGAGGCTCGTTCTCCAATCAAAGCCTCGAAGCCGGCCTCGGCGCACTTACCGCCGGCAGTTCCGGATGGGGCGTTGGCCTGGAAGACTTCGACAATGACGGATGGAAGGACTTGTTCGTTGCCCAGGGGCACGTTTTGGACAACGTCGAGGCCATCGACCATTCCCTGCGTTATCTGGAGACGCCCTTGCTCGCCTTGAATCATGGTGGCCGTTTCGAGCGCGCGGAATCTGGAATTACAATTCCAGTGGCAGGGCGCGGACTGGCCTTTGGAGACTTGAACAATGATGGTTGGGTGGATGCCGTCATGACAGTATTAGGCGGGCATCCTCTTGTGCTGATGAATCGCGGTGGCAATCAGCGTTGGCTGACAATTACGCTGCGCGGCACACGCAGCAACCGCGACGGACTCGGAGCGCGCGTCCGCGTGAATGGACAAACGCGCTTAGCCACCACTGCGGGAAGTTATCTTTCCGCGAATGACAAGCGTCTCCACTTCGGCCTGGGCGATTCCGAAATCGCCACAGTCGATATATCGTGGCCTTCCGGCGTCCATCAGATATTGAGGGACGTACGCGCCAATCAGTTTCTCGAAATTCGCGAACCGGAGCACTCGTGATACACGCAGCGGTATTTTTCTGGCTGACCTTGCAAAGTGTTTCGCCCGAGGGCGCTCAGCACATGCAGGCGGGCGTTGATGCGCATAAGCAAGGGCAGTTTGATGTGGCCATCAAGGAATTCCGGAAGGCCACTGAGAGCGATCCAAATCTACCGGAAGCGTTTCTCGATCTTGGGGAAGTTTGCCTGGAAACCCGCGACTATCCAGCCGCTGTCGCTGCGCTCAAGCGTGCGTTGGAGCTAAGCCCAGAGCTCGACGCCGCGCATCTGCAACTGGGCTATGCTTTGCTGGCGCAGGGCTACGCGGAAGAGGCTATTCCTCACCTCCAGCGCGTGAACGCGCAGGAAGCTTTGGGAATCGCTCAGATCGACACCGGGCAATACGAAGAGGCAGTCGCAAACCTGGACGCGGCATCGGTGAAACGTCCCGGTGATCCGGATCTGCTGTATTACCTCGGCCGGGCTAGCGGCCTGCTTTCCAAGCGCTCCATCGACACCCTCCTCGGCGCATACCCCGATTCCGCACGGGCTCACCAGGCCATGGGCGAAAATTATTTTGTTTTGCGGCAGATGCCACAAGCCGAAGCGGAATTTGGCGAAGCGTTGCATCAGCGTCCGGAGATACCTGGGCTGCACCTGGAATTGGGGCTGGTCTATGCTGGCGCAGCGCGATGGGACAAAGCTGAAGAAGAGTTTCGCACGGAGACCAAGATGCAGCCGGGCAACGCTGAGGCCGCATACCGACTCGGCGCTGTATTTCTCCAGCAGGGCAAAACGCATGAGGCCAGGCAGGAACTGGAGCGCGCCGACGAGCTGAAACCTGACATGCCGGAGACGCTGTATTCGCTCGGCAAAGCCGCTTCACTCGACGGTAACTCGGGTGCGGCCGAAAAAGCATGGAACAGGGTGATCGAACTCGAGAAGGAATCCTCGCTCGCGGCGCAGGCGCATTTCGGACTGGCAAATCTCTATCGCAAGCAAGGAAATGCGGCGAAGGCGCAACACGAAATGCAGGAGTACAAGAGATTGCAAGACAGGGTCCCTAAGCCCCAAAATCCACCGAGCTAGGAAATGCTTAGAAGTTTGGGGTTCTAATTAGATTATCCATCGATCTTGCCCGCTCTACACATGTCGGCAGCAAGTTGCGGCTCGAGGCCAGCACCCAAGCCCGCAATCACAATAGAGAACTCGCCGCGTACCACCAAGGCCATGCCTGCCCGCAGGCGTCCTCGTTGGTGCACCCCACTTCGTCGAGCTGCCCAGTAGCCTGTCAGTACCTTTGTCACCATGGTGGCGCCACCCAACAAGACGGCGGATAGCAGTACTGGCGGCAGAGTTGCAGGATCGATCTGAAGCCCAAAGAAGAAAAAGAACGTCGCGGCAAACAGGTCACGAAGCGGGGCGAGAAGCCGATGCGTCTGTTCGGCCATAGGGCCCGACACAATCCGTCCAGAAGCGTCGTTCTCAGCCTTCATATCCTTACTTCCCGTACGCCGAGAGGATAATCAATAGGTGTACAATTGCCGCGTATCCAGAGCCAATGAACAAGAATTTTCGGCAGCCAATGCGATCATGCTTGGGCCCAATCATGAATAAGAGAACCTTCATCGGGTTGTTCGGTACGGTGATTGCCGGCCCTGTTCTCTCCCGCCTGTCAGCCTGGGCATCGGAGAATAAACTGAAAAATTGGGCGGGCAATCTCGAATACAGTACGGACCGCTTGTACTCCGCGAACTCGCTGGAACAGGTGCGGAATTACGTTAAGAAACGAAGCCAGCTAAAGGTCCTGGGCACCCGCCACTGCTTCAACAACATAGCAGATAGCACGCATAGCCTCCTGTCCTTGAAGTCTATGGACGAGGTCATTGCGTTGGATCCGGCGGCACACACAGTCACGGTCAATGCAGGCATGACCTACGGGCAATTGTGCCCCTACCTGCATAGCAAGGGTTTTGCTCTGCACAATCTGGCCTCGTTGCCCCATATTGCGATTGCTGGAGCGTGCAGCACCGCAACGCACGGTTCGGGCGAAAAGAACGGTAACCTCGCAACGGCGGTCTCAGCGCTTGAGATCGTCACCGCGGCTGGCGACGTCGTTAAGCTGTCCCGCCAACAAGACGGCGAAGCCTTTCGCGGAACCGTTGTCGGGCTTGGCGCGCTGGGTGTAATCACAAAGGTCACACTCGATATTCAGCCCACTTTTATGATGCGGCAGTACGTGTATGAAGACCTACCGCTCGCCGCGGTGAAAGATCACTTTGACGCCATCGAAGCAAGTTCCTATAGCGTCAGCCTTTTTACCGACTGGCAGAACCAGCGTTTCAGCGAAGTCTGGATCAAGAGCCGCGATGAAGCAGGTAAAGCGTTTGACGCAATCCCGGAATTCTTCGGGGCCAAACGCGCCACCAAAAATCTGCATCCGATCGCCGAACTTTCCGCCGAGAACTGCACGGAGCAGATGGGCGTGCCTGGCCCTTGGTTTGAACGATTGCCGCACTTTCGCATGGGCTTCACGCCCAGCGTCGGCAAGGAATTGCAATCGGAGTACTTCGTGCCCCGTCAACATGCTGTCGAAGCAATCCTGGCGGTGGAACGATTGCGTGACCAGGTCAATCCGCACCTGATGATTACCGAAATCCGTGCGATTGCCCCCGACAATTTGTGGCTCAGTCCTTGTTATGAACAAGCCTGTGTGACGATCCACTTTACCTGGAGACAGGACTGGCCCGCAGTCAGGACTCTGTTACCCGTAATCGAGAAAGAATTAGCTCCATTCAAGGCCCGGCCGCATTGGGGAAAACTGTTTACCACGTCCCCAGACGAGCTGAAATCTGTTTATAAGAAGTTGCCCGACTTCATTCAACTATGCAAGAAGTACGACCCGCAAGGCAAATTCCGAAACGAATTCCTGAGCACGAACATCTTCAGCAGTTAATGCTCGCTTTGCGTGAGATACAAAATTCTTAAAGTTTTGCACGCGCTAAATTAACCACAGTTAGCGCCGTCTTCTGGTAAGTAGGCCCCGCGCAATAGACCCGAATTGTCCCTGAGTCACGAGCTATCCGGAAGCAACCAAATTGTCGGGTCGGAGGAGGCGCGCTGGCGCGCTGGCCTCCGTCCGCCGCCCAAACTGCACGTGCGGTTTTCCCGCATGCAGCTTTCACGAAGACACGTGACCTGAGATGTAAGGAAAAGGCAACCGCCAAGTGGGCCTTGCTTACATCCGGAAGGTTGAGTCCGGCCTCCAGTATCCTCGGACGATGATGTACGGGTTTTTCGCTAAGCGAACTGATCCACCTTCATCATCCTTACTCTTCTGGCTGCCCGCCTCTTCCTTCCTGCCTTCGCCTGCCACCTTCCCCGGCCCACTCTGGCCGCCGATCGCTCGGTCACGTGACTTTCATCACGCTTCAGGTACTATTGGGCAGTCCGACTACGGACAGAGCTTCACTCCCCACTTCGCTTTTGCTTATAGGTTCGCTTACTCCGCTGTCACCCGGAGACTCTGCCAGTCCTCCTGAGGTCACGCGTTGTTCTTCCGTGCCGTGCTGCCCGCAATCACCTTGGTGCGGTGGGTGAATGAGAACGCCTTCGTCCCGGAAGTGCAGACTCGACCTTGCCCCACCTTTGGCCGAGTAGCCCCGGGGACTTTCACCCCGAGGCCCTCACAGATCCGTGCATGACCGTCTCCGGTCACACGGCTCGTGCCGCCCATTGAAGGCTGCCGCCTTCCGCCGAAACCGCCCAGCTCCTCCTGTTGCCAGTTGGCCAAAACGATCTCGGCGCGAGTGACCTGCCCCCTTCGCTTCACAGGCATTACCCTGTTTCAACGCTAGTACGGAGCAGTCCGCCCCTGGGCTGTCGCCTCGGTACTTTCGGCCTCGCGGGGCTGCCGCTTGTGCCTTTTCCCTTAGCATCGCCAGCCAGGTTCTCAAGTTCCGTACAGAAGCCAGGATTGGGTTCACGCCACCTCTACACCGGACACCGCATGGTCAGTAAACAGGTTGCCTTCCATGCTTTTTCCCAGATCAGTCGGCCGCTCTGGTTTCGATGTCGTCCTTGAACTTTCGATGAGTCGCCAGTGGTTCACTCACGTTCGTCTCCCCAACCCACACATGACGTGATCTTATGTCGCGCCTTTTAACCATGACGTTCACCACCACAGCTTTTGACTGCAGCAGCTCATGGCTGTTTGGAGCCTTCTCCTGTAAGACGACTCCGAAGGACCTACCTTCATCTTCTGTACAGCATGCACATTGCTGCGCTTCTTGACACAAGCCGACCGGTTCATCTTGGGATTGTCCCCATCGATTGCAGCCCGGCACTTCTCCTCATGCCCTTCGGATTCCACCTCGCGATGGACACCCTGCCCTCCGGAGTACAGCAAGCAGCGGCTCCAGGTCCGTCTTGGCTATATCCAGCTTTCGCTTTCGTGCCCGTTTAGACGTCTCCATACCTTCTGCTTTCTCCGGCCAGCGAGGCTACGAACCCCGCTTCTTGGATATGGCGCCCCTCATTTGAGCGCCAGAGGGACTTTAATCCTCCTGAACAACGCGCTGCTCAGCGCACACTTCCGGATTGCCGAACCATCCGGGAATTACCGCGTCGTATCTCGAATCGAGATCCGTGTGCCGCCACTTCTGCGGGTATCCGTTTTACCGAAGGATGATCTTGCGCCAACTTTGACCGAGTACTGGGATGCGAAACCGATTCAAGGGTGGTCCGAACAATTCTCAGGACGACTTGCATCTGCGAGGAATACGCGGGCCCTACATAGGCCGTTCTGTGTCGTCTCGCCGTCCAGGACAGCTGATCACAACTCTAGTTCCAGATACCTCGCGCCCTCAAGCGGATTGTCATGATAGGGCGCGATTTCCCGAAATCCTAAGCGGTAATACAACGCGAATGCCTCCCGCATGCTGGGCCCGATCGTATCCAGACGCATCTTACAGTAGCCTATCCCTCGTGCTTCCGCGATGATAGCCACTGCCAAAGTGCGCCCGAAACCGAGACCGCGAAACTTCTCCCGAAGATACAAACGCTTCATTTCGCAGATTTCCGGTTCGAGCTTACGCAGGGCTACACACCCGGCCGCTTCACCATTGCACGACGCCAACAGCAGCCTCCCGGACGGCGGAGCATACTCTCCCGGAAGCCCCGCGAGTTCGCGGTCAAAGTTGAAAACAGAAAGATTGAGATCGCGGCTCCTCCAATACTCGAGCAGGAGTTCGCGAACCTGGTTGAACTGGGTCTCTGATTCAGCGGCAACAATTAAGAATTGATTGGGGTCGGGCACCCGTCAACATACCTCGTCTGGATTCAGCACCTGCCCGAGATGTAAGGCGGTTCGTCAGTAGCTAGAAACATCACAGCATTCGAGATCCTCGGGCATACCTTCGCGCCTAATGGAATTATTATCATCGCATTTCTACTTGGATTCGTCTCCCATCAAGGTGGCCTCGCGCGTCATGGCTGCGGCTCAGCTGGCGAGGAAACCGAAGACTCTTCAGCATCTTCGCTAGGTCGACGTCGCACCGGGATCCAATTCAGCAGAGCGACTATCATGGTCACGCCCAATACAAGAACTTCCACTCTGCCGCTACGGCTGAGCACAATCCCGCAAAAGGCAATGCCAATAAGCGCGAAGAGCGGCCCCAAGGGCAAGCTAAACTTCGCCAGCCCAGGGTTTTTCCAACGCAAAGTTGGAAGGGCGGCGCAGGTGAGAGCGTAGTTGATCAGCCGGGAAACAGCGGTAAGTTTCGCGTTCCAGCTGAACGTGCCTAGCATTGCCAGCGCCCAGACCAGGGCTGCATACACGAGGATGGAAACGTAGGGAGTCTTGTAACGCCGGTGTACGGCGGCGAACCAGCGAGGGAAGTCGCCCTGCTCGGCAAAAGCAAGGACGACTCTCGGGCTGGCAATCATTGCCGCGGCAAGGTAGCCCACAATCGAAAGCAAGACTCCGCATGCAATCATGGTGGCGAGAACAGGGCCGCCGAAGACGTGAGCCGCTGCCACGAGAGGGCGGTCGCTTTGAGCAGGATTTGCGAGAGTTCGTACGACCACGAATTGAACAAGAGCGTATACCGGCGTGCAGATACCCAGTGCAGCCAAGATTGCGATGGGAGCATCGCGGTCCGGGTTCTTCGCTTCCCCGGCAGGAATCAGAGCGGCCTCAAATCCCGAGTATGCGAAGATGACAAGCAGGATGGAATTTAGCCACGCATTCACGTCATGTGATTCGGGAACCATGGGCACCGGGCTTCCGCGCAGAAGAAGGTACATGCATCCGCCGAGGACGAAGACAATCAGCGGCATCAGCTTGCTCACGGTGAAGAAATTGCTAACACCGGTGCCCATTTTCACCCCGCGGACATTAATTGCAGCGAGCACCACCAGTAGAAACGTAATGGCAGCAACACGTGGGAGGGGTTCCTTCATCCGCGGCCAAAACTCAGCCAGATACACGCTGAACAGATTGGCACTCGCTGCCGCCGCTGCCAATCGCGATAGCCAGTTGAGCCAGCCTGTCTGTAACCCGATGAAGCGGCCGAATGCGACCCTTGTATAAAGGTAGGGCCCGCCGCTTTCTCTGAAGCGGGAGGCAACTTCGGCGAAGCAAGCGGCGATCACAGCGATTCCAGCAGCCGCGATTAGGAAGGCAATCGGGCTCTGTCGCCCTGTGATTGATGCCACTTTGGACGGCAGCCCGAAAATGCCGCTGCCGATGATGATGTTGACCATAAGGGCGGCCAGGCTCCAGCGGCCGATGGCACGCACCACATGAATTGCGCTGGTGTGCTCACACGTATGGAAATGCACGTTCGATTCTAAATTAAGGAAGAACAATTACCTCGCCCTTCATTCCCAAGTTGTCATGGAGTGCGCAGATGTACGGGTAAATTCCCGCTTTATTGAAGGTCACGCGGAATCGCGTAACGCCCAGAGGGGACTGAGGGAGTCCGACGCGGTCTTGCGGTGACGCCGCAATGAACCCCGAGTTCACGCTGTCCGTAGGCGAGTTTATTACCGCGTGGCGTGCTCCGTCCGCATCCAGGGTCACGTTGGAAGAGGGCGGCATGGGGTCGGCAGGCTCGATCCCGAAGGTAATGGTATGTGCCGCGACCGGGCCCAAATTACTCCACTCAACGGTTTCCCCCGCGTGAATCACGGTTGTCGATTCGACGAAGCGCATTAATGCCATGGTGTGAGATCCACCCGCAGTCGCCGAGACCTCCGCTGTGCCAGCGATCACTTGATTTTCTGGAGAGTTTGGATGATCAGTATCGTGCCGGGCATGGTCTCCGTCGTCATCGGCAGCCGAGAGCAAGTTATCTCGGACCTCAGCCGCCTGATCGTCGTAGAAGTCCTGATCATGGGGAAGAGGCTGTGAGAAATTGAGAACGTGAACCACTCCGGTCATGTTCACGTGAACCAAGCAGACGATCTTGAAGTTGCCAACGACTGGGAAAGTTACGGTAAAGGTCTGCCCGTTTACCAAAGGACCCGTGGTCACGCATGTTGAGCCATCGAAGGCAGCGGATCCGTCGGTAAACCCTGGACACCCCACTGGGAAAGGCAGACGTGTCTGGCCGGATTTTAGAAAGCTCACAGTATGGATTTCGTCGGTGTCAAACTTCCAAGTGACGCTATCGCCCGCGTGAATCCAGATTTCATTGGGAAGAAAGGCCAGGGCCTGGTGGCCCCTGTTCTTGCTTTGCGCTCCCACGGTGGCGTGCCACTGGGCCTGAACCGCATGCGGAAGGGTCAGTGTCCCTAAAATGATCCCAGCTGTGTAAATGGAGCGGAACAGAATCGAGTCGAGACGTTTCATCGTTCCTCCTTCGGGCAAATCTTCCGCGAGTCGTTCACGGTCGGCTTCACACTAGCCCGCCGCCGGGCGAGAAGTCTTGAGGAAAAGTTGAAATTTCCTGACGGAAATTTGACCGTAGGTTAGAATACGGGTCACCCCACAAGGATCTGCGATGTCCAACAACCCCCAGGCCGCTTATGAATTCGGTCCGTTCACTCTGTTTCCGGCTGAAAAGCGGCTTCTGTGTGACGGTAATTCGGTCGCGCTGGCCCCGAAGGTCTTCGATACGCTGGTGCTGCTGGTCGAAAACCAGGGGCGCCTAATCTCAAAAGAGGAACTTCTTCAGGCCCTGTGGCCGGACAGCTTTGTAGAGGAAGTGGCCCTGGCGCACAACATTTCGCAGTTACGCAAGGCTCTGAGAGACACGACTGAGAAGCCCAGGTTCATCGAGACGGTGCCCAAGCGCGGTTACCGGTTTATTACTGCCGTACGGCAGATCGATAAGCTGGCCGTCGACGTAGCAGGTCCCGCCCGGGGTGGCATCCTGCCTTCAATGATCCAGAATTTCCGATCGTTGCGGCCGGGGGTTTGGGCGGCATTTGCGGCAATACTTGTGCTGGCTGCGGGCGCTGCGGCCTATGTTTACCTACCGCGCATTGGCCGCAGAAACTCTGGAGGCGCTCCTGCGATTCATTCGCTGGCGGTGCTGCCGCTCGAAAACCTCTCCGGTGACAAGGAGCAGGAATACTTCGCCGACGGGATGACCGACGAGTTGATCACTGAGCTCGGCAAAATCAGTGCGCTCCGAGTGATTTCACGGACCTCGGTTATGCAGTACAAGGCGATGCGAAAACCGTTAAGCGATATAGCCAGTAAGCTGAACGTGGATGCCGTGGTGGAAGGGACGGTGCTACGCTCGGGCAACCGAGTACGGATTACTGCGCAGTTGGTCCGGACCGCAACGGAGAAGCACCTGTGGGCAGAGAGCTATGAAGGCGATTTAAATGACGTCCTGACTTTGCAGCGAAACGTCGCACGGGGCATCGCTCGCGAGATCAGAATCAAGCTATCCCCTCAAGAACAAATGATTCTTGCCGCCGCGCATCCAGTGAATCCCCAGGCTCAAGTGGCCTATCTTAAGGGACTTTTTTTTCAGAACAAACAGACCCCGGAAGCTTTGGACAAGAGCGTGGAGTTCTTCGCCGAGGCAATTAAGCTTGATCCTGCATACGCGCAGGCTTATGCCGGCCTCTCAGACACACACATTTACCTGGGCATTATCGGCATCCTGCCATCCGGAGAGGCTTTTCCGAAGGCCAAAACAGAAGCTCTGAAGGCTTTGGAACTTGACGAAACACTTGCGGACGCCTATGCCGCATTGGGGCAAGTCAGCAAACAATATGAATGGGACTGGGCCAAGTCGGAGAGGATGTACAAGCGTGCTCTTGAGCTCAACCCCAATAGCTGGCTGGCGCATGTCTGGTACGCCGGCTTGCTGTCTCAGATTGGACGATTTGACGAAGCGATCAACCTAGACATGCGAGCGCGCGAGCTTGACCCGGTCTCCGTTAACAGCAGCGCGTTTCTTGGAAGGGATCTGTACCGGGCGCGCAGATATGACCAGGCGATTAGAGCCTGTCAGGAAGGCCTTGAGCTCGACCCCGATGACGTCCTTGCTCTTTGGTTTCAGGCCCGCGCTGAAGTAGCGAATCATCAGTTTCCCGATGCCATC
>Ga0137415_10005428_pt1 | contig 12629 bp, 11 predicted proteins | sample CZODoug3_1_1_16f_FD_183082 | JGI IMG/M metagenome (GOLD analysis project Ga0137415, IMG submission 183082) | Vadose zone soil fungal communities from Angelo Coast Range Reserve, California, USA - CZODoug3_1_1_16fungal (Hybrid Assembly) | ecosystem: Environmental > Terrestrial > Soil > Vadose...
TCGCCCCCGATCTTCCCGCCGGGTACTACTCGTGGGGCGTTGCGCTGGCCCGCCACGGTGATCTCAAAGGCGCCGAGGCCAAGCTCAAGGACGCGAACCAGCGCGGCCCGCATTGGGCCGATCCGCTAAAGAGCTGGGGAGACGTGCTGGCTAAGCAGGGGCACGGGAAAGAGGCGCTGATGAAATACGACGAGGCGCTCAAGTACGCGCCTGATTGGGCGGCGCTCAAACAGGCACGCGAGGCGGTAGCGAAGCAGAGGACCTGATGTTGGGTCGCGGCACGGCCTCGCGGTATGCGATGCATTTCTCCGCCCACTCGCGAGCTCGTGCCCTGCCGTGCTGCCTGCGTGGCAGAGTCCGTGGTTCAGGCATCTTGTGACACGCCAAGGTCCGGCGTTGGACTGATGGGCCGGTACGGCGCATTCTGATGGGCTACAACAAAACCAGGTACTCAAGATGGCCTCGCAGGGTGCACCGGACGAAGAGCGATCGCCTGCGCTGACTGATGCCGCGGCACCCGGCGACTCAAAACGAGTCAGTACAAGCCCGCGCGGGCTGCTGAAGTTTCGATTCCTTGAAGAAATCAGGAAGCGCAACGTCGGGCGGGTCGCGATCCTCTATGTCGTGGTGTGCTGGCTGATCCTGGAACCCGTGCACGTGGTTTTTCACATGCTGGAGGTGCCGCCCTGGGCCAACCGGCTGGTCATCATCTTGTTGGCGCTCGGGTTCCCGGCCGCGTTGATCTTTGCCTGGGTCTACGAGATCACGCCGGAGGGGTTAAAGCCGACGGTGGAGGTGCCTCACGGTCAATCGATCCGCAGGCAGACGGGTCGGCGATTGGATCGGGCCATCATCGCGGTGCTGGCACTGGCAGTGATCTATTTTGTCTTGGATAAATTCTGGCTATCAACCCTCTCCGGTCATGGCCAGCGCGGCGCGGGCGCCGCTGCGACGACGATCGCGGCGGCCCCCACCGCGCATGCCGAGCCGGCTGCCGCCTTTGCGCCCCCGGCCCATTCCATCGCCGTGCTGCCGTTTGTGAACATGAGCGGCGATTCACAGCAGGACTATTTCTCGGATGGTCTGTCCGAGGAACTCCTCAACTCGCTCTCCCGCATCACGCAGCTACAGGTGGCCGCGCGCACCTCCTCCTTCTCCTTCAAAGGCAAGCAAGTCGATATCGCCGACATCGCGCATAAGCTAAACGTCGGGGCGATCCTCGAAGGGAGCGTACGTAAGGACGGGGCGCACGTGCGGATTACCGCGCAGCTCATCAACGCCGTGACCGGCTTTCACCTGTGGTCACAGACCTACGATCGGAATTTGCGCGATATCCTCGCGCTGCAGACCGAGATCGCCAGTGCCGTCACCACTGCACTGCAAGCGACACTGCTGGTTAACTCCGCCGCCCTCATTGAGCTCGGCGGGACGCAAAACCCGCTCGCGTTCGATGCGTACCTGCGCGGCCAGAGGTTCGTCGATACGGCGCGCGACAAGGAAGCGAGGAGCGCGCAAGTTGCTGCGTATTCAGAGGCGATCCGTCTGGATCCGCGCTATGCGAAAGCGTACGTGGGCCAGTCCCTCGCTCTGATCGGCTTTGCCTCCAACGTTGCTACCGGCCCGGCCATTCGTGAAACCTACAAGGAGGCACGCGCGGCGGCGGAGAAAGCGCTGGCGCTGGCGCCGGAACTGGGTGAAGCGCACGCGGCATTCGCGGAAGTAATTGACTTAGGATTTACGGACTATGCGCGTGCAGCCGTCGAGTACGAACGTGCCCTGGCGCTGTCACCTGGCAACGCGCTGGTGCTTCGGATGTCGGCATCGTTTTTGTCCCGCATGGGTCGCATCGAGGCGGCGCTCGCGTATGCCCAGCGTGTGGTCGTTTTGGATCCACTCAATGTCTCTTCACATCGCGCCTTGGGCGGCGTTCTTTACGACGCGCGCCGGTATCGCGAAGCGATTGAGGCGTTCAACCGGGCACTGACTCTCAATCCACATGCGGGTGGGGTCCCGTCGATTCGGGGCGAGGCATACCTGTCGCTAGGGCAGTTCGAGGCCGCGCGGGCATCCTGCGCCACGCCACCCCTGGATGGGATCAGCAACGCTTGTTTGGCGATCGCATACCACAAGCTCAATCGGCAGTCCGACGCTGACGCGGCGCTTGCGGCAGTCAGGGCTGCCTACGGCGACGACGCGTCATACCAATATGCGGAGATCTACGCGCAGTGGGGCAATATCCCAACGGCGCTGGAATGGCTCGAGACGGCCTACCGGGTGCATGACACAGGATTGGTCCAGCTGAAGGTGGACCCCATGCTCGATCCGCTGCGCCAGGAACCGCGCTTCAAGGCGATCGAGCGCAAGTTCAAGTTTCCCACTTGAGCGGGACGCTCAATCGAGGCGCGCTTAATGCCCGCAAATAATAAGCGCCGACCGATCGGGCTCGACATCCGCCACGGTCCGACTATGTGGTGACGTCGTTTACTTCTGCAGGGCGCTCCCGGCCATGGATGTCGCCGCGTTCAAGCAGCTGATCCGGCGTGTGGCCGGGGAAGAATCGGCGCTCCTTATCCTTAGCCAGGTTCGAACGGGGGCCGCCGGCTCGCGGGGCGGCTCTACTGGTTTAGGGACCTGAAATGAAAAGCTCGAGCCGATTCACTTGGCGTCGTATGAAGCTTCGATTCCTTCCGGGACTCCCACGCGTCCCAAACAAGGAGCGGTATTACTGCCGCGAAAGCAACCCACATAATGGGGTGCGTCTTGCGCGCCTGTTTAGGCCGCGCAGTTGCCGTTGTTTCGGAAACATCGTTGCCGCATTCAGAGCACGTCACCAGATCCATTTCTCCGCCCTCCGCTACCCCTATGAGTCCCCTATTAGCGCGGATATGAGGCGCCAGAATAGGTCGTAACCGCCGTGACGCGAATCACGTGACAGTTGGCTACGGTGTGTTCGGGATCGCGTTCTTGGCGTTGGACTCATTCAAAGGCGAGCTAGCGTGAATTCCGTCGCACTGCTCGCGGGGCGGGATTGGCGCAGGAATAAGCCGATCGAAGCTGCGCGTCGCTTCAGTTTTTCTTAGGCGTCGTTCAGACATCGCGTTTGCTGGTCGGGCGCGGAGGGTCAACACTGCACGCCATGGATTACACGAGGAGCCGTCTCATGAAAGTCACCAATTTGGTTGCGCTGCTTGCCGCCCTGCTGCTGACCGCCGCGGAGTTTCTGGTGTTCGAGTATGACTCACGGCAGCATGTCGCGCTCTATCAGGCCGAGGCCGCCAGTGTGCTTGCGGCGCGCGGGTAGTCTGCGGATGTGTCCGGAATGGACCCTGATTTACCGATTGCTAATTGATTTAATGTAGACCAGGCAGACGTGCGCCCAAAGGCCTCTATGGGATCGAGCCGCTCCAAGTCTTGAAATCGGAATTCTCCAGCGTGATGCGATCACCGGACTTCGGGACCCAGCCACTGACCTTGTCAACATCGACATGTGACTTGGGTCCGAGGTAGAGGCCGACTTTTTTCATGTCCCGGACGGCCGGGTGTTCGAGACGGGCCACTAAAGTGAGCGGCTGGTGAGAGGTGTTTTCGAACATCAGAACGAACCCCGGTTCTGACAGGGCCGGGCGAAATTTTACGCTGACCGGCATGGGTGGGAGCCTCGATTCCCGCCCTGATTGCCATACGTCCCAACCCAGGATCGGTATCACGATCGCTGCAACTGCCCACGTAACGGGGTGCGTCTTGGGACGCTGCGCGGGTTGCGCAGGCGCACTTGGTGTCGCCTGGGCCGAAGGGACTGCCGAACGCGGTGCCCCGCGCCTGGGCACGTCGGAGCTCTGTCGGAAACTTCGTTGCCGCACTCTGGTGGATTTCACGAGAGGCATTTCGGCGCTCTCCTGACTCGTCGATGCCAGCGCGGATATCAGACGCCTCAACAGGAGATAACGCCGTGACAGGCGTCACGCCACGAGACACTTGTGGCCCTAGTCGCGTCCCTGACAGGGAAGCGCGGGGCGGCAAGGAGAGGAAATGAACGGTCACCCGATGCACAAAGCAAGGGCCGCGCTTGCGCTGCACCCCCGGTGCGCGGGCCATTGTCGAACTACAGATGCCCCCTGCTGGAACCCGGCACAGGATTTGGCTGGTGAGTCCTATGCAGTATGGCCTGGGATTCTTCGACCACGAGGGCGGTCGCGTGGATCAGCGGCAGGGCTGTTTGCCTTCGGCCAGATCGCCGAGGAGATTCTTGCCGCGCTCCTGCGGGGTAGAGCGGTAGGCAAGCGGTCTGGGATCAATCCTCAATTCCGTTATTTGCGCGGTCTCCCGGGGCAAGCGTCAGTGGATCCCAGTACCGGCAGACCCATCCGAGGGCCAGCATGACGACGAACATCGCCGCGTTGGCCGGGATCTGCAGATTGAAGTCGACCGCCGAATGAATCAGCAGCGCCACGATGGCCATCGTGGCCGCGAAGCCCATGCCCTGCAATAGCGGGTCGCGGCGCTTGAGTTGGGCGCGAATGGCCGTCCAGAGCGAGGCCAGCACGACGGCGGCCAGCACGGCCGCAAAAACCAGCCCGAACTCGCAGGCGAACTGCAGGTAATCGTCTTCTGCATGCCGCGTAAAGCCGGTGACGACGACGGCGCTCGTATACATCGGGTAAACGGCATGGAAACTTCCCGCTCCGATGCCCGTCAGCGGGAAGTCCCGCAGCATCGCCAGGGCATCACGGTCCGTATTCACACGCTCCTTGCTGTCGATGGAAGCCTGCTGGAAGCGCTCCGCCACTTTCTCGATGCCGAAGAAATTGCCGACGACGAGCAGATCGATGACCAGCAGGCTGGCGAAGAAGGTGATCGTGCGGCCTGAGAGCTTGCGCACGGCCAGCAGGTAGAAACAGCCCACGCCGGTCAGGCTTGCGAAGAACGCCACGTTGCCCATACGCGAGCGCGTGAGCACGAGGCCCGTGACCATGACGACGAGCGCGAGCCTCACGCGCGCCTTGTTGCCGAGGAGGGTCCGCAACAGCTCGCGCGCACTGTCCCGCCAGCCGGCCGCACGGGTACTCGACAGCTCGGCCAGCATCAGGCCGACGCCGGCCGCGAGACACATTTCCAGGTAACCCGCCAGGTGATTGCGGTTGATGAACGTGCCCGTGGCAACCCCGGGGTCCTGCCTGTCGATGAAGACCCCGTGCTCGAGACCGGAGAGCGTCATGAGCGAGCCATAGGCGGCCTGGAACACGCCGCCCACGATGATCGCCTGCGCCAGCAATTTGATGCGCGGCCGGTTGTTGACGAGCAGCAATGTCAGGCAGAAGAAGAGCAGGTAGGCCAGTGTCTGCAGGGCCGCCTGGCGCGTGGCGTGGACGTCGAGCGACAGGCTCGGATAGCTGTGCGTGGCGCTGTGGATCTCAAGGGCCCGCGGCGAGAGCAGGCCGAGGGCGCCGGCCGGCAAGGGCAGCCCCTGCACGACTATCCACAACACGGTGGCGAGCAGGCACGCGGTCACGGGCCACGCACGGACGAAGGGGCGGGTCAGCGAAACCCTGCCCCGGTAGTACTGCACGAGCCACACGCCCGCGATCAGGAACACCCAGGCTTCCATGAACGATGAGGCCCAGGCGACGTTGCTGCCGAACGGCAGAGGCATCCACAACAAGAGCGCCAGGAAGGCATGAAACAGGAAGCGATCGGCGGGAGCCCGTGGCGCCATCACTTGCGATTCCCCAAAGGAAAACGGCGTACGTCCTGGAACGTACGCCGTTTGATGTTATTTCCTTTGAGCCCTAGTGCGGTTTGCTCGGGCTCTTGTCGCAATCGTCGCCAGGGTGGCCACGGTCGCTGTGGTCGCCATTGTCGCACCGCTTGCCGCCCTTGCCCTCGGTCTCTGTGCGCCCAAAGTTCTCCGCGGTAGGTGCAGCGCCGCGCTCGAGATCGGCACCCGCGCCGGCCTGATTCAGGCCTGGAGCGAATACCGCTCGCGCATTCGCACCGGCCAGGGGCAGGATCAACCAAGCCACCATCGCTATGACGATCAGTCTGATTTTCATGACGATCTCCCCAAGCGCAAGCGGCTTCCCTGATGGGCTGGCTGACTATGGTCATCACGTCCGCTTCTGTCAACGCGCCGCGCAAGACCGCGATTCCCGGCCATTAGGTCAAGCCGAGCGTCTCGCAGCGACGCTTTATATAGGCGAAGGAGTCGCCGGCGCGGGTGCACAGCGGTCGCCATCGTTCCTTCGCATCGGACATCCCGGAAAACGACTGGGCATCGCGTTCGAGCGCCCGGTCGGCGGCGGTCAGGACCGCCAGGGCAGCGGCCGGATTCAGCGCCCACCAGCTGCCGGCGCCCAGTTCCGCGACCCGGACCTGCAATGAAGACTCCCGCGGGCCGAATTCGACGGCGTGCACCAGTGCGTCCTGATAGACACCGCTCGTATCCTGGTATTGCTGATATTTCACCAGGGCCAGGTTGCCCCAATCCCAAGGCCACGTCGGGCGCAGCGCAAGGGCCGCCTGGTAGTAGCCGGCGCCCGCGTCGCCGTAACGCGATATCTCCCCGGCATCGAGATCGTCTGCCTCGAGCAGGATGCGATGCAGGCGGCCCAGCTCGCTGAGGTTCTCTGGATCACCCGGTGCCAGGGCCAACGCCCGGATCAGGCTGCCGTAGAGGGCCTGCCATTCGTCCCGGGTCAGTACCTCGCCCGCGTCGCGCTTCGTCTGCAGATAGGACTTGGCCGGTGCGGCGTAAACGTCGGCCAGCCCCGTACGTGCGGCGACGCTGAGGGCGTAGCCGAGCAGAAGCAGGAGCGCGGCGATACACGCCCGAACGAGCGCCGAGGGGGCTAGGTCAGGCAACGGCGGCCATCGCACCCCGGAGGATCATCCGCGGGTTCCGGTAGACGAGATCGTGCGCTGCCTGCTCGCCGATCACCCTGGCCGCGGCCTCCATGCCTTCCCTGAGCGCCGGTCGCCGGCCGGTGAGATTGTGGGCGTCGGAGGCGAGAACCTTGAAGACATCGAACTCCAGCAACTGAACCGCACGCCGTTGTGGCGCCCGGCCGAAATCCCCCAGCAGGGCACCCGCGGTCATCTGCAGGAAGCACCCCATCTCGACGAATGGCTCGATCTTGGAGAGATCCCGCATCACGTCCTGGTTACGCTCCGGGTGCGCAATCAGCGGCCTGATGTTGTGCTGCAGCAGCCGCTCGATGAGCTTATCCGCACCGGGAGTAATTTGGGTGTGCGGAAACTCCAGCAGGATGATCCTGTGGCCGTCCAGTTCGCCCAGGAACGGCACCTCGTTCTGGCTCAGCAGCGCGACGATGTCGGGCGACAGCCGTACTTCGGCCGCCATGCCGATATGCAGCGCTACGCGAGCCTTGCGCAGCGCCAGCCGGAAGTCCTTGAACGCCTTCTCGATGGTGCTGCGCGTGTTTTCGTAGCGGCCCGGGTCGATGTGCGGCGTCATCACGGAATACGTAATGCCATCGGCCACCGCGGCCTGCGCCAGGGCGAGCCCGTCGGCGAGCGTCTGCGCACCGTCGTCGATGCCGGGCAGAAAATGACAGTGCAGGTCGATCATGCCCCGGATGGCCGCCGTGAATCGGGCCGCCTAAGACTTCGCAGCATCCGGCTCGTAATAGCTGCCATAGTCATAATCACCGTATTTTTCGGCCTTGCGAACATCAAACTGGGTGAGCACGATGCCCAGTATCGGCGCGTTGACCCGCTCGAGCAGACCGAGGCCGGTCTTGATCTGCGGCACTTTGGTCGCGTCCGACTTTACGACATAGAGCACACAGTCCGCGTACTTCGACAGCACGGCCGCATCGCTCACCGGCAATATGGGCGCGCAGTCGATGATGATGCGCGAATAGGTGTGGCTCAGCACCTTGAGCGCACTGGCCATGCGGGCCGAGGACAGGATCTGCAGCGGATCGGGGGGGATGAACCCCGTTGAAATCGCGTCCAGATCCTTGACAGCCGTGCCGATCACGCATTCAGGGAGCCGGGAACTACTGGTCAGGAGCTCCGACAGGCCCGGTGCATCCCGCGGCAGCCCGAGCATCCTGCCAACCGCGGGTCGCCGCAGATCTCCATCGAGCAACAAGGTCTTCTCCGCACGGCCAAATGCGACCGCGAGGTTGAGCGCAAAGATGGACTTGCCTTCACTTCCGATCGAGGAGGTGACCAGGATGATCTTGTGCGGTTTGTCGAGATTATCGAGCGAGATGGCCGTGCGGATCGTGCGCACGGCCTCCGCGAAACGCGGATCGACTTCGCCCGTCTCGTCGCTCTTGCCGATCGTGCTGACCGCACGCAGGGCCTGGTTCCTGAGCAGCGGCTCTATGCCGAGCAGGGGACGCTTGAGTTTTTCCTCGACATCCCTCGAGCTCTTGACGGTGTTGTCGAGGGACGCGAGCAGGAAGGCCACGCCGACACCGAACAGCAGCGTCAGCAGCACGGCGACCGACACGATTCGGCGCTTGTTTGGCTTGGCGGGCACACGGGGTACCACGGCGGGCTCGACGATTCTCGCCCGCGCGCTCGCGAGATCGCCGGTGGCCGAGGTTTCGCTCAGCCGTTTGAAAAAGAGGTCGTAGAGCTGGCGATTCGTCTCCACGGCCCGCTGCAGGCTCTCGAGCTTCGCCTCCTTGCGGCCCACCTGCTGGTACTGCTGGCCGGCGCGATTGAGCGCCGCCACGATCGCGGCCTCCTCGGACTTCGCCGCCTCGTAGCGTTTCCTGATGCCTTCAGTGACGCTGCGGGCCTGGTTGTTGAGATTCTCGGTGGCCTGGGCGAGCTCGTTCTGGGCAGCGACCATTTTAGGATGTGACGCCCCGTAGCGTTTCTCCAGCTCGGCCACCGCCTGTTGTGCAGTCGCCTGGGCCGCCTGGGCACGGCGCATGCCTTCGTCCGCGAGCAGGGCGGGAACGCCCAGCAGGTTTTCCCCTCCTCCAGCCGCCGGCGTGACCTGCAGGTAGGCAATCTTCGCCGCGGCAAGCGTTTGTCGCACTTCCAGCAGCCGGGCAGAAAGGTTGCTGATCTCCGCGGCAGGCAATGCCTTGAGCCCCGTCACGTCGACGATCTGCTCCTGTTCCCGATACGCCTGCAGGCTGGCTTCCGAGGCCTGTAATTCCTTGCGCAGGCTCTCCAGCCGTGTCGCCATCCATTCGGTGGCGGACCGGGTCGCATCCGCGCGCGCCTCGAGCGTGCTCTCTATATAGGCCTTGGCGTGCGCATCTGCGACCCTCGCGGCGAGTCTCGGATCCGCCGATTCGAACTGGACGCGCACGAGCTGCGTCATGCGCACAGGCGCGATGCTCAAATTGCCGAGGTAAGCATCGACCGCACTCTCGCGTTCGCTCTGCTGCGAGGGGCTCGCTTTTTTCTGCAATCCGAAGGGCGACCAGGACCTCCAGTCGAGGCCGATGACCGGCCGCTGGTGCTGCGGCCTGAATTGCTCGATCAACCCGAGGCGATCCACGACCGTCTCGGCTATCGGCCGCCCGCCCATGATCTCAATCTGGGTCGCAAGATAATCCTGGCTGCGCGCATCCAGGCCGTAGACTTCCTGGATGGAGACGACGTTGGGCGCCTGCGATTCGATCAGCAGCGTGGCGGAGGCACGGTAGATCGGCGTCATGGCGAACACGATCAGCGTGGTCAACAGGCCCACGGCGAGCGCGAGGCCGATGATCGACCACTTGCGCCGGTTGATGATGCTCCAGTAATAGCGCCAGTCGATCTCGTCGCCGGTTTCCCAGTCCTCATCCACCGGTATCGTCGACTTGCCCCGCTTCATCAGCATACGTGACTAGAAAAAGCTCTGCTTCACGGTGATGACGTCACCGGGAAACACGGGATCGGAGAGTTCAACCCGCACCGCCTTGTGTTTCGGGTCGCTGGCGCGAACCACCTCGATCTTGCTGCGCGACGCCCGTTCCGTGAACCCGCCGCCGAGTGCGATGGCGCGCTCGACCGTCAATCTCGGTTGATAGGGAATGCCGCCCGGCTTTTGTACCTCGCCGTACAGGAAAAATGGCCGATACTCGGCGATCGATACCGTGACTGCCGGGTCGCGGAGATAGGAACCCTTGAGCCCGCGGGTAATGCGCTGTTCCAGTTCGGCGACCGTGAGGCCCTGCACCACCAGCTCACCGAGAAAGGGATAGTTGAGCCGGCCGGTGTCGTTGAGCCGAAAATCCATGCTCAGATCTTCTTCACCAAAAACCTTGATGATGATCCGGTCGCCCGGGCCGAGCCTGTAAACGCTGTCCGTGGACTGGGCGAACGCGGCGGCAGGCGCGAGCCACAGGAAAAGCATCAAGGGCGGCCAGACCCCTATGGTCCGCCGGCGTTTCAAAAGTGGCCCTGGAAGCCAGGACATCCAGGACATCAGTATGTGATCCTGGCCCCGAGTCGAGCGATGTTCTCCTGATAATTATAGCTTGCGAGGGGGCTATCCCGCGCATTGAAGTCGACCCCGGCTTCCCAGCGCAGCCACCACCGCATCCTGTAGGTCACGGCGAGACTGTAGAGCGGGCTCCTGTCCTTGCGCTCGCCCGTCACAAACCGATAGGTCCAGTAGAGTCTCGACAGGGCCAACTTAGACTCCAGGCGGCTGCTCCATCCGTGAGTCCAGCTCAGGGAGTAAACCGCCGAATCGGTGGCATCCCCAGAGAGGTCCACGGGCTCTGCCAGATATCTTCTGGTGCTGAGGGTGAAATGCGAGTACGTCCGGGGGGACCAGCGTATCGCCACCTCCCAGTTCGGGGCCGAATAATCGGGGATAGCGGGGTCGCCAAATTTCTTGGTTACCCCGCCAACCCGCACGGAGCCCGTCGTCTTGCCGGTGGCTTCCCAGACAACCCCAAGCAGGTAGCGATACTCCCGGCTATCCAGGTTCAGTCCGGATGCACGGGGACGATCGTACGTGATGTCTCGCGCCTGCACGCTCAGCTCCAGGGAAGTCTTCGGTCGAACACGGACACCGAATGTCGCCTGGCCGTAGGATTCGTCTCGATCGAAGGGCTGGGTGAGTGCCAGGTTGTTCTGGTAGGCAAATTTCTCCCTGCTCGCCTCGAGAACTACAAAGGCCCGCGTATGAGAGACGCCATACGTATAGCGGGCCAGGTACTGCCCGGTGGTGTAGCGATCCGGATCCTGCGGAAAGGCGCTGGAAGCAGGGTCGATGCCCACCGACAACCCGGTGCCGCGATTTTCGTGTGCGTCATCGTAGGACGCCACGAGGTCCAGTCCGCTGCGTTCACCCAGCAGCAGGTACGCGCCCGCCTGCAACGCATGATCGGCATAGTCATCGTGACTGGACTTGTCGTACCAGCCATAGTCGCCCTTGTACCTGAATTCCAGGCGGCTGCGCGCCGGTTCGAACCGCAGCAGTAAGCGGGGCGCAAGCTTCCAGATCTGCGAAGACTGCACATCCGTCGCGCTCTGAAAAATGTTGCTGTCGTTAAGGGCTTCGATGCCGAGCGATGACTCGAGCGAGAAGCCCCCTTTGTGCACCAGCGTTGGTTCCCGCCCTTCTTCCGGGTCCGGTGGGTAAGCCAGTGCCGACGATACAAAGCACACGCCCAGGACAATGCAGAGTCTCCAGCGGAATGGGCGCGGCACTGTGCAACCGATTCAATGACTTGCGAAAGTCTCGCATTCTACGTGGAGTCCAGATCACAAGTCTTCAGGAGTGTCCCACCTTTTGTGACGTGTTCTCAATGTCTTGCGGGTACGCTTTTCGTCGATGGAATCTCTATCGTGCTCGCCCTCGCTGACGGCGCGGCGTGCAGTTGTGAGGCCATCTGCCGTCAGCAGGTGCAAAGGGCATTGAAACTACTGGTCACCCGCGGCGCACGCTTCATCGGGTCGGCGCTGGTGCGTTACGTCAACTACGACAACCGACGAGGTCGTCAACCTCGGCGAGCCGACCTATAGCCGGCACCCGTGTTCCTCGGGGGCGTCGAGCACAGCCCGCGCTAGCGCTTCGAAGCAGCCGACAATTGCGACTCGAAAACGAGCCGAGAGATCGTTCCATGTATGCTGAATTACAGATCCCGGTGACCTGAGCGTGGGTGGGCCAAAGGATATGCGGAGTGCAATTCGTCGGGCGGCATACCGAATCGGGCGCAAGCTCTATATGTCAGGACACATGGATCTCCCTAACCATCCCGCCACCAACGGCGAGTACTGGTTGGTGGATCAAATGCTACCTCTCGTTCCGCCGGACTCAATCGTCCTGGACATCGGCGCCAACAAGGGCGAGTGGACTGCCTACGTTCTGCGTGCTGCTTCAGTTTTGGGCAGATCATTACGCTTGATCGCCTTCGAGCCCTGCACGACCACCAGATCGATGCTGGCAAGCCGGTTCGCTCATGAGCAACGGGTCGAAGTCCTTGGCACAGCCCTCTCCGCCGAGAGCGGTTATGCCCTCTTCTACGCCAACTTCGCGGGCTCAGGGACCAACTCTCTGCATCCAATTTCCGGTGATCAGCAGGAGCGCGTGGCGGTGATGACTTTGGACGACTTCCTCGGCCAGCGCACTGTCGGGTCTTTTTCGGCGGTGGTGGCCACTGGCGATTGGTCTCTCTCTTCTAACCGGGCTCGCCGTCTTG
>Ga0137415_10005429_pt1 | contig 12627 bp, 11 predicted proteins | sample CZODoug3_1_1_16f_FD_183082 | JGI IMG/M metagenome (GOLD analysis project Ga0137415, IMG submission 183082) | Vadose zone soil fungal communities from Angelo Coast Range Reserve, California, USA - CZODoug3_1_1_16fungal (Hybrid Assembly) | ecosystem: Environmental > Terrestrial > Soil > Vadose...
CGCCGTCTCGACGGCACCAACCAGTTGCCAAAACTCGTTCTTGGTGTGACATTCAACGACGGGATCGAGGTCATCGCAAAACCGACCGACCGTCAGCCCATAACCGCCGCCGCCTGACCGGCCGCGCCGTCACCAAAATTTGGCGATAGCTCTTGGCAATCTCGCGAATCCGCTTTCTGACAGGCGCCTGCTTCGGGCCGGCGAGAACGGTAGTGCAGGTCGCACCCTGCAGATCGACACGGGGAACGCACCCCGCACGAAGTAGATCATCCTCCCGACCGCGCAGGCTGATATCCGAAATTATGACGTTGATGGCGCGATGAATTGAGCCAACGTAGTGGTGTCCACTGACCGTTTCCCGCATATGAAAAAGCTTCTCCCGCCGCTCGGGTTATTGTTTAGCTGCTGCCTAGCCCTTTTTTTCCAGGCTGGGCACGCGACGGAATTGGATAACGCATCAATACTGTTGGGCGGGATGACTGGCGACGACTCAGGTAGTCCGAGCGGGCACGCATTGGGCCAACTGGTGATGGCTGAGAAACTCGGAATTGATCATCCGGACCAAGTCGTCGATTTCGATTACAGCACGCATAGTTTGCCTTTCTATGTAACGGAGGCGGACGGCACAGTTATGCACCACCAAATTCTGTCCGGTGGGAGATTGGCCTTGCGACTGCGCGGCGGTTTGCGGGCAAACGAAACTCGCCGGTTTCGGATTGTGTCTGGCGTCGCGCCGAGTGAACCCGCCGACGAGGCTGACTCAATGCGCGTCGTAGAGACTGTCGACCATTATGAGGTTGCGAACACACTTGTGGCAATACGCGTCCCAAAGGCAATTTTACCAGCACATGCCGTAGCACCAATTCAGGCGGTGCGGCTACGGGACGGGATCTGGGCAGGGGCAGAGACCAGCGGCAGTGCGATTATGGATTTGGCTGGTGAGCCCCTACGCGTCAGCGACATGCACGTCTCCATCCTTGAGCGCGGTCCGCTAGTGGTGACGGTCGAGGTCGCCTACCACGCGTCGCGTCCAGCTCTTGTCTATGGAGGTTCGGTACTGGTCGCCGCTGGCGCCGGCTTCTATCGTGCCACGATCACTCTGCAGGCCGGTCAGCCCTCCGTCCTCATCGAGGAGGACACGGACATGGACGTCCGGTGGACGCTGAACCTTGGCACAGCGCTGAAGCCGGACCAAGCACGCTACCAGGGACACCACGCGACAAGCGTCGAGAACGGCTTTGAGTCCGACGGACGCCAGTATCGTCCTACGCACGAGCGGCCGAATATGGACGCCTTTGTTAATCTCCCGTTTGTCGGACCGTCGCCCTACGGGCGTCTTCTCACCCGCTGGGATCCCTGGGCCTTCGACACCGGCTGGTATTGGCAATTCTATAACAAGGACGCGCCCGCCTCCTCGGATCTGCTCGCGATATTTCAGGGGCGGGCGTCGCGAATTCTGGGCGCACACTTTTCCGGAGTGATCGTGCAATCGAGCGTGCCAGGCGAACTGCGGCTGGTATCGCAATTTTCCCGTCGAGGGCCGGACGGAAGAGTGTTTTCACGAAACCGCTTTTCATGGGGGTTATTCTCCGGCACGAAGAACGACCTGCGCGAGCCGACGGCTGTTCAGGTGGTTGCCCAGCAAATGAACCTGCACGCGGGGTTCAGCCTCAACAAGATCCATCGCTACATCCTTGATGTGTCCGCCGAACCAGCTGAGGCTAACGGTCTATACGTCGACCGCGAAACACTAGTTGGAATGATCCAGAAGATACGCGCGGACAAGACGGGTCCGCACGGCCATGGCTATTACAATCACCTCTATAACGACGAGCCGACCCTTCGCCCGCTCTGGGATGCCTGGGCAGACCCCAGCGGCACGAAAGCGCGCGCGCTGGCCGCGGCGGTCATCGCAGGGTCTCGAGATCTCGCGGAGTCGTTGGTCAATGGGCAGGGAATCTATTCGTTTCAGTACCATTATTGGCTTGGCGGCTTGGCGATGAGCCGCGACACAGCGCTGATCGCGCATCTGCTTGCCTATAGCGCATACGAGCCGACACAGCTGCCGCCCTACACGCGCGCGCAACTGCGCTCGGTCGCCGCACTGTACGGATACATCTTATGGGACGATGATTTTGTGCCGCTATTCGAGCACGGCCAGAACCTCGGCACACCCAACATGCCTATTCAACAGATCAGTTATCGCGATCTGTTGGTCCTAATGATGCCGCACCACCCCGCGCTTGCGCCAAAACTACCTGACGTGCGGGCTCGGGAGGCGGAATTGCTCAAAAAATCTGTCAACGAACAGGGCGCGGCTCTCGGATCGAACCATTATCTTGGGGCGTCCATGGGGCCTGTGGTCAACGTCATGCAGCAGCAGAAGCGTGTGGCCAGACCGGAAGAGGATCCTTTCCGTACGCAAGTGCGCCTCACCAAATTTTGTGAGCACCTATTGCATTTGCTTACCCCGCCGGAACCGCGCTTCGGCGGCCGGCGAAAGACCGTCTCATTCGGCGACGGCTCTACCGAGGCGACAGCACTCTATGGTCAACTCGCCACTGCGTTTAGGGAAGTAAACGATGCGTTGAGCGAACGACTTATGGCGGCCTGGCGGCAGGAGGGTGCCCCGCATTCTGGATTCTTTGGCAGCAGCGTGCTTCAGATCAATGAAGCACTGCCCGATCGTTCGCCTATGCTCGGAGATGCTGACTTTCCCGGCGCTCTGACTGTCATGCGACATGGCTTTGGCACACCTGACGAGACCGCGGCATGGTTAATCAATGGCGACTTCTACCGCGATCACTATCATTGCGACTTCGGCGCGGTGATGCTGTATGCACTTGGGTCGCCCATTTCGGTGCACTGGGGCTCCCTCTATGAGCCTCACCTGCCGGGCGCCTGGATGCAAAACGTGGTGGTGCCGGAAGCCGCATTGAGCGCACCATGGTACAGTGGCGACGTCTCCACGGATGAATGCTTCGGCAATCGCAGTCAGATGATCGGCGGGGCTGGACTCAAGGTAGACTCTACCACCGCAAGAGCCGCCGTTAGATTTGATAACAAGGGCAGTTTCTGGAATCGCCGCGTCTGGGATTACCGGAGCGACCCGGCCGCACCGGTGCTGAGAATACGCGACGAGTTCACCGGGATCGGTGCCACCGACTCGAAGATTTTTTCGCTAACGCTGATGGCGACCGGGCCCGTGCAAACAGACAGGGGTCCACGCGAGGTGCCGCTTTCTTCGGCGCCGGCGAAACCACCTGCAGGCGTTCCGTTCGCCTTGGCTCCCGGTGTGATCCGGCTTGGCTTTCAGGGACAGTGGGGCGTAGACCTCGATCTTTTTATCGTCGCCGAGAGGTCGCAGCAGGCGACAGTCACGGGCTGGAAGCATTTCTGGCACCCGACCCGCGAAGCAGACGAGTACAAGCAAGCGACAGGCAAAAAGTTCGAAGAGGCGCAGTACATCCTGCGCCTGCGAGGCACCGGCCCGTTCGATGTGGTGATCGTGCCATATCGTCGCGACAGGCGTCCGCCGGACCTAATGATTACGCGGACCTCAGATGGCGTGCTGTCCCTGCTGCGGGGTGGGAAGTCCACCACGCTCGCGGACTGATCCAATCGGCGGCGTTGCCGCACAGTAAGCATCCGGTGCGGACCGCAGCCAAAGGTCAGGTTCAACCTCTTCGAGTCTAAATAGCACCGATAGGACACTAGCTCATGCCTCGATCACGCATTCTTGTCACCGGGGGCGCCGGCTATATTGGGAGCCATGCGTGTAAGGTGCTGGCAAGAAGAGGGTTTGAGCCGATCGTCTTCGACAATCTTTCAAGGGGCAATCGGTGGGCAGTGAAGTGGGGCCCCCTGGAATTGGGCGACATTGCAAATTCGGTGCGTCTGCGGACCGTCCTTGAGCAGTACCGTCCCGCAGCACTGATCCATTTTGCAGCTTATGCATATGTCGGCGAGTCAGTTGAAGACCCGCTACTTTACTATCAGAACAACGTGGCCGCATCGGCCGCACTACTTCAGACGCTCCTCAGCTTTGAAACCATACCTGTCGTTTTCTCATCAACATGTGCGACATATGGGGCGCCGGAAACGATCCCCATTTCCGAGGACCATCCACAGCGTCCCATTAATCCATACGGGTATTCCAAATTGGTCGTCGAACGCATGCTCGCCGATCTCGACGCGGCGCGCGGCTTGCGATCGATCTCGCTTCGCTACTTCAATGCTGCGGGCGCCGATCCCGATGGAGAGATCGGTGAGGCCCATGATCCAGAAACTCATTTAATCCCGCTGGTGCTAGCGGCGGCACGCGATGGAAAATCGGTGAGCGTGTTTGGCGACGACTACGATACAACGGACGGAACCTGTGTCCGCGACTACGTTCATGTGCTCGATATCGCGGAAGCCCATGTCTTGGCGCTGGAATACCTTCTGCGCGGAGAGCCGAGTTGCTCATTGAACTTGGCAAATGCCCGCGGCTATTCTGTGAAGGAAGTGATCGCCACAGCCGAACGTGTATCCGGAAGGCGGATTCGGGTGAACATAACGCCACGCCGGGTTGGTGATCCTGCTGTGCTGATCGGTGCCTTCGATCGGGCGCAAGCAACGCTCGGCTGGGAGCCGGCCCGATCCGATTTAGAGATCCAGATCAGGGACGCTTGGAACTGGATGCAAGGGAGTCCTTTGATCAAAACCCGGGACCGAAAATACTAAGGTTCACTCCGACCAGGCCAGATTTCAAGTCGCTCCGATTGAGCACGATCTTACTTAGTGTAATAGTAGTAGCTGGGACCCCAACTGTAGGAATAGGCTGCCCAATATTGCTGGCCGCCCCATGGCCCGTAGGCTCCATAGAGCGGCGCACAAGAATAGCGACCTGGACAACGAGTCGGGCAGCGTCGCCATCCGCATTCTTCCACCACGCGATAATGCCGTTCTGCGCGCTGACCAACTGGGAGGCCGGCATCGGCAGCTAGAGTAACCGAAGGAATTGACGCAACAAAAGGCGCCGTAAGCGCTATCGCAAAGATGCTTTTCTTCACTTTGTCCCCCAGTTCAGTCGGACGTTTCAGGCGAAGATTCAGACATTTAATCCTTAGCATGCGGTTATCAGACAGTCGAGTAGAGCCCCTCATGATTGTTGGTGACGGCGATCACCGCGCTAGGCTCGAACAAAAAGCAAAGTCTCTGGGCCTATCCGAACAGATTATTTTTACCGGGAGGATTTCGGAACAGGAGAAAGCATCTCACTACTGCCTCGTGGATGCATACGTCATGCCGAGTTACGGCGAGGGAGGGGTTGGTGCATGCGGTGTTCCGGTGATCGGTAGCAAGGTGGACGGATCGCGCGAAGCGTTGTTAGAGGTCAACTTGGCTGCCTCGTCGATCCGAACGTGCCCGGGGAGCTGGTGAAAGCGATTGCTGACGTATTGTGCAATGGCTCTCTCGGCAGCGAAACAATTTGGTAAGATGTTTCGATGTTGCGCATTTCAGGTCAAGGGTCGCCGAATGGTTGATGGAACGGACAACAAAAGATCAAAGCGTTGGGGTGACAGCAATGGCCGCGTTCGGGCGAAACGTAGATGATGGGAGTGCGCAGGCGATTTGCCGCACACAAGATGTGTGGGCTGCGGAACGAACCCGATCTTTTCGATAATCTGGGGGCTGCGAGGCGAAAGTGATCAAAAGGTTAGCCAATGGCCTGCACGCGATGCTTGCACGTGGGCCGGAATGTCTTGCCCGTATATACATTGAACTTCTGTCCCGCTGCTGTCGAACGGTTTTTCCTGGACGGATCTCAACTAGGATCCGCAATTCAATTGTCGGCCATGGTCACCACTGGCCCCAAATGAGTTTTTCGGCTCGTGAGGTAATCGTAGGTTCTGCCACTAAGATCAATTTGGTGCCTCATCTTGGGGAATTTGATGAAGCCGCGTTGTTCGCAAAACAGCTTGGCTATGAGGACGCGTCTTTCAAGTGGCTCGATGCCAACGCTCCCGACAACTATGATCTCATCATCGAGATTGGAGCCAACGTTGGCGTCTTTACAGTTTTTTTGATGCATTGGCTCGAAGGGGGTCGCGGCTGAGGAGAGTCATTGCTTTTGAGCCATCGCGTGAGGCCTATGGCCGCCTTCTTTCCAATCTAAGAGCGAACGGCGCGACTATGGTGATGCCCTTCAATGCCGCCGTGGGTGTATCTTCGGGATTTCAAACATTCTATGAGCCTGAGGGGCATCTGACCAACGGCTCGTTTCTGAGGGAATTTAGTGAAATTTTTTCCAAGACTGTACGTTCCACAAGCGTACTTACGGTTGGCGCCACCGGGCTGGCTTTTTTCATTGCGTCGGCACGAAAGGCACTTATCAAGATCGACGTTGAAGGATTTGAGCCTCATTTAATCGATGCAATGAGCGAGTTGATCGAGACATATCGGCCCGACCTATTAATTGAGGTGCTGCCCGGCACACCGGAGTCGCTTGAGATGATTGATGCCCTTGCCGGCTACATTTATCATTTGGTGACATCAGATGGCCTAAAGGACAGTGCAAAGCTCTACGCCTCCGAAACTGACCGCGATTGGCTTCTCACTTGGCCAGTTTGAAGTACCCGGCTCTCTCTATCCTTCTGGTCTCCTCCCAACTTCTTAGACCAGCTGAATGGGAGTTTTCCGGCGAGGATGTCCTTTAAGGAGGGGCCTGGCCGATGAAGAAGTCGAAGTTCACGGAACAGCAGATAGCATTTGCTCTCTAACAGGCGGAGGGTGGCACGTCAGTGAACACTTCGTCAGCGCTGGCGAAAAGTGCGGAACGAACCCGATCCCTTCGATAATTCAACCCGCTGGCGACACCGGCTTCCTAGAATACCGACGAGTTCCCTCGCTGTCGAAACGTTGCCGCTTGTGCGAGGAAAGTGCGTTCCGTATAAATATTCACGCGCGTAGATTTCTAGATCTGTGCTCGGCCAGTGCTGCGGACCACGATCATGAGTATTCTGCTCTGCGTATTGATCGCCTGGGTCACACTCTGCGTGTTGTTCGTGGGGCTGGATTTGATTTTTCTGCTCATGATCGAGCATGCCGCCGACTCATCCCAAGCAATGATGGCCGATGAGCGCATCTCAGATCAGGCGCCTCACATGGCGAAGCTTGATCTTACCGTGAACGAGCCTGTTCAAAAAGCGCGTGGGCTTGCCGATGCTTGTGACGCGCTCGCCCAGTTAGAGGACACGGTTACCTTAGTACCCCGTGATGCAATCCCGGCGGTCCACCGCGCGGTCGCAGATCGGACCCAGCACACGGGCGCTGTGATCATTCGAGATCCAAGACTAACGCGTGCACGCACCTTGAGCGATCAAGGTGGTAGAGGTGAGGAAACCGTCGCCAGGACCTCGGCAACACACGAGATCGGAGCTATTTCCAAAGCAATGGACGTCCTGTCGGCGGAGATCAGCTATCACTAGGAGCAGACGTGGCGGGCGGGCTTCCAGTTACCCGCTCCGTCTCTCGGCTGATGATGCGTTGACCACAACGACAAAGAGCAACACTGATAGGAGCAACGCTCAAGATTGTTACAGATGAAACGCATTGCGTCGGAAGAATTAGCCCTCAAATTGCTGCGGCGCGGCCGCCTAACGTAATGGTCGTTTCGGGCGGCACCCTCCTTGGGGCTGGCTGCGCGAGGCTTAGTTGCGCGGGTGCCCACGGGACTTGTCATCTCAATAGAGATGCGCGAAAATGGAAGGCTTCCAGATTGAGCAGAGCACCAGCATGCGGTTGCGAACCAAGCTGCGCAAGGCGGTGCAGCGTTTCGGTTGGGACATTCACGTCTACTCGCCACGTCAGTTTCCTGATCCGTGGGACGACATGACATCCTTTCTAAAGGACGAAAAAATCCCCGTATTGTTCGACATCGGAGCTAACGTTGGCCAAACCGCTTTAACAATGCGCGGGATGTTCCCGAGGGCGATAATCCATGCCTTTGAGCCAAGCCCTTCAACATTTGCGAAATTGGAAGCGGCAGTTTCGACGGATCGCAATGTCGTCCTGAACAACTGCGGCGTCGGCGCTCAAGACGGCACTCTGGAGTTCAGCGAAAATAGGAATTCTGACATGAGTTCGTTCTTGCCGCTCGGCCCGGAAGGGTGGGGCGAGGTGCAAGGCAAGATTGCCGTTCGCGTTGTGACGGTTGATGGATACTGCGGGGAGAACGCCGTTTCGCGGATCGACGTTCTCAAGATTGACACCCAAGGCTTTGATTTTGAGGTATTGAAGGGGGCCGACCGAATGCTCTCCAATGCACAAATCCGGCTGGTTTTCATGGAGGTCACATTCGCGCGCCTATATGAGGGTCTCCCACGCTTCGATGCAATCTTCGGCTTCCTAGCAGACCGAGCTTACCGCCTCGTGGCTGTTTACGAACATCACAGACATAATCGGATCTTGGGTTGGACGGACGTCATGTTCGCCAGTCCCGAGATTGTTCGCGCGGCACAGAGCTAGGAGCGACTGATGGCTTGTCCAGGGTCCGATCCCTTGCTCCCAGCCTATGGCGCTCGCTCAACTCCGCGCAGAGAGGCGATTTAAGCGCGAGATTTCGCCTACGTCGTGCGTACTTCAGCGATCGCGAGCTAGTCGCGACCCAAGCCTCTCCCATGGCTTGCGGCGGTCGAGACACCGCAGCGTGAACAGGATCTGACAAGCCTGGCGCCAAAGCGTGGCCTCATAGCGGCTCAGCCGGTCAAGGGGATAGGTCGGCAGATTGGAGAGACGAACAAAGGAGCGCGTGAGGTCCCCGCCTTGATCTGCATTCTCTGCGCTAACTGGTGCGCGAGGATCGAGAGCGCTCATGGGCTCGTCGTGATCCTGCCGAATGTCCTCTTCCGAGGCGAAGCCGTTTCGGTACGTGCTGTCGATGATCTTCGGACGCTCTTGATGAGCCTGCCGCCGTTGGCGAAACTGAAGCAGATGTTTCGCCTGGATCTTGAACAGGCCGCTCTCGATGGCGGTGGCACGACGCAGCCGCCACAGCAGGCTCGCGAGTCGGAGCACCAATTCTCTTTCAACAGCTGATTGTGCGTCATAGTCGGCGGTCACGGCCATTTCGAAGGCGGCATAGTCCTCCGCATCCTCCAGCGCGTCGATCACGGTTTCTGCCGTCAGGCCATGACGAAGCACATTTTGCCGCGATTTTCTCTTGCCCTCTTCGGTGACGGGACCTGTGCTCAGACGTGCATTGCGGCGGTTGGCCTCGATTTGCCGGAACGAGCTCATCCGACCTCCGGGCCACGAATTGGCTTCGTTTCGTCATTTTGAGTCCCGGCCGCAGCGCTGACTCTAGTTTCAAAGTGCCATCCATTGATCTCGGCGGGCCGATCGCTATCACTCGCGACTGCAACCGACGCAACCGCATGCGTCCGGCCCCAAAGGCTTGCTGCAATGGCCAGGGGATCGATCCCCTGGCTCTGCCACCACGCGCGCTCATCTCCGCGCCGGTGGAGCTCGCGATGGTGCAACCTGCAAATCGGAACGGAGAACTTGTCGCTGACCTTGCGTCCCATCGCTCGTTGCTCCGCGAACTTGATGTGGTGGGCATCCGACGGGGTTCGGCCGCAGACCAGACACGCCTGGGAGGCCACAAATTTCAGATGGTCGCGACGCGCTCGCGCACCGGTTTGCTGATGGCAACGACCCCCTCAGCATCTCCGAGCTGGCTTAGCCTGGCAGCGAATGCGGCCTCGACCGTTTGCGCATCTGTCGTCGCGAGCTGGTTTTTGAGCGGGAGGGCGCGCTGCGCCCAGGTGGCGAGAGCCTCCGGGTTTCTCAGCAGCTCCAGCTCAGCGATCAGCTGGTGTCGCAGGTTTTCGGAAGCGTCAGGCGGCAGGCTCGCTGGCTTGGCCTTTTCCGTATGAAGTCGCCTTTCCGACGCTTGCGCAGGCCTGCCGGATTTGAGCTCGATTGCGGGCTGATCTAATCCGCTGGGACCTTGTTCAGGCCTCGACGGGTTCTTGTGGGCTTCCGAAGACACAGCCGCTGCGGGCAGGTCGGGTGCGTCCAGATCGTCCTCCCCGGCAATCCCGACCAGCGTGAACAGGGCATAACGGCGGGCATAGGTGAGAGCGGCTCCGAGCCGGTGCGGCGCGCCCGTTTCGCTGACCGGGCAGACCGGCCAATCCGAGGACACCCATTCGCCGGAGGCGTGGACGAGGGTAGTGGTAAGTCTGATCAGGCCCCTGTCGCTGTCGATTGCGGTCGTCTGCACGGTTGCGATCTCATGCTGACCGAGGCACTTGCGGACCAGGTCGAGGCCCGAGGAGAGCGGCGCGTAGCGAAAGGTCCGGCTGCCCTCGCGCGGGAACGGGGAGAGCATGGTTGCGGTCAGGGATTTTTCCGGATTTGCGATCTCGGCCTGCGCCTTGGCAAGGGCCGCCGCGAGTGCGCCAATCCTATCGCTGGAGCGCTGCATGACTGGCCTCCAATTCCAGAACCTCAAAGCTGATCGCCCCCGACTTTGATCGTTTGGCCCGCACCCCGTGCCCTGCGGCTTCCTCGGCGTCCTCCGGTACCAAGGCCTTCAGCTCCGTCTTCGCCCGGTCATGGTCAAGCGTGGCAGGGCGGGTCAGCCGATAGAGGTTTGCAAACTCTGCCCAGGCATTGGATCCGCTCATGTCGACAGTTCGTATCGCTTCGACCCTGGGCCTCGGCGGCTCGATGCCGAAGAGGTGAGGGGGCTCGCCATTCTGGACACAGCGCCAGAACTTCCTCTCTGCCGTCAGCAGAAGGTGCTGGTAGAGCGGGTCGGCCGGAATGGTCATTTCCACCCACTTGCCGCCCCCGGTGATGATCGACAGCACCGCCGTTCGCGACGCGGTCACCCACATATTGTGCTGCAGCTGCGCCACATGCTTCTCGGCCGCGGCCTCTTCCGAGAAATTCCACGGCAGCATGAACTTGGCCTCGAACACGGCGCCGCCGGGCTCAACCAGGCCATCAAGCGTTGCCGCCATCCATTTGATGACCGGGTGCTGGATCCGCTTCTGGAGACTTTTGACGGCACGGCCGGTATTTCGCTGATACCACTGCCGATTGAGGTCCTCTGTCGCGGTGCCGAGCTGCACGATCAGGTTGTCGGACAGGTCCTCAGGGTCGATCTCGCCGCGTTTCTCCCACCACAGCCGAACCAGGGTGGCTTCGTCAGTGCCCATGATGATGCGGGCGTCTGACCCGCCAATAAAAGAACTGCGATCGATATATCTGTGAAATTCCGATGTGTTTCCGCTCATTTTGCGTTCCAGATGATACACATCCTCATGTTTTTCCACCATAGGATGATCCTAAAAGGATCATACACATGATCCAAAAAGGGATCAAGAAGAATCTCGCGTGAAGACCATTGATCAGCTTCGAGCTGCACGAGGCCTTCTTGGGTGGTCCCAATCGGAGCTCGCCGCCCGTGCTGGGTTATCGCTTCCAACAGTGAAGCGTCTCGAAGGAGGGTTCGGTCCGCGGGTATCAGATGATGCCCGAGCTAAGCTGCAAAAAGCCATCGAGGCCGCTGGAATCGAGTGCGGACTTGCGGCGCGTGAGCTCGCGCGCTTTCCGGGCGGCCTCGCGAGCGCGGGCAGCATCAATACACTTGCCGATAATTTTTCGCGCGATCGAGGAGTGCTTGTCGAAATATTCGCCGAGCTTTTCGTTGACGAGCTGCTCGACGAGACCCTTGATGTCGCTATTGAGCTTGCCTTTGGTCTGCCCTTCGAATTGCGGCTGCGGGAGCTTGACGGAGACGACGGCGACGAGCCCTTCGCGGACATCGTCACCGGTGATGGAGACTTCGTCCTTCTGCTCTTTCAACATGCCGGTGGAGCTGGCATAGAAATTGATGGTGCGAGTGAGGGCGGAGCGGAAGCCCGCGAGATGGGCGCCGCCGTCAACGGTATTGATGGTGTTGGCGAAGGAGAAGATATTTTCGGCGTAGCTGTCGTTGTACTGGAGCGCGATTTCCATGTCCACCTGGCCGCGCTTGCCTTCCATGTAGATCGGCGAATCATGAAGCGTCTGCTTGCCGCGGTTGAGATGCTTGACGAATTCGGAGATGCCGCCGGTAAATCGGAATTCGGCTTTCTTGTTGTTACGCTCATCGTCGAGCGTGATTTTCAGGCCCTTGTTGAGGAAGGCCAGCTCGCGCAGGCGCTGCGAAAGCGTATCGAAGCTGTAGTTGATGGTAGTAAAGATCGAAGGGTCGGCGTGGAATGTGATTTTCGTTCCGGTTTTTTTCGTTTTGCCGGAAGCTTTGAGTTTTGATGTGGGCACGCCCTTCTCGTAGGACTGCTCCCAGACTTCCCCATCGCGCCAGATTTCGAGGTCGAGCCAGTCGGCGAGCGCGTTGACGACAGAAACGCCGACTCCGTGCAAGCCGCCGGAAACTTTGTAGCTGTCGCTGTCGAATTTGCCGCCGGCGTGCAGGACGGTCATTACCACTTCGGCGGCGGGCTTTTTTTCGGTGGCGTGCATGTCCACGGGAATGCCACGGCCGTTGTCAATCACGGTCACGCTATTGTCGTCATGAACGCTGACGTTGATCTCGTCGCAGAAGCCGGCCATGGCTTCGTCCACGGA
>Ga0137415_10005430_pt1 | contig 12625 bp, 7 predicted proteins | sample CZODoug3_1_1_16f_FD_183082 | JGI IMG/M metagenome (GOLD analysis project Ga0137415, IMG submission 183082) | Vadose zone soil fungal communities from Angelo Coast Range Reserve, California, USA - CZODoug3_1_1_16fungal (Hybrid Assembly) | ecosystem: Environmental > Terrestrial > Soil > Vadose...
AGCATGCCCCACTCCGTCTGCCCCGAGGAGGTCGCCGACATCGCCGCGTGGTTACGTCGCGTGCTGTAAGCGAGCGCGCACGCGGCGGCCTCCACACGTCCGACCCAGTGGGGCCGGGGACGTGCTGTGCGGGCTACGGGCCGCCGCCGCGACCGCGCTCCTCCGGGTGTTCATTGCCCGGGCGCGGACCTCCCTGGCGCTGGGGACCTGCGGGCTGTTGCGCGGGCGCGCCGCCCGGCTGCGCGGGCCCGCGGGCCTGCGGGGCAGCCGGCGGGCTGCGCGAAGGAGGTGGGATCGAACCAGGGGCTGGTGGGTCCGATGCCATGGAGAACGTGGTGGCCCTTGACGAGGTTTGCGGTCTGCGCGGTTCCGGGAGTGTTCAAGGTATTGCCGTTGGCGAAGACAGTGAAAGGAGTTCCGGAGACGATGGAGACAATGCCTGAGATCTTCCAACCGCCGATAACCTGTGCGCCGATGCCCGAGGTCATGTACTTCATGCCTCTGCCAAAGGGTAGCGCGTAGGTGAAGCTCTGCTCGTAGTTGAGGGTACGGTCAAAGTCCATGGGCGCGTAGTTTCTGCGTTTATTGATGAAGAAGTTTAGGCCACCGTCGTCACCGTTCTGATAGCCCATGCCTTTGCCCCAGGTGAACGCGGTGTTGAAGGCGAGACCGTTGGCAAAGCGTCGAGTGAGCTGTGCCTGTAGTGACTGATAGTTAGAGGAGAAAGGAAGGAAAATGACGTTGGTGGCTGCGGTTCGGTGAGTGCCCGCAGGGCAGTTGGGGCAGTTATATTCGGGATCGGATTGAGCGCCGCCGCCATAAGTACTGGGGACGTTAGTATTGACGTTGGCGTCAATGTCAACTCCGTGGTTCGCGACGTAGGCCAGTTGCAGAGAGAGATTGCCGGGGAGTGCCTGCTGCACGGCAACATTCCATGACTCGACGTAGGGGTTCTTGTAGTTCAAGGGGATCTGGTTGAGGGACTGGTTGATGAGTGCGGGGGTGTTGAGTGGAATGATGCCATTTGAGGGAATAGAGGCGGCGACAGGAGTAGGGAACCCCGCCTGGAAGGTGGCTGTAGTGCCGTCATTGAGCACAGCGGCCGTATAAGGGGAGCCTCCAGTTAACTGGTAGCTGTTGTTGGATCGGACGGGGTAGTTGTATGCGTAACTGTTGTCGGGGTAGGCGGTGTAGCTCATGCCAAAGCCGCCGCGGACAACTGTGCCGTCGTTGACGCGATAGGAGAAGCCAGTGCGCGGGGCAAAGTAGCGATAGCGCGTCTGCATGCCGAGGTTCGATGGATTGCCACCGACACCGGCGAGGACAATGTTGCCGCCGATGGGGTCATAGTTGGAGAAACCGCTGGCGACCTTAGGTGTGGCGGGCGGGTAAAACTCCCAGCGGAGGCCGAGGTCGACGGTGAGTTTGGGCGAGACCTGCCACTTGTCGCTGGCGAAGACGAAGAACCACCACTGCCGGTAGGCGGGGAAGAAGGTGTTAAGGTCGCGTCCGACTAAACTGGGGACGTCGAGCAGGAAGCTGGCCATGTCATTGGCGACATTGGTGGTTCCACCCGCAGATGAAGTCTGGTTTTCAGCGAAGGTGAAGGCTCCACGCGGGCTGAAGGTCTGGTCCTGTAGGAGATCATCGCGGACGCGACGAAGGTCGACGCCAGCTTTGACGGTATGGTTACGGATAATCTTGGTCCAGTTATTGACGAAGTCGATGTTGGCTTCGGCACGAATCCATGGGAGTGATGCGGAGTAGCCGAAGAGCGGATAGGTCTGGCCGCTTTGACCGAAGTTGCCGATGATGATGCCGACCTGTCCGCTGGTGAAGGGTTGGCCGCTGATATTGACGCCGGGGACGCCGATAGTGCTGGCGTCGCTGGTGCCGTAGTCGCTGGGTTGCGCGGCATTATGGAGATGGGCAACACCAAAACGGACTTCAGTAAGCAGCGTGGGCGAGAAGACATGATCGTAATTCACGCCTGTGCTGTAAGAATTCTGCGTGCCGGTTGCTTCAAAGCCGCCAGCGCCTGCCGGGCCACCGAGAAAGGCTCCGAAGGCCGGGGCCTGGAAGGTATTAACGCTCTGGTAACTGTAGCGCCCGCTGATGTGATTTTTTTCATTCAGCGCGAAGTCGATCTTGGTGTCGTAGCTATTGGTCGTCTTCGTAAAGGGAAGATTGATTCCAAAGTTGTTGGTAGGCGATGCGAGGTTGGACTGGTTCTGGTTGGGCTGGGCTACCTTGCTCAGCCCAACCAAGAAGGCGAGCGAGACCGAGTTTACCTTGTTGATAGGGATCTGGTTGTTGGTGAAAGGCGTGCGTGGGTGCTGGGCTGTGCCGTCGCCAGTGGTGGGATCGAAGACTTGGCCTTTGCAGGTAGTGACGACGGCGCAGTTGGTGCCGACGAGGGGAGCGCTCAGGTCAATGAAACCCTGTCCGTTGGCGGTGTAAAAGGTGGGTGGCGGAATGGTGAAGGTGTTGGCGAGCTTCTCGTGATCGGAGGTGCGGAGGTAGTCCTGGAAGAAGAAGAGTTTGTTTTTCCAGACGGGGCCACCGATACTGCCGCCAAAGTAATTGTAGGAGAGATGTCCGAGAGGGGTCGTCTGGAAGTAGGAGCGAGCGTTAACTGCGTTGTTCTGAATGTATTCGAAGACGGAGCCGTGGAACGCGTTGGTGCCTGACTTGAGGGTGACGTTAGTGACGGCGCCGGTGGCGCGTCCGAGTTCAGCCTCGAAGTTGTTAGTGGAGATGTCGACGGATTGAATGGCCTCGGCGGGCGGGATGATGATCTGGAGGAGGCCGGTGCGCTCGTCGTCGTCAATACCTTCTATCTGGTAGAGGTTGCCCATGCGCGGGATGCCGTTGGCTTCGGTTTGGAGAGAGCTCTGCGCGTTGAAGAACTGTGAATGCTGGAAGGTTGCGGGTGCGGTTCCTGGAACAAGATTCAGCAGCGATTGGAAGTTGCGATTGGTGCCGAGCGGAAGGTCGGCGACCTGACGGGCTTCGATCTTGGTGCTGATGTCGGCACGGTCGGTTTGGAGGAGTGCAGGTGCGGTGGTGACGAGGACGGTCTCGGATACGCTGCCGGGTTCGGTGCTGATGTCAACGCGGGTCGAGGAGTTGCTGAGGAGGTCGATGTTCTGGTGAGTCTCCTTCTTGAAGCCTTTGGCCTCGACGGTAATGGAGTAGGTTCCAGGCTGGAGATCGGGGAAGGTGTAGTTGCCGCTTTCGTTGGTGACAGACTCATGGATGGCACCCGTGCCGACCTCGGTGACGGTTACTTTGGCGTTGGCAAGGGAGGCACCTGTATTGTCGGTGACGGTGCCGAGCAGAGTTCCGTTTACGGCCTGACCATGCAGGCAGACGGGCATGCACAGAAGAAAGATAATGACTATTAGGAAAAAGGCTTGGCGCATACGCATCACAGTCTCCTGGAAATAGAGCAATTACGACTCCGAGTAACTTATAGTTTGAAGAGCGAACGAACTTTATCAGCTAAAGTTCGAGATGGTCAACAACTAACTATAGTTAAAAGTTAGAGGTGTAAATCAGATCTGTGAGACATATCTTTGGTGTGGGCAATCGTTGACTTCGGACGTGGTTTGCCGCATGAAACCTTCGATGAATCGCCGTAACTTCTTCTTCCGTGTAAGCACGATGTTGGTTGCTTCTGACTTGCTTGCCAAGCACTTTGCCCGCATACGTGGGGATGGACGTCGCGTTTCCCATTCGTTTGAGGATTTCGAGCTATACCTTCTAGAACTTCGACAAGACGCGTCTGACTGAGCTAATGAAGTAGTTAAAGGCGTCGTAATTGAATTTGAAGGATGCGCATCTGCCGATGAAACCTATCGACAAGATGGCGACGTGGGCAGCGGAGTACCGTACTGCCGGGTTTATGCTGACGTCGGCGGGCACTATTTACTTTCCGAAGGATGTTCTAGCTTGTCTCAACTTCAGGGGCACAAATCGAGCCGGGTACTCCACCAAAAAAAGGAGGCGAGAAGTAGCAATCTCCCCGCCTCCAGAAGTGTGACCGCCATCGAGTCTAGAAGTCGACCCTGAGTGCCGCCTGCCCGGTGCGATTGCCAGCGTTCTCTGCCGTTTGTGGACCAATCAACTGACCGAATTGCGAATTGTCGATCGCCGTGACCGGAGCCGCAAAGTTAGTGTGGTTAAGAATGTTTGTAAAGGTCGTTTCGAATCGTGCATGCAGTTTTTCTGTGATGGCAAATTGCTTTGCCACACCGAGGCTCACCGTAGCTGTTCCTGGACCTTGGAGGATTCCAACTCCCGCATTGCCAAAGCGGCCTGCTCCTGCGGGGGTTGCTACGAAAGCATCCTGGTTGAAATACTTAGCTCGCGACTGGCCCGCGTAGAAGTTGTTGGATACCACATCCGGACGAAGAACAGCGCCGCGATTGACGACATTAGTATTCGACTGGTCTGCAGAACCGCTGATGCTTGGGGTGAGCCAAGGTCCTGTTTCGAGCAACGTGACGGTTGTCAGGTCCCATCCCCCGAGGAATGCGTCCTTGACTGCACTGCCGTGCATGAGCTGCCGTCCCTTACCAAAAGGAAGCTGATACACACCTGTCAGCAGCATGCGGTTGCGACGAGTACCTTCGACGTTGCCCAGGTTCTGTTTAATATTGAACCTGTTAGCGATTGGAAGCCCGTAGTTGACCTCACCTGCAAATGCACTCGGAGCATCTCCCTGATTGTCGGCGACATTCTTGGCATAGGTGTAATTCGCATCCAGATAGAGCCCATGCTGCAAGCGATGCGTCGCTTGAATTTCAAACGCATGATAGTTTGCCTCACCCGCGTTGAAGGTACTGAGGAGCGTGGTCCAGTTCTGGTAAGGAGCGCGGGTATCCACGTAGGCGCCAGCTGTCGAATTGAGGTTATAGGGAGTTGTGCTAGCCGGAATCTGATTCAGATCTTCGGTGATGCTCAATCGGTAGGTGTGCATGCCGACATAGCTTGCACGAAGAGAGGTTGCATTGCTCAACTCACGCTCCACGGTTACGTTCCACTGGTTGGACTGCGGATCGCGATAGTTGGGATCGACACCCTGGTCGAGGCCACCGCCACCGTACGTCGGGCCGCCGGAGGTGGAAGGTGCTGTGTTTGGGAAGGTAATCTGCGGAGTATTCGCTCCCGCCGTATTGCTATTCGAATAGATATGGAGGTTCGACGTCGGATTGCCGCTGTTGTTGAACGAGAGTGGCCCCAGGTTCGTCATCGTGTAGACGCCGAAGCCAGCGCGGACAACAGTCTTCGTGTCATTGAAAGGGCGGTAAGCTATGGACACTCGCGGCTGGAAGTTACCCTTATAGGTGTTACGCAGGCTCTGTGGCAATCCATCCTGGCTAGCCGTCACATACTTGGTACATGGAAGTGAATTGTAGTTGAGGTTGCACGCATTGAACGACTGCTGAAAAGCGACGTTCGATGAGGTAATGTTCTGATTAGTAAGATAAGCTGCCAATGCATCGGGGACAACGATCGAGTTATTCCGTTGATCGAAGTTGGCCAGATTGCCACCATCCTCCTGAAAGCCGGGAAGAACCTGCCAGCGCAGGCCGTAGCTGAGCGTCAGCCGGCTGCTTAACTGAAATTCATCCTGAGCGAAGAAGCTGTATTGTGTGGCAGTTCCACCGACATCGGGACTGGAGACAGCGAAATAAAGCGTAGTGGGCGCGCCTTCAAGAAAGTCGCCAAAGGCGTTTCCGGAAAAATGGTCGTTGGGGCCGTTTCCGAAGCTCGGCTGAAAGATGAAGCTGCCGAAATCGTCCGAGGCGTACTGCGGGGCGAAGCTCTCCAGGTCGAAGTACCGGACGCGGCGGATGTCGATCCCACCCTTCACTGTATGCTTGCCAAAGGTGTAGGTTAGGTTGTCGCTAAACTGCATCGTTTTTGACTGGGTGGTACCCGCCTTGTCTCTGCCGATACTTGGAAAAGGAGTGCCGCTGAAAGTGAATGTGGGGAACGCATGCGTCAACGGATGCTGGCTGATATCGACTCCGGTCAAAGCCAACTGGCTCAGTGCGGTCGAGCCTTGGATTGGGAAGTCGACACTGGTCGTAACGTTCGTGAAGCCATAGCGAAACTCATTCAGCAGCTTCGGAGTGATCGTATAGGTGTGTGAAACCAGCAGGCTTCGATTGTGAATAGAATCCACATCGTCCGGCAGGAAGAGGTTCGCATAGTTTGAGGTGATGTTCTTGCGGCTGAAGCGCGCGTAGGCCGATTGCTTGGACGAGATGGTCTGATCGATGCGGATGTCCGCGCCATCGGTGCGGGCCGGGGTCGGTTGAAAGTTCTGATAATTGATGCTGCTAGTTCCCGTGACACCAGGGACATTCGGTAACGGATAGTATGCAAGCAGGGCCCTAGCTGTTTGGCTGATCTGGGCAGACGGGATGGTAGGCCCCCCTATATCTGAGAGGTTTCCGCTCCTGTCGTCCAGAGTTGGCACTACCTCCTGCTGCAACACCGCGGTGCTGCGTCGGTTGCCTTCATAGTCCGCAAAGAAAAACGTCTTGCTATGTCCGTTATACAAATGCGGAATCACTACTGGCCCGCTCAATGAAAAGCCGAACGTATTGAACTTTTTGGGAGCCTTGTCGCTGAAACCGTAAGGATCCGCATCGAGCGCCTGATTCTGAAGGTACTCAAAGACGCTCCCGTGATAGTTATTCGTTCCGTTCTTGGTAGTGAAGGTTACATCGCCAATCTGTGAGAACTCTGCGCTGTTATTGAATGCGGTTACCTTGACTGCCGCAATGCCTTCCTGCGAAGGGTAGGCGTCCTGGAGCGCACCGTTCTGCCGGACGTTTGCGGTCGAGATACCATCGACAGAAAAGTTCACCATCGAGGAACTTGCTCCACCGAGCGCTATATTGCCCGAGCTATCCGTCTGTACATTGGGAGACAGGGCGAGCGCGCCCAGAGGGCTGGTGGTCGTTGCACGATTATTCAGTGGAAGCTGCGTCATCTCGATGTTGGTCTTCGAGTCACCCAGCGTCGCGTTTTCCGTGTTGATCTGATCGGCGCCCGATGTTACCTCTACGGTGGTTGCCTGGGTCGCTACGTTGAGCGTTGCGGAAAGCCGCAGGTCCTGACGCGCCTCGACCGAAATACCGGAGACGGTGGTGTCGGCAAACCCATCGCGATGCGCACGTAAGACATACTTTCCGGCTTTGACGTTCTCAAAGGTGAAGGAACCCGACGCATCGGCATTGATTGTACGGTCCGTATTTTCATCGGTGCTATGCAACGTAACCTGCGTGCCTGGGATAGCTGCACCGGTAGCATCCTGTACGGCTCCTCTCACACTTCCAAACGTTGATTGTCCGTGCGCGAAGTACGCCGCACCAAAAAGCAGACAGCAGAAAATGACGGGAACGATGTTGGAGAGAGTACGCCGCAGAGATACACGTCGCTCTTGTCCGTATCTGCCCTTGGCTCTGTTCTGCCTCTGCGCCGTGTCCTCTATGGGGGACGTATGTGCTTCGATTGATCCGGAATCTGATGGGAGAAGGCCTCTAAGAAATTTCATGTCGAATCACCTCGTAATGTCGGAAAAAGCCGACACTCTCAGTGAATCGTGAAAGCCGTTAGCAATGCATAAGTTCCTTCTTAACGGTTTACTTATGAGCGGATCGCTATAGTGAGGCGATAGAGGTAGCAAAGAATGACCGCCAAGCCAATCCGCGAAGTCTCTCGCAGGGTCGCGGCTGGAAGCGTTGCAGCATTGCTGATTACACTCCTCGCTTATCGCTTCCATCTCAATCTCTCGTCGGCAACCTCGGCTCACCTCTTTTTAGTGGCGGCAATTGCACTTCGCTGGGGATTCCTTGAAGCGAGTATCATCTCGCTGCTCTCCGTGGCCTGCCTTGATTACTTCTTCACGGAACCCTTGTTTCAGTTCTATATGTCGAACTCTCATGACTGGGTCGCGTTGGGAACCTTTGAGGCTGCAGCCCTGCTCGTCAGTAGTCTCTCGAACCAGGTGAGCCGCCATGCTCGTGAATCAGAGCTGCACCAAGTTCAGCTGCAGAAACTGTACGAGTTGAGCCAGCATATTCTGCTTCTCGACCGAGAGGGAACAGTCGAGCAACAGCTTGTACATCTCATTCGGTCTAGTCTCCAGGTAAAGGGTGTGGCTTTGTGGAACGCCTATGACTTGCATCTGTGCAAGAGCGGAGAATGCGACATCCCCGATGATGAGGTCCGGTCCAGTTTCTTTACGGAAACAAACAGAGATGACCTGAGCGCTGCGATCTCTCAGCGTGTTTTGCGGTCGGGAACGCGACCCATCGGATCACTTATTCTTTGTGGACATTCACTTGACGCTGCCTCCGTCAATGCCACCGCTTCACTTGCCGCTGTTGCTATCGAAAGGGCACGTTCTTTTTCGACTGAGGCCAATGCGGAAGCGGCCAGACAAAGTGAGCAACTTCGTTCCGCCATATTGGACGGCCTTGCACATGCATTCAAGAGCCCTCTCACAACAATTCGGACTTCGAGCTCGGGCCTGCTCGCGATGAATACCTTATCCGGTACTGAAAAGAAGCTGGTCAGTTTGATTGATCGTCATGCCGGTCAGCTTAGCGACCTCGCCAACCATCTGCTCCTTACAGCAAAGCTGGACAGCGGCGATCTCAAGGTACGACGGGAAGAAATTGATCTCGCGCAACTCATCCAAAATAGCATCGAGGCATCTTCGCAGGAATTGGATGGACATGCGATTGACGTTCGGCTCACTGTGCGATCGAGCACGGTGTGTGCGGACAGGAAGCTTCTTCAGATGGCTCTCCTGCAGCTTCTCGATAATGCCGTGAAATACGGTCGACCCGGTTCCCCGGTTGTCATTGAAATAAAGGAAGAGGAAGCAGAACTCCTCATTACGGTCAAGAATGAGGGCTCATTTATACCCTCCGATGAGAGAGAAAAGATCTTTCAGCGTTTCTATCGCTTCTCGGGATCAATTCGAAAAATATCTGGAACTGGAATTGGTCTCTCCGTTGTCAGGCGCATTACCGAAGCACATCAAGGCCGTGTCTGGGTCAATAGTGATCGCGTGAATGGGACGAGCTTCACGATTACACTGCCCCGTATGGCAAAGGAAGAATAGATATGGAACAGAGGAGCAAGGTGCTTGTAGTGGAGGACGATGTAGGAATCCGCCAGAGTCTGTTTGAGACCCTCGGAGCATTGGGGTTCGCTGTTGGAGATGCCAGCAATGGAGAAGAGGCACTGATGCGTCTGCGCATGGTCAATTATGATGCTGTGCTGCTCGATATCAACATGCCCGGCATGGGAGGTAAAGAAACATGCCGCAGGATCTGCCAGAGCTATCCGGGGCTCCCGGTCATTATGTTGACGGTGCGTGATGATGAGGACGACATAGTCGAGGCGTTAGATGCGGGCGCATTTGACTATGTCACAAAACCCTTTCAAATTCGGGAGCTAACCGCAAGGCTAAGGGCAGTCATCCGTCGTCGCTATGCTCAGACGGCGGGACTTGACACAGTCAGCATAATAGGTGACATTACGCTGGACGCCGATCGCCGCCGTGTAGAGAAGAGAGGAGAGGAAATACGCCTCGCTCCAAAGGAGTATGAGACGTTGCGGTATTTGATGGAGCATGCTGGCCGCCCCGTGCGTCACGACCGCCTGCTAATCTCGATATGGGGACCGCCTTACGGCAATGAGCGAGAGTATCTGAGGGTCATCATCAACCAGTTGAGGAAAAAAATTGAAGATGATCCTGCTCATCCTGTTTATATCTTGACCGAGAGTCATATTGGATACCGCTTTCGTGAGGAATAACGATCATAATATTTGATCTTTCTTCGGCCCCGTGTTTGAGCATTTAAAGTTCGGAATTAAATCACGAGTAGCCTTAGAACGTATTCTTGCGAAACATTACAACCGACATGCGAACCAGACTGCACCGCAGGTCAGGCTTCCAGCCGCTGTATCCAAGAATTGGCGACCGCTCAAGGCGCCGATACAGACTAAAGATTGTTCAATCCAGCCTGACGAGTTTGTTGCCCAAGCTGATTCTCGGAGGCAGTGTATCGGATTTAAGGAGATCGATGCGATCATTTCTAGGGTGATTGGGGAATCGCACGCGAGGGTTGTTTCCGTGCGGTACGGAAGAGTATACCTCCGCCTATCAGAATCACGACCGCAAGTGATGCGAAGACAACACCAAGGCCGATGGCCTTCTTGAGCGCTCCGGCGACAATCGCAATGGTGCCGCCAGAAATACATCCCGTCAAGTTTATGAGGCTGAAGGCGGTAGAGCGCAGATTCACCGGAACGATCTCGCATAGCGTTGGCATTACGTTGCAGTCATAGGCACCCTTGCAGATGCCGAAGCTAAGCATGCATCTGACGAGCATGTGAAATGAATGGGTGTGAGCGAGCTCGAAGAACAGAAGCGCGCTGAGAAGAAGTGCAGTTGCCTGTGTAAGCCAACGCGCACGCGCATCGTTACGATACCAGCGGTCGGCGACATATCCACCAATGAGAACACCGAAAATGCTGCCACCCTTTAGATAGAAGGTCGCTGCAAACCCGGCGCTCGAGAGTGACAAATGGAAGTGTTCATAGAGATGGAGTGGCATCCACGCATAGACAGCCCAATCGGCAAGCGAAAGTAGTGAAAACACTATGAGTATGGAGAGAAACTCTTTAGAGAGGAGAGATCTCGAAGCACTAAGAGGTGTGTGATCATCTGCCGCAGGCGTGACCGTTCGATCGGGACGGATAGCCATCGCAAGCGTCGCTGCGTAGACAATGCCGCCGATACCGAACGCTGCGAACATCCATCACCAACCGTAAACAGATGCGATGTAACCGCCAGCGGAACCACCCAGAATGGTACCCAGATATGCGCCGCTATAGTGGATTCCTATGGTGCGTAATCTTGTTCTCCCCGTGTGGGCCGATGCGATGAGTGTAAGTGCCGCAGGCAGATAATACGCCTCGCTGACACTCACGATAGCGCATGGTCAACAGGGAGCAATAGCCGCTTGCGTGCGCAGTAGCCCAAGTGGTGCCGGACCATACAACGAGACTGCCGAGATCAGCCATTTGTAGCCGATGCGTCGGCCAAATAGCCGCAGATGGGGTTGCAGAGAGCATAGACCCTCAGAAATGCTGTTCCCAGACCGTCAAGCTGGACGGGGAGAGACGGAAATCCGTTTGCAGGAGTGGGAAGACCGAGAAGATGACTTGACGATCAATATAGTTCAATAAAAATGCAACCAGCAGCAGAGCAGTCAGCGGCCGCGGATAGATGGTGCGACGGAGTGGGGAATTGGCTGCGAGGGTAGGCATGCGTATCTCCGTTTCAGAGATGGAGCGTACAGCATAGAATACGCGGTGCAGCCCGTCCTGAAGATAATGCCATTGTGTAGTCAGGATTGACAATCGATTATCAATCAAAATAAAATACTATGATGGTTGCTTCACTCGAAACTTATCTGCCTGGACTCTATCCTGCCTTTCTCACCCCTTTGACGCCTGAAGGTAAGGTCTCAGAGCCGGCTGTGGAGCAGTTGATTGAGTACTTGTTGCAAGCGGGCATGGACGGAACATACGTGGGCGGCTCCACTGGCGAAGGCTTGTTGATGGACCTACAGCAAAGAGAGATTCTGGTAGACCGGCTCGCGCGGTCGATGCCTGGCAGCAAGCGGCTGATCGTTCATGTAGGCGCGGCCGATGTGAACGATGCCATCCGGCTGGCACAGCACGCAGCCAAAGCTGGAGCCAAGGCGGTGAGCAGCCTTCCACCTAAAGGTGATCAGGCAATGGTGCAGGCGTTCTATGCCGAGCTTGCAGCTCAATCTCCTGTTCCGTTGGTGGTCTATTACTTTCCAAAGATGGCGCCCAACGCTTTTGCTGATGCGGACAGCCTGCTTCGCATCTGCGAGCTATCCAATGTGGTTGGCGTAAAATTTACGGACTTCGATCTGTTTTTGTTGGAGAGGATTCGGCAGGCAGGGAAGATCGTCTTCAATGGGTACGACGAGGTGCTGGTAGCCGGTCTGTTGATGGGTGCGAACGGAGGCATCGGGTCGACCTACAACGTAATGCCAAAGCGATACGTGGCTCTTTATGAAGCGGCAAGGCGTGGCGATTGGGATCAGGCACGAGAGTTGCAGAGAGAGGTCAATGCCGTCATTCGCGCCATGGTGCGGTATCCCTGGTTACCTGCGATGAAGGCAGTAATGGCTGAGCAAGGTTTTGCCTGTGGGCCGGTGATGAACGGGCAGTCGCTCACTGAAGAGCATCGCCGCAATCTTTTAGGAGCTATGGATTCGGTGTGGCCAGAGTGGCGTCAGCGAGGCTAGCGCGCGAAGATAAGGTGTTCTCAAGTAGCATGGCGCATATGGTCAAGACATTCAAACCAGTTCGGACATCGAGCAAGTCGGCAGATGTATTTGAAACACTGCGTTCCGCGATTCTCTCTGGCAAGCTGCAGCCTGGCCAACTGGTTACTCATCGCTTCGCGAGGAGCGACATCATGAAGGCCTACGACACGTTCGGAAACGCGGCAAAAGAGGGCGCACTCAAGATGGTTCTCACGAAT
>Ga0137415_10005431_pt1 | contig 12623 bp, 28 predicted proteins | sample CZODoug3_1_1_16f_FD_183082 | JGI IMG/M metagenome (GOLD analysis project Ga0137415, IMG submission 183082) | Vadose zone soil fungal communities from Angelo Coast Range Reserve, California, USA - CZODoug3_1_1_16fungal (Hybrid Assembly) | ecosystem: Environmental > Terrestrial > Soil > Vadose...
GCTCCGGCTTGCAGGAGCAGTCCTTGCTCAGCGTATGGCCGAAGTATGCCCACATCGTCCCATACTCGTCGGTGACAACTGGATCGCCATAGACGTGTAGTTCGTCCACAAAGTCTCTGCACTCCTCGAACGTTTCGAAACTGTTGTTGATCTGCTTGACGGGGACAACGTGGATGGCAATGCAGACGTCGAACTCATTGTCTTCCTCGAGTGCCGACCACAGCGTTTTGGAAGCCGCGCTCATATCTTCTCGATTCTTCCGCAGTTATGGCACGTCACTTCCCTGGTGTCTGCGTTGAAATAATTCGCCGCACCACATTCGCAAGTGTATCCACCGCCGCGTCTCGGCATCCGGACGAAAACCAACATGAGATATGACACCAATACAATTACAGCAATCGCTGAAAGAGATAAATTCGTCACAGTTCCGTCACCTTTCCGCACCGGTTGCACGCCGCCTTCTTCTGCCCGGCGCGATAAATAATTGCAGCGCCGCATTCGCAGGTGAACTCGCCGCCGATGTACGGAGCAATCAGTTCGCGCACAAGGATGATGAGCAGCGCCACGGACAAGCAGGTAATCGAGAATGCGAACTTGTGGTCCATCGTTCCACCTGAAGTGATTATACGCTACTGCGGGGTAGATTCAAACAGTGGCATTTCACGGTTCACCACCGCTAACTTTTCAGCAGCAGACTGGAAACGTGGATCATCACAATGCTTGTGAACACATTGTCCAGTCGCAGAAAACATCCATTTGTGATCTCTGGAAATTGGGGCGAAGCAGCGAGCGCAAATGCGCTTCAGCTTACCGCCAGCAATCTCTCCGCCGCATGTTGGACAATTCACTTAGTCACCTTCGCATCCCGATGCTTCTGAAGTTCCGTCTTCCAGCAAATGCACTCTTTGCGATGGCAGTATTGACGCCCGTCTAGAGCGCGGCCAATGGCGGATTCACCGCACATGCAGCAGGTCTCCATTACCATCCTCCCGGCAAGAAATGAACTTCTCCGCAGATACGAACCATGCGATCTGGAACCTCACGATGAACACGATGGAAACCGCGAGCATGTTCAAAGACTGTCGACCCGTTCAATACCTTCTCGACAGTATTCTGCTTCCAATGAAAGTATGCTCCAGAGGATAGCCGACCGATAAGATCAAATCGCTCTGCCAGGTAGTAGGTTTGAAATCCAAACCAACCAGCACATACGCTGATGTCGCAACCGAGGTAGTCGAGCTTGAGATAGAGCACGAAGCATCGCTTACCAATGATCTTGATTTTGTGAATGTCGATCCACCATTGACGCCGAATTGAGCAAGGAATAACCATTACAGTTCTACCCCGGTCGTGCGCCAGATGAATCGCCGAATCCTTCGAGACAGCGACGTGTACGGCTCCGGCAGCATCCGCCAGTGAGTGATACGGCCGCCGCCGCGCCATTCATACACGACCTGAAAGGTAACGCCGAACTCCGGGTGCCATCGTGCCTCCATCTGGCCAACCCATCCCGAATCGTCGCATACGAGGGGCATGTTGTGGCATTGGTAGAGCTCCAGCTCCGTCGGCTCTCGCTTGCTGAGTGCAATCCATTTGCTCATCGTCTCGTCCTCTATTCCCACTCTACTTTGTGCAAGCATCGAGTGCAAGCGTTATTATGCCACTTCGACATTGAACATCGGATTGTCTCTCTGAATGCGACGTCGGCTCATCTCGGCATATTCAGGGTTCAGCTCAACGCCGATATAGTCTCGATGGTTTCGGAGAGAGACTACACCAGTCGTTCCACTACCACTGAAAGGATCAAGAACCGTACAGGGGACCACTTCGGCATCGCATTCGCAGGTAGCATCCCACCCTGCGTGCCTATGTCCCATCACCGCCTGTCCCGCCTGTCCCGCCTGTCGCCCTTCGCGGTGAACGGTACCGTGCCCGCCAGCACCCGTATCCCAGCCGTCGGCCATCTTCTGGGTGCGCCCTGTATCGTAGCTTTCCATCACCCTTATCCATGGAGCGCCGCAGAGCCTACAGCACCCTTTCTCACTCGTACCAGCGAGGATGCAGGGCTCAACCAACTTCGTAGGAAAGGTTGCGAAGTGGCTAATTTTCTCGGTAATTACGTTATAATAATCACATGCACAAATGTCTTCGCTGCGCTGTCGAGTTTGTTCCAAGGGATCTAAACCCGGCGCATCTGTTACGCAATCCACCTCGCTTCTGCTCGCGATCTTGCGCCCAGCCAAATCGCAAGGCGACCGTTCTTCTGCGCTGCGTTGTGTGCCAGAAGGAATTTGAACGGAAGCGATACATGGCTGATTGGTCGAAGGACCGGGGTCCGTTTTGTGGGTTTGGCTGCTATGGAACGTGGCAGGTGCAAAATACAGTTGGTCCAGCGAATCCGAACTTCCGGGCCGTGAGCCCGCGTCGCGGATCGGGGCAGTGGGGGCGTAGCCGCATTGCGGTGCTGGAACGGGATGGCAATCGGTGCGTGGAATGTGGTTCAGAGGACCGGCTGCATGTTCATCACAAAAAGCACTGGAAGCCGATGCAAAAGAATCCCCATGCACCGGACAATCTGGAGACACTATGTGCTCGGTGTCACAGGTTACGGCATCCGCTGACACACGGACCCGACGGGAAGTTTCTGTCCATCCAGTGAATGATTCTGTGGCAATCTCCCAGACGTCGCGCTTGTTGCGAACTCCCAACAGTTCATTGATCGTTGCCGAGTATGAACTGTTCTGCTTCGGTCGAGTTACGTGTGCGTGATTCCGAGACTGATTGAATCGGCTGTTTTGGCCGTGTTCTTTCGCCTTCGGATTGAGGTTATCGCCACGAGAATGAGCCGTCCCACTTGCCGGCTCCTTGATCGCTTCCGCATCGTAGAAGTACGTCGCGCGCTTCGTCAACAGGAAGATGTACTCATGCGCCTTCGTGCAACGGTCGGTGACGCTTTCAGGCATTGGATTCGGCTTCGACCAGATGATGTCCTGACGAAGATACCATCCGTCAGCGCGAAGAGCGAAGGCTAGCATCCATGGCATACCGCACAAATCTTTTGGTTTCATGTCGACAGGCATGTTCTTCTTTGTTGGCGTTGTTCCAATCGGAGGCATCTGCGTGGTCAATGTGCTCTTGTCTCTTCCTCCCGTAGCGCCGTTACCGCCCGATCCGTAGTTGGCATAGGAATCGCCCATGTTCACCCAGCACGTACCGTCATGACGCAGCACTCGACTTACCTCGCGAAAGATTGAAACAAGCCTGGCAATGAATTCTTCCGGGGTCTTCTCCAGCCCAACTTGCTGATCTTCCCTTACAGATCCACATCGGCCGCATACATCCCTATAAGGGACTCGTTGAGTATGTGTTCTGCCTGCACGTTGTCCAGTATTTCCCTGCGCGCCACGGATCATTAGATGGTCACAAGAGGCATCACCACCAATCCACTCTGCAGTTCCATAGTCGCGTAAACCCCAGTAGGGCGGCGACGTCACAACACAGTGGACAGACTCATCAGGCATCTCGCGCAGTCGGTCCAACACATTGCCAACCAGAATCTTGTAGGTCAAGCCAACACCTCATACTGCCGCATCCGTCCGTCAACATACTTGAACTTCAGCGTGCCCTCGTAAGTGCCGGCCATCACGCGCTGCACCAGTCCAAGGTCTTCGAGCGACTTCAACTCCCAGCGCAGCGGAGATTCGGCAGATGAGTCATCACATTCAAGGCCGCGGCATATCTGTTCGAATGTCCGAGAGCCGGCGAACATCAGGTGAGAAAGGATCAGGCATCTGGTCATGGTACGTACTCCTCATCTTGATGGTAGTAGCAACTCCACTTCCCCTCCGCGTAGCTGCACATCGAATTGTCCAACCCCTGCTCATCCAGCGTGTCGCGCATCTGCTGTGCGGCCGCCGACTCGAACCATACACGGGATTCGTAGTAGGTGTAGGTCCATCGACCGGTGGCGTAGAGGTAGTGGCCGATAAGGATGCCGATGGTGAAGGCCCAGAGTGTGCATAGGCGGCGCTGCTTTTCGGAGTAGGTCACGACCAATCCTCATTCGTAAGGTAGGCTCCAAGGCATACGCCAACTACGATACAGATGGCAACGAAGGACGAGTAGGAATGTTTTTCCGCAAAGGAGATTGCGAATGCATCGGAAATGACAGCCAAGATAAAAATCGAGCATATCCGGGCAATGAAGCCAGTCAATGACTTACTCTTAGCCTTCATCGCCACATCGCGCTGGGCGGTGACATTACGCAACTGCCGCTCTATCGCAATAATGTACGGCCACTTCTCATCTTCGGTCAACTGCCTCTGGGTGCCCTCACTGATCTTCGATTCATTGACTGTTCCATCGTCGTCCAGCAAAGAACTACCAATTGGCAACGCAGAGCATGGCCCACCATGATCGATGTCGCGAGTGCAATACCATCCAGCTTTGGCTTTAGTGGTTCCGCATCTAGGCGTACTTATCATCGTCGACTCGTCGATATTGTCCATAGCGACTTCCTCCTGAGTTCTCATTCTTGGCCTTTCAGTACCGGCATACGACATCAGCGGGTATTTCATGTACGAATCTTCGAAAGGGTTAGGCTTGTTTGAATGTTCACTCTTGATGCGTTTCCACAGCGGGCCCTCCGTGAAGAACTCGTCGTAAGGGTCGATACCGTTCCTGTTGTCGTCCATCACAAATCCCTCCCGCAGTCAGAACAAATCCAACGCGTCTTGTACCGTTGGTGAATGTGAACGCATGTCGCCGGGTTGTGCGTGTATCCCCGACGCCAATCCGAAAAATCCAAGTCATGTGACACCAGAGGCGGAATGTTCGCGCTCGCCATCGAATCCATCAGGTTGCGGGAAAAATCCGCTTCCTCCACCTCGAGCGGATCAACTGCGCGCCGCGGATTATGACTCAACGCTAGCTCGCTCACCGGTACCCATCCTTCCGCCGCTGCAACCAGGACTGATATTTCGCGCGGCATTTTATTCCACAGCACAAACGCTTCTCAGGAAAACCACGCTCGCGCGCCTTGCAGATTCTCAGAACAAACCACTCCCTGCACCACTCGCAACGGATGCTTACCAATGATCCATTACGAGTAGCCACCGTCTTACCTCATGCAACCATTATACCCCGATGTAGCGTATATTCAACCACGAAATTCTTGGGCGTCTGCCATGGCCCACTGTTCGTACAGCGTCCCGGAGAACTTTGCAAACGCTTCCTCCACTACCGTCCTCACCTCATCAATCTCTTCTCCAATCGGCTCCCCCATATATCCATGCATACGGCACCATTCACTACCGCCCATAGCTGGAAATACGCATGATCGATTCCGGCATTTCATAATGCCTAGTCTACCCCAGCTTAGCGTATTTGTAGACATAAAAATTCTCTGTTTTTTCTACGCCGATTTCGAGATGGGATTTTGGATACGCACTCTAGCGTATATCAGAATCGGGCGGGACTGAAAATCACGGGAGTCCGATCAGTCGCGAAGCGACGCGGGGTAGGCGGGAGGGGCACCCTTTCATCGGCGACCTGGCGGAGGGGGCGCGGACAGGCGGGCAACAGGCAGACCGGCCAAGGCAGGGGAGGGACCGAGGGAGGCGGAAGCAGAGGGGAGGATCGGGGGCTGCAGGGGAGGAGGAGAGCGCCTGGTTCACCAGAAACGGAAGGTAGGGTAGCCTAGCTGACTTGCGGTGCAAGCGCCTTGCCGCATGTGGTGAAGGTCTTCCAGCGGGAGTTGAGGTCGATGTCAAGCTTGAGGCAGGTCGCGCAGTAGAACTGTAGTGGCCGTCCGATAGAGCCGAGAGGTTCGGTAAGGGCTTGGCAGTTGTCGCAGGGAACACGGGCAGTGTAGGTCATCATTGGCTCCAGTCGTCAGTCTCAATGGTTCTCTCTTGCGGCTCCATCATAGCCGATGCCGTTGTGATCGTCGCCGGGGTTCGCAGGTGAGGGGCGGCTGCAGCCAAGGCGGTGGCAATCCGGTCAGACTGGCTCTGTGGCTGGTCCAAGGCGGCGTCGGTAGAAGCTTCGGCATGGTGTAGCACGTCCATAACTATCGCTCGGATGCGCTCATCCAAGTCAACACCTTTCTCTCGGATCAACTCGACGGTAGTCTTCGTCTGGTGCCATCCACGACGCCGACACCTGCCACACAGCGCCGGAGGAACGTCTGACTTCGCCAGCCACTTGTGACCGCAATCCTCAAACTCACACTGCCAAGCCTTCGCCTCTACCAGCATCCTGTACGCTCCGTTACGTTCGACATCTCGCCGTTACATTGCGAATACGTTGTAACATCTCAGAGCCGTCGCATTCAACCCGGTTCCACCCTGCCGACAAAGAATCTTCATGCAATCATCACTTTTCCCTTGCACGGAACCAACTACCGTGATACCGTTGTGTCTGTATTGAGGGAACGACAATGATAAGCACCAATAAAGACGCGGGGATGAGGACTAGGATAGCTTCCTCCCTGCTGGTGTCGCTGTCGGAGCGTTCGAACGTAGTTGGAAACGAGATGTCTTGCTCCTACAGTAAGCGTGACGTTATGGAGCGTGGCTTGGCGGTTAGCGCGGTACAAAAGAGAGGAGAAAGCGACATGTCGAAGCAATATATCTTGAGCAGTGGTAGTGATGTGGTGGGGTATTACGGGAACTTGGCAGGTGCGGTGAGTGCAGCGGTAAACGATAAGAAGCTAAAGGAGTTCCGGGTTGAGCACCGCGGTTACGTGGTGTATGGGATGCCGGTAGCGGCGAAGACAGTGGGGCAAGTAGCCTACGAACAGGATCTAGTGAATACCCCGAACTACTTAGGTGGTAGTCCGAGGCCGCAGTGGGAGAAGTTGAGTGGACCTGTTCAGTGGTCTTGGGAGAGGAATCCTACAGCGAGAGAGTCTCGCTAGCTGCTGTCCGCTTTCGGACGAATTTTAAAGTTGGAGTCAACCACAACAGGAGGGGATTATGACAAGCGCAGACGTAGAACTGGTTGAAGCTTTACGGAAGACAACACAGGCATTGAAGGACATCATCAATGCAGCCGGGAATGGCGAACCGTACACGGCAACAGAGCTCGAGGTCAGATTTACCGCCGACTACGCCGAGGGCGTGAACGTGTTGCAGCGCCGCGGATTCTTGGAGACCGCCTAACCAACCGCAGTACGAGAGGCACAGTATGAAATTGAGAATCTTCACCTTGATAATCATGGCTTTAGCTTGTTCGGTAGTTGCCAACAAGCCGTTACCGCACCATCACTTTCATGGCCGCGCTCGCAGTGGTGAAATAGCTTACTGGCACATGATCTACCAATCACGATAGTTCAATCGCGAGCCAGCGCGTTATCTGGCAGAGAGGGAGTCGAAATGTCATACGGATACGATCATGATTACGAGCGGGAATCAGCCTACGAGGACATGCAGTTTCAAGACCCAGGCGGCCGAAGTTCACTACGGGCAGCCAGCAAGCGCAATCCGCGCAACCTTCCCTGTCCGTCCTGTGGAGCGAAGAACAAGCTGACGCCAGCGGATCGGGCTGCAGGGTACCAGTGCAACACCTGTGCTGACCGGGCAGAGGGTTGCTACATTGGGGCGGATTACTAGAAACTCGCCGCTTCAGGACCAAAAGTCTATGCATGGACAACCGCAGCCGAGCGTAAACGGCAGAAAGACAGGAGTTATGAACGCAGCACAGCGAAACTCGATCAAGCTAAACGCTCTACATGCCACACTCGAAGAAGTGGGAGCTCGTGGCTGCGGAGTCTTCAACGGACCGTCCGGGAGCGACCTAAAGTTCTACTCAGTCGACGGTAACATCCTAATCATTCAGGTATTTGCTGACGATGATGGATACGAGGTTTACACTCCGATCGAACGAAGCAACTCCATCACCACTACCATCACCACAATTCGTAGCCTTGTTCGCCCGGCTAGTGCGTGCGCTCAAGCAGCCGTCGACGAGTCCAATAACACCGCCAAAGTATCCGCCAAGGACGCAATCCGCTAAGAATTCTCGTGCAAGCATCGCTGTAAAGCGGTAGTCTATGCATGGACAAGTAGCAACATCACACGCAGTTAGGAGATTGAAGATGAAGAACAATGAGGGTAGAGTCGTAGTGTGGTTCTCATGCGGCGCAGCGAGTGCTTGTGCGGCGAAGCTAGCCGTGCAGAAGTATTCCAACGTCGTAGTTGCCTACTGCAATACTCTCGCCTCTGAGCATCCCGACAACCTCCGCTTCCTTCGTGAAGTCGAGCAGTGGATAGGCCTTCCGATCACCATAATCAGTTCAGAGAAGTTCGGCAGCATCGAAGACGTATTCTCCAAAGCTCGCTATATGTCAGGGCCGTTCGGTGCGCCATGTACGCGAGAGATGAAGAAAATCCCCCGCTACAACTTCCAGCTCCCAGGCGATCTTCATGTATTCGGCTTGACTGGAAACGAAGGGAGACGAAGAGCCTTATTCGAGAAAGAAAATGCAGATATCGACATTGAGTTTACTCTGGGCGATCTCACGAAACAGGATTGCTTCGATATGCTTGCGGCGGCTGGAATCAAGATTCCCGTAATGTACGGCCTTGGGTTCAAGAACAATAATTGTATTGGTTGCGTAAAATCAACCTCTCCCGACTATTGGAATCGAGTACGCGAGCATTTCCCAGAGACGTTCGAAGCCAGAGCGAAACAGAGCCGTGAGATTGGTTGCAGGCTCGTACAGATCTATCGGAAGAAACGTATCTTTCTGGACGAACTCCCAGCGGGATATGTTGGCGGCAAGCCTGAAGAAGACATTGAATGCGGAGTAATTTGCGTAAGTGAATCAGTAGTCTAACCCATCCACCCGAACTAGCTAGAGAGGAAGATAGAAGAATGAAATATGAAACTCGCGGCATTAACATAACCACATCTACAAGCATCGACAAGGGAAAGACAGCGATATTTGTGAAATTTATGGTGGTGGATGAGGTTTCTGAAGTAGCTATCGAGGGCATAAAGCTTGCCATTGCAAAAGAGGTATGGCCGAAAGTTCCAGAGTGGTTGAATCTTCCTCAGTAGCCTAACCCTAGCGCATCACCAACCCGAAAGGAACTGATTATGGTCACCGTTGTTACTGCTTACGGAAACGCGACCTGGACCGATATTTGGATCTTGGCTGCAATCATCGTTGCAGGGTTCTCGCTTATCGGTTTTTGTATTTGGAAGGAATATCTCTAATCAGGAGTCGCAGCCATGACACCAGCCCAACTCTACGAAATGATTCTCCAAACCGAGACGAAGCTAACCGCCTTCGCCTATGTCCACCAACCGCACCGGCCCCGGATAGCCGACACCGAGGCCAAACGCCAGCGCCGAGCCAAGCGTAGGGCCATCAACCGCCGGCAACTTCGCCTACTCAAATCCAGCCTCTAACCCGAAAGGAACCCGTCAACCATGAAAACCCTCATCCTCACCGCCGTAATCGTCCTCACAGCAGCCTCAGCAGCCGCCCAGAGCCTCCCAGATGCCCCCGCAGCACGTCCAGCAGCCTCCAAGGGCGTCGTAGGCCGTTTCCTGACCGTAGACCATGCCCTGATAGCCTCAGATGGTGCTTTGAGAATCCTCGATACGTACACTTCAGTCAAAGCGTTCACCGATCCCTGCCACTGCCTCCATGAGTCCGATCCGCTCTCACCTGGCTCTGGAAAGGTACTGCCGACTGTCGCGTTTCAGGCTGGGATGTTCGTCCTCGTCTCCGGCGGGTCCGTCCTGCTCAAGCATCACCATCACCCGCGGCTCGCTCGCGCACTATTGATCCTTGACAACGGCTCCGAAGGTTATGCGGTCGTAAACAACTTCCGTAATCTCGGATATGCCGCATCTGTCGACCGGAAAAACGAGTCTATGCATGGACTGATACCGCTCGGAAAATAGTTGAAAATAACACTTGACACGGTAGCTTGTACCGAACTAATCTGTGCAAGCATCATCAAAACGTAGGACTCTAAGGAGATACAACAATGGAAATTCAGGTAAGCATCTATCAGACAATTCAAACCAAATGGATCAGCCCCTCTAACTTTCGTGGTACGCGCATCAAGGCGAAGACGGCTAGCGGTATCAGCATCGTGCGGGGATACGATTATTCGCTCAATATCGGCGCTAATCACGCTAAGGTTGCCCGCGAACTTCAGGAGAAAATGAAGTGGGTAGGTGAAACCTACGGCAATCTCGTCGGCGGTCAAAACACCGATGGATCGTTTACGTGGATAATGACAGGGAAAACCGTAATTTTCAGTAGCGACTTTCTTCAGAAAGTAGGCGACTAATATGATCGACCTAATCATCCTCGCCGTACTCGTCGTTGTGATGTTTTACCTTTCAGGCGCTGAAATTCCGTATCGCCTCAAGCGTCTGCGTATCATGGTTCCGTTCGTTCTGTTTCTGTTCGTGCTGGGGATGTTCATCGCTGGCTAGGAGTCGTCATGCGTTACGCTGCTGTGCTTGTCATCATCGCTGCCATGCTCCACAAACCGCTCGCATTTGCCGCTGTTCGGATCATCTGTTTCATTTACTACCACCCGGCCAAAGGAGTCCGCTAAACTTCGAGCACATCCGCACGTTCCACAATTTCGCTCGCAAAAATCCGGCTATGCGATTCCAGGTAACGAGGATCGGTTGCGGCATAGCAGGGTTCACAGACGCCGAAATCGCGCCGCTCTTCGCAGATGCTCCCGACAATTGCCTGTTCGATGAGGCGTGGCGCGAATATCTACCCACCTCCCAATTTTGGGGTACCTTCTAACCTTTTATCGCCCAGGAGATTACCATGCAGAAAAAAGTCAAAGCCGCAGCCACATCGCCCACCATCAAGCTCGCCAAAGGCGAGGCTCTTATGCTTCGCACCTGCAACCCGGACGGAACCTCTCACGGTGGATTCCAGTGGCCAAAGAGCGGAAAGGTTGTCTGCCCTGATTGGTCCCCCGCTGCAGCTTGCGGCAACGGACTCCATGGCCTACTGTGGGGCGTCGGCAACGGCTCGTATCTCAACTGGGAAGATGCGGCGTGGCCATCGCAGCCGATCTTTCGAAGGCCGCGGAGTGCAAGCGACTGATCGACGAGAGCGCGAAACATTTTGGGCGGCTGGACATTCTGGTGAATAGCGCCGCCAATTTTCTTCCAGCCAGCATCGTTTCCACCACGGAGGAAGTGTGGGACGCGTCCCTCGACACGAACCTGAGAGCGCCTTTTTTCTGCGCACAGGCGGCGGCGCCGTTTCTGCGGCGGACGAGAGGGACGATCATCAATTTCGCGGATACCGGGGGGCTGCTCGGCTGGCCCGGATACATTGCGCACTCCGTTTCGAAAGCAGGGGTCGTGATGCTTACGAGAGTGCTCGCGAAGGCACTGGCGCCGGAAGTGCGCGTGAACGCGATAGCCCCGGGCACGATCACGATGCCCGGCGACCCGCCGGAATGGGAAGCGGACTTCATCAAGCGCGCACCGCTTCAACGGTCCGGCAAGCCATCCGACATCGCTGATGCGGTTTCCTACCTTGTGCACGCAGAGTTTCTTACCGGGCACACGCTGGTTATCGATGGAGGGCGAACGCTAGAATAGAGTTTTAAGGGGAAGATGACCCAAGATCTTGGCTCCCGCCACTGGGAGTCGCGCTGAGAGAGAACCTTTTCCTGCCGCGCGAAACAAACGGAACGGCCAAGAATTGTGCAAGTAGCCCCGCCACGGTGTATTCTATTTTGCAGCATGCGTGCATAAATCCGCCGCGCTTGGCGCGGTGCATCCGGCAAATTAAAAGACGAGGGACCAACCGAAGTTATGGACAACGAAATATCGACCCAGCCTCATGGAATGGCAGACGTTGAGATTCAGGAATGGCTCGAGTCGCTGGATTCCGTTCTGGAATCCAGCGGACCGGAAGTCGCTGCGGAAATCCTCGAGCGCCTCCGCGCGCACGCCACGGTCAACGGCATCGACCTGCCGTTCAGCGCCAATACTCCTTACGCGAATACGATTCCCGTGCGCCTGCAGCCACTTTTCCCCGGCGACCAGGAACTGGAGCGCCGCATCAAGAGCCTCATCCGCTGGAACGCGCTGGCCATGGTGGTGCGCGCGAACCGCGTCGAGCACAACATCGGCGGTCACATTTCCACGTATGCTTCGGCGGCAACGCTCTACGAAGTGGGGTTCAACCATTTTTTCCGCGCGCGCAGCGATGAATTCGAAGGCGACACGGTTTATTTTCAAGGGCACGCTTCGCCCGGGATGTACGCCCGCGCGTTTCTCGAAGGCCGCCTCAGCGGGCAAAAGCTGGAAAATTTTCGCCGCGAGCTGAAGCCCGGAGGCGGACTTTCTTCCTATCCGCATCCGTGGCTGATGCCTGATTTCTGGGAGTTCCCGACGGTTTCCATGGGCCTTAGTCCGCTGATGGCCATTTATCAGGCGCGCTTCAACCGCTACCTCGAGGATCGCGGCATGAAGCCTGCCACGGACTCGAAGGTGTGGGCGTTCCTGGGTGACGGCGAGACCGACGAACCGGAATCCCTCGGAGCGATCACTCTGGCTTCTCGCGAGAAGCTCGACAATCTGATCTTTGTGGTCAACTGCAATTTGCAGCGCCT
>Ga0137415_10005432_pt1 | contig 12623 bp, 9 predicted proteins | sample CZODoug3_1_1_16f_FD_183082 | JGI IMG/M metagenome (GOLD analysis project Ga0137415, IMG submission 183082) | Vadose zone soil fungal communities from Angelo Coast Range Reserve, California, USA - CZODoug3_1_1_16fungal (Hybrid Assembly) | ecosystem: Environmental > Terrestrial > Soil > Vadose...
CCGCGCTAAAGACCTGGTCGAGAGCCGACCGTTCACGAGGGCAGTCGGCACTCCGCGCCGACGCAGGTACCACAAGAGATTCGGCCAGAGTTCGGTCTCAACGAAAAGATAGAGGCAGGGTTGCAGTCGTTCGATGAAGCGGGAGACGACCCAGGGGAAATCGAGCGGCGCATAACAGTGGTCTGCCACACCGGCCAAACGGTGCTCCACGGCTTCCCGTCCAGTCTCGGTCACCGTCGAGACCATCAGGCGATACGCAGGATGACGGCGATGCAGCTCGTTGACGAGCGGTGTCACAGCCACCACTTCACCGAGAGAGACAGCGTGGATCCAGATCACTGCTCTGTCTGGTCGGTCTGGTCTGTCAAGTCTATCTGGTTCGTTTGGTCTATCTGGTTGGTCCGGTCGACAAGATGGACCTGATAGACTGGACAGACTATTTTCTAGTCCCAGCCGGTGAAGCAATCCGCGACGGCACCGTCGCTTGGCCAGCAGAACCGCCACGATGACCGGCGAAACGACCAGCATCACAATATTGTAGAAGAGACGCCACATGGCTTTGCGCCTTAGGCGAGAGGCGTGAAGCGTGAAACGACGCGCCTAGGAACCTGTCCGACAATGACCTTTCGTCTGCGGCGAACGGCAATGTCGGACAGGCTCTCAACCCCCTTACCTCCAACGTTTAACACCTCACGTTTCACCTTTAACGGCCTCTTCCGCCTGATCCGTCAGTCGATTCAGGACCGTCTCAAGCTCCAGGCATGCATCTTCCAACGCCTGTTCATCAGAATTTCGCGGAACCCAGATGGGGGCGCCCCACAGATAGAGGCCTCGAGACCATGGGTATGGGACCATGAACCGATCCCAGCTCGCGAAGAGTTTTTTTTTGAGGAGCTAAAGGCCAGCGGCACAATCGGAAGCCCGGTTGCTTTCGCCAGCTGAACCACCCCGAGTTTCGCAACCTGGCGAGGCCCCTTGGGTCCATCGGGAGTCATCACAAGATCGGCACCGGATCGCCCAAGGCGGATCAATTCCCGCAAGGCAAGCGCCCCACCCCTGGTGCTTGATCCGCGAACCGCCCGATGCCCGAATCGAGAGACGATGCGCGCGATGATCTCGCCATCCTGATGCCGGCTGATCAACACATTGGCCCCTGGTCCGCGATAGCCCGTCGGGATCATGAGTTGCTGCGCGTGCCAAAACGCAAGGATGATATGCCGGCCCTGACGATACAACGCATCCACCTGCTCGTGGCCCTGCGAATCCATCCTCATCGACCGCCCCAGCCCTCGAATCACCGCAGCTCCGATCGGAGGGAGCAACGAGAGCTTCAGCCACTTTTCGACTCGCTTCATGGCGGGTTACACATCGGGCACATCCTGGAACTGCATCGCATGGAGCCGCTGGTACTGCCCCCCGCGGAGAAGCAGCTCGTCGTGTGTCCCTACTTCGACAATCGACCCTCGGGCCAGGACCATGATCCGATCGGCCCGTTGAATCGTGGTCAACCGGTGGGCAATGACGACGGTCGTTCGATTTTTCATCAAATTGGCGAGGGCCAGCTGGACGACCCGTTCGGACTCGGTGTCCAACGCCGACGTCGCTTCATCGAGAATGAGCAAGGGAGGGTCGCGTAAGATTGCGCGGGCAATGGCCAAGCGCTGCCGCTCCCCGCCGGAGAGCTTCACCCCTTTCTCACCCACGACCGTCTGGTACCCCTGCGGAAGGCGCTCGACAAAGTCATGGGCATAGGCCAGTCGCGCCGCATGGATAATGTCTTCGTCGGTCGTGCCCTCCCGTCCAAAGGCGATGTTGTTGCGAATGCTGTCGTCAAACAAGACCACATCTTGCGACACCATGCCAATCTGCGATCGGAGCGAGCGGAGGGTGTACGACTGAATATCGACCCCGTCGATGAGAATGCGACCGGCCGTCGGTTCGTAAAAGCGTGGGATAAGATTGACCAGAGTAGTTTTTCCACTGCCACTGCTGCCCACGAGGGCCACCATTTCTCCGGCGCGAATCGTCAGGTTGATATCGTTGAGCGCCGGCACCGCCTGGCTCTCATAATGAAACGTCACATCGTCAAACGTCACCGACTGTGCAATCCGCGGCAACTCCAACCGGCCCCGTTCCGCATCCTGCTCGGTCTTGAGGTCCAAGACGCCGAAGACCCGTTCCGCCGCGGCCAGCGCCTGTTGAATCGAATTATTGGAACCGGACAATCGGCGAATCGGCGTATAGGCCATGAACATCGCTGTCAGAAATGAGAAAAACGCCCCCGGCGTCATCGAGCCGTTGATCACGAGGAAACCGCCATACCAAATAATCGCCGCGACCCCTACGACACCGATCACTTCCATATGCGACGACCCGAGGGAGGAGACTTGAATCGCCTTCATCGTCGTACTGAGGAACGAGCGGTTGCTCTGTTGAAATCGCGCCGCTTCCGACTCTTCGCGTCCATAGGCCTTCACCATGCGAATGCCGGATAACGTTTCCTGAAGTGTGGAGGCCATATCCCCCATCCGCTCCTGGCCGCTTGCCGCCAACGCCCGCAACCGCTTCCCCATCCGCATCACCGTAAACACGGCCAAGGGAGTCACGATCATCGAGAGACCGGCCAACCGCCAATTCTGATAGAAGATCACACCCATCATGGCCAGGAACGTGAGCCCCTGCTGAAAAATATCTTTCAGCACTCCCGCCACCGCGTTGGCCATCAACGTGACGTCGCTCACCACGCGGGACACCAACCGCCCTGACGTATTCACATCGTGATAGGGAACGGGCAGACGAATGAGTTTCCCAAACAGCTCCTGTCGAACGTCGGTGATCACCTGATTCCCGACATAGTTCATGAGATAGTTTTGCCCGTAGTTAAACACGCTCTTAAACACCGCCACGGCGAAGAGCGCGAGCGGGAGGACGAGCAGGAGGCTTTCGTTCTTGTTGATGAAAATCTCGTCGAGGACCGGCTTGACGAGCCAGGCATAGGCGCCGGAGAAGGCCGCCACCAACCCCGAGCACAAGAACGCCGAACCCAACCGAACCCGATAGGGCTTCAGATAGCGGAACAATCGTATTAAACGATCTAGAGTCGACATTCAGACAATACCACCTGCGCAGCTCGGCTGGAGGCGCCGGGTTCCCCCAACGATTGCCGAACCTGTCGCAGCCCTTCTTTCATATCATTATACGCCGACGGATCGCGCAAGAGGCGCAGGACTTCTTGGCACAACCGCTCGTCCGTCGCTTCATCCTGAATCAGTTCGGGCACGATCGATCGGCCGGCCACCAAATTCACGAGCCCGATCCATTTTACATTGATCAGCCAACGCGCCAGCCGATATGTCAACGGCGACGTCTTGTACAGCAACACCATGGGAGTCCCCACCACCGCCGCCTGCAAGGTCGCGGTCCCCGACGCAATGAACAACACATCGGACAGGGCCATCACCTCACTGGCTTGCTCGTGCACCACACGGACCGGCACAGGACTGTGCTGGAGCAGGACCTGGATCAGATTATCGTCAATTGAGGAGGCCTGCGCCAGGATAAACTGCGTTCCCGGTTCGGCCACGACCAGTTGAGCAGCCGCCTTGAGGAGCACCGGCAGGAGCATTTCGACTTCGCTCACTCGACTCCCCGGCAACAATCCGACGACGCGGGAGGACTCGTCCAAGCCGAATTCCCCGCGAAGCTTCGCACGATCATAATGCGGCGCCACCGTATCAAGCAATGGATGGCCGACGAACGTGCAACGAACTCCTGCCTGGCGATACAGTTCCGGCTCGAATGGGAGGATGACGACGACATGATCGACCCGGCGCTGAATCCACTTCATGCGCCCCGGACGCCAGGCCCACACTTGTGGGGCAATGTAGTAGAGCACACGTCGACCGGCGGCTTTGGCAACCCGGGCAAAATGAAAGTTCAGCCCCGGATTATCGATCAGCACGACAAGATCCCAGGCCTCTGCCTTCAGCACCCGCCGGATGGCGCGCACGCGCTGGACCATGACTCGGATAGCGGATAACCCGATCAATCCCATCACGTCCAGCTGCGGGACACCCGGCACAAGGCTCACCTTTGCGGCACGCATCGCAGGCCCACCAATGCCGACCAGCTGGGCCGTCGGGTCGAGCGCCATGATCGCTTTGGCTAAATGAGCCCCGTGGAGATCACCCGAGGCTTCGCCTGTTACGATCAGTATTCGCATGGCTTTGAGGACAGGGTATGGGGGTAGCGGGATAATGGGGTAGAGAAGTAAGAGCCTGACCTTCTACGCCGTTACCCCCCTTACCCCTTTTATCCCGGTAACCCCTATCCCATTACCCCCGTATCCCGACTACCTCCTTCTTCATGGCGAGCTGCAAAAGCCGCAATGGCCTGCAAGACCTGATGCGCCACATCCACTGCCGCCGCGCCATCCTCACCCGATACCACCGGCCTCGTGCCCGTGCCGGCTGCGTGAAGAAACGATTCAAGTTGGAGCTTCAACGGTTCTTCGTCTCCACCCTGCAGCTGCTCGACCTCGACAGTCGGCCGCTCCCCGGCCTTAGCGGTGCGTCGGCAAATCATCCCTTGCCGTGTCTGGAAATCGATCGACAGATAGTTATCTCGTTGGAAGAGGCGCAGCCGGCGCATCTTATTCGTCGACACGCGGCTGGAGGTCAGGTTGGCCACGCAGCCGCTCCAGAACTGAATGCGGGCGTTGGCGATATCGATCGAGGAGGACAACACCGCCACCCCCGCGGCGCGCACCTCTTCAACGCGACCGGGATTCAAGGACAGCACAAGATCCAAATCGTGAATCATCAGGTCCAACACCACATCCACGTCCGTCCCCCGTTCACTGAAACTGCTGAGACGGTGGCATTCGATGAACACAGGCCTCCTGATATGGGGGCGCATCAGCGACATCACCGGATTGAACCGCTCGCTGTGGCCAACCTGTACACAACAGCCCCGCTGTTTGGCCAGCTGCACCAACTCCTGTGCCTCTCCGGGCGTGACGGCAAGCGGCTTTTCGACCAACACATGTTTGCCCGCCTGCAGACAGGCTTTTGTGATGGCATAGTGGCCTGACGTGGGCACCGCCACACTGACGACATCGACGTGCGGCAACAATTCATCAGCCGTACGAAAGACGCGCACCCCATGCCGATCTGCGACCGTCTGCGCACGCTCGACCGACTGATCCGCCACACCGACGAGTCGCACTCCAGGCAAGGAGGCATAGAGGCGCGCATGGTGCTGCCCGAGATGTCCGACACCGATGACTCCTGCCCTAAACGGTGTCATACTGCGAGGCTCATTTCCCGCTTGGTTCGAGTTTCGAGATCCCGACAATGGCAATACGGGCAGACCGGGCCTTGTCCAACATGATCTCGCGATCCAACAGGATGGTCCGCCCGGCTTCGATCGCCAACACGGAGGCCTTGACCGATGCCATCACCTCGATGGTCCGAGGTCCCACGGTCGGGAGATCGAACCGTAAGTCCTGCTGCGGCTTCGATCGCTTGACTACTACCGCGCCCTCCTTGGCCAAATCGCCGCCGCGCTTGATGGCTCCGTCCGTGCCTTCGACCGCCTCGACGGCCACGACCACGCGATCTTTGATCACGACGCACTGCCCGATATCGAGACGCCCGATTTCATGCGCCACTTCCCACCCGTAGCGGATGTCCTCCCACTCTTTCTCCGATGGGGTCCGAGCGGTCAACGCCCCTTCTTCCACGAGAATCCCCTCAAGCCCGAAGGTTGCATCACAGATCACAATGCCTTCCCGTTCAATCTCCGCGGCAATTTCACGCAGAATGTCATCATCTCGCCACAGAGCCACCCGCGCGAAGAGGGCCAGAGCCCGGAGGTCCGGGCGGACAGTCGTGAAGACATGCGTCTTCTTGACGCCGCCAAGCATGACGGCTCTTTCAACGCCATCGGCCTTGAAGGCGTTGATCAATTTGTTGAGCTGACCAATCTTGATCCAGTGGATACGGTCGACATGCCGTTCGAGTTCCGGCTCTGCTTCGCCGATATGCGCAACCGCCGAGACATAGTACCCCAGCTTTCTAGCATTGTCCGCAAAGATGATGGGGAAGCGACCATTACCGGCAATGAGCCCAATCCGTTCGCCATCGATGACGTGAGGTTGTGATGCCACGTTGCTTACTCCTCATCCTCTTGATCTCTGCCGACCGACCGGCAGATGCCGCGCTTCGTCCCCTCCAGGAACCCCAGGACTGTCATGACATCTGGTTGGTCTCCGAATTCTGCCTTGGCGAGCCTAGCCGCTTCGGCGATTCGGTGCCCCGAGCGGAAGAGCATATCGTACGCCCGTTTCAGTACCGAGATCCGATCGGGAGAAAACCCTTGGCGGCGCAACCCCACCGAGTTAAGGCCATACATCCGCGCACGATAGCCACCCGCAGCCCGCATGAACGGCGGGAGGTCTTGCACGATGCCGCAACAGCCGCCGACCATGGAGTACGACCCGACCCGCACATGTTGATGGATACCGGTCAGTCCCCCGATGATGGCATGGTCGCCGATGGTGATGTGACCGGCTAAACTCGCGGCATTGGCCAGGATGAGATGGCTTCCGAGATGACAATCATGGGCGACGTGCACATAGGCCATCAAGAAGTTCTTGGAGCCGATGGTGGTCTTCCCACCGCCTTGTACCGTCGCGCGGTTGACTGTGACATACTCGCGAAGGATATTGTCATGGCCGATGATGACCTTGGTCGGTTCCCCCTTATATCCGAGGTGCTGAGGCGGTCCGCCGATCGAGGCAAAGGGATGCAACTCATTCCGCTCACCAATCTCCGTCCATCCGTCGACCGACACATGAGATAACAATCTGGTTCCCTTTCCGATCGTGACATGCTCACCGATCAGGCAAAACGGCCCGACCTCCACATCATCGGCAAGGCTCGCCTTGGGATGAACAATCGCTGTTGAATGAATCTGCACTCTTAACCTCCAGTAAGACGCAAATTGTGAATCGTTATTCGTTCACCGCACGTGCGGACGCCGACCACATTTCTTTTCGTCTCACGTTTCACGCTTCACGTCTTTCTCCTCGGTCACCATGGCGGTCACTTCGGCTTCACAGACGAGCTCCTCCTCGACAAAAGCCTTGCCTTGCATCTTCCAGAACGGCGCCCGTTTCTTGACAACGTCGATCTCAAACCGTAACCGATCACCGGGCACGACCGGTTTTCGAAACCTCGCGCCATCGATACCGGTCAGATAGACCACCGGACGCGTGGCGTGCCCCATCGACTTAAACGCCAGAACCGCACCAACTTGAGCCATGGCTTCGAGAATCAACACCCCCGGCATGACCGGGCGTCCGGGGAAATGTCCTTGAAAGAAGGGTTCATTGATCGTCACGTTCTTGATCCCTACGATCCGCCGGTCGGGGTCCAACTCCTGCACGCGATCGACCAGGAGAAAGGGATACCGGTGCGGCAAGAGGGACTGAATTTCTGCTTGTTCCATCACGGACATCGGCGGAACCTCCTCATAGGCAAGACTTCAGTTGTGTGCATTCTGAAGTTATGTCGACACTAAGAATGCTCCCTCCAAGCTCGCTCGGTATTTCTTCAGGGATGGGGGCTGATTGAGTTTCCACTGCGAGTGTCATCCCAATCCCACACTGCACTTTCGAGGGTAGCCTGGTTGATCCTCCATTGCGCGCGTCGAACGAGCACATGCTTATCGTGCGCGTTCCGCGAGCAGGAGGACGACCAGGCTGCCCCTACCACTCACAGCGCTCCGAACGTCCGTTCAAAGAAGGTCTTGGTGAGCGTCGTGTGGTGCTGGATGTCTGACTGCAAATCGCGCGCGCCGGCCCTCCAGTCGTCTGCCGTGTAGCCGACGCGGCGGGCAAGACAAACAAACTCCTCTGAATCGGGCGGAGGGAGCACAAGATCCTTGGTGTTTCCCCGGACCATGCGTAATCCGTCGACCAATGTCCGGGTGAAGACGTAGGCTTTCCGGAGGCCTGCTCCATCGGTGCGCGCGACCAACCCCGCATTCACCAGCGCGGCGAGTGCCTGGAGGGTATTCGGTGTACGCAGGCTCGGGTGGTTGTGTCCGTGCATCACTTGCAGGTATTGCGCGGCGTATTCGATGTCGATGAGTCCTCCCGCGCTATACTTCACGTTGACCTTCCCGGGCTCGACCAGTTGCCTGAGCTGTTGTCTCCGGAGCTCCAGTGCCGCGGGAATGTCCCAGGGAGCTTCTCCGTAGACGAAAGAGTCTCGGTGTGCTTCCAGTTGATGGCCCAGTGCGGCGTCGCCGGCGATATGCCGCAGCTTGATCAGGGCTTGCCGCTCGAACGACGCGGCAAGTCCGGTCGGACTGTAGTAGCGACAGACCTCCTCGAACGCATTGGCCAGCGCGCCCTTGCCTCCGTGTGGTCGAAGCCGGACATCAAGGCGAAAGATGCCTTCTTGCTTGGCTTCGATCCACCCCAGGAGTTCCTGCGCCAGCCGTTCGAAGTATTCGCTGTTTTCAATTCCATTTTTACCGCTTGTTTTGCCCGATCCATCGTAGACGAACAGTACCTCGATGTCCGATGCGTAGCCGAGCTCTCGCCCTCCGAATTTTCCCAGGCCCAGGACGGCAAAGGGGCAGGGTTTCGCGTTGGCGAGCCGTGGGTGCCCATACAATTTCTCCAGCTTGGCGCGGCAATCCGCGATGCTCCGTTCCATGATGACCTCCGCCAGTTCCGTGAGCGCGAGCGAAAAGTCAGGGAAATTGGTCGAGGGCTCGACGATGTGTTTTATGTCGATCCGGAACAGCTCACGGTCTTTAAACCGGTTCAAGGCTTCTTTTCGCGACTCGTCTTTTGTGGCGCGAGCGACCAGACGGTCGAGCTCTTTCCGGAGAGTCGCCTGCGGCTTGATCAGGGGCGCATCCCGGTATTTTGTGAGCAGTGGAAGGAGGTTGCTGTGCTGGCGTCGGAGAAAATCCTCCCACAAGAAGTCGCTGGCGCCGAGCAGTCGGGCGAGCAGGGGAAAGGTTCTTTTATTGCTGACGAAGTCGAGCGCCTGGTTCTTGCCCTTCTTGCCCTGGTCTTTCACGATGAGATCCAGGAAATGGTCGAACGATGCAAGCGCCTTGGCCGGGTCGGAAGCCCAGGTCAAGGCATGCGTGAATTGTTTGATGAGCACGGCGGTCAGCCGCAGTTGCTCCTGATCGGCGGAGTCGAGCAGCTTCTGCCCATCGCGATTCCTGACATAGAAGCGATCATGCAGCTTGGCGGCGCCATTACTCTCGATCTTGGCCTTCGTAATGTAGATGTTGCGCATGGCCAGGGCATTCGCAAGAGCGTAGAGAAAGGCCGGAGTATCATCCGATCGGATGTCCATGATCGTATCTGTCGGTGATTGGCTATTGTCGAAGGTAATCCGTACCGTACGGAGCAGGCCGGTAAAGGCACTCCGCTGCTTGTCCAATCGTTCGACGAGCCGGCGGTTGACGTATTGGCGTGCCTCTTCGAACCGACCGGCATCCAGCAGTTGAATGATCTCGGTGACCGTCTGTCGGAGGGCATTGTGTTGTGGTGAGGGAAAGCCTGTGCGGTCTATGGGATGTACCAGGAAGACATCGACGATTTTCTTGCGGCTGAGGCCGGGCCGGACGGTAGGCCGGTCGGTCGTTGAGGGAGCCTTCCGGCGCGGCGATGGAGAAGGCGTGGCCTCCACAAAGGTATAGATCTGTCCTTCTTCGATATTGAGTCCGAAGGCCGAGAGCACACCGCAGATCGCTGCGAATTCCGAGAAGTAATCATAGGCGACGATACTGATTTCTGATCGCCCCGCTCGTTTATCGAGCACCGACAATTCGCAGGGGTGGTCCGGCGTGAGCCGGCTGGCAAGCTGAATATGGTGCGCGATGGCGTTCGGTTGGAACCGAACGAAGTACTCGGGGTCCATCCGAGACACGAAGTCCCGGAGTACCTCATCATCGACATCCGGACAGAGGGAGGTCAGGGTCTTGATGATCGACTCGTGTGATCCAGGCCCATCCGTCATGGCCGGGAGTATAGCCGAAGCGGGTTCATTGTGCGAGCGCGAAAGTATCCGTATAATGCCTGCCTATGACAACTCGTCCCAAGGAGCAAGTGCCGCGCTATTGTACCGTTCCTAAGCTCGAGTGGGCTGCTCGACCAGATCCAACCCCTGTCCTATTAGCGTCCGGGCTGGAACCAACCCAGGTTGAAGCGATCCTTCAACCCTACGGACTCCATCGCATTCAAGATGCCGATGGGAATCTGCAGTCGATGGCGGGCGATCCACACCAGCGACGCCAGTTGGCAGAGATCCTGCCCGCGTTACTTGAGGCCATTGGGCGGACCGCTGATCCAGATCAGGCCTTGAATCACTGGGAACGCTGGCTCGCCAGCGGAGTCAGCCGGTCGGCCGTGTTGGAATACCTGCGCAGCGCTCCCCGCATGTTGGACCTGGTGTGCGCGATCTTCGGGAACAGTGACTCGCTCGCCTTTACCCTCGTCCGCGATCCTCTGCTGCTGTACTGGCTGGCCCAACAGAATGTGTTGTCCACCGCGCCGACCAGGGCGGGGATGGAACGTATGATCCGGCAAAGTCTGGAGGGTGTCACCGCCACTGAACTCAGGTTGGACGCGCTCAGACGATTCCGCCGTCGAGAGATGCTGCGCATCGGCGTGCGCGATCTCGTGCGGTTAGCAGATGTGGTGGAAACCACCGCCTCCCTCTCGGATCTGGCCTCGGTCCTTATTGATGCCGCCTATCGCATTGTGGATACCGATCTACGGGCCCGGCACGGCATTCCCATGCACCAGAATCGGCAAGGGCGGTGGGTGGAGACCGGCTTCACCGTCATTGCGATGGGGAAGCTGGGCGGACATGAGCTCAATTATAGCTCCGACGTAGACGTGCTCTATGTCTGTGAATCCCATGAGGGAGAAACCAGGCCGGCTGCGTCCGGACGTGCGAAGGCGAAGACCCCTGCGCAGCGCGTGCTGTCCAATGAAGAATACTTTGAAATTCTCGCGCGGGAGCTCACGAAGGCGCTGACTGTACAGACGCATGAAGGGTACGTCTATCGCGTGGACCTCCGCTTGCGGGCAGAAGGTTCTGTAGGGCAGCTCACTCGCTCGCTCGACGACTATGCCAAGTACTATCGGACGAGAGGACAAGTGTGGGAACGGTTGGCCCTGCTGAAAGCCTGGCCCATCGCCGGGTCGCAGGAGGTCGGGAGATCGTTCATCAAGATGGTGAGGCCCTTTGTGCTGGCACCCTCATCGAAACGCCCGGATGTCGCACAAGGGCTCGCGATCGTGGAGGAGGTCCGATCGGTCAAGGAGCGGATTGACGCGAAGATGGCGGAGCGAGGGCAAGAGCAGCGCAACGTAAAACTCGGTGTCGGCGGGATCAGGGAAATCGAATTTCTCGTCCAAACGATCCAGGTGCTGGCCGGCCGGTGGGTGCCGGGGATTCTTGGCCGGGGGACCCTCGGTTCGTTGGTGCGGCTCCAGAAGGCCGGCATTCTGTCAGGAAAACAACAGGCCGATCTGACCCGTGCCTATAAGTTTCTCCGAGACGTGGAGCACAAACTCCAGATGGTGCATGATCTGCAGACGCATGCTCTCCCAGATCAGCAGAAGGAACTAGAGCGCTGTGCAATCCGCGTGGGCTATGACAGAGCTGATCGACCGATCGCGCTCAAACAATTTCAAGCCGACCTCGCCGGCCATACCACCCTTGTGCATGACATCTTCCGCTCGTTCTTCGAAACGCCGAAGACCTCCAAGTTGTTCAAGGCTACTTTGCGAGCCATAAGCGAGCACTAGGAGCCTGCCGACATTGACCGTTCTACTGCGGCGAACGATCCGCCACCATCTGCGTCGTTCTCGGCCAGAAAAAATCCTCAATGTATTGGTATTGCGGCGAATACACCTTCGGTTTTTCCAGGCCTGCGGCCTCGCATGTGGTCGCACCTCCTTCGCCTCGTCACGAAGGCAATGTCGGACAGGCTCCGAGCCAAAACGACCGGCTGAGAGACGGTGATCGCAAGTGATCACCGTGCAGGTTTCTGCTGCCATCATAGTAGTTCGTCATCTCTAGGCTCCTCACCACGCATCCTCAACATCTATTCTGGTCGTCCCGTCATTTCATTCTTCAAGATCGCCTCAGTGTGGGGCCGCTTTGGGCTTGCGAACAGGACTGTTGAATCGTGTTTGAAGGCAGGAATGAGTCGATGGAAGAGGGAACGAGGTCAAAGATGTAGTGCCTGGAATTGCGACTGTCCTTTGAATGTGTCTTTGGTTCTACAAGGGCGGAGGAAACTATTCTGTATAGCGCAGATCACGGTCACTGGCGAGCGACAGGTAGGTTTCTCCCCATTGATGCGGGCTTTCGAGATTCCAAGCTTCCTCGATGTGAATTGGCTTGAATCGCAGGCCGTAGAGTCCCCCATAGACTAGATGCGTCAGTCCTGCTCCTGAGTCCTCAACCAGCTGGGCATAGGCCTGGCAGGCAGGTGTCTGCTCATCGTCGCTCCAGCCAGTGATCCAGTACCACTCCCCGGTGGGATTTTGGTCGTAGAGCTTAACCTGGTTG
>Ga0137415_10005433_pt1 | contig 12622 bp, 13 predicted proteins | sample CZODoug3_1_1_16f_FD_183082 | JGI IMG/M metagenome (GOLD analysis project Ga0137415, IMG submission 183082) | Vadose zone soil fungal communities from Angelo Coast Range Reserve, California, USA - CZODoug3_1_1_16fungal (Hybrid Assembly) | ecosystem: Environmental > Terrestrial > Soil > Vadose...
CCGAACAACATCGTGGTGCCGGGGGGCCAGATGGGGCTCGCGATGCAGTTCATCTTCACGCCCATGATCCTGCGCCTGATCGATCTCAAGAGACGCGCACAGTAGGGAGGCTGGCCGCATGAATGCTCAAGTCAGACCACAGGCCGTTGAGCGGCGGGAACTGTGCAACGCGCTGCGCTTTCTCGCCATCGACGCCGTGGAGGCCGCCAACAGCGGTCATCCCGGCATGCCTTTAGGGATGGCGGAAATCGCCGAAGTGCTGTGGCGGGGGCACCTGAAGCACAATCCCGCCGATCCGCTCTGGCCCGACCGCGACCGCTTCGTGCTTTCCAATGGTCACGGTTCGATGCTGCTGTATGCGCTGCTGCACCTCAGCGGTTATGCGCTGCCGCTGGAAGAACTGAAGCGCTTTCGTCAGCTGCACAGCAAGACTCCCGGGCATCCGGAGGTCGGAGTCACGCCCGGGGTGGAAACCACCACCGGCCCCCTCGGCCAGGGGCTGGCCAATGCCGTCGGCATGGCGCTCGCCGAGCAGCTGCTGGCCGCGGAATTCAATCGGCCGGGTCACACGATCGTCGACCACCGAACCTGGGTATTCGTCGGCGACGGTTGTCTGATGGAAGGCATCAGCCACGAAGCCTGCTCGCTCGCCGGAACGCTGAGGTTGTCGAAACTGGTGGCGATCTACGACGACAACGGCATCAGCATCGACGGCCATGTCGAAGCTTGGTTCACCGATGACACCCCGAGGCGCTTTGAGGCCTACGGCTGGCGTGTGATACGCGACGTCCCCGGCCATGACACTGCCGCCATCGAGGCAGCCCTCGCGCAGGCACGCGAGGACTGCGGCAGGCCGACGCTCGTGTGCTGCAAGACCGTGATTGGTCACGGTAGCCCCAACAAGGCGGGCACACACGATGTACACGGTGCCGCCCTCGGCGCGGCAGAGGCCGCCGCAACCCGCGCGAGCCTGGGTTGGACGGCCGGGCCGTTCGAGATTCCCGGGGAGATCCGGGCCGCCTGGAACGCCCGCGCGGCGGGCGCGGCGCGCCAGTCCGAGTGGCAGCGCCGCTTTGCCGCCTACGCCCAGGCTCATCCGCAGCTCGCGGCTGAATTCGAGCGGCGCGTGCGCCGGCGCGCACTGCCGGCGAACTGGCACGACGCCACGGTGCGGCTGCTGGCCGCGACGGTGGCGCAGGCAGCCAGCATCGCCTCGCGCAAGGCCTCGCAGAATGCGATTGAAGCCTTGCAGCCGCTGCTGCCGGAGCTTCTCGGTGGCTCGGCCGATCTGACCGGTTCGAACCTGACTGCGACCCGCAGCAGCGTCGCCGTGCGCCGCGGTGGCTGGGGCAACCACATCAACTATGGCGTGCGCGAGTTCGGCATGAGTGCGGTGATGAACGGCATTGCCCTGCATGGCGGCTACCTGCCCTACGGGGGCACCTTTCTCACCTTCTCGGACTACAGCCGCAATGCCGTACGCATGGCGGCGCTCATGCGTCAGCGGGTGATCCACGTGTTCACGCACGACAGCGTCAGCCTCGGCGAAGACGGTCCGACGCACCAGCCGGTGGAACACGCAAGCAGCCTGCGCCTGATTCCCAACAACGCAGTCTGGCGCCCGTGCGATGCCGTGGAAACCCAGGTGGCGTGGCAGGCCGCGATCGAGCGGCACGATGGGCCCACCTGCCTGCTGCTGTCGCGCCAGAACCTGCCGCACTTTGTACGCAGCGCACAGCAGCTCGATGACATCCGCAGGGGCGGCTACGTCCTGGCCGGCAGCGACGCACCCGCCGCGATCACGCTGCTGGCGACGGGTTCGGAAGTCGCGCTCGCCATGCGCGCGCGTGAGATGCTGGGGGCGGAGCGCATCGCCTCGCGCGTGGTTTCAATGCCCAACTGCGGTGAGTTCGATCGACAGAGTGCTGATTATCGCGCCACGGTGCTGCCGCGTGCGCTGCCGGTTCTGGCGATCGAGGCGGGCGTGAGCCACTTCTGGCGGGCCTATACCGGCCTCGACGGTGACGTGCTCGGCATCGATCGATTCGGCGAATCCGCCCCGGCGGCGCACGTGACGGCGGACCTCGGCCTCACGCCGCAGGCGATTTGCGCGCGCGCCTGCGCACTGCTGCAGGGCAAGCGCTCATCGTGAGCGCGCGGTCCCTGCGGGCGGTGCTGTTCGACCTGGACGGCACGCTCCTTGATACCGTTGCGGACATCAGCGCCGCATTGAACCGCGCACTCGCCGAGCAGAGTCTCACCAGCCTCCCCGCATCCGAGGTCCGCGTGCTCATCGGGCGAGGCGTGCCCACTCTGATAGAGCGCGCCGTTGCGCGGCTGGGAGCTGCCGGAGAATCGGCCGACGCCGCGCGGCTGCTGGAGCGATTCCACTCTCATTACGAGCGGATTCACGAGCTCGATGAAATCCAGACGCGCGTGTACCCGGGGGTGACCGCGGGGCTCGCTCAACTGCACGCGCTGGGCCTGGGCCTTGCAGTGGTAACCAACAAGCCGAAGAAGGCGGCCGTTGACCTGCTGACTCGTTTGGGTTTGAGTCAATGGATTGACGTGGTGGTGGGTGGGGACAGCGGCGCGTATCGCAAGCCGCATCCGCAACCCCTGCTGGCCGCTTGTGAGGAACTCGAGGTTCGGCCGGCTCAGGCGCTGATGGTAGGTGACTCGTTGACCGACGTGCTCGCCGCGCGCGCCGCGGGGCTGGCCGTGGTTTGCGTGCCCTATGGATACAACGAGGGAGCTGACCCACGTGCGCTACCGTGCGACGCGTTCGTGGAGAGCGTGGCCGGCCTGCCCGCACTTGTGACTGCGGCAGACTCCCCCTTCGGCGCGTGATCAGGGCCTTGCTCTGGGACGTCGATGGCACCCTGGCCGAAACCGAGCGCGACGGGCACCTGGTGGCTTTCAATCGCGCTTTCGAGGCACTGGGCGTGCCCTGGCGATGGAGCGAACAGCACTACGGCGAGCTGCTCGCGGTGGCGGGAGGCCGTGAGCGGCTGCTGTACGACATGAGCCGCAGAGAGGAGGCTGCCGGCGATGCGCGGCAGCGCGAGGCGCTCGCCGAAACGGTGCATCGCCTGAAAAACCAGATCTACGAAGGGATCGCACGCGGTGGCGACTTACCCCTGCGCGCCGGTGTCGCGGAGCTGCTGTCGGAGTGCTGCCGCGCTCATCTGCCGATGGGGATCGTCACCACCACGAGCCGCGGCAATGTCGAGGCTTTGCTCGGGTGCCATCTCGGCAGCCACTGGGAGGATCACTTCGCAACGGTCGTGTGCGCCAACGAGGCGCCGCGAAAGAAACCCGATCCGCAGGTCTATCGGCTGGCGCTCGATGCTCTGCGACTGCGCCCGCACGAGGCCGTGGCGATCGAGGATGCCCCGGCCGGCGTCGAGGCCGCGCAGCGTGCCGGCGTGCCGGTAATCGTCACGCATAGCCATTATTTCCCCGCCGGCGCGACCGTTGGCGCGTTGGCGTTCGGCCCGTCACTCGGACGCAGCGACGGTTGGCAGCCGGGCGCCGCTCGGCGCGCCACGCGTATCGGTCTGGATCAGATAATGCGCTGGTATGCGCGCAGCTCCACGCGGATCACATGACCTAAAGAGAGCGCAGGAAGTTCAGCATATCCTGCTGCGCGCCATCACCCAGCTGCCCGTAGTTCTCGATGACCCTGTTCGCCTCCGATGGAGCGAACGCCAGGCCGCTGCGCTCGCCGGTGAAAGCCTCGCTGAAAGCCCCGAAGGCCCACGAGTTGCCGCCACTGGAATGCGCCTGGATCGCCTGCACCAGATCGGTCGTGCGCCCGTCATGCAGCAGGAAAATCCGCTGGCCCAGACCCCACAGCGGCGCGGTGCGGAATTCGTCGGGTCCGGCGTTTCCTTGCAGGATGTTGTCGGCGAGCTTCGGTCCCATCCTGTGCACCGCCAGGTCGGAGAACAGCGCGACCGGCTGGTTGCTGAGGGCCGCGACCGTGGTCATGCTCGTCTGCAACGAGGGCGTGTGACACAAGGCACAGCCGACGTCACTGAAAAGCTGCCGTCCGTGGGTGATCGACGCCGCTCCCCCGGGTACTGTCGCAGACGGAGCCGGCGGAGCCAGGAACCGCATGAAGAGGGAGAACTTCTCTATGTCGCTCAGGAGCAGGTTCGGGTCCATGATGCCAGTCCGGCCGGTGATGTTGTTCGGCACCGTATCCGTCTGACACTTGGGATTCGGGTCGCGCTCGGTCGGGAACAGCTCGCTGGTAAGGCCCATCTCGACGTTGTAAGCCTCGCCGGCGAACAGCAGCAGCGACACGTTCTGCGCCTTCCATCCGAAGCGTGTAGCCCTGCCGTCGTTGCCATTGGCGTTCAGGTGGCCGGCGATGCCCAGCTGCGCTTTCTGAGCCGCGTGGCGGCCGAGATTGGTGGCCAGCACGTTATCCGGGATGCTTTCCATCAATCCCCCCCCGAATACCGGAGTGGGAATGCGCAGTGACACATTGCCGCGCGCGAAGTGCGCGTTGAACTCCTCCTGCAGGGCATCGCAGTTGCCGGCGCTGCCGCTGGTATCGAGGCGTCCGCTGATGACGAACAGAGAATGAACCCCTCCGTCGCGGGCTCCGTTGGGTCTGAATTTGAACCGCGCCTCACGGATGGGTCCATTCGCGCTGATGAACGCAGGAACGACGTTACGCGCGCCGAAGGCGGTTGCCGCCGCGACCTGGGGGTTCACCGCCGGGGAAGTTCCTCCGCTAGCGGGGAAGCTGTGGCAGACGCCGCAGCCGTCGAGGTTGAAGCGCGGGCCCAGGCCGTCGCCGAGCTCCTCCACTTCGTTGAAGGCATCCAGCCCGATCTGGAACAGCGCTGCCTGGTCGGCAGTGAGTCCCGGAATCGGATTTCCAGCCGCGGTCCCCGTGCGAACGCCGGGATCGGTAGCGGCGTTGACCACTGCAACCGTCGCCATCCAACCCAGAATCGTCAGGACAACAGCAAGCGCGCCCGTCGAGTCTCGAGACTTCATAACTCCCCCCCTGATCCGGCCCTGGACCATCTGCGCCGCAGGCAAGCCCGAGCAAAGCGCGTGCCATGCAGTCATGCGCGTACGGATTCGCCGTGGCAAGCTGTTGAATTCGCACTGCAAGCTTGTGTTGAGAGTCGTCCGACACGACAACCCAACACGTCAGGTTCTGTCGTGCGCGGCAGACGCACGCGCAGGCCTGGGCTCTGAAGCCGTTGATTTGGCGAGAAGTGCGTTGTCGCACTCCGCTGACTGAAGTCAGACAAACGCGGTTTCAATAGCGGTGTGACGACAGCGGTTAGAGTGTGTTTACGGGCGCGCAGCAGCTCTCGACGCTGTCAACGCACCGCGCTCAGCAGACGTCCCCGCGCACAGACGCTACTCCCGCGCGACAAGGGCGGGTGTTATGTTGAAACCGGAGGCCGGCGACCCCCGGCCCCCGGTATCTGCTGACACTCGCGGCTCTGGCGAGCCTCCAATTCGTCGCCCGCGTAACAACCGGACCCGCGATCAACCGCCACGCTGACGTTTCCGCAGCAGGGGCGGCGGGCATGGCGCGCGCGACTTGCAGGCGGGCCGCGGCCGCGCTATAAATGACATACAAGTTACGACTTGTATAAAAGGGGAGGAGCCATGTGGATCACCGTCCTGATCTTCGCCATCGCCGCGGCCGTGGGTCTCACCATGGCGGTGGCTGTGTTCCAGGGCAGACTTCCGCCCATCGCCAGTGCCGTCATTCACGGAATCCTCGCGGCGAGCGGTCTGGTGCTGCTGATCGTCGCGGTGTGCGTGCATCGGGTCGGCGGCCCTGCGCGCTGGGCGCTCGGCTTCTTCCTGGTGGCGGCCCTGGGAGGATTCGTGCTGGCTTTCGCTTACCACGCGCGCAAGAAGAACCTCCCCACCAACTTCGTGGCGGGACATGCGACGCTCGCGGTGATCGGATTCCTGCTGCTGCTCGCGGGTGCCCTGCATCTCATCTAGCGTTTCATGGCGCGCAGACGCACACCGCTGGCGAACGCGCGGGCGAACGGACCCGCTCCTTCGGCACTGCTGCAGGCGCTCAAGCGCGGCGGTTCCCTGACGATCCGCGAGCTGGCGCAGGACCTCGGGATCACTTACGAGGCGGTGAGGCAGCAGATCGCCGAGCTGCAGCGCGCCGGGTGGGTTACCGGTGCAAACGCTGCCGCATCGGGGCCACGGTTGAGCAGGCCCGGTCCCGCCTCGCGGCGCTACTGCCTGAGCGTCGCGGCCGAGCACCTCTTCCCCAAGCACTACGACGCGCTGTCCGCCGAACTCGTGCAGCAGCTCATCGAGAGCTTCGGCGCTGAGGGGGTGGTTGAGATCCTCGGCCGCATGACCGATGCACGCGTGCGGCGCTGGACCCCGTTGCTGCAGTCGCTGAGCCTGAAGCAGAAGCTGAAGGCTCTGTGCTCGCTCTATGAAGACAAGGATGCGTACATGGAGGTTGAGTGGCAGGACGGCGCGCCGGCGTTGATCGAGCGCAACTGCCCCTTCCTCAACGTGGCGCAGGCGCACCCGGCGATCTGCAGCGTCTCGATCAATACCCTCGAGCGACTCCTGGGCTGCAGAGTGGTCCGCGAGCGGCGCTTCCAGTCCGGGCACGGCCGCTGCGTGTTCAGGGTGCGGCTCGATCAGCCGCGGCCGCAGAGCGAGACCTTTACGCTCGAGCCCTCAGAGTCGCAGACGCGCCCCGCAGACGGCCCAGCAGCAGGCCCAGCGTCGCGGCCAGCACCGAAGCCACCAACACCGCGAACTTGGCCGCGGCGAGCAGTCGCGGATCGTCAAAGGCGAGGTTCGCGATGAAGATCGACATCGTGAATCCGATGCCCCCGAGCAGGCCGATCAGAACCAGGTGACTCCAGCGCACCCCCTCGGGCAGGGCGCACAGCCTGAGGCGCACGGCGATGATCGAGGCCAGCACGATTCCGATCGGCTTGCCGAGCACGAGTCCTGACACGATCCCTGCGCCCACCGCCAGCGGCGCCGCGGCGCTCAAATCCAGACCCTGCAGGCTCACGCCTGCATTCGCCAGCGCGAACAGCGGCATGATGCCGAAGGCCACCCAGGGGTGCAGCATCTCCTCCACGCGTGCGACCGGCGACTCGACCGCGCGCCGCGTACCGGGGTCGCGCTGCGCGCGTCCGAATGCGCTGCCGGCGGGTGTCAGCAGGCCGAGCAGTACGCCGGCGAGCGCGGGATGCAGGCCGGCACGCAGCATTCCGAACCACACCACCGCTCCCGGCAGCACATAGGCGAGCGCAGCTTGCACCCCCAGCCACTGCAGCAGCAGCACCCCGAGCACGCCCGCCGCGACGATCAGCAGCCCCCCGACCGCGATGCCGCTCGAGTAGAAGAACGCGATCACCAGAATGGCCGCGATGTCGTCGATGATGGCGAGCGTCAGCAGCAACATGCGCAGCGCCGGCGGTACCTCCTTGCCGATGAGGGACAGGACGCCGACCGCAAAGGCGATATCGGTCGCCGTGGGTATCGCCCAGCCGCGGCGCGCGGCGGGATCGGTGTTGATCAGCACGTAGAGCAGCGCGGGAACGACCACGCCGCCGACCGCGGCAACGATGGGAAGGGTCGCGACCCTGGGGTCCGACAGCGCGCCCTCGTGCATTTCGCGGCGGATCTCGAGCCCGACGACGAGAAAGAAGATGCTCATGAGCCCGTCGTTGACCCAGAAGTGCAGGTCACGCGCGGGCAGGAACTCCGCCGCGCCGAGGCCGAGCTTCAGGTGCCACAGCGCCTCATACGCGCTCGCCCAGGGAGAATTCGCCCACCCGAGGGCGATGGCGGCGGCGGCGAGCAGCACCACGCCGCTCATCGCCTCGACGCTGATGAAGCGCAGCGGCCAGAGCGCCGCGTGTGCGGGGGCGTGCGGGGGCAATCCCAAGGACTTTCAGTTACTTAGCGTTGGCGCAAAAAAATCACGCTGGACGCGTCGATTCTCACCGGTCTCGCTCGTCGTACACACATACAACCTCACTGCCAATTTAACCGATGAAGGAGACCGTCATGCGAGTCATGGTGATCGTGAAGGCGAACAAAGAGTCGGAATCCGGCGTGTTGCCGAGCCGCGAGATTCTCACCGAGATGGGCAAGTTCAACGAGGAACTCGTCAAGGCCGGTGTGATGCTGGCGGGCGAGGGGCTGCACTCGAGCGCGAAGGGCGTGCGGGTCAAGTTCGGCGGCGGCCACAGCACCGTGACGGACGGCCCGTTCACGGAGACCAAGGAGCTGATCGCGGGCTTCTGGCTGTGGCAGGTGAAGTCCATTGAGGAGGCGGTCGAGTGGATCCGGCGCTCCCCGTTCCAGAAGGGCAACGAAGAGATCGAGATCCGCCGGGTGTTCGAGGCCGAGGACTTCGGCGCGAACCTGACGCCGGAACTGCGGGCGCAGGAAGCGCAGCAGCGCGAGCGCGCAGCCGGCAAACACTGACGGAGCGAAGACCCATGCAAACCAGCACCCACCTGCATTTCAACGGCAACTGCCGCGAGGCGTTCGACTTCTACGCCAAGACCCTCGGCGGCAAGATCGTGTTCGCGATGACCTACGGCGAAGCGCCTGGCGCGGAGAAGACCTCGGCGGAGTCGCGCAACAAGATCATCCACGCGCGTATCGATTTCGGCGGCCAGTTTCTCCTCGGCGCCGACATGCCGGGAGAGCACTACCACACGCCCCAGGGCTTCAACGTGATGGCAGCGGTCGAGCAGCCCGCCGAGGCGGAACGGATCTTCAGGACCCTCGCGGAAGGCGGCAAGGTCACCATGCCGGTCCAGGAGACCTTCTGGGCGCATCGCTTCGGCATGTGCACCGACCGGTTCGGGACTCCCTGGATGGTCAACTGCGCGAAACCCCTGGACGCCGTGGCCGCATCGGCCCGCAAGAGCGCGTGAGGGATCTTGGCTTGCGCCGCCCGGCTGACGATGGTGTCATCCGTGGCCATGACGGCCACGGATGCCCATCGCACCATCGACGCCCTCTGGAGGATCGAGTCCGCGCGGCTCATCGCGGGGCTCGCGCGCCTGGTGCGCGACGTGGGCCTGGCGGAGGAGCTGGCGCAGGACGCGCTCGTCACGGCGCTCGAGCAATGGCCGCGCTCAGGGATCCCGGACAATCCCGGCGCCTGGCTCATGGCCACCGCCAAGCATCGCGCCATCGATCATCTGCGACGCGAGCGCATGCTCGCACGCAAGCATGAGGCGCTCGGACACGAGCTGCAGATGGAACAGCAGACGAACGGCGGGAAGCTGGAGGCGAGCGCGGACGACGAGATCGGCGATGATCTCCTGCGGCTCATATTCATTGCCTGCCATCCGCTGTTGTCCACCGAAGCTCGCACCGCGCTCACCCTGCGGCTGCTGGCGGGACTGACCACGGACGAGATCGCGCGCGCGTTCCTGGTGCCGGAAGCCACCATCGCGCAGCGCATCGTGCGGGCCAAGCGCACGCTCAGCGACGCGCACGTCCCCTTCGAGATCCCGCGGCGCGGCGAGCTCGCCGCGCGGCTGTCCTCGGTGCTCGAAGTCATCTACCTGGTGTTCAACGAGGGCTATTCCGCCACCGCGGGCGAGGACTGGATGCGGCCGGGGCTGTGTGAAGAGGCGCAACGCATCGGTCGCATTCTCGCCGAGCTCGCGCCGCTGGAGCCGGAAGTTCACGGACTCGTGGCGCTGATGGAAATCCAGGCCTCGCGCATTCGCGCACGCCTCGGGCCGCAGGGCGAGCCGGTCCTGCTCATGGAGCAGAACCGCACACTCTGGGACCGGCTGCTCATTCATCGCGGATTGCTGGCGCTGGCGCGCGGCGAGGCGCTCGGTGAGGCACGTGGACCGTACCTGCTGCAGGCGGCGATCGCCGCCTGCCACGCGCGCGCCGCGACCGCGGCCGACACGGACTGGGTGTACATCACCGCGCTCTACGATGAGTTGGCGCGCCTCACGCCCTCGCCCGTGGTGGAGTTGAACCGGGCGGTCGCGGTGGCCATGGCCTACGGGCCGGCGGCGGGCCTCGAGCTCGCCGACCAGCTTGCGGCGCAAGGCTCGCTTGAGTCCTATCACCTGCTGCCGAGCGTGCGCGGGGACCTGCTGGCGAAGCTCGGCCGTTACGAGGAGGCACGCGGGGAGTTCGAGCGCGCGGCGACGCTGACGCGTAACGCGCGCGAGACTCGCTTGCTGCTGGATCGTGCCGCCGCCTGCCGGCGCGGCGGCGCGTCGTAGCGCCCTGAACCCTTACATTATCGGAGAGCTTCATGCCGTACATGCTGTTGATCGTGGAACCGCAGGGGCAGCGGCGGCTGCGTTCGCCGCAGGAAGGTCATGCGGTCTACGAGCAGATGCTCGAGTACACCGCGGGCCTGAAGGGGCGGGGTGTGCTGCTGGAAAGCAACTCGTTGCGTGCCGAGTCGGTGCGACTCAACATGCGCGCCGGCAGGCGCAGCGTGACCGATGGTCCGTTCACCGAATCCAAAGAGATGATCGGCGGTTTCTTCCTCCTCGACTGCGCGACCCGCGAGCAGGCGCTCACCTTCGCCGCAGAGTGTCCGGCGGCGCAATGGGCCACGATTGAAGTGCGCGAGGTCGGTCCCTGTTACGACTGAGGCGCCGGCGTCACATCTGCGGCGCCCACGCCGTGCACCACCCGGCGGCCTTCACCTGCTTGCCGGCGAACAGCTGGCACGGCCCCTGGGCGGAACCCGAGGGGCCCTGGTACAGGCCGCAGTTGGCGCAATTGCTTCCTGGAGTCGCAGCACCCGCCTCGCGCGCGTCCTCCACGTATTTCACCGCCCGCGCTTCGGGCGCGCTGCTCGCGAGCAGGGGCGCATCTGCTGCGAGCGCCGAGCGCACGCGGCTCGCCGCCAGCGGAGCGAGCGATACCGCGAGCGCGAGCCGTTTGAGCAGGCGCCGGCGCGACAGACACGGTTGTGGATTCATGCGAGGCCCTTCAGGCGCGTCAATAAGGCGCCGCGGCCTCAGGATCGCGCCGCGGGCGCGAGCGAGGAGGGTAGCAGACGGAGAGGGTCCGATGGGGCAGGCGGCCGCGCCGCAGGATTCAGCTCGAGGCCTGGGCGTAGGTCTCCATCATGAGCCCGGTGCCGCCGCGCGAGACGTGCGCGACCACGGCCGTGCGCCGATGCAGCTTGGTGATGACGCCCAGACTGATGGCGAAGGACAGCACGACCTGCTGCCCCTTGTGCAAGCCCAGGTTCGACGTCTCGATGAAAACGCCGGTCGCGCTCAGATTGACCGCCTTGCAGAGCTTGCGGCTTCCGCCCGGAGCGGTGATGTACACGATGGTCCGCGCGCGGTGTCTTGTGTGCAGTCGGCGTTCCACTGCTGGCCTCGGAGGTTCTGTTGTTTTTGGTTTCGGCCCGCGCATTATGCCTTGGCCGGCGCGCTCTGCAGTAGTCACTGAACTTATTTCGCGACAACCTTAAGCTTGCGCTGCGAGCGCACATGAATAAGGTAACCCGGGCCGCAGGGCGAGCTGGCGCCGTCCGTTATTCGCCGCGCAGAAACGCGCCAATTTCGCGTCCGAAGGTGTCGAGGTCGACCAGAAAGGCGTCGTGTCCCTCGATGCAGGGGAGCGGGGCAAAGCGCGTGGCGACGCCTGCCGCCGCGAGCCAGCTCGCGACGGCCTGCTGCTCGGTCACCGAGAAGAGCAGGTCCGTCTGCACGCCGATCACGAGCGCGGCACTGAGCGCGGCGCGCCGCAACACACTCACCGGCTCGCCGTGCGCGCTGAGGTCGAAGCGGTCCATGGAGCGCGAGATGTACAGGTAGCAGTTGGCGTCGAAGGAGCTGACGAAGCGCTGCGCCAGGGCTTCCAGGTAGCCCTGGATCGCGAACTCGGAGGCGAACGGATCGCCGCGCTTCATCTCCTGGCGGATCGGCTGGCGTCCGAAGCGCTGCTGCCATTCCGCAGCCGAACGGTAGGTCACCGTGCCGAGCTTGCGCGCCAGGCGCTGGCCCGTGACCGGCGGGCGCTCGGCGCTGTAGTTGCCGCCCCGCCAGTCCGGATCACGGGTGATCGCTTCGCGCTGGATCGAGCGCAGCGCGATAGCGAAGGGCGCCGCGGCGGCGGTCCCGGAGATACACACCAGCCGCCGCGCGGCGCCGGGGAACTGCGCGGCGTACGCGAGCACCACCATGCCCCCGAGCGAGGGGCCCATGACGGTGTCGAGGCGCTCGATGCCGAGCGAGCGCACGGTCTCGAAACCCGCGCGCGCCATGTCCTCGACCGAGAGATCCGGAAACGTCAGCCGATAAGGCTTGCCGGTGGCCGGATCGATCGAGGCCGGCCCGGAAGATCCGAAGCAGCTGCCGAGCGAGTTGACGCAGATGACGAACAAGCGCTCGGTGTCGATGGCCAGTCCCGGCCCCACCATTCCCTGCCACCACCCATCGCCCGGATCGGCGGGGGAAGAGGCGGCGTGAGCCGGAGGCGAGAGGCCGGTGAACAGCAGCAGCGCATTGTCGCGCGCCGCATTGAGTGCGCCCCAGGTTTCATAGGCGATGCGCGCGCCGTGCAGCACCCCGCCGCGCCACATGGGAAAAGGGTCGGGCAACGATGCGTACTGGCG
>Ga0137415_10005434_pt1 | contig 12620 bp, 12 predicted proteins | sample CZODoug3_1_1_16f_FD_183082 | JGI IMG/M metagenome (GOLD analysis project Ga0137415, IMG submission 183082) | Vadose zone soil fungal communities from Angelo Coast Range Reserve, California, USA - CZODoug3_1_1_16fungal (Hybrid Assembly) | ecosystem: Environmental > Terrestrial > Soil > Vadose...
CATCTGCCCCAGCTCCAAGGCGATATACCCGCCCCCGACGATCAAGAGTGACTGCGGGAGCTCGCGCAATTCCATCTGCTCATCAACCGTCAGTAGGTCGCTGGTCAAGTACGGCACGCGATCCAGTCCATCGATGTCCGGGAGCACGGGTCGCGACCCTGCGGCAATCAGAACTTTCTCGCCGGCGAGCTGCTTGCCGTCCACCTCCACGGTGTGGGGGTCCAAGAACCGCACGTGCCCCTTCTCAACACGGATGTGATCGCTGACCAGGCTCTCGTGCTTCTTCTTGCGGTAGTCGTGGACGACCGCGTCTTTCTGCTCGATCAGGGTGGTGACATCCAGATCCATCTCACAGGCACTGAGACCGGGATAGCGCGGGTTGCGAGCATCGTGGATGATCTTGGCCGCGCCGATGAGGTTTTTGGATGGGAGGCATCCTCGATTGACGCAGGTGCCCCCGATCGGCCGTTCCTCAGTCATCACGGCTGTCTTTTGCAGCTCCTGCGCGGTCAAAGCGGCTGAGAACGCCGTCGAACCGGAACCGAGAATGACGAGATCAAAGCGATCCGACATGCTCTACGGCTTTCTACTTGTCGTGTCCGTCAGAATCGTGGCGCCGAACCCGGTGAGCCGGGTGAGGTGAGCGGCGATTTGCGCGGGCTGGACTTGGCGCGGGTCGTAGCGCACGACGCCGAGACTGTCGTCCAAAGTCACGGTGGTGGTGTAGACGCCTGTGAGTCGCTTCAAGGCGAGGCGCGCGGTCGCGGGACAACTCCCGCACGTCATCTTGGAGATGTGAAGCCGAACGGTCGCCGTGTCCGGAGCCTGCAGTGCGACCTGCGCGAGAACCAACGCGACCTTCAATGACGACAGCATCGTGAATCTCCTAACCCCATACGAGTTTCGACCACCAGGGAAACGAGAGCAGGGGAATCGAGACGATCGTCGCAACCCAGAGCGCCCACTTCATCCGGCGACGCGCAACCGGCGAGGCACATAAGGTGCCCGGCTCGCACGCGCGCTTCTCCTCACGGCGCAGTACGACGAAGCCAAAGCCGATGGCGAGCATGGTGCCGGCCACGAAGTAGGGCCGTAGCGGTTCGAACGTCGCGGCGAGGCCGGCGCCGCTCAAGCCAAGCGCGACGGCGACGAGCGGCCCGGCGCAGCAAAGCGTCGAGGCTATCGCGGCGACGACTCCGCCCGTGGCGGCGAGTGCCGTCTTAGTGACCGACGTCAGCATGATCTTCCAGGACCTCAAGGATTGGGCACTCGGCCGTGGGTCGCCGAACCGCGCACGCGGCGGCCAGCCGCTCCAGCGTGCGCTTCATGCGCTGGAGGTCGCGGATCCTCTGTCGGACGAGTTCGATCTTCTGCCTGGTTTTCCGCTCGACGACGTCGCAGGCAGCGCCGTGTCGGACCCGCAAGGCGAGCAGCTCCTGGATCTCCTGCAACGAGAAACCGAGATCCTGAGCGCGTTTAATGAAGCGAAGGCGCGCGACGGCCTCCTCGGCGTACTGACGGTAGCCAGCAGGTGTGCGCTTCGGTGCCGCAAAGAGCCCCCGCCGCTCGTAATAGCGGATCGTCTGGATGTTCACGTCGGCCGCCGTCGCGACCTGACCGATAGTCAGCGCCATCCTCCAGCCCTCCTTACGGCTGATGACAACATAGACCCTGTACTAAGGTATAGGGCAGTAGCTCGTCCTCTGGCGAGCATCTCGTCCGAGACCTAAGATGGAAGCCGAGCCTCCCATGGCCGACCTCGCCCGCCTCCGAGCCGCTCTCATCGGGCGTTACACGATTGAGCACGAGCTCGGTCGCGGCGGGATGGCTACCGTGTATTTGGGCCGTGATCTCAAACATCATCGCGCCGTCGCCATCAAGGTGCTGCGCCCCGAGCTCGCCGCGGCGCTCGGTCCCGAGCGCTTCCTGCGCGAGATCGAGATCGCCGCGGGACTCACGCACCCACACATCCTGCCCCTCCATGACTCCGGAGAAGCCGACGGCTTTCTCTATTACGTCATGCCATTTATCGAGGGGGAGTCCCTCCGGGACCGACTCAACCGCGAAAAGCAGCTCCCGCTCGGCGATGCCATCGCGATCGCGAGAGAAGTGGCCAGCGCGCTGGCCTATGCGCACAGCCATAACATCGTCCACCGCGACATCAAACCCGAGAACATCTTGCTCACGTCCGGACAGGCGGTCGTGAGCGATTTCGGAATCGCACGAGGGATAAGCGCCGCTGGTGGCGAAAAGCTGACGGCGACCGGCGTGTCAGTGGGGACTCCGATGTACATGAGTCCGGAACAAGTATCAGGGGGCGGGCAGCTCGACGGCCGCAGCGACATCTACAGTCTCGGGTGTGTGCTCTACGAGATGCTGGCAGGCGAAGCGCCCTTTACTGGGCCGACGGCCGGAAGCGTGATCCAACAGCATCTCGTGGCCGAGCCGCCGCGAATCACCGCGATTCGGAGACAGGTTCCGGCAGATGTGGAGGCCGTGATCCGCCGGTCGCTTGCCAAGGTGCCCGCGGACCGGTTTGCGAATGCCGCCCAGTTTGCCGACGCTCTCACGTCTCCGGAGTCCGCGCCCGCAGTCCGTCGCGTTCGCCGCTTGCGGCCGATCATGGCCGCGGTCGCGGCCGTGGTCGTCATCGCTGGAGTCTCGAGCGTCCTCTGGCGTGGTGCATCCAAAGAGACTGTCGTGCAGTCGCTCGCCGTCCTACCGCTTGCCAACCTTTCGATGGACTCCACGCAAAGATACTTCGCCGACGCGATGACCGATCTCATGATCACGCACCTGGCGCGGAGTCCCTACCTGCGTGTCACCTCGCGCACCTCGACCCTCCGCTACAGGGAAGGTCAGAAATCGATTCCTGAGATCGGGCGCGAGCTCCACGTTGACCTGGTTGTGGAAGGTTCGGTGGTGCGGGAGGGCCAACACGTGCGGATTACGGCGCAGCTCATTAAAGCGCCGACCGATGAGCATATCTGGGCGAACAGTTTTGAGGGGGATTTTTCTCACGTCCTGTCACTGCAGCGGGATGTCGCCCAGGCGATCGCGGAGCAGATCGGCGTGAAGCTGGCGCCGTGGCACACAGCCGCCAGGCGGCCGGAGAATCCGCAGGCGCAAGAAGAATATTTGCGCGGCATCTACTACTACGGCATGGGCGACATGAAGAAGAGCGCCCAAGCACTCGAGCAGGCCGTCAGACTGGATCCGGACCACGCCTTGGCCTACGCCGCCCTCGCGCGCTCGAACTACTTCCTCGCGTTCTTTGGGGATCTCCCACCCAGGGAGGCGTTCGAGCGCATGGAGCGGGCGGCCGCCAGTGCCCTCGACAAGGACCCGAGCCTAGCGTCGGCGCACGGCTCGCTGGCGCTGGTCAAGCTCCACCGCGACTGGGACTGGGGCGCGGCAGAGCAGCACTTCCGCCGCGCCCTCGAGTTGAATCCCAGCAATGCCGACATTCACCACGACTACGCCCACCTCCTCCTGGTCATGCGGCGAGATCGTGAGTCCGTGACGGAGACGGAGCGGGCGGTGGCCCTCGATCCGTTCAATCCGATGCTCAATGCCTGCCTCGGCTGGCACCGTCTCTTCGCGGGCGACTACGATCACGCGATCGAGGCATCGAGCCGAGCCCTGCAGCTCCAACCCGCCAACTTCTGGGCTCGCATGAACCTCGGGTGGGCATACGAGCAGAAGGCGATGTATGCCGATGCCATCACCCAGTTTGAGGCGGCATCCGCGCAGAAGCCCATGTCCATGAGCATGCGCGCACGGCCCATGGGTATGAGCTCATCTCCGCAGCCGCCCGCGATGGCGAACCCGATGTCCATGCAGCTCTCAGCCGAGGCGGCGCGCATAACTGCGAGCCGCGCTGATCTGGTCGTGCTGGCAGCCGCATCGCTCGGCCATGCGTTAGGCGTTGCTGGGGATCGCGCCGGGGCTCGCGCGGTGTTGGATCGGCTGCTCCAGCGGCGTGCGCATGAATACGTCTCGCCGTATGACCTCGCCCTCGTCTACGCCGGGCTAGGCGACAAGGACAAGGCGCTGGACTGGCTGCAACGGGCCTACCAGGAACGGTCAAGTCTGCTGGTCTTCGCGCTCCGGGAGCCGCGGCTCGCGCCGCTCCGCTCCGAACCGCGTTTCGCGGCGCTGATGCGGGATTTCGCGCTCCCGCAGTAACTGCGCCGAGTTCTGCCTTTCGCTCGATGCTCGCGCCACGTCGACTTCAGACGGGTCGCTTTTCTTCGTCGCGCCTCGTCCTGGGCCGGGTCTCGTACATGACTCCGGACACGACCATTCCCGAGACGAAGGTCAGCGCTGCGATGGTGACGATCGCGAAAGGCATGGTGAACGCGTCCGCCAAAAGCCCTGCGGCGATCGCGCCGATCGCGTAGCCGGAGTCGCGCCAGAGGCGATACACTCCCACGGCACTCGCCCGCCAGTCGGGGTGCGCGACGTCGGACACGGCCGCGAGTAGGGTGGGGTAAACCAGCGCGGTCCCGATACCCAAGAGCGTGGCGCCGGCCATCCATGACGAGAAGGAGCGGCCGACGACGAACGCCGTCATGCCCACGGCCTGCACCCACATCCCACTCGCGATCATCCATTTCCGTCCCCAGCGGTCGCTCAGCGCGCCCGTAACGAGCTGGCCCATTCCCCAAACAAGGGGATAGGTCGCAGTCACGACCCCGATGCGATCGAGCGCGACACCACGCGCGGCGAGAAACACGGGGATGAGTCCCCACACCATCCCGTCGTTCAGGTTGTTGACCAAGCCTGCCTGGCTCGCCGCGAAGAGTGCGCGGTCCCGCCAGCTCGTGAGGAGCAGGACGCGAGCGAACCCCGGGCGGGATAGGTCCGAGCCGCGCTGGCGCGCCTCTGCGCGCGCGTGGTCATGGGTGTCGCGGACCGCAAACACCGAGAGGAGCAGACCGACTACGGCGATTGCTATGCCGGGATAAAAAGGCGCCGGCCGCAAGCCGTGCGCGGCGGCGAGGTAGCCGGTGAGCAGCGCGGAGAGCGACACGGCAACGTAGCCCGCGAACTCGTTCAGCCCCATTGCCAGGCCACGCCGCGCCGGGCCGACGAGATCGATCTTCATGATCACGGTCGTGGACCAGCACAACCCCTGGTTGACACCGAGCAGCACGTTGGCGAATACGATCCAGCCCCAGCTCGGCGCCCAGATGATGAGCAGCGGTACCGGAAGTCCCGCGAGCCATCCGGCGACGAGGAGCGGCTTGCGGCCAATGCGGTCGGCGAGCTGCCCGGCAAACAGGTTGGCGAGCGCTTTGACGATGCCAAAGCTGACGAGGAAGGAAAGGACGACGGTCTTCGAGACGAGTCCGAAGTCTGCCTGCGCGATGAGCGGGACGACGGTGCGCTCGAGCCCCACCATCGCGCCGACGAAAGCATTGACGACGACGAGCAGCGTGAACTGACGCCAGTTGGCGCCGAGGCCGAGCCGAACCGGTGAGGACGTCTTAGGCAACGGCGCAGCGATTGGCGCCTGCCTCCAGGTCAGTGGGGTCATCAGGCAACGTGCCGGCTTCGTTGAGGGCGACGATGCGGTGATGGTTCGGCGGTGTTGGCGGGAGCCGGGTGAGGATCTGGCTGACGAACACTTCCTCGGTCTCGCGCAGGAGCGACGTCCGCTCCTGGACTACTCGTAGCGTCGCGCTGATGGCCTGGCCGTCAAAGGCCACGGGCTCGCTCGTATGAGCCGGCAGGACGACGGTGTCTGGAGGCAATGCGACCAGGCGCTGGAGGGACGCGTGGAGCTGGTGAGCCCGGCGACGCGCCTGCTCGGCCGACGCCTCGAGGTCCGGACGGCCCACGGCCGCAAGGAACAGCGTGTCACCAGTGAACAGAAATCGGTCGTCCAACAGATAGCAGGCGCCCTCCGGCGTATGGCCGGGCGTGTGAAATACCCTGACTCCAGCGAGTCCCACGTGGACGATGTCGCGGTCGTTTAGCGGAGCGTATTCGAAGGAGACGCGATTCGTCGTCGGAAGACAGAGCCTCGCCTCGGCGGCGACTGCAAGAGCGCGGGCGCGAGACAGGTGGTCGGCGTGCACGTGCGTTTCGAGGACCGTGCGGATCCGCCAGCCAAGCTCCCCGGCCACCCGCTGGTAGACCTGGGGTTCGAGCGAGGCATCGACCACGACGGCATCACCGCCTGAGCCGATGAGATAGGAGAGGCAGCCCTTTCCAGTGCGGCGCAGCTGCACGATTCGCGCGGTGCTTCCGGGGCACGGAACCTCGGCGGTATTCCAAGCCAGGCTCCAGGCGCGCATCCCGCCTTCGAGCGACACCGCGTCCACGCCGCGCGCGCGCAACCGCTCGGCAGCCAGCATGCTCGTCTTCCCGGCGGCGCACACCGTCACGACGCGGCCGCCGTTCGTGGGTTGGAAGTCGGCGAGGACGGTCGGGTCGCCGCGTCGCAACGCGTCGTACGCATCGGCGTGCACGCTGCCGGTGATGCGCCACTCGGTGCGTTCGGCGACGGGGCGCACGTCGAGCACCGTAATCGGGGCGCCGCGCTCCAGCAGCTGCCGCAGCTCGTCGCGTGATATGGTTGGCACCGTCATGTGGAACGGCTCACACGAAGAGTGAGACCGCAGCATCCTTGGCGAAGTCGAGGAAGTCGGCAGAACCGTGCCGGGGCTGGCAGCCCGGCACGAAATCCTCCGGCTTGTACCCGAAGACGTCGATCGAGAAGCCGCAGGGATAGACCTTTACTCCGGCGTCGATGACCTTTCGCAACAACTCGTCCACCGGCGGCACTTTGCTTTGGCGGAACCGGCGTCGCGTCATCTGCGTCGCCAGTGCCGTGATACCTGGGATCGCCCCGACGAAATTCGGCATCGGCATGGCGGGGTTCCCGAGCGTCGCGATCTGCAGTCGGCGATTCTTCTTCTTGTGAATGATGTCGAGCCCGTAAAAGGTGAAGAAGATCGCCACCTCCCATCCTTTCTTCGCCGCCTGGAGGGCGAGCATCAGGGGAGGGTAGGCCCAGTCGAGCGAACCCTTCGTGGCGATGATGGCGAGCCGAGCGCGCTTCGTAGGCTGGGCCACATCCGGTTCTGAACGCGTCGAAGACTGTGGACCGAGGGTCGCGGTCATGGAGTCATCTCCCTATGTCGCGGGTTTCTGGGCTGTAAACAGCACCGCCTTCACGCCGTAGGCTTCGGCTGCGTCGCGCGTCGAGTCCTTCCGGAACGCAAAGCCGGGGACGACCGTCGAACGTACCCGCTTGAACCCCGCGTCCTCGAGCAGTGCGAACACCTCTCCCTCCGGGAGAGCGCCGCCGATTCAGCTGGCCCAGAGCTTGGGATCGTTGACGATGGACTGCGAGAGTTGCTTGGCGCTCACGATGTCGGTGATGGAGAGCCGGCCACCGGGCGTCAGGACGCGGAACAGCTCGCCGATCACGCGACGCTTGCGGAAGGACAGGTTGATGACGCCGTTCGAAATCACCACGTCCACTCTGCCGTCGGGCAGAGGAATGTGCTCCATCCGCCCCTCGTGGCATTCCATCCGTACGCCGGAGGCGGCGGCGTGTGCCTCAGCCTTGCGACACATCGTCGGGTTCAGATCGACGCCGATCACTTGGCCCGTCGGACCCACCTGCCATGCAGCGATGATGCTGTCGAGTCCGGCGCCGCTGCCCAGATCGAGCACCACTTGCCCGGCCTGCAGGCGGCTGCGCAGGTGAGGGTTGCCAACGCCGGCGAACGACGCGACAGCGCCCGGTGGCGCGCGGTCGAGCCACTCGCGGTCGTAGCCGAACATCTCGGCTGCCTGACGCCCGTGGTAAAAATGGAACTCCGCTTCGGGGTGTTCGGCCACTTCCTGATACATCCGCAGGACCTCGCCCTTGATCACTCCTTCGAGCGGGGCCTGCTCTTCAGCGTGAAGGGCTGCGGTCTCGGTCAACTTGAGCTCCTTCCGGCTCGGCGGGCACCATCCGTCTGCACGGCTCAAGTCTGACGTACTTGCGCAATAGGACAATTACGAGATGTTGATGAAAGACATAGGTGAAACCATATGACAAAGCCGGGTCTGACCTTACACCGCTTGGAGCTGTTCCTCGCCGTACTCGATCACGGAGGTGTGGGTCGGGCCGCCAAAGCCCGGAACATCAGCCAGCCCGCGGTCTCCGAGCATCTCCATGGTCTCGAGGCTTACTTCGGGATCCCGCTGCTCGAACGCTTTGGACGAGGCGTCCGCGCGACCGCCGCCGCACGACTGCTCGAGCCGTATGCTCGGCAGGCTGTGGGCCTGCTGCGCGGCGCCGAGCGCGCCGCAGCCGACCTCCTCGGTCTCCGAGGCGGCTCCCTCACCATCGGGGCGAGCACGACCCCCGGCACCTATCTCTTGCCGGCCGCACTCGGTCGGTTCCATGCGGTCCATCCCGGGATCACCTTGAGCTTGCAGATCAGCGATACCCGAGAGATCGAGCGCTGGGTGTCGGCGGGACAAATTGAGTTGGCAGTGATTGGTGAGGCGCCGCTCGTCCCCGGCCTGGAGGTGGAGCCGTGGGTACAAGACGAGCTGGTGATGATCGTCCCGCGCGGCCATCCGCTCGCGGGGCGCCGGTCTGTGCGGGCGCCCGCGATTGCCACCGAACGGTATATCGCCCGCGAGAAAGGCTCGAGCACGCGCGGTGTGGCCGAGCGCTATCTCGCGGGGCTCGGGGTGACGCTCACGCCGACAATGGAACTGGGAAGCACCGAGGCGATTCGTGAGGCGGTGGCCGCGGGGCTCGGAGTTGCGATCGTGTCGCGTCACGCGGTATTGGCTCGCGATCGGCGAACGGTGGCTGTGCGGCTTGCCGGCCCGCGCTGGACGCGGGATCTCTTGATTGTGCGTCGCGCGGGAACGCCGCTTGGCCCTACGGCCGCAGCGTTCCGAGACCTGCTGCTCGAGCGGCGATGAGCTTCCCATGTTTGCCGCAATGTTTGCCGGTCCGTAGCAGCCCATAGCTGGCAATGTGGTCGTTCGAAACGCGTAAGTGCCGATAAGACAACGGCCCCGCATGGAGGCCGTTGAGTTCAAATCCCGCCGTCCCGACTGATCAAGCCCGCCTCCGAGCGCCTTGCCCCGCGCCTCCTGACGGGTAGGTTAGCGATATGGGGTGAGGTCAGGGCGGGGTCTTCGGCCTGCAAGCGTTGCACGTGTCACGGCCGGCGTTAGGCTGCCGTCGGTTCTAGCTAGTAGCCCCTCCGATCCATCTGGCGAGTCGGTCTGCGTTCCCCTTCCTAGTCAACGTGTCTCTGAATACCACGGCCAGACGCTCGCCTGTCGCGCTCGTGCGCCGCCGTGCCCACAGGACCTCGGTCAAAGTGCACCCGCACCTCACGGTGGGATCCGCAAGGAGGCACATATGAAGAGCAAGGGATGGGATGCAAGGCTCCTGGGCGTGGTCGCGATGGGCCTCGCCCTGGCGTGCGAGAGTAGGGCGCCGATCGCGGCGCCCTCCACGTCGCGGGCTGGCGAGTTCTCGGCGAGCGTCGCTGCGCCGACAGCCGCTGCCCACATCGGGTGGGAGATCTTCGGTTCGGCGTCGGCCACGGCGGCCGACGGGTTGAAGATCATTGTTACAGGAAGCGGGACGTTCGTCGCTCCGGCAAGTGCCGGTGGAATCTCAAGCGCAGTGACGGGGGGCGGAACGTGGGAGACCCGGGACGCGAGCGCCGCGGTGACTGGGACCGGCACATACATGGTCACTGGACTCGTGAGGTGGGAGCGAGCAGCTGCATCAGTTCCGAGCATACCAGGGAGCACGGCGGGGCTCGCAGTCCTGCGAGTTGAGTATTCGGACGGCAGCGCCGGCACGATGACGATCAGTTGCCGGATCTCGGGAACGCAACCCGGTCGCTTCGAGGGGGTTACTGCATCCAAGGGCTTCGTGGACTTCTGGAACCCCACGCTACCAGGCCGGAACCTCTTCCACGTTCTGAACTGAAATCGGGAGTGAGAAATGCATCCCCCGGGGGCGACGCCCTGGTCGCCCCCGTGTTACAGCGGTCGTAAATCCGCCACGGCGACGACTAGGAAAGCGTTCCGACATCTCGGTCAGGGCCCGTGCACTGGCGCGGGAGCCTTGCGTGGGCCCACGAGCGTAAGCGCAATGAGGATGTGCGCGACCATCAGCGATCTCCCAGCCTAAGGCGTGAGACGATGAACGATCTTCACGACGAACGCCGCGTTGAGCGGGCGGGTCAGTGCCCGCGCGTCCGGAAATCGGAACCGGGCGAGCGGATACGTGGTGTATCCCGAGTTCCACACCACAAAGACGTCGTCCCCGATCACCGGAATCCAGTGGAACCGGACGTTCAAGTCGACCCGCTCGCTCTCGTTGTCGTACTGAACGAAGGCGAGCAAGCTGGTGCGGGTATTGACGTCGTATTCCAATCGGTTTGCCGAGACCACGGCCGTGAACGTCCCGACCGGCAACCGGGCCGTGGTCCGCGTCAGAACGGTGCTCGCGATGAGGTGGCCACCCCCGCGCCAGGCAGCCGTGAATTCGAGGTCGGTGCTGTGACCCCCGTAGAACTGGCCCCAGTTCACGAACGCCCCGACGCTCAGGGGCCGGCCCGGGTGCATGAAGTACTGGAGCTCGTAGCGGGACCACCAATAACGGCCGGGCTGAACCACGACCCCGCGGAAGATGCCGAAGGTGTCGGTGGGCGCGTCCATCAGGCGCTGGAAGTTCACTTCGAAGTGATCGCCATTCTGCCGGTCCCCGCCGAATACCCGCCACTCGAACCACGCCGTCTGCCAGTCCACGCTCCGCAAGAGTGAGCCCGTTTCGTTCGCGATGATGTCCCAGCTCGGGATGGGAAACGTGAAGTCGAGCTGCCGGATCCCGAGCACGCCGGGCCGCGGCATGAAGTCCACGTGCCCGGTCGTTTCCCAGATCCCCGTGCGACGGACGAACCCGAGCGGCGGGGCGAAGCCCGAGTCGATGCGGTAGAGTGAGACGAAGTTATCGAACAGATCGTTCGGGTTATCGGTGGATAGCCGCCACGCGATGGGGGTCCCAGGCAGTCCCGGCGTTTGGCTGCCGGCAATCCAGAACTTGGGCTCAAGGTTGGCCCCGTGGACCACGAGCGGGAGGTCCAGGTCCACGCCGCCCGCCCGCTGCACACCTTGGCCACCGGACACGGCGTGAAGCGTCCCGATCGCCCCGATGTACGACCGGTCGAAGAGGTCGTGTTGGACCCGAACGACCGCGTCGTTGGCCTTGCCTGCCCCGCCGGTTTGCGCGTCGAGGACACCGACCCTCCAGGGCCCGAGCCGCCCGTAGAGCCGGCCCCCGGCGAGGATCGGCACCGGCGCACCACTCGTGTCCAGGCCGATGCGGCGCGAGTAGAACAGCTGCACCCGGCCCGGGGTCCCCAGGTCGAATTGCCCGCTCGATTCGAGGAAGAACTGGCGCTTTTCGGGGAAAAAGAAAGGAAATCGGGTGAGGTTGACGACCTGTTGGTCGGCTTCCACCTCCGCGAAGTCGGTGCTGACGGTGACGTCCCCGGTCAACGCCGGCGTGATGCCGAACTTGGCGTCGACCCCGCCCTTGCCCCCGACATAGCCGCCCATTGTCTCCCCGCCGACGCTGTCGTGCTCCGTCTCGACGGCCCGACCGAGCGCATACGGGTACAGCTCGAGATCGTGGGGACGGTGCAGATCCCCGAGGTCGGAGATCGTGCCTTCATTGTTTAGCCGGTAGAACCCCTGCGCCCGGCCGTACGAGCGCCACAGGTCTTCTTCGTTCTTGCGTCGAATGAAGCGCCGGACGTTGAACCCGAACTCCGTGTTGGTACCGCTATGAAACCGCAGCGCGAGGAGCGGGATACGGAACTCGGCCGTCCATCCGGCGCTATCACGCAAGACGGCAACTTCCCAGATACCGCTCCAGTTCTCGTTCAAGTCGTCGACGCCCGAGAACTGCGCGTCCCACATCGCGCCGTTCATATTCGTGCCGAACACGAACGCGCTGCGTCGATCGTTGTAGCTGTCGATCAGCAGTTGGACGTCGTCGTCGCTCGAGAGGTCGGCGTCCCGGCGAAGCTGGCTTGCCCGCGCGCTGCGCATGTCGGAGTCGTAGCAGCGCACTCCGATGTAGACAGCGTCGGCGTCGTGCGCCACCTTGACGACCGTCCGCTCCGTGGCGGGGGACCCCTCCAGCGGTTCGCGCTGGCGGAAGTCGTCGATCGAGTCTGCCGCAGCCCAGAACGGCTCGTCGAGCCTGCCATCGAGCGTCACCGGCGCCCGGATCAGCGTCGCTCGAATCGTCGGGGAGTTCGCTCCGCTGCCTCCCGAGTTATCCTGTTGAGCCCCTCCCATGCGAGCCAGTAGACTGATCCCCACGAGCGCAATGCTGCCAGGCGTCCTCACCACGTGCCCTTCAGCACCAGCCCGACAATTCCCGCGGCAAGAATCAACACTGGTTCCGGGATCTTCTTGGGGACCAGCAGGAGCGCCAAGGTCAAGAGCGCGATGAGGATCGTTGGCACGTCCGTGAGCGCCCGCCGCCCGAGGATCACGGCGGCCCCGGCGATGGCCCCGGTCGCCGCGGCCGTGACCCCGTCCACAAACGCCTTCAC
>Ga0137415_10005436_pt1 | contig 12619 bp, 11 predicted proteins | sample CZODoug3_1_1_16f_FD_183082 | JGI IMG/M metagenome (GOLD analysis project Ga0137415, IMG submission 183082) | Vadose zone soil fungal communities from Angelo Coast Range Reserve, California, USA - CZODoug3_1_1_16fungal (Hybrid Assembly) | ecosystem: Environmental > Terrestrial > Soil > Vadose...
GGGCCCAACATATTAGATAAAATTACCCAGTAGATATAGGGCTTACCAAGTTCCCAAATTAACACCGTTAAATATCTTTGCCTATTGAAAAAGGCTGGCAGAGGATCATACTTTACCCCGGTAACTATATTGATCGTAGATTAAGCCAGCATAAGAAACTTAACCAAGTTACATATATTTCCATTCCTTCACCGTGCCCTATTAAAGCTGGGGTTGCCTGCCCTAAGATGCACCTAGGGAGAGGAATATCACCTTTTACGGAGCCTAATTTTTGCATATGTTCACTTTCGTTATCCACGCCTGATATATTTTCCTAGCACTTTCGTTACATTGTCCTAAGGGCTTCACACCTAGTTATTACTTGCTACGCATGCCTTAGTAGGAAGTCCCCTACGATCGGAGGACGTGGAATTTCACCACATTGTTAATAAGAGCTTCTTGTCGCACTTATGCAAAAGGTACGTTATTGTCCTAAAAAAGGACTCTAACTGCTTATAGAGTTACTAATTCTTTTCTATTTCAATAGATTCCACTAACAAATCTCTCTTTCAAACTTTCCTTTACAGTACTTTTCACTATCGCTAAATTTATTATACTTAGCCTTAGAGGATGGTTCCCCTTTATTCCGACAAGTTTACACTCGACGTACTTAATTTGGTATTCTTAACGTGTAATAAAGATTCCTTTTATTTGAACTTTTTTTTGCTTACTACTTGGCCTTTAATTAGCTAATTGCTTTTTTTGGATCTTGTAGTAGACTTTATTTATTAACTATACGGGTAAGTGTAACCCTCTTTGTAAGATCTTATATCTATGTTGCTTCTCACACCACCTTCCGAACCTAAAGATTATGGAAGAAGATGTTTACTGCTGACGTACTCATTTCTAATATTTAATAAAATCACATCTGCCGTAAAACAGTAGACTTTACAATATTGAATGAAGTAATTCTAGTTAATAAATAATTTTAGGCTAATCCGATTTCACTCACCATTACTTTCGGAGTCTCGGTTGATTTCCTTTTCCTTTCCCTAATGAAATGTTTTACTTTGGGAAGTTCTAATATAAAGGTTTCCCTTAGGATCGCCATACTGTCACTTTTCCTAAATTTTATAGAAAGTATGGCCTTTGGCTTCTATAACCTCCTTTTTAATAAATTTGCTTTTGTAATCCTTAATAACCCCTTTGAATACTATATTTCTATATTTTATTATACAAGACATTTAATTATTATAAAATTATTATAAAATTATTTGTTTTGTTTTTATTTTTATAAATTTGATGTTAAAACAATATTGTCATCGATACTTTTATAATTTTGTTATCTTATTTTTTTGTTCTTATTTCTCTTTAATAATTCATTTTTAAAATTTTATTAATTTTATTAAATTATAAAATTAAAAACTATAATAATTAAAACTAGAGTAAAAAAATATACTCCCCTTTTTTTGCAGAGCTGCGGAGCCTGTAGCCTTTAATGGGCGGGAGGGTTAGGGGGCATAAGAAATAGTATTATTATGAATTAATCTCCATTGATTTTACATTATTAATTTAGTATAGTGTATTTAAAAATAGTAGTAGTAGATCATTTTATTTTTTTAATTAAAATTACGATTTTATATTTAAAAGAGGTAAGATTAGTTTAATTGGCAAAATGTCGTGTTGTGGCTACGTTGTTCAGAGTTCAAGTCTCTGATTTTACCCTTTCTCATATGCTTATAATATTAAAAAAAGAGTTAAAAAAAAAATATAATATCTTCTAATTCTTAATTATTTTTGTAGTTTTAAGTTAAAATTAAGTATTCTTATATTTATAAAAATTAGAATTTGAATCCTAAAATTAAGTACAAAAAAATGTAAGTAAATAAATAGACTTAAAAATAAGTAATATATTTACTATTAATTTTATTAGTTAAAATTTTCTTTTATTATAAAAAAGATGAAAAATATTTGATATACTAAATATTAATACAAAATACTAATTATGCAAAAAGTATGTTATCTATTAATAAAGTTGATAATTTTAATATTATTAATTTTATTATTTATATACCGATAAAAGGAATTGAACCTTTGTTTTACCGTCATGAGTGGTATGTTTTAACCAATTAAACTATATCAGTTAAAAAGTAGATAATATTTAATATATTTAAATTATTAACTTTTATACTATTATAATTTTTGAATAAAGAATTGAATTGAATTTATTTTTATAACTACAATATCTATTTTATATTTATAAAATTTTACCATATTTTTTATTAATGTTTATTTTTTTTTACTTTAACTTTATAAATGCTTTTATATATTTTTTAAAATATAAATATGTATTATATTCTTAAAATTAAATATGTTATAAATATATCTTATATAATTAGGATAAATATAATCTATATTGATTGATTAAAATGATTACAAATTTAGATTAAAAAAAAAAAAGGAGTTAGATATAGTATCTATAGGACAAATTTTGTAGATAATACTATTTATAAATTTAATTTAATAGTATTACTGAATTTTTTATAAATTGTTTATAGGTCATATATAGGATAATATTATAACTGTTTAAAATATAATTGATAAAACATTACTCAAGTGTTAGATAAATTAAATTTTTTTAGTTAAAATTTTCTTTTTATTTACCACAAATTATTTTGTTTATAATAATATATATAGAATAATAATATTTTTATAAATATTAGTAAACCTTGAACCTTCACTCAATTTAAACTTTCTTAACTTATTAATTTAATTTAATTTTGAAACATTAATTTAACCTTATATTTTTGAATAGCTTATAAATAGGAAAATAAAGAAATAAAAAAATAAAAATTCTTTTACATAAAGAAAAAAAGAATAAATTCCAGTATTAGATATCTTAACTCTCTTTTACTTATTATTAACTAAATTAAATATTCTATTTATACCTATGATTCAAACTTTTGTAGGCTAAAAAAGTTTACAAAAATAAAAAGGTAGAAGGAGGGGGGTTATAAAGTAAAAAACAAAAAAGAAAAAGTCTATTCTGTAGCTACATCCATTAATGTATTTTCTGCCAAACCAATAACAGGTACTAAAAATAGGAATCATACAAAATAAAATGTTGTTGATATTTGACCAATTTCTATGTAAGGTGTTGTAGGGTGTTCAGTACCTATTCACAATAACATGAAGAAGTTAACAACAAAAAACCAGAAAGCTACTTTCATTGCAGGTCTAAATTGATTTCCTCTTACTCTAGATAAATCAACAATAGGTAAAATTAATAGTATAAGTAAACTACCAAACATAGCAAGCACACCAATTCGAAAAAAAAGAAAGAAGTTAGTTAAAAAAAAAGAGCGCGGCTGCTACGCAGAGGAAAATACTAAATAATAATAAGAATAAAAAGCTAAATCAGTCGATTAAGAATATAAACTCGAGCCTAATTATCTTAAATTAAATAACAAATTAATTTTTAAATTTTTTTCCTTTTTTCTGATTTTATCTTTAAAGGATAGTTGTTTCATCCTTATTCTCTACGTATAATCGATGAAATATTAATATTTATTTGCTGGTTGACTTATAAATTTAAAGCTTATAACTGTTTAATACATACAGTACTTAAATTTTTTAGGTTTTCAAGCATAAAGTAGATTTTTTACAAACCGTTGGTATATTCAATTTGTTAGGAATTGATCTTAAAATAGCATAGAAAGGTAATAAATCATAAAAATAGTTATTTTATACCTAATTTATATTTAATTGAATATAGTATATAAAGTAATACAATAGATCTACGCTCTGCTCCCCTCCCCCTTTGGGTGCGGAGCTCCGCATGCAGGGGAGGGGAGCATGGGCATGAGGTGGGGCACTCATAATCCTAAAAATATTAAATGAAGCTTTATCTAAGTATATTCTAGCACCTCTAGTTCTTAGTTGTATTATACAATGTAAACCATATTGATTTACTAAAATTAAAGCACCTATTAATAAATCAACATCTGAACGCGAAAAATCATAAACGCTAAAATGTAAACCTTCATTTTATTTGCAACTGAACTAACACATTTTATTCATTGTGCGTTGCATTAATAGCTGCCCTTTCCATACTATTCTACTTATCCATTAGAATAAGAAATGGTAGAAGCAGGCTCCACGTTCCGCTCCCCCTTTGGCTGCGGAGCAAGGAGCAGGGTAGATCAACTTGCAAATAGTAATATAAATAATGATATAAAAAAGGTAATAAAATATTCTATCTTTTGGACTATATTTTTCAGTTTTAATATAACTTACTGTGTTGTAGTCTCTGAACAACATAAATGGTGTAGCTGATTATTAATGCTGTAACATTTTTACTTATTAAATAAAATAATAAGTAGATTACAGTTTTTTTTAATATTTCAGCATATAACACAGTTTAAAAATGACATCTATTAAACATATCATTCTGGAACTATTGATGCAGGCGTACTCATAGGATTAGCTTGAATATAGTTATCACTATGTCCTAATAAATTTGGATAATAAAATACAATTATAGATAAAGCAAGTAAAAATAAAAATATTGTTACAAGATCTTTAAATGTAAAATAAGGATGTATTGAATATCTATCACCATTAGATGAAATACCGTTTGGATTATTTGAACCATGAATATGAAGCAATACTTAAATTTTTATAAATTATTTGATACCTAATTTATAATAAAATGAAGGTAACATATAAGGTAAAACTAAGGATTTTATATGATCAATATCTTTAGCAGGTATATATCAAAAATTGCGATTTGCTCTTATTACCTGTTTGAATTGAACAATGCAAATTAAAATTAGTATTTAAAACATTAATTAATAGTTCAACTTCCGATTTCGTAAAGCTGTTTACAAATAATCTTATACCTGAACCAGTCCAACCACCATTTGACATTATTCAATATGCAAGACTTACTTTTGTTAACATCTCTCCTATATTTAATGGAACTATTTTAACTTTATTATTGTAAAATAAAATTTCATTAAAACAAGGTAAACATCTTGTAATAAAGGATATGTTTTGTCTAATATTTCCTGTTTCTTTAATAATAGAACTAGAAATTTTAGGACTGGAAGAACAATATAATTTAAACAAATAAGTGATATATAAAGTCTGCTTGATTTAAGTTTTGTAAAAATCTTACCCTAGCATTACAGAAACTATTTGGTAAATGACTTGATTTTCTCATATGCGCATCAGATAATACCATTCCTATCAAAACCTCTCTTAAAAAAGGTGTCAATTGAAATTTTTTTTTTTCAGTATTAGTTAATCGTTTTGTTTTATTGTTCTTTCCATTAGATTTTGCAGTTGAACTAAATAAAACAAAATGGTTAAAAAGTGAGCATAGCTCCGCAGACATATTTAAATTTAATAAATTTAAATATGTTCTTCGCAGGAGCACTTGCTATATCATAAATATAATTAAATGATAATCCCCTTTTTTTTTAATGACTTCGAAGCTCCGTAGCTGAGGGACGCTTCGTACACTAAACTACGCTAAGTGACGGAGTGCTGTGAACACTTTAAAAGCAAGAAAGATTTTGTTTTGTTGAATCTTATTTTTTATATTTTTGGTAATTCGTTAATAATTTTATATTTTTTAAATTTATTTTAAATTTAAATATTGGAATTTATCTTCATTCTTACTTACAAAGCCTTTTTATTATTTCAAATAAAAATTTTTAATATCATAACATTTAATTTTTAGACAATTATTAAAAATTAATTTTCTAAAAATATAGGCTATGCCTTCGCCTTATGTCAACGCTTTATGTAAAGCTTTATGACCTGCCCCATGCCCTTCGGCTCCACACCCTAGCTCTACCCCTACTCCGCACCCAAAGGGGAGAGCTGGGTGTGGGAGCGTAGCAGAGGAGAGCTTCAGTTAAGAAATGTTACATGTAAATTCTCTGAAGGTCTAATTTTAACCTTGCTGTTTAACTTAAATTAAAGTGTTTACAGCATATAATGTAATTCAAAAAATGATTTATAATCAATTTTAGGCCCTTTTGAGCAATCAAATGAGCCATTACTAATGCAGCTAATAAGAATGGTAATAAAAAATGTAAAGAGAAGAATCTATTTAGTGTTGCATTAGACACTGAAAATCCACCTCCATATTAAATCTTTCGCCATTAGGTTAACGTTAAATAAATAGAAACCACTCACTCCGTATTTTATTAGGTCAGACGGTCCATAGAATGAAACTAATAAAAACGATGCTAAACTAGGTAGAGAGCCAACTAGCACTATTAACCTTGGCTCCGCAGGAGCAGAAAAAAAAGCTGGATGCTATAACTTTAGAAAAAAGGGACTAATGCAAAGCATCCGCGAAAGAAAAATATAGATTTTATCTTCTAATTAAATTAGTTTACCGTAAAATCGTTGAATAGTTTAAGTTCTACTGCTTATTACCTGATACATAAAGATTTTGACTTGCTAGATGTAAATTTCTGTCCTCGGCTCCGCAGGCCCTTTTTTATATTAATTCAGGAAGAAATGGTAACTTGATAATTAGTAAGTACTAATATATAATTCAGGTGTTTAAGCATAAAGGTAATTTTTTTAATTGTCCAATGGTTATGTACTATATAATTTTAATTCAAACAATATAATTATATACCTTTTTAGTTACATAGGTGAGTCATTGAAATTTAAGGAACCATATCTGTTACTTTTTTTAAGATTACTAATTCAATTATTATACTGAATTAATTTATTACCTAGTAAGGTATTACCAGGACAAGAAAAGAAATTTATAACAGTTTGAATATCTTTTTTAGATGACACTGAAAATTGAGAGTAATTGCTATCATTTGTTATTTTTCTAGTGGTGTTAAATAATATTCTAAAAGCCTCAAATAAATCAATGTGTGTACGTTGTTTTAATTGGAAACAAGCATTTAAATTAGATTTAATTAAAAATGATCCTTCAGATATGGAAAATCCGACAACTCAAAAAGTAAAAAAAGGTAAATTTAAATAACCTAGAGGAGAGTTAGGTAGCGAGAAAATAAATTTAGACTTAATTGTTTCGCTTAGTAAAGGTAAATCAGACATTTTAGTCAAACCTTGTTCCATTAAGAAAATAGCTTTAGCATATTGAGCTCTTCTATCATAAGTTAGAAAAAAAATTAGCTCCGCGTCCGCGATATATGAAGAGTGGAAAAAGTACTTGCTGCAGTTCTGTTTTATTGAAAATAAGACTTATAGTATCTTCGCCTTTAGGGTTTTTGTAAGGACCTACAATTCTACCTATACCTAATGTATCTTTGATTAATATTAGAAGTGCTAATTCCGTGTGTATTAATGTTATTAATAAAGAAATAGAAGCAAATTTTCGTAAAGAATCACTTGCCACTACTCTAATATAACCGTCACCATCTATTATTCCCGCTAATTTACCTAAGAAACTAATAGGAATGGCCAATAACCGTTTAGTATCTTCACTTGTTGTAGGCTTTACTCCTCTAACTTTACTTCAATTTATTTTTCCGATAGACTCTAACCCTGCAAAGTAAATAAATTTAATTATACCAACTGAACAGCATATAAAAATACATAATTTTAAGGTTCAGATCAATTCTACTAAATCTTGTCCAAAAACTGGAATAGCACTTAATAAATTAGTAATTACGGTAGCCAAGTTTTAAATATATGTATTGTAGTTAAAATTTTAACTAAGAAAATTACTTTCTTGTTTTCAATACATAACCACGTATTTTACTTTATACTCTTTTTTTAGGCTAAAAAAGCCTTAATGGGTGGGAGGTAGCAGTTATACACTATAATAAGAAAAAATATAAATGAAATGCAATACCAATCATTTCATGATAAATTAAAATAATACAGGGATTTGTGCGGAGCAACCCCACCTGCTACGCTCCCCTTTGGTGAGGGGAGGGAGAAAAAAAAAAGAGTAATAAACATTACAGTAAAACCCTATGTCATTCTAAATATAGAATGATAAAACTTCGACTGTACATTAAGCATCTAAAAAAAAAGATTAGATACCCATCGATGTTCCAGTCTGTAGCGACCTCTCCTAAAAAAAAAGGAAAGAAGAATTTAATATTTTCCGGAGAAACCGACGGTCTTAATACAAAACAATATCTTTGACCAGTTTTCATCGATATTGCCAAATTAACAAATTTAATAAGTTTAATTAGGCAATGTAACTTTTTTAAACTTTTGTTAATTGACTATACTTATTTTATATCTAATTTATATTTCATAGAAGGATGTATATAAGGTAGAACTATTTCTCGTAGTAAAGGCATTGACTCTTTTCATATGTAAATATGATATTGATTAGGTATACCTGCTTTTTTAATAGTAGCTTTGATATTAAAATTATCATAAAGTACTTTAGTTAATAATATACAATCAGAATAAGAAAATGAATTAGTAGCAAGTTTAAGTCCTGAACCTAATTTTCCTCCATCATCCATTATCCAAATAGCTAATGCTAAAGGAGTAAGATATTGACCAATTATTGAAGGAACTATTTTTATCTTATCTACATATCATAAATCATGAACTCAGTTCAGACTCATATAAGTAAAGCTGCTAAATCTTATAACTTTTCTTATAATACCTTTATTTCCTAATCGTGTTGTAACTTGAGGTTTATTTGAACTACAATAACCTAAGTCAGCTAATAAACTATGTAATCAAAGTAAATAAGAGACATGAGACGCCTCTTGGTAAAAAGTAATTCGTGTTCCATTTCCTTTAATTCGTCGCTCAGCATGTCCATCACCTAATAAACTACCAAATAATATAGATAAAATATCTATATTATGAGGTCCTATTCGCTTATCTGCTCTGATTCGGATTGCTTTTATAGTTATTTTTTGATAAATGGAATTTTTTATACTAATGAAATTTGATTGTAAATATTGAAAATATAGTTCATGAAAATTTTTAATTGGGAATTCTTGTTTTTTAATGAAAATAAAAATAAATAATAAATAAGCATTTAGGGCTAATTTTGGCAAACCCCAAAGTGACATTTGACCGTAAGGTAACACATAACCCAAGAAACCAATAGCCATCATAAGGATTAAGATAATAACACCTATACTTCATACTAATACTCTTGGAGATTTATATGATCCATAGTATAATCCTCTACCTACATGAGCATAAACACATATAAAAAAGAATGAAGCTACATTAGCATGTGTATATCTTACGATTCATCCATTAGAAACATCTCTCATTATATGCTCTACACTATTAAAGGCAAAATCTACATGTGGAACATAATGCCAGTATAAGAAATAATTTGTTAAATTAATTTTATTTGTAAGCCAATCGTAAAAATAAATATATATCTATGTTTAGATAGAGTAAATGGGGGCAATTAAAATTTGGAGGGCGTAGCTAACCTCCCCCATCCCTGCCCCAGCTCTCCCACCCCCTCCTACGGAGGAAGGTTATAACATATAAATATTGTAACAAAAATTTGAAAAATAAATAATTATTCAGTCATTTTTCTTTTTCTTAATTGAGTCAAATCACTGAAAGTTTGTTTTAATTTAGCTTCTTGCTCAATATCATAAATAGTACCATAACTCATTTTGATTTCTACAGCTTTAATTCACATATCAAATTGCAATTTTTTTTTTAGCTCTGCGAAGCAGCGCTAATCAAAAAAAATTTATCCAAAATAGTTACTGGTGGTAAAATAAGTAAAGGTAAAGGACCAAAAGAATGTATGATTTGTGCTAATAAATCTGGTTTAATAGTATTATTTATATTATTGATTATAGCTATTGCTTTCATAAAACCAGTAATAGTTAGATGTTGTTTTCTGCAAATAATTTCATATAATATAACAAATAAATTAAAATTATGTCTTTTAGATGTTAATAATGGAAATTTTGGAAAGAATTTTATAATGATAGATAAATCATTTAAAGATCTTACTCTAAATATTACACTTGTTTTATCTAAATTATAAGATATTGTACCAACATTACAAAATTGTTTAATTTGTTTTAATATTTCTATATCTCTCATAGATAGTTGAATATTATAAGATAAGCTAATAGCCCATCCAAATTTAGATGTTTTATTTTTAGATATTGAAACACTAAAACTACTTTCAGCGTCTGAAAACCCAGTTATTAATCAAGGGCGCGGAGCAGTAACAAATTACTTACAAATTATATTTGCTTCATTAATATTATCAAGAATTATAGTGCGGAGCAGAATCAAGATAAAAATTTGAAATATCCTGCCTATCTATATTATCTATTAATCAAATTTGAAATATTAAATTTAACAGATTAATTTCAAATATTAGGATTTTATCTTATTAAAAAAATTGATATTTTTAACTCTACGTAAAATCTCTGAAGAAAACAAGTAAATTTATTTAAATTTATAAATTTTATAATACATTTTAAATTAAATTTTAAGATAAGAACATTGATAAAAAATAAATAATTAAATTTACTTCAAATTATCTTGCTGATTTTGTATTAAATTAAAAGTTTTGACTAAAAATAAAAACATTAGTATTTTTAATATAATTTATATAATTTCAGCATATAGTAGACTTTTTCAAATCTAATTACACTTTATATTATTTGTGAATAAACAAAAAATACTTTAAAGTAAATTTTAATTTGGCAACGCATTATTAACATATTATTATACATTTTTTATTCTAAAATTTTAGTGTATTTGTATAATATATATAATTTTTTCCCATTGCTAAAAAAACTCCTGTAAGGATTTGTAAGATTAAACAAAGCCCTAGTAAAGAACCAAAATTTCATAAATATGAAATATTAGCAGGTTGAGGAGAATCAACTAAATAAGAATTAAAAAGTCTAAGTAAAACATTTGTTTTTAATATCCTCATTTAATCTATATAAGTTATCTTTAATTTAGTATTTTATTTTATTCTAATTTTAAATATCTTTTATTAATAAAAACGCAGGCGGCTACGCACTGCCTCCCTTAATAATCCCTTAATGGGAAAGGGCTTCGCTGCTTCTCTGCGTAGTAGAGAAGGGGTGGGAGGGCAGATAAAAATGAATCTGTTTTTAAAACAATATATAAATAAAATTGAAATATAATAGGTTAGTTTATTTATATTAACTAGACCTTGATTAAAATATCAAAAAAAAATTATATAATAATTTAATCGTCTCTTGGTTAATTTTTTAATCCTATTTTACTAAATTAGAGAATAAATTTAGTAATAGATTAAATTTTAGCTCGCCTATATAGGATGATTACAGAAATTTTGTATGTTTTTAATAAATTTTCAATTTTTACACCTTTATACTTTTTAAAAAGAAAGTAAGAAGGTTATAAGTATAATATGAAAAAACTGTAAAACAAAGCTAACCAATATTAATGTTAACTGTATTCTAAAAAATTGATATTTACTTATTTTAATTTTAAGTCTCTGCGTAGCGCGTAGCGCGTAGCGCGGAGCGCTTATTTTTATTTATTTTAAGTTAATCTAGGCTAAAGTAAAAATAGTAATGTATTTATAAAATTATACTTTAAAACTAATATTTTTCAATTATTATTATTTAGTTATTGTTTTTTTTTCACACTGTAACTATTGTTAAATCAAAATTAAATAATAAACTTTTATTAGTCTTAATTTTATTGTTTCAATTTATTTATTTGTTCTAAAAAATTTTAATAAGCCCAAGAAGATTTGAACTTCTACAGATTTCTCATCAAGAAATTATTCTACCATTAAATTATAGGCTTTCTATATTAAACTAAATATAAGTTTAACTTTTAATTAATACTCGCCCATGCGCTTCGCAGTAGCAAGAGAACACAGTGCTTGTATAAAACTAAACTACTTTTACTAATTATAGGATGTTATTTTAACCCTAAAATAGATTAAACTTATTTACATATTAATTTTATTAAATTTGATAATCTTATAAGAGATTAGGGATTTATTTTTTTTTAAGTCATAATTTTTAAAATTAGAAAATATCTCTAATTAATATTTTATTAAATATTATTAAATATTATTAAACTTTAAAATTTAATATTTTTATTATGTTTAAGTAAATGTAAATGTAAACTATTTACACTTTAAAATTTGGCTTTCTATTTTTTTGAAGGACTGCGTAGCAGCGTAGCAGCGTAGCAGCATAGCAGCGTAGCGCGGAGCTAAAAAAAAAAGAGTAGAATTTATTTAGTTTTTTAATATTGAAATTTAATTTTATTATTTTTAGTTTAGTTTTAATTAGGGTAAGTTTTCCTTAAAATTTTGTTGGTACAAATAATTCTTTAATCACATACACATATAATTATAATTTTATATAAATTCATAAAACTTTACTCTTTTTTGGCTATAGAAAGTTTAAGTCTAATAATGAAATGCATATCTTTAAATTAGTATCGAAATTAAAGATTTACATTTTTAGCCCCTGCGTAGCAGTCCCTCCCATTAAGGGCATGGGTGGCTAATATAATTTTATTTTATAAATGGTTGTTGTATGTATTTTATTTGTAATTATGAGTATAATACTAAGAATGCTACCATTAAGGAAAAACAATAAATTGGTTTATATCAAAAATAGGCAGCACTGCGTAGCAGGGCTCCGCC
>Ga0137415_10005439_pt1 | contig 12616 bp, 12 predicted proteins | sample CZODoug3_1_1_16f_FD_183082 | JGI IMG/M metagenome (GOLD analysis project Ga0137415, IMG submission 183082) | Vadose zone soil fungal communities from Angelo Coast Range Reserve, California, USA - CZODoug3_1_1_16fungal (Hybrid Assembly) | ecosystem: Environmental > Terrestrial > Soil > Vadose...
AGGCCAGTAACAAATAGTTTTGCCCGTAAGCGACGCCAGAGAAAAGGCTTATAGTTTTTGCTTAGCTGGTTCGTAGCTAGGCCGTCAGTCCAATTCTCTTTCTTGATGTAACGGGGGGAATGACTCCAAGCCTAAATCAATTCGAGATTTGCTGAGGCCATTCGCCATCTATTCGCTAGGGGAAAATTCGAGGGACTCTATGCATGCGAAGGCACATTTCCGTACATCGTGCCACTACCAAATATTTTTCTAACTCATTTGTTTTCAAAACTGAGATTGAAAAGGAAGGACTTCCCAGAGGTAGCACGCCTGCCTTGGGCACATCCGCGCAGAGGTTTGCTGGAAAGCTAACGCACATGCCTCGTGAGCAGGAGCTCTATCCACTCGAGATCGTCAGTTCAAAGCGAGCCGATAGAATCAAGGATAAACGCTCGAAAGGAACAGCGATAGACTTGGCGGTTTGCTGACACTCCTTCAGCGCTTTACCACACCAACAGTACGGGCTACTTCCGCGTCATCCCATGCACGGATCGGGATCACCAGAAATAACTCGGAGTGGGGACCGTCAAGATGGTTGGCGTAAGGCTCACCATTCGATCCGTCCTGGTTAAATGTCTGCAGCAACTTTTGCTCCAGTCCGAGGATCATGATGTGTGGCCCAACGCGGAATTCATCGCCGCTTCCCGTTGTATGCGACTTGTCAGGTACCCATTTGCCAGCATACATATATGAGATTCCGACGCTCTGCATCTTGGGCGTACGACCGGCAATGCTGTCTTTAATGAACCGCAAAAACACCTGATCAAAACAGCCGGGCTCATCATGAGCCGCTCCAGGAGCACCCGGAAGACAATTCCAGCCATTGGTGCCAGCGCGGAGAACCCGATACTCGCCGCCCGGTGAAGTTGGCCAATCAAGTACGGTTGCGTTTCTCGTAACAAACTTTGGACCTGACTGTAGAGCGGAAGCGATCTTCTCCCCATCAGACTTAGGCTTATATGAGGCTGGCATTTGACCGTAGGCGACTGCAGCGGTCATCAGTACAAGAAAGGCAAACATTTTCATCAGAGTTCTCCTTTGCATTGAAGTAATTGCGTTCCTTAACGGATTCGTCTCATTCCTCTGTTCGATTCGGGTTTGCCCTATTCCAGAGAGAACTCAATTATTTCGACGTCGATCCTTCTATGGGCGTCCCATGACGTGCAAATGCGCGTAAGGCGATCCGGCCCACATGATGTAGGCTCCGGTCGGCTTGTGCGTGGTTGGCAGTCCGGTAATTTTCGGATCGAATAGCCACATGATCATCCAATGCGGACCTATCTCGATGGGCATGCTCGTGGTGTCATTAGGATCCGAATCGCTGCGCTGAGTAGCACCGGCTAGCATGTAGGTAATACCAGGGACTGTGTTGGTCGGTTTCGGTTTGTGAGCTTTGGCATCGGCGTACCATTGCAGCGCAGGCGCATCAACACACATAGGCGGGTTGGCAACAACTTTTGGATTTCCCGGGATGCAGGTGAAGCCGTTATTCCCTTCCCGCAAAACTACCATCTGGCCCTGGGCGTCGGTGTCTATGATCCTGGCTGCCTTGGCGATGTCCTCTGGGCCGGCAGACATCGCTCGGGCTATCTTCGCTTGTGTTGTCTCGCCAGCATCCACCGCGGAATTCTGATCAGACGTCTGCGCATGAGCTAAGCTTCGTGGATACGCTCCGTTCACAAGTAGCACGCTCACCAAAAGCGCAAGAAATCCAAGATTCCGTTTCATTAGGTTCATACAACCTCCTGAGATGAGAGGACAACAAGGATCGAAGTCTACTGACAGCTAACTAAGCTCGTCAGCGTTCCGCTGGCGAGCTAAAGGTGGATATGGAGCCTTGCCGCACGCTGCCCACGATACGAATGGCTCCACCATGCGAATTCGCTCAGGAGAAGCCCAATGTCCGTATTATTTGTCCTTCGATAGCTCAATACTCAAACCACTGATTGAGTGCATGCACTTTTTCCATTGTGTAGGGCGGAAATAGGTGATCAATGGAAACGTCGGGCGGAGAGACAAGAATCGACTTGGCATGAGTGAGGGAATCGAACCCGTACTTGCCGTAGTAATTCCCGATGCCGGAGCTTCCTACTCCTCCGTAGGGCATGGTCTCAATGAACAGAAAAATATTGGTTTGATTTACGGCCCCCCCACCAAAGGAAAGAGACGATAACACTCGATCTATTATTTGCTGATTCCGACTGAACACATAACCAGCTAGCGGCTTCGGTAACGACTTGATTTTTGCGAGTAACTTTCCAAGATCGGAATAAGTCAGGATGGGCAAAATTGGCCCGAAGATTTCATCTTCCATGACCTTGTCCGACCACGAAACGGGGTAGAGAATGGTCGGGTCCAAGTAGCGGGCCGATTCATCGAATTTCCCACCAGAAACCACCTCATTGGGATCGATCAAGGATGTGAGCCTTTTCACAGCCGCGGGACTGACGATTCGGGAGTAGTCCGAATTGCTCTTGGGGTCCTTGCCGTAAAGATCGACGACGGCCTTCTTACATTCGATGACGAACGCCTCAGCCACCGACTCATGGACAGCGGCGTAGCCTGGTGAAGTGCACCGTTGGCCTCCCCAAGCCATCGCCCCCCACACAATTTTCCTGGCAGCATCCGACAGGTTCGCTGTCTCATCAACAATTGCAGGATTTTGCCCGCCCAATTCGAGCAACACGGGCGTGAGGTGTTCTGCCGCCGCTTTCATCACCGCCTTTCCAGCGCGAACGCTTCCTGTGAGAAAGATGAAATCGAAGGGAAGCTGCAACAGTTGGCTAACTTTTTCGTGGTTTCCGGAAACTGCTGCTAGAGCTTTTGGTTCGAAATACTTCGGTATCAATTCCAGTAGCAAATCGTCAGTGGCTGGTATCGCCTCCGACAGCTTTAATATGCATGGGTTGCCTGCCGAAAGAGCAGTGGCGGCCGGACGCAGCGACAGCACAAGTGGACCGTTGAATGGGCAGATGATCAGCGTAACGCCATATGGCTCGCGATACACAATGCCTTTATGCCCCGATGCAGCTAGGAACTTAGGGATAGGAGCTTCGACGGGCCTCATCCACTCTTTGATTTGGGACCTCATGAGTTCGATTGATCCGATAGAGGCGGCAACCTCAAAGATGTTCTCCTGGAGTGCGGTCTTAAAATCGCTCCTTGATGCTTCGGAAAAGCGCGTTTCGTTTTCCTTGAGCATGCGTATGAGTCTATCGAGCTGATCGATTCTCCACTCGTAGGACTTCGTCACGTCTGAGTCAAAGTGCGCTTTCTGCTTGTCGAACAAATCTTGAAATGAAATCCCGCTCGGCTTGCCCTGGCTTGACGTGGTATCTTCAATTCTTTCCGGTTTCGATGACATACACTTCTCCCCTCTTGCCCTTTTTCAACCGACTCTGCGTCCTAAGCCACCTGAGCGCGCGAAAACGCCCCACCCTGAAATTCACGCTCGGCTTGGAGCCAGTCGTCCAACTCAAGGCCTGGCCTTTCACCACGTTCGAGATAAATTTCGTACGCGCGAAGTCTGATTTCTTCGTCGCTCGCCACTTTCCCAACCGAAACCTGTCTCGTCTCCGCCTGGGTGGAGGCACTTAGAGGCTCTGCACTTCCAATTCTCGTTGGTTTGGATGAGATACTCATTTCCTCCTCCTTGTTGTTGTGTATAGCGCAGTGATTTCTCATGTCACGACGCGTTCGACGCGCCCGCGTTTGTAACCAACACCATGCGGAACCGTGCCTTGCCTTGCATCAAGCGCGCGTAAGCGTCTGCAGCCTGTTCGAGAGGAAATGTTTCGATCATCGGGCGGATATTCTTGAGGACGCTAAAGGCCAGCGTATCTTCGGCATCAATCGGGGTGCCGGTCAGGCTCCCGTAGATCGAGCGCCCGCCAAAAACGAGCGGGAATGCATTTAACTGAATCGGGTCCTGCGGTACGCCCACCACGATGAATTTCCCGCGGGCTGCGAGCCCCGAAAGGAGTGAGCCCATCGCATCACCGCTAGTTCCTGTTGCGAGAATAGCTTTGGCCCCGCCCATGCGCTGCATTACCGCTGCGGCATTATCGGCGGCAGTATCGATGTAGACGTGGGCGCCTAAATCTCTTGCAAGCTTCTCCTTCTCGCGCCCGCGCCCGATCGCGACTGTGCGGAACCCCATGTGCCGCGCAAACTGAACCCCGAGATGCCCAAGGCCACCAATGCCCTGAACAGCGACTAGATCTCCACCACGTAGGCCGGCGTTGCGAAGGGCGTTGTAGGTCGTAATGCCCGCGCAGAGGAGAGGGGCGGCTTCTTCGGAAGTGAGCTCATCCGGGACAGAAGCAATCGCGCGCGCTTCAGCGATCATCACTTCCGCATATCCTCCGTCCGCGGTTACTCCCGATACCACAGGGTTCTGACAATTCACGATGTCTCCGCGTCGGCATGGTTCGCACACCCCGTCTTCTCCAGCAATGAGGCCGACGCCAACCCGCTGACCAATTTTCCATCTGGATACGCCGTTGCCGACGGCTTCAATGCGGCCAATCACCTCATGTCCAGGAACGCGTGGCAGACTCAAACCAGGGTAGACACCTGTGACCGTGGCCGCATCGGTGTGACATATTCCGCAAGCTTCCACCCGAATCCGAACCTGACCTGCTGCGGGTTCACGGATTGGCCTTTCCACTAGTCGGAGCACGCCAGGTGCGGAGACTTCTACTGCTTTATATGTGCTGCTCATTTATGTGCGCCTCGCAAACATCGTTTCTTAAGTCGGGAAGTTCAATCTTGCCCACTCCGAAAACTTGGTCGGTTGCCGACCGGCGATTTTGTTTGCGAGCGCAATTCGGTCGCGCGAATCCGAACCTAGGTAGGTGTGAGCTTCGAAGTAACTGAATGTATTTGCGATCTCGGCGGCTCCGGGGAATGGAGCAGCTGCGAACACTTCTTCGGGCACTTGTTTGAATGAGAATTTGTGGCCCTGTCGATTCAAGGTATCAACGACCTCATCGAAGCTCATGAAATCGCCGACGAGTGGCAGATACTCGCCATTGCCTGCCTCACTTGGGTGTGCGAAGGCTCCGGCTACGATGTCGCCAAGCTCACTGATGTCGCCCATGTGAAGGCAACGCACGGCTGGATCAAGAGGGAGAGCCCATCCGGTGGATCCGTCAGGCTGCCCTTGCGGAGCAAGAGCGGCCAGAAGGTTCTCATAGTAGAAAGGGGCGATGACGAAGGTATGATTCGTAAAGCCAGCTTCCTTGACTGTCCGATCAATCCTGGCCTTGCCGGTAAAATGGGGAACATCGAACTTGCCCCCACTGATCGCTTCTACATTAGGCAGCGTTGACCAAACACAATGTTTGACGCCTGCGTCCCTAGCAGCGCGCACCGCCGCTGTGGCCTGTTTGGGCTCGTCGGTACCTTTCTCCCAAAAATTGGTGACTAGAAATACGCCATACGCTCCTTCAAATGCAGATCTAAGAGTTTCCGGTCGGTTCAGATCTGCTCTGATGATTTCGTCGGCAAGGTCGTGATGCTTGTCTGGATCGCGGGTCAAAGCGCGCACCTTGAACTGGCCGCTGGGTTGCAGGGCACGTACCACTGCGCCTCCCTGCTGCCCGGTCGCACCGATCACCGCAATCAGCTTTTTGGTTAAGTCTTGCATATCTCTGTACCTCTCATCCGCGTTCCATTCCGGTTAAGCGACAACTCCGTCGGTTCGATCAAGGAACTCGGACACATGGCTGGTAAACGCGCCAGCGTGCTGAAACAACGCTCCGTGGCCAGAATCAGGGTAGATAATGAGCTGCGCGTTTGGTAGATGGGCGCTCAGCGTGAACGAGTTGACGGTAGGGATCATGATGTCGTTGTTCCCATTGATGACGAGCGCCGGCTGCGTGATCTTCTTGAGATCGGCGTGGTCCTCGCCTCCAGACTTAGCCCAAGCAGCCATTGCCGCCAGCTGTGCTCCGGCGGCCTCCGCGTTAGTTGGGGTGTCAATATCTTTTGTCCGCCGTGCGAGTCGTTCCACAAACCGGCGTCCGGCTGATTGGCTAGTTTCCGTGGTCTCGAAAAACAGCTTGAGTAGTTTTTCGCTCGGAGGCATCTTCTGGTCCACAAAGATTTTCAAAAGCTCCGGCCTGTCAATCGCGACGCCAACACCGCCCTCAGGGCCTGTACCGGCCAGAATGATCCTTCGCAAGAGCCTTGGCCGTTTTAGAGCGATTACTTGAGCCACCATGCCGCCAAGAGAAAACCCGAGCACATCCACTCGAGTCAACTGAATCGCGTCAAGAAACTTCATGGCGTGGTCCGCCATAGTTGCAACGGTCTCTGGCACCTTTCCATTTGAACGACCGATGCCGGCATTCTCAAACAGAACGACTGAGCGATCTCGCGCAAGCCGATCGGTAACGGCAGGATCCCAATTGTCGAGTGTGCCTGTGAAATGCTGGAAGAAAACTAGCGGAAGTCCCTGCCCTACTCCGAACTGGCGGTACGCGTAGGTGTTTTCACCGACCGTGACGAACTTCGTCGGAGCGGTAGTGTTGCTTGCCGTTTCTGTCGTAGTCACGATTACTCTCCTCGCGGAATTCTGAATCAAGCATCTTTCCTCGACCGTTGGAACTCTTAGAAGAGGACAAACTTATCCATATCGATGGAGACGACCAACGGTTCGGATGCGGAATGGCCGTCCGGCTGGCGGGGAAAGATCCTGTGCTTCGCCGGAATGACGACGCCAAGGAACTTCGTCAGGTCGGAGACGTAGTGTACGGCCTGCGTGCCGCCAGCGATCTCGACGTCATAATCGTGCCTCTTGAGCAATCCTCGCTGATCGAAGTACAGTGTCTGCTCGGTGCTGTGGGTCGCAATGTTCGAGGGGAAGCGAACCTTCAGACGACGCCAGGTTTCGCTTGCTTCTTGCCACGGCTCGATTTCTTTGGACTCAACGTCAGGCCTGGCCAGGAAAAATGGAGTATTCATATACGTCCACATCGCGCATCCTACGAAGTACGCGAGTTGCAAATCGCTCCAAGGGGTCTCGAAAGTGTGCCCCTTGAATGACGACCTGGGCTGCAAGAGTTCCTCGACCACCTCACCGTTCGAGCTCTCGAGAGCTACCCGCTGAGGTTCAAATCGAGATCTTCGGTCTGGTGAGCCAAAGGGCCAGTGCGAAACTTTGTCGTTGCGGAGGTCAACCGTGACCGTCACATCGGCGAGGACACCGTCTTTGCCCTTAACACCCCAGAACACACCACCTTGGATCAGGTGCGCCGAGAACGTGGTGAAACGGTTCCACCGGTCAATACCGCCGTGGGCGTCTATCGCCAGCTTCGCTAGTTTTTCCATTACTTGTGGTCTCCTTTGAGGATCGGTACAACGTTCCTTATCTTAAAGAAAAGCGGCGCAATCGCGATGTGAGCGCCGCATTTACGTCGCGGTGTTCGGGAAGTCGACGGATGGAGCGTCCAAAGATTGTTCCTTTGCGTCTTCACGATCTCGTTCTCGCTCAATAGTGAGTTCGGCCTCGAACCAGTCAACGTCACGAATACGAGTCCGTCATGAGCCTCGCGACGCTTGCTGGGCCGTTGCGGTTTCCTTTGGCAGGACGGCGCGCCGCTGAATCAGGGAAATCGCAGCACCACAGGCACCGACGAATAGCGCGGCAATACCCCAGAATGCCCCGCTGAGGCGATGTCCGAGCAATGCGTCGAGTGATAGGGAGCCGGGGCCGGCAAACGCGACAGTCAGCGCGGCGATTCCCAGGACGAGGGTGTACTCATATCCACCGTTCTGAACGAAGAATCCATTCTCCATATGTACGGTCACGGCAGCCACGAGCATCACGCTCAACAAAAGCGCCGCGGCGGCCGGGGTCAGCAACCCGAATGCCAGAAAGACACCACCGCAGACTTCTCCCAGACCCGCGATCAACGCGCTTCGCCGTCCCGTTGGGAAGCCGATCGTCGCGAGGAACCGACCGGTGCCGTCAAGCCCCGGACCACCGAACCAGCCAAACAATTTCTGAGTACCGTGTGCGGCGATGGTCAGTCCTACAACAAGCCGGAGAAGCAATAGCCCAATATCCATAGGTCACCGTTTCCTTCCGACATCAATTCCGCGACGAACTAAATCTCCAAAAGCTCATTCGTAGAGACACGACGCAGAACTAGAGTTCGGCGTATACTCCTCAGTCTTTTTCTCGTTCCATCCACTCGCGAATGTATGGAGTTAAATTCTCGAGTTTCACTCCATCCGCTTCACAACGCGCGAGAAAGCCCATTGCGTCGCGATCGACCACGCTAACGTCCTTCAGATCTAGAACGATGTCGCGCCAGTCTGTCCGCGGTTCAAGAAGTCTCCTCAACTCGGCTATCGCATCTGTTTCGATTCGGCCACTTAGTATGAATATTGTGGATTTTGCCCGTGCCGCAGTCTCAATCCTAAAAGTCATCGATCAGCCCAATTGACCCGCATCGCACTCACACCTGCGCTGCAATCCTTCCTTCCGGCGAGAGAAGAAGATGCAAGCGAATATCCAATTGGATTTCGCTGAATACACAACTCGAATGGCAAATTTGGGTGCCATGTTTTTGCGATTTGCCAGAATGCTGGGAGTTCAATGAAGGGACCTTGTCCCAGTCAGTCTTCCACTCGGGCCTTCCCGGTTGCACAGCCCCATAGCTATGCAGTTGCGGCAAAACTGCGAGCCGCTGTTTCCCGACATTTCGCGGCACGGAGCCTGATCTTCATGCCCGCTCCGCGTTCATGCCCGAACACATATCGTTTCGAGCATTCTCCGCAGAGCCACAAATGCTCTACGCTACATTGTTCTGCGGGAGACTTTGCGTCTGCCGAGCAGAATCGAATCAGTCGGCCTTCGCGGTAATCAAACGGCAAACCGCAGTCGGGATTTAAGCATTTTTCGAACACGCCCTTCCGCCTAGTTTCTCGAGAGTTGTCCTTTTGCACGGCCCGCAAGCCTGGCCGCTGCCGCGATGGTTACCCTGCGCCAATAAATAACCGGGGCTTCAATCGGCTCATCCGTCCCCGCCAACTCCTCTATCCAGTCTTCCGCCGCCCGCCGCGCCTGCTCGGCGTCAAACAACTCATTGACCGCAGTAATAAACGCAGAAAACTCCCTCTCAGCCGAGGCCAGAAGGTGCGCCATCGACCCAGCGCACGCGCCTTTCCGATCAGTCGCGCTGATCCTTTCGTGGCTCATAACGAACTTCTCTAACCTCGGTTGCGGCTCCTCGCGGTGCAGTCGCGACCGAGCCGCACTGCAGGAGTGCAACTGAGTACCCAATTGGATCTCAGTGAAAACAAAGCTGTAAAAAGAAATCGGAGTGACAGAATCCTGGGAATTTCCAGTATTCTGGCAGTTCAACGAGCAGACTTACCGGAAGGTGTGTTTCTTTATGTTGAGTTGTTTGATTCTCAAGTCTAGCGTCGACCGCGGAATTCCGAGTTTGGCAGCCGCACCATTTAGCCCAGCAACTTTTCCCTTACTTTGCGCAAGAGCCGTTTCGATGAGCTCCTTCTCGTGGTTCTGGAGGGTCTGTGTGAGAGGACCTGATGACTCCAGGCGAGGGGCGTCCAGACTTGAAAGCCAAGCCTCATCGATCCAAAACGTATCCCCGGTGCAGAGGATTACAGATCTCTCGACGATATTCTGTAGCTCACGAATATTACCCGGCCACGGATAGGCCTGGAAAAGCTTCAGCGTATTTTTGTCGATCTTGCTGATTTGCTTTCGCGCTTTCTCCGCGTAGCGCTTTACGAAGTACTCGACCAGCATCGGAATGTCTTCTTTTCGCTTCCGGAGAGGCGGTACGTGGATCGGGAACACATTTAGCCGGTAGAAGAGGTCGGTGCGAAATGTTCCTGAAGCGATGGCCGCTGCCAAATCGCGATTAGTAGCGGCTATGATTCGAACATCAGTGGGTATGACGCGGCTACCCCCCACTCGCTCAAATTGGCGCTCCTGGAGCACTCGAAGCAATGTAATCTGGGTTTCCACAGGAAGGTCGCCGATTTCATCGAGAAAAATCGTGCCGGAGTGCGCCAATTCGAAGCGACCTTGTCGGCGCTGTAGGGCTCCGGTGAAGGCTCCTTTCTCGTGGCCGAACAATTCTGAGGCGAGCAGCGAAGAAGGAATTGCGGCGCAATTCACGCTGATAAAAGCCTGGCCAGCACGCTGCGAACCCTTATGTATTGCGCGTGCGATCAGTTCCTTCCCGGTACCTGTCTCGCCCGTAATCAGCACCGTCGAGTCGGTAGGAGCGACTTTCACGAGGCTGGAAAGGACCGTTTTCAAGGAGGGGGAGGAACCAACGATCTCCTCAAACATGAAAGCCTGATCAATTTGCTCTCTGAGGGCGACGTTCTCTTCATGAAGGCGGTCTTTCAGCCGCTTGATTTCTTCGAAAGCCTTCTCTAATTCAGCTTCAGCGCACTTACGCTTGTCGATATCCGTGGCCAAAGTGTACCAACGGACGACGCGACCTTCGGCATCAACCTGAGGTCGAGATCGCAGGTGAAACCAACGGTACACGCCATCGGCTCCACGGCTACGGGTTTCCACATCACGCGGCCGCCCAGTTTCGATCGAGTGCCTGTAGGCGTCGGTCATGCGAGGAAGGTCATCCGGATGGAGAGCGTCGCTCGTGGCCCAATTCTTCAATTCTTCAGTCGTCTTACCGAAATATTCCAAGACTTGGCGGTTGACGAGTTCGACCTCGCCCGCCGCATTCGCGGTAGACACAAACCCAGGAATACTGTCGACGACCAGGCGTAAGCTCTGCTCATTCGATCGAAGGGCATCCTCTGCGCGCTTTCGGTCGTCAATATCAGTCAACAACATGTACCAGCCGGTGATACAACCTTCCTTGTCTCGCGCAGGGAGAGCTCGAGATTGGAACCAGCGGTACACGCCATCGGCACGCCGCTGACGGAGTTCAAGAACATACGGCTGCCCGCTTTCGATCGAGCACTTCCACGCGTCGATCACGCGCGGCAGGTCATCCGGATGGACGGCGTCGCTAGTGGCCCAATTCTTCAATTCCTCACTCGTCTTGCCAAAATATTCCAAGACTTGACGGTTAAGAAGTTCGACCTCGCCCGCGGCATTCAGGGTACACACAAGCCCAGGGATGGCGTCGACGATCAGGCGAAAGCGGGATTCACTCTGCTGGAGAGCCGTCTCGTTGCGCTTGCGCTCAATCGCGACCGCCGCGAGATGGGTAATCTGCCCGATGATCTTTTGGTCGCATTCAGTTGGAGCGCGCGGCTCGCGCCAATAAATCGCGAAGGTGCCCAAGACAAGACGATTCGAGGCCAGTATCGTGGTCGACCAGCACGCTTTCAGCCCGTGCGCCAATGCCGCCGTGCGCCATCCATATGTGTCCCATCGCGTGTCCGACGCCACGTCCGGCACGATCACCTGTGTCTTGCGGCGCGCTGCTTCAGTGCAGGGTCCTCCTTCGCGATCCACCGGCGTGCCTGGAAAGCGATCGTTATAGCTCGATGGAAGGCTTGGTGCAATTGCCTGTTGGATTGTCGAGCCACTGGGGTCGATCAAGATGATGCTGCAGTAACATCCGCTGGCGGTCTGTTCTACAACTCGGCATAAGGCTTCGAGAATGGACTCTAGCGACTCGCCTTTTGCGGTCATTTCCAGAACCTGATTCTCTCCAGACAGCAAGCCTTCCGCAAGTTTTCGGTCTTCGATGTCGGTGTTCGTTCCGAACCATTTGACAACCTTTCCATCGTTATCGAATGACGGAGTCGCGCGGAAAAGAAACCAACGATACACGCCATCGGAACGGCGCAGGCGTCCTTCAATTTCACCCGGCGCGCCAGAAGCCAGAACGGATCGCCAGTAATTCACAAGTCCGTTCAGATCGTCCGAGTGAAGGGCAACCGTCCAGCCCCATTCACGCGCCTGTTCGGCCGAGAGGCCGGTATAGTCAAGCCAGCGTTGATTGAAGAAGTCAGCGGAGCCGTCCGAACGCGCAGACCAGGCGAGCGTGGGGATCGCGTCGACGATAAGACGAGAATCCTGTGCCTGTGAGCTATTTTCTGAGCCGTGTCCTGCCGATGCCATGCGCAAAGTATAGCTCAACTGTCTCGCGAGGCAGATGTCCCTGCTTGAGTTCGTTAGATACGGGGCGGGTTTGATTCGCCACTCGATATGAACGGATGAGCCTTCCTTGGGCATGCCCCTGCCGTCGAAATAACGTAATACTACTTGTGACAAATCGTGGCAAAGCGGCTGATTAAAGGTGATAAAGGTGGAGCAAGTAGCTGATCAGCATTTGTCACAACTTGCTGGTCGCCCTCTGCGTTGCGCTCGCTCCGGAAAGTTTTGATTAAATGGTCGCGCGACTTTTAAGCAGAAGGTCCGACTCTCCGAACAACCCGTGTACTTCGCAGCATGCATTTTACGAAGGGCCGCAATGATATTTCCTCGTCTGTGATCAAGGCTCATGAATCCGGTTGTCATCCGTGCCGCTGAACGTTAACGCACCAGAACCGGATCAACGGGCTTATCTGCCCCCTTTTGCCCCCTCGCGAATTTGTTAAGTCC
>Ga0137415_10005440_pt1 | contig 12615 bp, 11 predicted proteins | sample CZODoug3_1_1_16f_FD_183082 | JGI IMG/M metagenome (GOLD analysis project Ga0137415, IMG submission 183082) | Vadose zone soil fungal communities from Angelo Coast Range Reserve, California, USA - CZODoug3_1_1_16fungal (Hybrid Assembly) | ecosystem: Environmental > Terrestrial > Soil > Vadose...
AGCGTCACCGAGGTCTGTTTCGCGGTCGGCTGCTCGTCGCTGGGCACCTTCAGCACTCGCTTCACCGAGCTGGTCGGGGTGCCGCCCAGCACCTATCGGCAGCAAGCAGCGCGCGCGACGGCGGGGATGCCGTCGTGCGTGGCGAAGCAGGTGACCCGACCGATCAGGGATCGAACAGCGCCGGTCCGCGCGGGCACTTAAGGCCCCGTGCCGGACGTTCGCGACTTTGGTTCCGTCCGACGTTGTCCGCGCTTCGCGACGTCCGCGCGCGTCCAAGCGCGGACAACTCGTCCCTGACCTATTCGCCCAAATTCCTGACGCGGGACGCTAGGGCGGAGGGTCTCGATCGCCGTCGCCGTCCCGGGCAATCGTGTGATCGACGGGGTAGGTGGGAGGTCGCGATCGGTAGCGGTGTCCGGTGGGACTCGTCCAGGTCGAGACCCCGGATGCCGGGTCGCGTCGCACCCGCCAGCCGCCTCGGTGCTTGGCGATGTGGTGACGTCGGCACCTGGGCGCGAGGTTGGCCGCTTCGGTGGCCCCGCCTCGAGAGTGGGCAACCTCGTGATCGACGTCGCAGCGATGGGCCGGCCGGTTGCAGCCGGCGAAGGTACACACCTGGTCACGGGCGAGGACGTAGTCGGCCAGACGCTTGGGTGGGCGGTAGGTCTCGGCACTGTAGTCGAGCAGTTGCCCGGTGACTGGGTCGGTGACCAGTCGGCGCCAGGTGCCGGTCGGGTCGTCGGCGAGCTCGCGGGCCAGTGCGGCCGGGACGGGACCGTGCCCGACCAGTTCGCCGGGCTGATCGTCCATTCGCAGCAGCGTGGACAGCGCCACCGTCACCTGAACCGCCGGGCGCATGCCCTGCGCCTTGGGCAGTTGCGGGTCGTGCAGGGCGGCGACGCCCAGATCGACCAGGGCATCGGCCCGGCGCTGATCCAGCGTCCGGCCATCGTCGGCCGAGGTCACCGCGGCCAGCGCGTGGACGCCGGCCATCAAGGCGGCGGCACCGGCGGCGGGGAGCAAAGCCCAGAGTGCGGCCATGCCGTCCGAGCGCGGGGTAAGGCAGACGCGTCGCTCCTGCATCGCCTCCAGCCGCTGCTCCTCGATTCGGGTGGCGTTCACCGATTGGACGGCCCGGGCCACCGATCGGCGGAAGTTCGCCACCGTCTGTTCCGGCGCCCGGGGCAGCACCCGTTTCTGCACCTCCTGCGCCTGCTCGTCGTCCAGCCCGGCGGTCGCGTCGCAGAGCGATCGGGCGTGCAGGTAGGAGATGTCACCTCGTTCGAGCCCGCGCAGTGTCTGCGGCAGGCGTCGCACGAGCTCGGTGGCCCCGGCGAGCCGATCGGCGGCAACGGGGCCCGACAGCCGCAATGCGCAGGCGACGTCTTCGCGCACCCAGCTCTGCCCGGACGGATCACCCGGCCGAGCCGCCGCCTCGGCGCACTGGGCCATGACCGCGAGGACCCGCTGCTGCACGGCGTGCAGCCAACCCAACTGGCGCTCGATGGCGACGAGCAGGTCGACGCAGCCGGCCTCGGACAGTGCGCCCGGATCGAGTAGCGACAGCGCTTCGGACACATCCGGTGCGGGCGGCAACGCGGCGAGGTAGGCCGCCGCTTGGTCGGGCGCATCGACGATCTCAGCCAACGACAACGGCGGTGCCGACCGATCCAGATCATCGAACATATCAGCTATTCTACTAGGTGAAAGTTGCGGCTGTCTAGGGAGAATCCCCAGCAAAATAAGGAGAGTTGCGGCCGGTCGGCGAAGGGCAGAGAGCGAGCGGGCCGCGACTCGATGAAGCTGAACTGAGTGAGCTGAAACCGCACCCAGCAACGAAACGCACGAAAAGATCAACTCCCCGTCGCTGCGTCTTTCAAGCCACAGCAGCGCTACAACCGGGAACGGCGCTAAACCACCGGCCGCTGAGCCGCCGAATGTCGATCAACGGCCAGCAACAGCCCGACCGCCAGAGATTGGGCGAACATCGACGAGCCGCCGTAGGAGACGAACGGCAACGGCAGTCCGGTCACCGGCGTCAGGCCCAGGTTCATGCCGATGTTCTGGAAGGCCTGGAACGCGAACCAGCACACCACTCCGACCGCGAGCAACCGCCCGGTCCGATCGGCGCGGGCCGCGATACGCAAGCCCCGCCAGCACAGCACCGCGAACAGCAGGATGATCAGCCCGGCGCCGAGCAACCCGAACTCTTCCCCAGCCACGCTGTATACGAAGTCGGTCTGCTGTTCGGGGACGAAGGCGCCGCGCGTCTGTGGTCCGTGGAAGAGGCCGCGTCCGAACAGCCCGCCGTTGGCGATCGCGATGTGGGCCTGGGTGACGTTGTAGGCGGCGCCCCGTGGGTCCGATGCGGGATCCGCGAACACCCGAAACCGGGCCAGCTGGTAGTCGGCGAGCACGCCGGACTTGATCGCGAGGAACACGCCGAGTGAGCCGACAACGATCAGCCCCAGCGTCCAACGAGCCGGAACGTCGGCCGCGATCAAGACGCCGAAGGCCGTCGCCGCGAGCACCATCGCCGAGCCCAGGTCGGGCTGCAGCATGATCAGCACGAGCGGCACGCTGATGAGCCCCACGGCCAGGACGATGTCGCGGGTCGCCGGACGCGACGCAGACGCCGAGGCCGAGGCCGAGGCGCCCATCCGCTGGCTGAGCATCACCGCCAGCCCGGCGACGAGGCCGAGCTTCATGAACTCCGACGGCTGCAGTTGCAGGCCGCCGGGCAACAAGATCCATGCGTGGGCGCCGTTGATCGTCGCGCCGACGGCAAACACGGCGAGCAACCCGAGCAGGCTCGCGACGTAGAGCACCGGCCCGAGCAGGCGCAGCCGCCGCGCATCCAGGCGGGCGGCGATGACAACAAGGGCTACCCCGATGCCGACGTTGGCCAGGTGCCGGTACAGGTAGCCCTGCGGATTGCTCCCCTCGCCGGCCAGTCGCGACCGGGTCGCCGACCACACGAGCACCGCTCCGATCAGGGCCAGCACGAGGGCCGTGGCGGCCAGCCATCCGTCAATACCCCGGCGTATGCGACGAGCGCGAAGCACCGGGGTCGGCCCGAGGGTGACCGGGGCGACCGGATCCCGGGCGAGCAGCGTCATCGCAACCGCCCGACACCATGGGTCGGTACGACGTCGGGCGGCGAGACCGGGCCCGACGCACCGGACGGGGCGCGCGACGGCGGCGACTTGGACAGCGACGGCGGCGACGTCGACTTCGACGACGACGGCGGCGGCGATGTCGACACCCGACTCTGCGGGGCGATCTTGGGCAGGGCGGTCTCGGGCTGTGAATCGGCGAGCACGGCCGGGCGGCCGACGCCGAGCAGCCCGTCATAGACCTTGCGCACCATCGGCGCCGCGGCACTCGCACCGGTGCCGGCTTGCTCCACCATGCCCACCACGACGAACCGGGCCTTCCCGTCCTGGCGCACCGGACCCCACGACGCCAGCCACGAGGTGTCCTGCTTGCCGAACACCTCGGCCGTGCCGGTCTTTCCGCCGATCTGCGTCTTGTAGGGCGCACCGTCGAAGGCGAGCGCGCCGGATACCGAATGGTCGTCGGTGAAGCGCAACTGGTTGGCGATGTAGTCCAGGACAGTGCGACTGACGGGCACCTTGCTGGAGGCGGGAGTGATCTTGCGAACGACCTTGCCCTTGCCGTCGACGACCGCCCAACCCAGCGTCGGCTTCCACAGCGTTCCACCGTTGAGCATCGCCGAGTACGCGGTGGCGAGTTGCAGCGGCGACACCGTGGTCTCGCCCTGTCCGATCGACATGTCGGCGTTGTCACCGGCCCGGTAGCGCCAGCCGTCGGTGCAGTTCTCCTTCGCCAGCTTCGTGAGGTAGGCACGTTGCGACGAGCTCGGCTCGTCGGGGAAGCCGCGCTTGGCATCTGCGCAGTACTGCTCGCGGCTGGCCTTCCAGCGCGCGAGCCGCGTCTCGCGATCCGCGTAGCCGCCGCTCGCCTGCTCGTCGGCCGGCAGGTCGATGCCGGGCGCCGAGCCGATGCCGAACGAGCTCGCCATGTGCTGCAGGTATTCGTTCGGCTTCTTGCCGGCGTTGCTCAGTGCCTGGTCGGCGTAGTACTCGTTCGCCGCGAACGAGTAGAACCAGGTGTCGCACGAGACCTTCAGCGCCTGCCCCAGGGTCAGCGGGTAGCCGGGCGATTCGGACTCGAAGTTGGTCTTCACCCGACCGTCGATCGTCAGCGAGGGCGGGCACGCGCGCGTCTGATCCAGGGTGGCCTCGCCGTGGGTGATGATCGACGACGAGCTGATCAGCTTGAACGTCGAGCCGGGGGCATACGCGCCGGCGGTCGCCCGGCCGACCAGCGGATCGTGTGCGCCGGGCGCGGTGAGCTTGCGGTAGTCCGCGACCGAGATGCCGCCGACGAACACCTGCGGGTCGTACGTGGGATAGCTCGCGGCCGCGAGGATGCGTCCAGTATTGGGATCCATGACGACGACCGCCGCGCTGGTGGCGGGCTTTCCGGCCTTGCGCGATGCGCTGATCTGATCGCGAATCGCCTGCTCGGCCAGGCTTTGCACGTTGCGGTCGATGCTGGTGACGAGCGTGTCGCCGGGCCGGGACGGGATGTCGCCGGCCGACCCGACCGAATAGCCACGCGCGTCGAGTTGCACCACCTGGGCACCGTCCGTACCCCGGAGTATGGAGTCGTACTGCTCTTCGAGCCCGGACCGGCCGATCGTGTCGGAGTCGTTCAGCTTCGAGTTGCGCTTCTCGTCCGCGGCGCTGACGGCGCCGGTGTAGCCGAGGACGTGCGCCGCCAGAGAGCCGCCCGGATAGTCACGGACGGTCTGGGTCTCGACGGCGACGCCCGGGTACAGCTCGCGGTGCTCGGATATCGCCAGCACGGATGTCGTCGAGGCGTCCGTCGCGACCGGAACGGGCTGATAGGGCTCCCCCGTCCAACACGGCGACGGGACGCGGACGCCGCACGGCGTGATCTCCTGGGCCAGATCGCGGCGCGGAGTGCCCAGCAATGAGGCCAGCCGGGACAGCACGGCGGCGCCCTGGTCGGGCTGTGCGAGCAGCGTCTCGCGGTCGACGGTGACCACGTGCGTCGCCCGGTTGGTGACGAGCGGGCGACCCATCGCGTCGACGATCTGCCCACGCGGCGCCGGCACCGCGAACTGCCCCTGGTGCAGCAGGCCGGCCGTCTGCGTCGGCTTGTGCGGGTCGAGCACCTGCACGTAGTACAGCCGTCCGAACAGCGTGAGGACGAGCGACGTGACGAGTACGCCGACGACCTGCAGCCGTCGAACGCGGACGTCAGCCATGTCCGGCCACGGGCAGGCGAAGCAGGTCCGAGCGCAGGAACAGCCGGACGATCGGAACGATCAGCACGGCCAACACGAATTCCCCGAGCAGCGAGGGCAACAGTCCGCGCACCGCCGCCAGCGCCGTACCACCGGGCTCGCCGACGACGGTGAGCCCGAGCGTGGCCAGCGCTCCCGCGGCCGTACACGCGAGCGCGGCGATTACGACCTGTGCCATGACCCGACGCCGTGGGTCGGCGAGCAGACCGCATCCGATTCCGACGCCCAGCCAGCACAGGGCGAGCAGTCCCGCGGCGTGCGAGGACCCCAGGTCGGCCACCAGGCCGGTGACGAAGCCCAGCGCCATTCCCGTTCCGGGTCCAGAATCCAGCGCCACTGCAGCGACCAGCACGGCCGGCAGGCTCAACTGCGCGGTCATCGCCGTCGGCGCGACGACCGTGGCCTGCAGCAGCAGGACGGTCAGCACGGCGGCCAGCGTGGCCGCGATGCGCGGCGGCGTCATCGTGTCCCCTGGGCCGCCGGCCCAACTGGCGTCCGGTGCGGGCCGGACGCGTCACCGAGCAGGACGCCGACCAGGTCGAGCGCGGTCGGCGATACGGCGGCCCGCACCTGCGCGACCGACGTGCCGTCCGCGGACGTGCGTACCGACGTGATCGTGCCGAGCGCGAGGCCGGCCACGTAGGTGGACCGCCCAGCCGGCCCGGTCTCCAGCGAGTCGCCGACCTGCAGCGATGCCTTGGGGTCGAGCGGCGACACGCTGAACCCGGCGGTGCCGCGGCCGGTCGCCACGGCCAGCTCGCCGGAACGGGTGTCGCGCGCGCCGACGCCGGATCCGGGGTCGGCCGCGAGCAGCACGACGCAGCTGGTCGCGCTCGCGTGCAGGATCCGCCCGACGAGGCCCACACCGTCGGTGACGGTCTGTCCTATGTGGACGCCGTTCTTGGTGCCGACGTCCAGGGTCACCGTCCAGTCGAAGCCGGAACCGGGCCCGAGCGCGATCACCCGCGCGGGCAGCACCCGCGATGTTCCGGCGGCGAGGCGCAACCTCGTCAGGGCGGCGTCGGTGGTGGCGTTCGCGGACTGCTGATCCAGGCGCGCCTTCAGCTGCGCGTTCTCCTGCCGCAGCCGGGCGATCGTGTCGCGGTTCGCCGAGGCGTGCGGCACGCCCTGGAGGAAGCGCCGGGCCGGGCCGAGCGCGCCGTCCGTGCCTCGATAGAGCGCGCCGAGCGTGCCGCGCACCCCGCCGTGCGCGCCGCGCAACCCCGACCCGGTCAGGTCGATAGCCATGAAGCACGCGGCGACCGCGACGAGCACGGCCGCGGCGATGCGCTGACGCTTGGTCAGTCGATGCCGCCGCGTCGGCCGTCGCGGGAAGGTCATGTAGCGGGGTCCCTGCGAAATCGTGGAGCGCTCTTTGCGGAGCGATTTCGTGGGGTGCTCATCGTCGGGGGCCGTCGACGACGACCTTCTGCAGCTGGCTGAAGTGCTCGACGACGGTGGCGGTACCGAGCACGACCGAGTCGAGCGGACGTTCGGCGACGAGCACGGGAATGCCGAGCTCATGCTGCAGCCGCGCGTCGAGCCCACGCAGCAAGGCACCACCGCCCGTCAGCACCGCGCCCCGCGCGACCAGGTCGCCGGCGAGCTCGGGCGGGCAATGATCGAGGGTCGACTTGACCGCGGCGACGATGCGGGCGACGGGGCCGTCCATCGCCTTGCGCAGCGCGTCGCCGGCGACCGTGACGTTGCGCGGCAGGCCGGTGCCGATCTCGCGGCCCCGGATCTCGGCCCGCTTGGCGCCGGCGACCGGGAACGCCGAGCCGACCGCGATCTTGAGCTCCTCGGCCGTGCGCTCACCGATCAGCAGGCCGAACTCGGTGCGGATGTGATCGACGATGGCCTCGTCGATGGCGTTGCCGGCCACCCGCAGGCTGGTGCTCGCGACGATGCCACCGAGCGCCAACACGGCAACCTCGGTGGTGCCGCCGCCGATATCGATCACCATCGAGCCCGACGCCTGGTTCACCGGCAGCCCGGCACCGATCGCCGCCGCCATCGGCTCGGCGATGATGTGCACCTTTCGAGCGCCGGCCGCGTACACCGACTCGCTCACCGCGCGCTGCTCGACGCCGGTGATTCCGGACGGCACGCACACCACGACCCGAGGCCCGGTGAACATCGCCGGGCGGTGCAGCACCTTGCGAACGAAATAGCGCAGCATCTCCGCGGTCGCCTCGTAGTCGGCGATCACGCCGTCGCGCATGGGCTTCACCGCGCGGATGTTGCCGGGCGTGCGTCCGATCATCTGCTTGGCGTCGACGCCCACCGCCACGACGGCGTTGGTCGCCGTATCGATCGCGACCACCGACGGTTCGTTGAGCAGGATGCCCCGCCCCCGGGCGTACACCAGGGTGTTCGCCGTGCCCAGATCGACCGCGAGATCGCTGCCGAGCACGGTGACACCGCGCTGCCCGCGAGAGAGCAGAGCGAGCGGGGTGAACGCCACCAGCAGGACGCCTTTCCAGATGGGAAGCTGCCTGGCGATCGTATGGTTGTTGCGCCTTCTGACCCGGTTGCGACGCGCGGTTCGGTGACTACTCCTGGGATCCGTTCGACGCCGTCGCGATCACGTATCGGCTCGTGATCCGGAACGCCGCCGGATCCTCGTTGCCGTCTTCGAGCAGGGCCAGCAGTTCGGCGCGCAGCGCATCACCCTGGCCGAGCTGGTCGAGCACCGCCAGGCCGGCGACCGCCATCGGGTGGCGGCTCGCGAGATCGAAGTAGTCCTTCGCCGAGATCGCGGTGAACGCGAGGCTGTGCTCATCGACCGTGACGCGCAGTCCGTGCGGGGCGAACAAGGCGCTCAGCGCGTCCCGGTCGTGCCAGGCGAATCCCGGTGGCTCGGGTGGTGCGCCGACGGCTTTCCGGACAGTGTCGGCCGCCTTGCTGTTCATCCGGATCATCGCGCCATCGGGCCACCACGCGCTCAAGACGATGCGCCCACCCGGCGCCAGCACCCGGGCCATCTCGGCGGCGGCAGCCTCGGGATCCGGCGCGAAGATCACTGCGAACACCGAGAGGACGGCGTCGGCGCTGGCGTCATCCACCGGGATCGCCGCTGCGTCGCCCCGGAGGAACGTCACTGCCAGCTGCTCCGCCGCGGCTCGGTCGCGGGCGACGTCGAGTAGCCGCGCCGCCGGGTCGACGCCGATCACCTGCGCGCCGGCCCGCGCGGCGAGCAGCGCGGCATTGCCCGTTCCGCAGCCGACGTCGAGGACGCGTTCACCGGCTCGCGGGCGGGCCGCTACTAGGACGGCTTGCGATGCCCGAAGCAGCTGTTCGGCCGTCTCCTCGTAGTGCCCAACACCCCAGTCGATCGGTGCGCCCATGACCGCAGCATAGGCAGCCCCGCTCGCGCACGCTTGCCCTTACGGGCGAAGCACCGCTGCGTAGAGGGTCTGGTGGTACAGCGCGGTCGGGTCGGCCGGAGTGGACGAGCGGGCCCACGCGACGTAGAGGCGTCCCTGCGTCGCCGAGCTGCCCGCGTAGTCGCCCGGGAACTTCCCGCGCGCCACGGCAGCGTAGTTCAGGTCCGAGGGTGGGCCGAGCGACACCGGAGCGCCGAAGTGGGCGCTGTCGCGCGAGGTCGACAACTGCTGCTGCACGTACCGACCACCCTCGACGGTGGTGTCGCGAGTGCCGTAGGAGACGAACACCTGACCGCGGTACGCGGTGACGTCCACATTGACGCGGTCCAGGCCAGCCCGGTCGCTGCGGCTGACCAGGATCGGACGCGACCAGTGCCGTCCGTCGAACGACTCGGACAGCTTGACCTGGTCGGGGGTGGCCGAGTCCCACGCGGTGAACAGGCGGCCCGTCACGGGATCAGCCGTCGCCGACGGCAGGCAGCACCGGATGCCGTCGGGGCCGGGACCCGCGTCGTTGGTGATCAGCACCTCGGAGCTCCACGTCGTGCCGCCGTCGTAGGAGGTGCGCGCGGCCCAGTTGTCGCCGACCGGCGCAGCAGCCGGCGTTGCGGCCGCCTGCGCCGCCGCTTGGACGTCGCCGTGATGCCCGACGTTGCCCTCCGGACCCTCGTCGCCTATGTTGCCGACCCCGTAGTTCAGGTAGGCGTCAGTGATCGTTCCGTTCGGCGCGATCATCGGCTGCGAGTTCTGGGTGCCGACGTTCGTGGCGGAGACGTAGGTCGTGTCGCTCCAGTGCTTGCCCTTGTCGTCGGACCAGCGCAGCGCTTGCGGCGAGGCGACGTAGTTGCCCTGGTCGTCGTAGATGAACGGCGTCCAGAACTGGTATAGCCGGCCGTAGTGCGGGCTGTGCTTGAAGTTGTCGACGACCAACCAGTTCTTGTCGTCGGAGTAGTTGCAGCTGTCGCTGTAGTGCGCGTACACGGGCGGGCCGAACGTCTTGCCGCCGTCGGTCGAGCGCGACACGGTGACCGCGCTCGGGCAGTCGAGGCTGACCGGCAGGATCGACAGGTAGACGCTGCCGTCCGGGCCCCACGCCACGACCGGGTCCGACGCGCGGTCCCAGATGCCGCCGGCCGCCTTGGTGATGCCGGGCACGGGCGCGTGATGCCAGGTCTTACCGCCGTCGTGCGTCCAGGAGTAGGAGATATCGACGGCCCCGCCGTCGGGGTAGCGACCGTCGTGGGCAGCGGCGACGGCCCAATCCGGGTTGGTCGGCGAGACCTCGATGTCGGGTTCGACGAGCGTGTCGGGCTCGGAGTACGACTCCGGGGCGATGTCCTGCTCGGCGATCTGGCCGAGATGCAGCACGGTCAGAGCCGGCGGATCCGCTCCCGCCGGCGTGGTGGCGATGATCGTGGCCAGGGCTGCGGTGAGCAGCACGATGGGGGTTCGGCGCATGAGAGGTCTCCTCGGCCTGGGGGAACCGAAGAGAGCAGCATCCCAGCCTTGGGCGCATTGCACCAGAGGGTCAGCGCAGGTCCGGGAACCACAGCTTGATCTCGCGCTCGGCCGACTCGACCGAGTCCGATCCGTGCACGACGTTCTGCACGACCGCCAGCCCCCAGTCGCGACCCAGATCGCCCCGGATCGTGCCCGGCGCGGCCGCCGTGGGCTCGGTGGCCCCGGCCAGCGAACGGAACCCCTCGACCACCCGATTCCCCTCGGCCACCAGGGCGAGGACCGGTCCGGACGCCATGAAATCGACCAGCGGTTGGTAGAACACCTTGCCGACGTGCTCGGCGTAGTGCTCGGCCAGCAACTCAGCGGTCGGTACGCGCAGGTCGAGCGCCACCAGGCGATAGCCCTTCGCCTCGACGCGCCGGATCACCTCACCCGACAGCCCGCGGGCCACACCGTCGGGCTTGACCAGGATCAGGGTGCGTTCAGGCGTCGTCTCAGTCACGAGCGCACTGTATCGACCGCGTCAGGAGACGAGCATTCGGACGCCGCCCGGTGTGCCGATCAGCTCGTGGCGCAGGTTGAGCAGGTACAGCCACACGCCGAGGAACAGCGCGCCGACGATGAAGAAGGCGGGCACCCAGATACCGATCAGCAGGAACGGAACCTGCACCAGCGAACCGAACCCGATCCCCCACCGACGCCGCAGCACGGTGGCCGTGGCGACCAGCACGGCGGCGAACCCGAGCAGCAGTCCGGTCTTGAGGCCGCCGAGACCAGTCGAGGTCTGCGCGATCGCCCGTGGCACCAGCAGGACGGCGAATGCCTCGAGGCACAGCACCGCGGCCAGCCCGCGACGGGTGGCGCGGTTCGTGTTGCGGCGCCGCGCGTCGAGCTGCTCGTCGGTGAGCTCGACGGGCTCAGGCGCGGTCATGGCGCGCCCAGGAGCGTGCGGGCCTCGCCGGCGGTGATGACCGAGCCGGTGATGAGCACGCCCGCTCCGGATAGCACGCCCTCGGCGCTCTCTTCGGTGAGGCGCACCGCCACCTCGATCGCGTCGTCGAGGCGTGGCTCGACGGTCACCCGATCCGGGCCGAACACCTGCACCGCCGTCGCGGCCAACTCGTCGGCCGGCACGGCGCGCAGCGACGAATTCTGGGTGATCACGATCTCGTCGAGCACGGGCTCGAGCACCTGCAGTATCGCCGTGGCGTCCTTGTCGCCGAGCATGCTCACCACCCCGACGAGACGGCGAAAGTCGAACTCGTCGCCGACGGCGCTCACCGTGGCGCGCATGCCGTGCGGATTATGCGCGGCGTCGACGAGCACGGTCGGGGCCACCCGGACGACCTCGAGCCGTCCCGGCGCGCGGACCGACGCGAACACCTCGCGCACGGTCGCGACGTCGAGCGGGCCGGACGCCGCCCCGGCACCGAAGAACGCTTCCACCGCAGCCAGCGCCAGCGCCGCGTTCTGCGCCTGGAACGCCCCGTGCAGCGGCAGGAAGATCTCGTCGTACGTGCCGCCCAGGCCCTGCAATGTCAGAACCTGCCCGCCCACGGCGATCCGCCGGTCGGTGACGCCGAACTCCGAACCTTCCCGGGCGACGGTGGCCTCGACCTCGGCGGCTCGACGTAGCAGCGCAGTGGCGGCGTCGTCCTGCTGGCTGGCCAGGATCGCCGTCGCGCCGGGCTTGATGATGCCGGCCTTCTCGGCGGCGATCTCGGCGACCGTGTTGCCCAGCAGTCTCGTGTGATCGAGGTCGATCGGCGTGACGATGGCCACCTCGGCGTCGATGACGTTGGTGGCGTCCCACACGCCGCCCAGCCCCACCTCGACGACCGCCACGTCGACCGGTGCGTCGGCGAAGATCGAATACGCCAGCGCCACCATGACCTCGAAGAAGCTGAGCTTGACGTCGAATTGCCCGTCGACCAGGTCCAGGAACGGGACGAGTTCGCGGTAGGCCTCGACGAACGTCCGCGCGCTCACCGGCTCGCCGTCGACGACGATCCGTTCGGTGATCTGGGACAGGTGCGGGCTGGTGAACCGGCCGGTGCGCAGGCCGAAGCCCCGCAGCAGCTCGTCGACCATGCGCGCCGTGCTCGTCTTGCCGTTCGTGCCGGTGAGATGGATCGTCCGGTAGGTGCGCTGCGGGTCGCCCAGCAATTCAACGAGCGCCTCGATGCGCTCCTTGCTGGGGTTCATCCGGCCTTCGCCCCAGCGGCCGGTGATGTCGAGTTCGGCCATGCGCAACAGATCCGCGTAACGCTGTGCCTCGGTCACTGCCACGGCGCCCGAGTCTACGGAAGAGTCATCCGGGCAGCTGCAGCTCCATCAGGATCTCGTCCGGACCGACATCGAGGGGCGATGCCTTGCGGCCGATTTCCACGAAGCCCTTCGCCCGGT
>Ga0137415_10005441_pt1 | contig 12615 bp, 9 predicted proteins | sample CZODoug3_1_1_16f_FD_183082 | JGI IMG/M metagenome (GOLD analysis project Ga0137415, IMG submission 183082) | Vadose zone soil fungal communities from Angelo Coast Range Reserve, California, USA - CZODoug3_1_1_16fungal (Hybrid Assembly) | ecosystem: Environmental > Terrestrial > Soil > Vadose...
TCATCGGAAGCATGCCGAGCAGCATCGCGAGCGCCGTCATGAGCACCGGGCGCAGGCGCTTGCGGCCCGCCGCGAGCGCGGCGGCGCCCGCCTCGTGACCGCCACTTTCCGGGTGACGCTGCTCGTTGGCGAACGTGATCATCAGGATGCTGTTCGACGTCGCCACGCCGATCGCCATGATGCAGCCCATCAGCGCGGGCACACTGATGGTCGTCCCGGTGACGAACAGCGCCCAGAGAATTCCCGCCAGCGCGCCCGGCAGCGCCGTCAGGATGATGAGCGGGTCCATCCACGACTGGAAGTTGACGACCATCAGAAAGTACACGAGCAGCACGGCGAAGCAAATACCCAGCGCCAGCTGGGCGAACGCCTGGTTCATGCTCTGGACCTGCCCGCGGACGACGATCGAGCTGGCTTTGGAGAGTTGGCCCTGGTATTTCGCGACGATCCCGGCGGCGCCACTCGACACCGAGCCCAAGTCGGTGCCCTGGACGCTCGCATAGACGTCGAAGACCGGCTGGACGTTGTAGTGATTGAGCGAGAGCGGGGTGGTCGTCCGATGAAAATCGGCGAGGTTGCTCAGCAGCTGGGGCGACGACTGGCCCGCGATCGCCACTGGCGTGCGATGCAGCTCGTCGAGCGACGCCACCCGGTGCTGCGGCGTCTGGACAATGACCTGGTAACTCACACCGTTCTTGTAGTTCAGCCAGAAATTCGTCGTCGTCGCGCCGCTGCCGGTCAGCGAGATCAGCAGGCTGTTGGCGACGTCTCGCTCAGTCAGGCCGACCTGCTGGGCGAGCGTGCGGTCGGTATCGACCATGATCCGAGGCGCGTCGAGGATCTGCTGCACATGGACGTCCACCGCGCCGGGAACTCCCCGCAGGTCTGTGGCGATCTGCTGCGCTACGCGGAGATTCGTGCCCGCTTCCGCTATCGGGCCCGTGACCTGGATGTCGATCGGCGCGGGCAAACCGAAGTTGAGGATCTGACTGACGATATCGGCGGGCTGCGTGAAGAATTCCAGATCCGGGAACCGACGCGGCAGCTCCTCACGGAGAGTCTTCAAGTATCCTGCGGTCGGGTGATGCGGCGTGTTGAGCGCCACCAGGATCTCGCCGTCGGCCGGTCCGACCGTGACGCTGTCGCTGAGCGCCAGATTGATCGCGTTCGGCACGCCGATGTTGTCCGTGATCCCACTCAGCTCGGTGGCGGGGATGACCCGGCGGATGGCATCCTCCACCTGCTGGAAATAGCCCTCGGTCTCCTCGATCCTCGTCCCCGCCGGGGCTCTCACGTGCAGGCGCAGCTGCCCCGCGTCGACGGTCGGAAAGAAGTCCCTGCCGACGAAGGGGTAGAGACACAGCGACGCGAGCGCGAAGGTGAGGAACACCGCGATCACCACGCGGGCGTGCGCGAGCGCCCAGTCGAGCGCGCCCTCGTAGGCCCCCGCGAGCTTCAGGAAGCCCGCCTCGAACGAGTCGGAGATTCGCCGGAAGACTGACGGCCGGATCGGCGGGGCATGGCCGGCGTCGCGGCCGCGCCGCCCCCGGACCTCGGCCGCCAGCAGGTAGAGCACCATGGTCGGCACAAGCGTCCGGGACAGGAGGTAGCTGGCGAGCATCGCGAAGACGACCGCGATCGCGAGCGGCGCGAAGAGCGCCCCGCCCACTCCGGCGAGGAACAGGATCGGAACGAAGACGATGCAGATGGACAGCGTCGAGACGAACGCGGGCGTCGCGACCTCCGCCGCACCGTCGAGGATCGCCTGCCTCAGCGGCTTGCCCAGGTCCATCTGGCGGTGATTGTTTTCGATCTCGACCGTCGCGTCGTCCACCAGGATTCCCACGGCCAGCGCCATCCCGCCCAGCGTCATCACGTTGAGCGTCTGGTGCAGGATCTTGAGCATGATGATGGAGGTCAGGATCGACAGGGGGATCGACGTGGCGACGATTAGAGTGCTCCGCCAGGACCCCAAGAACAACAGGATCATGAGCGCCGTTAAACAGCCAGCGATCGCCCCTTCGTGAATGACCCCGGTGACGGCCGCCCGCACGAAGATGCTCTGGTCGAACAGGAAGTCGACCTTGAGGCTCGACGGCAGGCCCGCCAGAATCTTGGGCATCAGCTGGCGCGCCTGCGCCACAACCGTCAAGGTCGAGGCGCTGCCGTTGCTGAGGATGGGCAGCAGCGCGGAGTGCCGGCCGTCGCGCCGTACCAGGTTCGTCTGGGGGTAGGACCCGTCGTGGACGAACGCGACATCCGCGACGTACACCAGGGCGCCGTTCACGTAGCGAATCGGGATCTGGTTCAAGTCATTCAGGAGCTCGGGGCTACTGTTGATCGCGACGTCGTACTCGCGGGTCCCGATCTTCGCCGTGCCGGCGGGCAGGATGACGTTCTGGGTCAGGATCGCATTGCTCACGTCCTGCGGTGACAGCCCCCGCGCGTAGAGCGCGTCGGGGTCGATGTCGACGTTCACCACGCGCACCTTACCGCCGTAGGGCAGCGGGACGGACGCGCCCTGAACGGTCACGAGCTGCGTACGGATGAAGCTGTTGCCCAGGTCATTGAGCTCCTGCTCGGGCAGCTGGTCACTGCTCAGGCTCGCCAGCACCACGGGGACGCTGGCCGCGTTGTACTGCAAGATGAGCGGCGGAAAGATGCCCGGCGGCAGCGCCCGCACGATCTGCTGCGCCTGCGCGTTCACCTGGGCGATCGCCCCCTCGATCGGCACGTTCGGGTGGAAGTAGAGCCGGGTGACGGCGACGCCGCGAAGCGCCACCGACTCGAGATGCTCGATCCCGTTCACCGTCGTCGTGAACGCCCGCTCGCTCGTGGTGACGATACGGTCTTGCATCTCGGTCGGGGACAGTCCGGAGTAGTTCCAGATGACGGTGACGACCGGAATGTTGATCGCCGGAAAGATGTCGATGGGCATGGTCACGATGGACACGACGCCCAGGACGGCGATCAGCAAGGCCAGGACCACGAACGTGTACGGCCGGCGCAGCGCGAGTCGGACGATCCACATACTTGTGTGTCTTGGGAGACCCCGGGGGCGACCGCAAGAACGCGATTACAACAGTTTAAGCAAGAATTGGCAAGGCCAAAGGAGATAACGGAGCGGGAGAAGCCGCCGCCGAGTGGCCTGCGCTTTTCGCCCAGGTCGTGCTGATTCTTGCTGATTCTTGCTGAAATCGCTCGGCGCCACCCACGACCCTGTATGCATCCAGCATCTAGGTAAACACGAGTCGTCGAGGGACTCCTGAGCGTCGCTGCGGGCATCGTCGCGTTCGGGCTCCCCGGCGTGACGGTAGCTCGCGTTCCTGTACATGATCGCCGCGTGGGAGGCTGATGGCTCGTGCTACGTGACTCGCACGAAACCTGCAATTAGGGAGGGGAAGGGATCATGACCAAGAAAGACGAAGGCGCAGTGTTGACCGAGCGTGCCCGGCCAGTGATCGTTCACGAGGCCAGGGAGCTCCAGCACTACGGGACAGTGGCCAGATTACCCATCGCGCTCGACGCCTCGGTCTGCGCCGCCAGCGCCGCGAATCTCAACCAGCTCCTGGCCGACACGATGACGCTTCGGGACCTGTACAAGAAGCACCATTGGCAGGTCAGCGGGCCGACGTTCTATCAGCTTCACCTCCTGTTCGACAAGCACTTCAACGAGCAAAGCGAGCTGGTGGACGCCATCGCGGAGCGGATCCAGTTGCTGGGCGGCGTGAGCATCGCCATGGCCCACGACGTGGCGGAGATGACGCTGATTCCGCGACCGCCGCGCGGCCGCGACGAAGTGCCGGTGCAGATTTCGCGGCTGCTGCATGCGCACGAGATCGTCCTGAAGGAGGTCCGAGCAATGGCGCGGCAGGCGGCGGAGTCGGGCGATGACGGCACCAACGATCTGCTGGTCAGCGTGGTGATCCGGACGAACGAGCGACAGGTCTGGTTCGTCGCCGAGCACCTCGTGAACACGCCGCTGGTCGCACATGAGCGGTAGCCGACAGCCAGACCGCTCGCACTGTCACTAAGGAAGGAGCGCCGAGAACGAAGCGGATGGTGCCCTCTGCGGCGAGCTTTAGATCGGCTCCCTGTGTTGTCGAGAACGGATCGATCACCACACCGTTCTGGTTCCTCAACGTCGCGACGCCTGCATCGCCGGCGACGGTCACCTCCGTCCCGCCGCTCGCGCTAGCTACACCCACCTCGCCGACCTAGAAACCCGAGAGCTGAAACGGGTAGTCGCAACCCTCGGACGTCAGGACTCCGAGTCCGTAGCTGACTCCGACGCCGCCCACCGACCTTTCGGACAGCGTGATGACCACGTCGGGCCCAGTGTCTTGAGCGCGCGCGAGGGTCACGTGAACGGCAACGGTCCCGATCGTAATTCCCAGCGCCTTGAACATCCAACACCTCCTTGCTGTGTGGCGGCGCTTTCCCGCGCGTCCATTAGGCGCGGGCCCCCTCATCGGGGCGCCGCGGGCGATGGGTTTCCGCAAGGGTCAGACAGGTGATCGCGGCCGGCGCGGTACGCGATCGGCGTCATCCCGGTGACACGCCGAAACGTCGTCGTGAGATGACTCGGCGTCCGGGTGGGAAGTTCTACACGACGGTGATTGGATTCGCCCGACCTACTTAGGGTAGGGGTTGGTCCCGACCGGATCGTTGACAACGTTATCGCTGCGTCGCACCATTCCGGTGCGGGACAAATTATGCATACGCGCAAACGGCCCGTGATCTCGAACTATGGGCTGCCGGTCCTCTCCGTTGGAGCGGTGCTGATTATCGGCCGCTGGCTGGATCTCCACCTGCACGCTGCCCCCGTCTCGCTCTTCATCTGCGCTGTCGCGGTCAGTGCCTGGTTCGGCGGATTCAGACCGGGCCTGCTCGCTATGGTCCTCTCCATCCTCGCGTTCAAGTACTACTTCGTGCCTCCGATCTATTCGCTGGTTCTCGGGACCGCCGAGATACCACGGCTGATCGTTTTCTCGCTCGCCGCCCTCTTTGTCGGATCCCTGAGCGCCAGACAACGGAACGCCACGGAGGCGCTGCGGGAGAGTGAACAGCGCTTCCGCGATTACGCCGAGGCGGCCAAGGCCTGGCTCTGGGAGACTGGCCCGGACCACGCTTTCACCCAGGTCTCGGAGGAGATCACCACGCTCGGCATCGATCCCGCCGCCCTGATCGGCGCGAGGCGATGGGACATCGCCACCGACGTCGAGGGCGAGCCCGAGAAGTGGCGCCTGCATGTCGCGACGCTCGAAGCACACCAGCCGTTTCGCGGCTTCGTCTACCGGACCGCGAGCGCCGACGGATCGGGGGTCTACATTTCCACGAGCGGCAGGCCCCTGTTTGATGCGGAGGGTGGTCGCTTCCTCGGCTACCGCGGTGTCACCACCGACGTCACGGCGGCGGTTCACGCGGACCAGGTCGAGAAGGCGCTCCACCAAGCGCAGGCAGAGCTTGCGCGCGTCGCGCGGGTGACGACGCTGGGGGAGCTCGCCGCATCCATCGCCCATGAGATCAACCAACCGCTGGCGGCCATCGGGGCCGACGCCAGCGCGTGCCTGCACTGGTTGGCCGCCGACAAGCCCGATCTCGACAGCGTCCGGGAGGCGCTCACGGCCATCGTGAAGGACGGCGATCGCGCGGGCGCGGTGATCAGCCGCATTCGGGCCCTGCTCGCGCGCTCGTCGGTCGCGCACGAACCGTGTGACCTCGGCGGTGCCATCCGCGAGGTCCTACCCCTTATCGGGCCTGAGATGCGGCGACACGACGTCCTTCTGGAGACGTCGTTGGCCCCAGACCTGCCGCAGGTCATGGGTGATCGGATCCAGCTCCAGCAGGTCCTCCTGAATTTGCTGCTCAATGCCGCCGAGGCCATGCGTGAGGTCCCGCCGGCGCGGCGCCGGGTAGTGGTGCGCGCGACCCCCGACCAGCACGACGGTGGGCCCTGGGTGATCGTCGCCGTCGAGGATGCCGGAGTCGGCTTCGGGCAGGACGAGGCGGCCCGCCTGTTCGAAGCGTTCTACACGACGAAGCCGGGTGGGCTGGGTATGGGGCTATCGATCAGCCGCTCGATCATTGACAGCCACAAGGGGCGGCTCTGGGCTACTCCGAATCCGAGTCATGGCGCGACCTTTCACTTCGCTTTGCCAGCGAAGTGAGGGTGCGTGAACGACCTCCGCAGGCGGTCCTACGCGACGGGTTGGCTCGGTTCTGTGCTCGCCACTGCGGTCTCGCTGTTGGCCCGCCTCTCCTTTTGGGCTATATGGTGGACCACGGACATTGCGGCCCTGTGCTCGAGAAGAGCCACCATCTAGATCGGAATCGTAGCCGTCGGCCAGACCCTCGATCAGCTGAAGCAGAACGACGTTCCCGGACCGTTCGAGATGCCAGCGGTCCACCTGCACATTCACGGACAATAGCAAGCCAGCGCCGGAATCGGCCCAGCCCCGGTCGGCTTCGACAGGGGATGTGTCATGAGTCGCTGCCATCGGGCCGATTCGACCGGAATGCCTCGATCACGTCATCGTGATCAACGAACGGCATCTCCGACGTCTGCCGCGCAGGTAGCTCGCGTACCACAATGCGATCGGCCCGCATCAGGCCCTCCACAACAGCAGCCCTTATCCCCTCACGCTATCCCCTCACGCTCGCCTGGTGGCCGACACTCAGGGGACGCTCGGCGCACGGAGGGTTACACCAGTCTCTACAGGTCGACGGCGGCAAGCAGCGGCCCGCGAGGCCGACAGGGTTGGGCCGTTCTGCGGATAATGAAATCGCGCACTTGAATTCTGCATTCGCCAACCGTCGTGGTGGCCGGACCCGACCAAGGTAGGGTAGACGCGCGCCGGCCCGGCAAACTAGGATTGCCGCAAGTCGACTATGAGCTGACGGCCGGCGATTACATATGGGCAAGCACGACAGGCGGCTGGTCTCCATCGTGGACGACGACGCATCGCTGCGTCGGTCCCTCAGGAATCTGCTGATGTCGGTGGGCCTCCGAGTAGAGACCTTCGAATCCGCGGAGGCCTTCTTGGACTCCGTCCATCGAGAGAACACCGGCTGCATGGTGCTCGATCTGCGGATGCCCGGAATGAGCGGCCTCGACCTCCTGAGGCACCTGGCGGCCAGGGGCACGCGCATCCCCGTGATCATTCTGACTGCTTATCGCGACGACGAGACGCGCCGGCGATCGCTTGAAGCTGGTGCGGTCGAGTTCCTCGAGAAGCCGTTCGAGAGCGCCGCCCTTCTTGACGCTGTACGGACCGCCCTCTCCTCGGCGTGATGCGATTGTCCACATCCGCCCTTCGTCGCGCGCTACCCATGACGAACGCCAAGAGCGAGCGGCCGATGACGTTCGCCGCAGGGCGGCTCGGCGTTACTGCCACGCCTGCGGAATTGCGACAAGGGGACGAGAAGTACGGATAACCTGCGTGGCACAAAAGGGGGAGAGACAGGAGTTCCGTTGACTCGATTCTGGATGACCCGATCCGCTCTCTGCGTGGAGTGACATATGGCTACCGTCGATCGTTCCGTGCGGTTTGCCGGGGGCACTCTCGGCCGGCATCGCCACATCTGCGCTTTCTTCAACAGCATCGACGAGGAGCACAGAGTGCTTCGCTCGTTCATCAAAGACGGCTTTGACCGGGGGGAAAAAGCCTTCCACATCGTGGATCCCGAGCTGCGGGAAGAACACCTGAAGCGACTCGCTGATATAGATATCAACGTGGAGCGGGCAATGGGTTCGGGCCAGTTGGAGGTGCGGCTCTGGCAGGACTGTCAGTTCCGCGGAGGTCGGTTCGACCAGGACGCTATGCTGGCCTTAATCGAAGAGGTGCTCCAGTCGGGCCCAGCAGCAGGCTACCCCCTCACCAGGTTTTTGGGCCATATGGAGTGGGCGCTGCTCGACAAACCAAGCCTCGATGACCTGTCCTTCATTGAATTCGAGACACGCGTCAACTACATGCTTGCCAAGTACGACGACCCCGTAATCTGTGCGTACGATCTGCCGAAATTCAACGCTAAAATGATAATCGACATCATACGGACGCACCCGGTCGTAATCATCGGCGGGGTGCTGCAGGAGAACCCGTTCTTCGTTCCCCCGGACCAGCTCCTGCTCGAGATACGGGAGCGACGGTCGGCTCGCAAGATGGCACGCATGGAGAACTAAATGGACGTAGATCCCCATGCGGAGATCCGCGGGCTGCGCACAGCACTCAGGGATCTCGTGGCACTTTCCGCCATCCCGGCGGCGTGGGTCGGGCGAGAGCCGTCTGCCATCGCCGCCGGGCTTGCCGACGTGCTGGTCGGATCGTTGCACCTCGATTTCGCTTTTGTGCGTTTGTGCGACCCCAATGGGGGCGCCGCAGTCGAAGTCACGGCGGGGAACGCATGGAAAGCATTCCCAGAATGGCTGCAACATCACCTCGCCGTCGCCGGCGAGTGTTCGCGCAAGGAAGTCATTCCAGACGTTGGCGTCGGGGTGGAGCCATGCCGCGGTATTTTCATCCCCATCGGTGTCAATGCCGAGGGCGGCCTCGTCGCTGCGGCGTGCGATCGCACCGACTTTCCGACCGAGATCGACCAGCTACTGCTTTCCGTGGCTGCGAATCACGCCGCGACAGCGTTTCAGAACGCGCGCCTCATCTACGAGCGGAAGAGAGCGGAAGGAGAGCTTCGTCAAGCCCGCAATGAACTCGAACTGAAGGTGGCGGAACGAACCGCCGAACTTCGGCGGAGCGAGGCCTATTTGGCTGAAGCGCAGAGGCTAACGCATACGGGCAGTTGGGCATGGAACATCGCCACCGGAGAGAAGATCCACGCATCCGAGGAATATGCCCGCCTATTTGGCTTCGATCCGGAACAGGGGATGCCGTCATTCGAAGCATTTCGCCAGCGCATTCATCCGGAGGATCGAGCCAGGGTTGGCGAAATCCTCCACGGAGCAATCCGTGAAAGGACCGACTTCGAGTGGGATTTCCGAGCCGTTCTTCCGAACGGAACCCTCAAGTACATCCACGCGGTAGGGCACCCCGTACTCAACGCGTCCGGTGATCTTGTTGAATTCGTTGGCACTAACATGGACGTGACCGAACGCAAGCAGGCAGAGGCACAACTGCGCGAGAGTGAGCAGAGATACCGCTATATCTTCGAGTCGACGGGGGTGTCGATTTGGGAGGAAGACTTCTCTCAGGTCAAGGCCGCGATTGACGACCTGAAATCGAAGGGTGTGCGCGATTTCCGCGAATATCTTGCGGCGCACCCGGAATTCGTCCAGCAAGCCATCGCGATGGTGAGGATCGTTGACGTTAACGATGTGACGGTCAAGTTGTTCGCGGCCGAGAGCAAGAACGACCTCCTGGTCTCCCTGCACAAGGTCTTCGTGCCCGAAACCCAAGAGGTCTTCGCGGGAAAGCTGATCGCCCTCGCTGAGGGCCAAAGGTCCTTCGCGGCCGAGACCTTTCTCCAGACCCTGAGGGGAGAGAGGCTGACCGCGTTGTTCACGGTCACGTTCCCGCCCCTGCCGGCGCGATTCGACAGCGTGCTCGTGACCGTGACGGACATCACCGAGCGCAAGCGGACCGAGGAATCCCTACGCCAGTCGCAGGTGGAGCTCGCGCACGTCACCCGCGTGACGACCCTGGGCGAGTTGACCGCGTCGATCGCTCACGAGATCAACCAGCCGCTGGCCGCCATCGTGGCCGACGCCAACGCGTCCCTCAACTGGTTGGCGGCGGCCCGTCCCGACCTCGACGTGGTCCGCGAAGCGCTGGCCGCCATCGTCCAGGACGGCCACCGGGCGGCGGAGGTAATCCAGCGCATCCGCCAGCTCGCTTCGAAGACCGAGCCCCACAAAGCGCGGCTGGACGTCAACGACGTCATCCGCGACGTGGTCCCGCTGGTGCGTACCGCCGTGTTCAGCCATCGGGTGTCATTGCGGGTGGACCTGGCGTCGGCGTTACTGCCCGTCCTCGGTGATCGGGTTCAGCTCCAGCAGGTGCTCATCAACCTCGTGATGAATGGCATCGAGGCCATGGCGTCCGGCGGGGACCGGCCGCCCGAGCTGGTGATTCGCTCGCGGCCGCACGGCGGCGATCAGGTCCTGGTGGCCGTGCAGGACGCGGGCGTTGGGATCGACCCGAACACCATAGACCGGCTGTTCAGCGCCTTCTTCACCACGAAGCCCGGTGGCCTGGGCATGGGGCTGTCGATCAGCCGCTCCATCATCGACGCGCATGGAGGACGGCTCTGGGTGACACCGAACCCGACTCATGGCGCCACCTTTCACTTCGCTCTGCCGGGGATCCAATGACGTCGGGTTCGCCGGTCGTCTTTGTCGTCGACGACGACTCCGCTGTCCGCGACAGTCTCCGGAGACTCATCACGTCCGTCGGGTTCATGGTCGAGGTCTTCCCGAGTGCTCAGGCGTTCATGCGTGCCCGCCGCCCCGAGGTGCCGGGATGTCTCGTGCTCGACGTGCGCCTGCCGGGGTTGAGCGGGCTGGATCTCCAGCGAGAGCTTGCCGCCACGGATGCGGCGCTGCCGATCATCTTCCTCACCGGCCACGGCGACATCCCCATGTCGGTTCGAGCCATGAAGGCGGGCGCAGTTGAGTTTCTGACGAAGCCGTTTCGCGAGCAGGACCTGCTCGACGCCATTCGCAGCGCTATCGAGCGTGACCGCGCGGCCCGCCAGGAACGGCAGGAGCTCGCCGAGCTTCGCGGCCGGTACGCTTCGTTGACGCCGCGCGAGCGTGACGTGCTGGCCGGGATTGTCGCTGGTCTGCTCAACAAGCAGATCGCGGGCGAGTTGGGAACGAGCGAGGTCACCGTCAAGGAACAACGCGGACACGTGATGCGAAAGATGCAGGCGGGGTCTGTTGCCGACCTGGTCCGCTTTGCCTCGCGACTCGGAATTCCCTCCGCCGGGAGTGGCTACAGCGGACCGGTAAGAACGATCCCATCGGTCTGATCATCCACGCGCCGGGCGGGCTCGCGCTGACGGCGGGCCAGATCGCCTGGGTGTTGCGTCGTCCTCTTCGAAGCGTTCTACACGACCGTGCCCAACGGCCTCGGAAGCCGGCTGTCGACCGCCTGTCCGATCGTCGTGGACGATGAGCTCGTCGGGCCGCTCTTGCCTCGACGCTCGGAATTCCCTCTGCCGGGAGTGGTCCACCCGACCAAGGTAGGGAGTGGCCCAACCCGCCTAAGGTAGGGTAGACGGTTCGGCCCCGGCACCCTAGCCTAATAGCAGACTCACTCGACTCCGACGTTCACAGAGGGGTTGCGAGAGACGAATGGGAGACCGCGAAAGTTGGATGGTTTCCGTCGTGGATGATGACGCATCGCTGCGTCGGTCCGTCAGGAATCTCCTGCTGTCTGTCGGCTTCCGAGTCGAGACGTTCGCCTCTGCGGAAGAGTTCTTGAGATCCGCTCACCGAGAGAACACTGGTTGCCTGGTGCTCGATCTGCGCATGACTGGGATGAACGGCTTCGAGCTCCTCAGGCATGTCGCGGTCACGGGCCCTCGAATGCCCGTGGTCATTCTCACCGCTCACGGCGACGAAGAGGCGCGCCAGCGAGCCCTGGAGGCCGGCGCGGTCGCGTTCCTCAGAAAGCCGTTCCAGGGCGACGCGCTACTCGACGCCGTACAGATGGCCATGCATCACGGTGGACGTCACGAATCGAGATGCTGACGAGACCTCAGGGGGAGAACATGGAGATGAGTCTTCAAGTGACGCTCGATCCGAGACCCGGCACCGTTGTTCAGGGGCGGCGTGTCGATCGGGATCGTGAGCTCGTGGAAGCCCTCCGGCTGCACGAGCCGACCGCGGTGGAGCGTCTTGTCTCCGCGTACGGCGACCGCGCGTACCGCTTGGCGTCGGGCATCACGCGAAATGCCCAAGATGCCGAGGAAGTTGTCCAGGACGTGTTCTGGACCGTGGTCCGGAAGATCGACACGTTCAGGGGTGAGTCGGCCTTCGGCTCTTGGTTCTACCGGATCGTCGCGAACGCGGCCTACCGGAAGATCCGAGGCGGGCAGAGCCGGCGGGCAGACCTGTCCTTGGATGACATGCTGCCGGTCTTCGATGAGCAGGACCGACACGTCGCACCCATGCCCGACTGGTCGGCGAGCGTGGAAGACCCCGCCCTCCAGACTGAATTACGAGTGGCGCTGACTTCGGCGATCGACGAATTACCTCCCGACTATCGTACCGCGCTGCTCTTGCGCGATGTCGAGGGCCTGTCGAACCTCCAGATCGCCGAAGTCTTGGGCATCAGCGTCCCCACCGTGAAATCGCGGGTGCACCGCACCCGGTTGTTGCTTCGGAAGCAGCTGGGCGCCGCCATGACGACGTCGGATGCGACGACAGCCGCTCGAAGCGACGCGTGAGGCGATAGGCAGGGAGAAATGGAATCGCTGGGAACCATAGTGACGGACCGGCCCACGATGACGGCCGTTGCCGGCCGGACGGTCGGCGACTTGCCGGCGTGCAGACTCCGACGCGTGACGCAGTACATCCAGGACAATCTCCACCGCAAGCTCCGGCTCGCAGAGCTCAGCGCCCAAGTGCACATGAGCCCCTACCATTTCGCGCGACTC
>Ga0137415_10005442_pt1 | contig 12614 bp, 11 predicted proteins | sample CZODoug3_1_1_16f_FD_183082 | JGI IMG/M metagenome (GOLD analysis project Ga0137415, IMG submission 183082) | Vadose zone soil fungal communities from Angelo Coast Range Reserve, California, USA - CZODoug3_1_1_16fungal (Hybrid Assembly) | ecosystem: Environmental > Terrestrial > Soil > Vadose...
GGTCGTGGTCATTCCCGCACGACAAGCGGAACTCGAGCCTAACAAAACGATGCCAGTTCAGATTATGCTGGAAGGGATGACCGACGGGGATGATCGAGCGAACATTCGCATGGAAGTAACTGGTTTCACATTCAAATAACCCACGCGGCAACCTTCCCGCACTCCTGCTAATTTCTGTCAACAAAAAGTTCTTCAAGCGACAGTCGCACGGGCTGCACGGTCAAAAGTTTCCCGCCAGATTTCCGCAACGCTGCGAGCACGTTATCAACGTCGCGCTCATCCTTGAGTTCCACTCGCACACCACCGGGTATTGCAGTTATTTGAAAATCGACGCTGGCCGGTAAATGAGCTCTCAATCCGGCTTCATCAGTGCCGCTCACAACAACTTCTACAAGATTTTGTCCCGCGACCTGTTGCCGCAGTTCCTTAAGGTAGCCGAGATTTGCCAGACGACCCCGTTTGAGAATTGCGACGCGATCGCAAAGCACTTCAATGTCGGAAAGAATGTGTGAGCACATAAAAACCGTCTTGCCTTCTACTCGCAATTCAGCGATCAGGTCGCGCACTTCGCGCCTGCCTATAGGATCCAAGCCGCTCATCGGCTCGTCGAGAAAAACAACTTCGGGGCCGTTGACCAACGCCTGGGCCAAACCAACGCGCTGCAACATTCCTTTGGAAAACTTTCGCAACTGGGTGTTCCACTTGCTCTCGTCCAGTTTCACGCTTGAAAGCAGTGCTTTTGCTCGGGTGCTTTGCTCCGCTTTTGGAAGACCAAAAATCTCGCCGCAGAATTTTAGAAACTCAAGCGCGCTGAGGTAATCGTAAAAGTAAGGATTTTCCGGCAAGTATCCGATGCGACTGTGCATGGAGACTTCGCCGATGTCATGGCCGAGAATCTTGGCACTGCCTTCGGTAGGAAAGATTAATCTCATTAGCAGCTTTAGCGTGGTGGTTTTGCCGGCGCCGTTAGCGCCCAGGAATCCAAATATCTCGCCCTGGTTAACTGTCAGCGACAGCCCGTCCAGCGCGCGCACCTTCTTCTTGCGCCAGAACCCTACTTCGTAATCCTTTCGCAAATTGTTTATTTCAACGACGCTCGTCATAGGTAGGGGTAGGTCTCTCAAGCCAAAAGTCTCTACTTGCCTGGCACTTCCGATTTTGGATCAAGCTCCGCTTCGCACTTTACGTTGTCCAAAACGTAAGGAGTGCCTGACGGATCGAGCGGTGCTCCCGAAGCATCTACACGTAATCGCAAAGCGCGGAAGACCGGCTCAACATCTCTCCACGATGAAGGACAATGGCCGGACCGTGCTTGATATGCCGTCAGGATCTTTCGCAATCCATCTCTCTCGCCAAGTGAATCCAAACGCATGAGATGGCGGTGCGCCATTTCTTTGACCTGTTCGTCACCGGCCTCTTGATACATGTGCAGGTAAATTTCCCGGGCGGTGGCCAGGCTGCCGCCCTCAGCAAGCATTTTTGCTTTCATCGCTTCCATCCAGGACGGTGAGCCAGGAATCGTGGCGCCCCGACCATAAGCTTCCGCCGCGGCCTTAAAATCTTTTTGCTGCCAATAGATATAACCAAGATGTTGATAGAGCCGCCACGCGGAAGGCTTGGCAGCAATTCCTTTGTTGATGATGCGAATAGCATTCTCGACGTTGACGCCGGGAAGAACAACCGCCGCGTATTCGTAAGGCTCCATGAATTCAGGATCCAAAGTGGTAGCGGCATCCAGCAGGGGTGCGAGCAATTTGAGATTCAACGGTGACATGTTATCTAGCCGGATGTTCTCGTGAGTGTTCAAGAGTTTGCCGCCTACGTACTGAAGTGAACGCATCCAGTACCAATCTGCGGCCAGGCCATTGAACCCAAGACTAATGCGCCGGACTGTTGTGCCCTGGAGATAGAGTTGCTCCTCCTCGAGCGCGGCATCGGTCGGCTGTCTGTGAGAATCAATCCAATGTGATAGGCCGACTAGGCACGTCAGACCGATCAGAATTATTGACAGCAAAACCACGTCGCGGCCCGAAGGTTTGTTCATCATTTGAAGTTACGCCGGCTAAAGATCAACGTCGCTGCCGCCAGGATTACTGCGATGTAAATCAAACCATAAATAATCGATGCGCCCGCTTGCGCCGCCGCAGGCACCTGGCCGTGAGCTGCGGGCGTAATAAAGCTGAGATTCGCGAGATTAGGCAGAAGATAATAAAGAGATCTAAAAAGCCAGCGCGCGGCAGCGCTCCCCATCGAATTCGCGAGGCCCTTGAGATCAGCGCTGAAGTGGCCAATGATAAAAACAAAAAAAGTGAGCAGCGCTGAGAGAGCCGGAGATGAGAAACACGAGAAGAGCAGCGCAACAGCGGTGAGAATCATTAGCTCAATATAGATGAGCAGAATAGCCGGCCAAATGCTGAGTGCCAGGGGATCCCAGCCGCGACTTACATAAAGCAGCGCCAGCGAGACGCCGGCCCCCATGACGATTACATTTACCAGCAAGGTCAAACAGAGGCCCAGGTACTTTCCCACCAGGAACTCGCCCCGGCCCACCGGCTTTGCAAATATCGCGTAGACTGTTCGCCTTTCAATTTCTTTGTAGACCAGGCCGACTCCCACAAAGATTGCAATGAAGACACCGAACAACAGCATGGCGCTCAGTCCAAGATCAACGATTATCTTTCGTTCTTGTCCGCCGGAGAGTTCACCAATGAAAACTGCTGCTCCCGTGAGCAGCAGCACAAACAACACGAGGTTATAAAGCACTCGATCGCGCACAGCTTCACGAAAGGTGTTGCGCGCAATGCTGACGATTCGTTTCAGGGCGTTAGTACGTGGGGGCACGACGCCGCCCATCATAGTTCGTGAACTGACTTGCGTCATCTTCTCGGTTTCAACGCTAAATTAAGTTTAAGCTTTGAGAAATCTCGAAATAAGGCGCACAAAATACCACACTGGGGCGCAGCCGAAGCGCTTTTGTTTCGCGAAGGTTTACCGGGTGAAACCTTGGGAGTCTAAGCAGAGGAGAAGCTCGCTTCAAAGAATCAAGGACTCAAGAAAAAGAAAAAGGAGGCGAGAGCGTTATGCTCTGCGCCCCCTGTGAAGAGAGTAGTAACTAATTTGAGGTCCAATTAGTTGCCAATCGCGGTTCCATTGTTGGCACCCATAGCACTGCCAGTAGCCGTTACGTAAGTAATCATGCCGGTGGCGTCAGACGCGAAGTCCCGCGTACCTGTAGCCGCCAAGCCGGAGAACGTTGCCGCGGTGGCCGTTGCCAGGTAATCCGCCTTGGGATCAGCGGCCGGGGTGGAAACGAATTTGTAGCCGCTTTTCGCTGTGGTACCGCTGTTCGCTAAGGCTGCATCAACAAGGCCAGCAGCCTTAAGTGCAGCAAGGTCGCCATACGAGCCAGCGCCCGCGGTGGATTGGTAGGTAGCTTCGGCACTGGTGATAGTGCGCACGGATGCGATGGCCGAACCTTCGTTGGCGGCGCGCTTGGAAGCGAGCAGGTTGGGGATGGCGATGGCGGCGATAATGCCGATAATCGCGACGACGATGAGCAACTCAATCAGTGAGAAGCCTTCTTGGCGTTTGTTGGTGTTCATTTCTTTGTTCGTGCTCCTTAAGAGAGAAAGTGGTTAGGGTTTCTCGCGCCAACGGCCTTCGTCATCACGATAGAGTGCCGCGCAGAGCGCGAAGTGTCGTGTAGTTGAATAACAAGGCTTGTGCCACGATGGAGATTGTCGAAAAGCAGCGGAATGTTGAGGTTTTCAGCATTCCTGAGCCATACGCGTGGTGACCTCTCGGGTAAGGTGACAAAATGCGGCAAGTGATTAATGACGATTTCTGGTAATCGAGGGAGAACATGTGCTGTTTCTAGCTCTCCAAAACCCTGAATGAGAAAAAGGGGCATTAGCCCTCACGCTCTTCCCCTCCACGGTCTATACACCGATTTCGATTCTAATCAGTTTCCGATTGGTGTTCCGTTGTTGCTGGTCATGGCCGTGGTGCTGGCCGCCACATAGGTGACAACGCCGGTTGAATCAGAGGCAAAGTTGCGAGATCCGCTGGCAGTCACGCCACTGGCAACAGACGTGGAGGCGGTAGTTAAGTATTGAGAGTTAGGCGTGGTGGCGTCTGCATCGGCGGTGAAAGCGTAGCCGCTCTTCGGTGCGGCGATGGTGCTGCCGGACAAAGCGGAGTCAACGAGACCCGCGGTGTTGAGGTTAGCCAAGCTGCCGTACGAGCCGACGCCAGTGGTGGCTTGGTAAGTGGCCTCGGCGCTGGTGATCGTGCGCACAGACGCGACGGCCGAGCCTTCGTTAGCGGCACGCTTGGAAGCGAGCAGATTCGGCACGGCGATGGCGGAGATAATGCCAATAATCGCGACGACAAGTAGCAACTCAATCAGTGAGAAACCTTGATGGCGTTTATGCAAGTTCATTTCTTTATTCATGCTCTACAAAAGCAAGAGCGGTAAGGTTTTCTCGCCTCAGTCCGTCGTCATCACCACCAGGGGACTCAAAGGGCGCGATATGCCAGATAGGGCAAATACAATGACCGTGCCACGGCGGATTAGCGGGAAAGCGTATGAATTGTTGGCGTTTACAGTTTCACGCTTGATCAGCTAGCTGGAGCCCTCCACTGCTGACGAATTTCGGCATCCACCTCATGACGGTTTCCGGCAGTATTGGGGCTGACGATTAGATAGAGATGGTAAGCGACATCAGGGTTCACTGGCGCTTGCAGCAAACTCCGACTCGTCATCTTCACGACGACGAGGCGCCGGATCCGAAGAGCGGCGGCGGGGCGGTGAATCAGAATTACGGCGTTCGTCGCGCATCTGCGCCGTCAATCCGCGAATACCGTGCTTGTCGAGTAAGTGCCGCAGGGATCGGACAGAAAGACCCAGCAGCTCCGCGGCATTGGTTTGGTTCCCTACTTTTCGCCGCAGTGCTTCAAGCACATAGGTTTTCTCGAGTTGGTCCAAATGGGCGGTGAGGTTTACACCCTCTTCCGGAAATTCAAAACTTTCAGCGATGCGGTAAGGGTTGTAATTCGTAATCTTTTCCGGCAGGCGCTCTGGTTGAATAGAGTCAGTTGTCTCAAGCGCCACCGCACGTTCAATTGCGTGTTCCAGTTCACGCACGTTGCCTGGCCAGATATAGCCCTCCAACAAGCGCACTGCACTCTCGCTGATCGACAACTCGCGTCCCGTGCCCACACAAAACTTCCCGATAAAATGCTGCGCCAGTTCGCGAATGTCTTCCGTCCTCTCGCGCAAAGAAGGAAGCTCAATCGGGATTACTGAAATACGATAAAACAGGTCTTCGCGAAAAGCTCCGTCCTTGACCATGCTGCCGAGGTCGCGGTTGGTGGCAGCGATGACGCGCGTGTCAACTGTCGTTTCATCAGTTGCGCCCACAGGCCGCAACTTTCGTTCTTGTAATACGCGCAGCAATTTTACCTGCATTGCTGGAGACATCTCACCAATCTCGTCCAGAAAGATAGTGCCGGTGTTGGCCGCCTCAAAAAGACCTTTCCGATTGGTGTTTGCGCCGGTGAATGAACCTTTTACATAACCAAACAGTTCCGACTCGAGCAGGGTTTCAGTAAACGCGCCACAGTTAATTGAAACGAAAGGTTTCTCCGCGCGAGGGCTCAGATCATGAATAGCTCGAGCAACGAGCTCTTTTCCGGTTCCGGATTCGCCAGTCACCAGCACGGTCGAAGGCACCTGAGCCACGGTCTCGATCATCTGGTAAAGCGCCTGCATCTTTGGTGAGCGTCCGATGATATTGTTGAGCCGGCCGCGCATCCGCTGTCCCTGAATTAGAACTTTGTTCTCTTGCAGCAGCGCTTCTTTTTCTTTAACCAGTGAAACTTTCTGCAACGCGCGCCCAACGGTTTCCTTTAACACCTCGTTGTCGAAAGGCTTTTGCACAAAGTCGTAGGCACCAAGCAAAAAAGCTTTGCGAGCGGTATCGACGTTTGCGAATGCCGTCATTAGAACCACTTCGATTTCAGGAAAAAGTTCGCGTGCCGATCGCAGCAGCTCGATGCCGTTCATGTCGGGCATGCGCACATCAGAAATGACCAGGTCGGACGGCCCGGCGCGTAGCAGTTCCATCGCCAGGCGCCCATTTTCGGCCGCCCGGACGACATGGCCCTCACGCTGAAAAAGATGCGTCAAAAACTGGCGCATTCCTAGTTCATCATCGACGATTAGCAGATTAGCCATTGCTGAAAGACAGAAGTCAGAAGTCTGAAATCACTTACTTTTGTAACTTGACGGAAGCTGGAACAGTTATTCGTTTTCACTTCCCGGCAGCTCGATCGTAATTGTCGTCCCATGTCCCTCGCGACTTCGCACATTGATTGTACCACCATGATCGCGAATGATTTGATAAACGATCGACAGACCCAGCCCGGTACCTCCCGTGGTCGAAGAAAATGGCTCAAAAAGATGCTCAACCTGTTCTGGTGCCATGCCGCGGCCTGTGTCTGAAAAAGTAATTCGCAACCGCTCGTTTGAGTTTTTGTGCACGGTCGCGCGCAGAGTCCCACCTGAGGGCATTGCCTGAAGCGCGTTCCGAGAAAGGTTCCAGAAGACCTGTTGCAGTTGTTCGGAATCGGCATTGATCAATGTGGGGTTTGCTGGCACCTGTTCTTCGATCGAATGGCTGGGATTGATTTCAGCGCTGTGGCGCAGCAACATGAACGTTTGCTGCAACAGTTCCCCGGCATTAACTTTTGACTGATTTATTGAACGCGGCCGCGCATAGCTCAAAAAATCACTAATGATCCGGTTGAGGCGATCAGACTCGCGCAAGATTATCTCCATTAACTCAGTTTGCGAGGAGTCGTTGGCCATATCTGCTCGCAACATCTGAATCGAACCGCGCATTGCTGCCAGAGGATTGCGAATCTCGTGAGCGATGGATGCAGCCATGCGACCAATCGCAGCTAAGCGATCCTGCCGACGAGAAGTCTCTTCAAGAGCGCGAATGTGCGTCAGATCCTGAAACGTGATGACTGTTCCCGTCGTGTCGCCGGCCTCGGAAAATAGCGGCGAGATAGTAAAGCCGAGCCGCAACCGCAGGCCGTCCGCTGTCAAGCAGTCTGCTTCAAATCGCGGGCTGGACTGCGTGCTGTGAATATCGAGCGAGCCGGCAATGATTTCGTTTATTTCACCAAAGAAGATCGATGCATCCTGACCGTGTACATCCTGTCGCTTGTAACCTGTGATCTCTTCAGCCGCCTCGTTAAAGGTGTAAATTCTCCCTTCCAAATCGGTAGTGACGACGCCTGACTTAATCGACTCTACAATCCTTTCATGCAGCGCGCGCAGGCTGGCAAGGGACTGGGTTGCAGCGATCAAGCGCACGTCCGAGCGCGATTGACGTTCGGCTAAACGCGCCGAAAGCAATCCGACCACCAGAAACGCCAGATCGAACAGCCCTACAGTCTGGATAGTTTGGGAACTGCCCACGTCCAATAAGCGCGGTGAATGCGTACCATAACCGGCAAGCACTGCGAGTGCGCTGGCGGTAAACGCGACCGCGCAACCAAGCGAGGTCACAATTGCGTCGCGTGGCCCAAGAAACAGACTTGCGGCAGCGATGATGACGATGTAGAGCGCGATGTAAGGCGAATGGATAACGTCAGTGGTCCAATTGAGCCAGGTGACCAGAATGATATCCAACGCAAATTGCAGTCGGGCCTGGAAGGGAAGTGTGCGCGAAATTCGATGCGCCAGCGAATAGACCAGGGTGAGGCCGCAAACAATCAACAGCGTCGCCAGTGCCTGTGTCCAGGCCTCGTCGTTGCGTCCGGAAATCCAAATTACGCGCACCAGCACAATAAATATCGTTACCGCCAGGCGGCCAAAGATTAGCCACCATAGTTTGCGGCCCAACGAGTACTTTCTGGCGGTTGCGTCTTCCGGATTTCCCACTGCGGAAAGCCTATCACAGAGCACTGAAGCAGCGGACAACGTTTTTCCCTGGACCCGCTATTGTCGCGCACCAAAAAAAAGGGAGACTCGATTGAGTCTCCCTTGAACATCTCCAAAGGCTTCAACGGCTTGTGATATTATTCGCGGTTAGCTGGTAATAAAAGCGGAATACTCATTTGACGGCCAATCGTGTAGTATCAGGTTTTCGTTCATTTGAGGTTTCAGAAAAACGTGGAGTGAGCACTCTAAAAATGTTGATTGCAAGGCTGACTTGTGGTTTAGGATCCGCCAGCAGATTCCGAATCAGCTTCTGATCACTTTCGTTCTGAGAAATAGAGTGAAAATCGCAGTCGATAAAACGTACATTATCCAGGATCAATTCATTTTGAGGGTTGCTAATTGTAATCTCGGCATTTTTGAAAATCGCATCCTTCCATTCAGTCCTCTGACTAAGATCGATCTTGCCTTCGAAGAAGTTTCCGGCCTTCTTAGCTTGATCAATTTCTGATTCTGTAACAGGAGCCAACGCAACATCAGTGCTGGTTCTAGTAGTAACCGCGTAGGCCAATACTTCCCATAACTCCTTCTTCAGCGGGTCCGTTGAGGCGACATAGTGATTAAATAATTTTTGTGAGGCTCGCTTGTAGGTGTTGCTCGGTATTGGAGTTCTAGAACTCTTTGCGAAGTCTAAAAGATTTCTCACTCGAGGCAGAGACTTACCCAATTGGTTCTTAGGAACGGAGGTCGCATCAAGAATTGCCGTCGATAGCACCTTAGTGTTCGCGAACAAACCGAATGTCCGAGAGATCTCCTCTAATCTGCCTTCAATCTTTGTAAAATGAGAATCGAGTCCGGCAAATCTATCTTTTAGAAATGGGCTAGTGTAAATTCCATATTCGATGTCTTTGGGCAACCTATTACTAAATTGAGTTGATAGACCAAAATAAACCGCAAGGGCCGCAGCTAACACTGTACCCAACAAAGGCAACAGCACCCTGGTGAGTAGTTGCCAGGACGTAACTGCTCGATCACCTATGGACTGTACTTGGGTGCTTAGAGTCGCTAGACCTTGCTTAAAAATCCCTATTTTTTCGGTGTGGTCCTTGATTTGGAGCTCTAAACCTGTGAGTCGCTGATTGAGTTTAGAATTTTCTGGGGCCATGAGAAGTCTGCTCTCCTCTAGATCCGGTGAGAATAGGAAAACATCTAAGTCTCGGGACTCCCGCTGCGAATAGGTACCTTCCACGCAACTCCTTACTGGGGAGCATTGACGACAAAGATGGCCCATCATACACACAGTCACCAATAAAGCAAGCCATTACCTAGGGGTTTTATGTGATCGGAGCAAGAGAAATCGCATCGCCATAAGAACGCTCTAAACTTCGAATCAAAATGTAATCACTATTGATTAGCAATGTTATGTTGCCAATCGCTCAATTAGGCGGGCGGCTCCGCATGCGGAGGAAATTCACAAGAATTGTACGAAGTGTCTGTGAGGCGCCCCCAAGGCAAGTACCTCGATTTGATCTTTAGCGGAACAGCGAAGGTTAAATGCACATCGTTTTGAACTAAAAAACTCTTGAACGCTCTAGTGGCCCTGCGAAAGTTTGCCAATCAGCGTAAACAGTGGCAGGTACATCGCAATTACGATTGAGCCGATAGTGACACCAAGGAAACCAATGAGCAGCGGTTCCATCAGCGTCAGCAGGTTTGCAATCGCAGCGTCGACTTCCTGTTCGTAAAAGTCCGCGATCTTACCCAGCATCGCATCGAGTGCACCCGTTTGCTCGCCGATGCCAACCATCTGCGCGACCATGTGTGGGAACACGTCGGTGGCCTTGAGTGGGTCAACGAAATTTTCTCCGCGTTCGACGCCCATACGAACGCTGTTGATTGCGGCCTCGATGATTACGTTTCCAGCCGTGCGAGCGGTAATGTCCAGGGACTGAAGAATCGGCACTCCGGAAGAGAGCAGCGTCGAGAGCGTGCGAGAAAATCGGGCAACTGCGATCTTGCGAAAGATGTCTCCCAGAATTGGGAGTTTCAGAGTGAGGCGGTCAATGTTCTTGCGTCCATTCACCGTCTTGTAGTAAGTGCGAAACGCGATCACAAATGCGATGATCGAAGCCAGAATGACGAGTCCACCCCAGCCCGCCAGAAAACTACTGATGCCGACAACGATGCGAGTGGGCAAGGGAAGCTGTTCACCCGGTCCCAGCAACCCGAGGAAGATATTCTGAAACTGTGGGATCACTACCACCATGATCACGGCTACGGCAGCGACCGCCAAGACTATAACCGCCGCCGGGTAAATCATCGCCGAGATAACATCGCGTTTTAGTTTTACAATCTTTTCGATGAAAGTTGAAAGGCGCTGCAGAATCAAGTCGAGAATACCGCCTGTTTCTCCAGCTTCGACCATGTTGGCATAGAGTTGATCAAAAACCCGCGGGTGACGCGCCATAGCTGCTGATAGAGTCGAGCCCTCCTCTACATCTTGCCGCACTTGCATCAGGATCTGCTGAAAGTATTTGTTGTCTTGCTGTTGTGCCAGAATCTCGAGACACTGGACCAGTGGCAAACCGGCGTCGATCATCACTGAAAACTGGCGCGTGAAAATAGAAAGGTCCTTGGCCTTAACTTTCTTTCGGCCGCCGATCTTGGGGATTCCGATCTCGCGTCCTTTTTCCTTTACGGAGGTGAGGGTTACCTGTTCGCGACGCAGGATCTGTCGCAGCGCATCGCGGTTATCAGCAACTCGTTCGCCGACGATAATTTCGTTAAGTTTGTTACGGCCTTTGAATACGTAGGTAGGCATAGCTTTGAAGCTCCAGAAGAGTCAGTTTATCTCGCCGCTGGTCTAGTTCCGATTGGTCGACCCTGCGCGTAAGGGCTCGGATGTTGTTTATTCCCGTTGCCGGGGTTGAGTCCCGACCCGCGTTCGATCAGCTCTTTCAACTCATCGACGTTCGATGATCGTTGCAGGGCCGTATCCATGCTGATCGCGCGCTTATGATAAAGAGTGGCAAGCGCTTGATTGAAAGTTTGCATTCCATACTTGTCCTGGCCGGTCTGCATCATTGAATAGATCTGATGGACCTTGTCCTCGCGAATCAGGTTTCGGATAGCCGTGTTGGGAACCAATATCTCGAGCGCCATGGCGCGCCCTGTCCCTTCCGCTCGCGGCAGTAGCGCCTGACACAAGATACCTTCGAGCACCAACGAGAGTTGGGCGCGAATCTGCGACTGCTGATCCGACGGGAATACGTCGATGATGCGGTTGATAGTGGATGCAGCCGAATTAGTGTGCAGTGTAGCTAGTGTGAGGTGTCCGGTTTCTGCGATGCGCAGTGCCGACTCAATTGTCTCCAGATCGCGCATTTCACCAACCAGCACGATGTCCGGATCCTGGCGCAAAGCAGTTCGCAGCGCAGCCGCAAATCCGTGGGTGTCGGCGTTGACTTCTCGCTGATTCACCAAACAATTTTTGTGGTTGTGAAGAAATTCGATTGGATCTTCGATTGTCAAAATATGTTCGCGCCGATCGCGATTGATCTTGTCGACCATTGCGGCCAGCGTGGTTGACTTACCGGAACCCGTCGGCCCCGTAACCAGGATCAAACCGCGCGGTTTGTCGCAAAGCTGCGAGACGATCGGCGGCAGCCCCAGATCCTCAAATGCTCTGATCTCATAGGGAATCGCTCGGAACACGGCGCCAACCGCGCCTCTCTGGTTGAAGAGGTTGGCACGAAAGCGAGATAGGCCTTTTACGCCGAAAGAGAAATCGAGTTCAAGGTTCTCTTCAAAGCGGTGTTTTTGAGCGTCCGTGAGTACTGAGTACGCAAGCTGTTTCGTGTCAGCGGCCGTCAGCTCGCGATAGCCTTCCAGCTGTCGCAGGTGCCCATCGACGCGTACTTGAGGCGCCGAGCCAGTGGTGATGTGCAAATCCGAACCGCCAAACTCTGACAGTTTGCGCAGCAGTTCTGAGAGGGAGATTTGTGGGGTTGAATCGTTCAATGGCATCAGGACAGCTCCTCAGGATTGAATTCTTTGGGGCAGCAGCTCTATCGGTTCAGCGCTTGTCTGTTGCGTTAGCCTTTTCGCGCAAAGAGGAAAGGAACTTTTCGCCTTCGGCAGCCAGTCGATCTGAATACTGCACTGGGGTGTTAAGGCTTAGGCTGTAGATTTTTCCGTCGATCTCCGCGAAGTAAAAGTTCCAGGCTCTCTCCGGCGAGCGCCCATCACCCGGCGTTTGCGCTATGACTACGAAAACACGCGCACCGTTAACCTGGCGCTGGTAATCGTTTATTACCCAGCCACCTGCATTAATCATCTTTTCAATTACTGTGCGGCGCAGGTCAGAGAAACTGACGCCGGCAAGCATGCTTCGCTCTTCTCGTTGAGTGAGATAACTGGGATTGGGCCGGCTGCGAGCAACCACAGAAAGCGTGGCCTGGCTCGGCACGGGCGCGATGCTTTCGCTCTTGAATCTGATCTCACCGTTGTTCGCGACGACGGGTTTTTCCCAGCCCGTTGGTAGTTTGGGGAAGACGGCACTGGGAAGAACACTATTTGTTGGCAGCGTCAAAGCTGGGCCAAGAGGTGCATTGCGATGGGCCATTGCTGCAGCCCGGCGCATCCGCAGACGAGCGCGATGACG
>Ga0137415_10005443_pt1 | contig 12613 bp, 9 predicted proteins | sample CZODoug3_1_1_16f_FD_183082 | JGI IMG/M metagenome (GOLD analysis project Ga0137415, IMG submission 183082) | Vadose zone soil fungal communities from Angelo Coast Range Reserve, California, USA - CZODoug3_1_1_16fungal (Hybrid Assembly) | ecosystem: Environmental > Terrestrial > Soil > Vadose...
AGCGATCAGCGGCTTACTCTGGATCGAGCGAGGCGATCATGGCGCACCCGACGGGTGAATCAGAATCGGACGCTCTTCGGGTCGATTTTGACCGTCGCTTGATGCTCCAGTTTCGCGGCTCCGTGGTCACGTCCGATGCGGGATTGTTGGCGTACCGCGAACTCGATGACGCACTCGGATTGAGCGTGATGGCGGGCGAGATGCTCGCAGATGCGCGTACAGGCAAGAACGGCCGCCATGCGTTGGTCGGTTTGCTGCGGCAGTCAGTGTTTGGTCGTCTCGCCGGATATGAAGACGTGAACGACGCCGAACGTCTGCGCCATGATCCCGCAATGCGCTGGATTGTCGGCGGCAAGGCAGCGCAGGGTAGCGCGGCTTCGCCGAGCCAGATGGGCCGCTTCGAGACACGCTGGCTCACGGCGGAAAGGAACCTTTCCTCGCTTGCTGATCTTTCCGGCCGGTGGATCGATATCGTTCATGGTCATCGTCCGCCGAAAGGCATCGTGCTCGATATGGACTCGAGCGTGAGCCCGACGCATGGCGAGCAGGAGATGAGCGTCTGGAACGGCCATTACGCCTGCACCTGCTATCATCCGCTGTTCGTGTTCAACCAGTTCGGCGATTTGGAGCGCTGCGCGCTACGTCCTGGCAACGTGCACAGTGCCGACGGCTGGGGTGATGTGCTCAAGCCCGTTGTTGCCCGCTACCAGAGCAAGGTCTTGCGCGTCTATTTCCGTGCGGATGCGGCGTTCGCCATGCCGGGGGTCTACGAGTATCTCGAAGCCGAGCGGATCAAGTATGCGATCCGTATTCCAACCAATCAGGTTCTCCAGGATAGGATCGGGTATCTGCTCAAGCGCCCGGTCGGTCGCCCTCCGAACGAGGTGCGACGGTTCTACGCCAACTTCACCTATCAGGCGGCAAGCTGGAGCAAGCCGCGCCGGGTAATCGCCAAGGTAGAGTGGCACCCGGGAGAGCTTTATCCCCGTGTCGGCTTCATTGTGACGAACATGAGCCGTCCGGCCGAGCGGGTCGTCGCGTTCTACAACAAGCGTGGCACATGCGAGCAATGGATCAAGGAGGGCAAGGGCGCGATCAAGTGGACACGGCTGTCATGCCGGACGTTCGCAGCCCGCCGTGCGGCTCCAGCTTCATGCACTCGCCTACAATCTCGGTAATTTTCTTCGCACCCTGGCAACGCCAGAACCGATCAAGGACTGGTCGCTGACGAGCTTGAAGGAGAAGCTCATCAAGATCGGCGCGAAGGTCGTCAGCCACGGCCGCTACATCGCCTTCCAGATGGCCGAGGTCGCCATCCCACGGCAAATGTTCCAGGAGATTTTGCGGCTGATTGCCGAACTACGGCCGCAGCCTCCGCCTGCGCCAGCGTGAGACGCCGATGCTCATGCGTTCAAGAGCAACCGACGGGAGGAGTGCGTTCAAATATCACGGAAAATGGCCGGATCAGCCGCTCGACAACCGTTGGGTCTGCCCAAGGTGACGGCAGCCGCCCGCGCCGCCCGCCTGTCTTGCCGGAACGCGGGAACAGCGCGAATATTCGCCGCTGTTCGGGGTTCATCTGGAGAATCCCGGCTTTATAAGATTCCTATAACTGCGCCCCTGCGTCCCTCTCGAATCCTTATACGACCAGTGACACCTAGTCGTGCGGACTAGTCGCGCACGCGCGTCAAATCGTGCCGCGGCCAGTAGCGCGCGCTGACTCGCTTCAGCCCTTCGGAGCATCCCATGTTAAGGCCCAACTCTTCGAGTTCGCACGGCGCTATCGGATCGTTCCCGGATCAGAGCGGAGATAGTCTCGACACGCCACGATTAGATTTCGAGGCGTGGCGGGCTTTGTTCCGATCGAATTGCGGGGGCGAGGTGGAAGTCACCGAACCCAACGCCTTTGCCGGTTGGATGCGCCCCCTAAGCGTAAGCGGGCTCGCGGCCGCCGCGGTGAAGATCCAGTGGGACAGTGCCGTAGTGGATCTGGGTTGCAACGTTCACCGGGTCGAGCGAAACGCAAGGGACGTTCGCCGCAATGGCGTGGACCATCACCTCATTCTCTATCAGATCGCTGGCCAGTCAGCCCTGACCCAGAACGATCAGGCTGTGCGACTCGCTGTGGGCGATGTTGCACTCGTCGATGCGACCCGCCCCGTCACATATTCCACTAATTCCAGGAGCGTGCAGTGGCTTAGCCTTCGGCTGCCGCGGAAGTCGGTGGTGTCCCACCTTGGCTTCGAGTTACAGGGTGGTCTTGGTAGGCAGGGAACACGGGCCGGCAGGCTACTCTTCGACCTTGTTCGGGATGCCGACAAAGATGACGGATCGGCGTCCTTTCGGGCCGATTCGTACATGCAGCTCGCGGTTTATGATCTCGTCGGCGCGCTATTCGCGCCGTCCGATCCGTGGCCCGTCTCACGCCATGCGGACAAGTTGTTTGCGCGTATCCGCGGCCTCGTCAAGGACGGCTTCGCCGACCCGGATTTCGGCCCGCGCGAGGTAGCGGCCGTCGCCGGGATCTCGTTGCGTTACCTCCAGAAGCTTTTTACGGCGCGCGGCACGACCTGCAGTGAATTCATATATTCGCTTCGCTTGGATCACGCCGCGCACTTGGTGCATCGCCGGGCACTGGGCACAGGCCAGCCTCTCAGCGAGATCGCCTACGCCTGTGGCTTTCGCGACTACCCTCATTTCGCGCGAAAATTTCGCAATCGGTTCGGCTGTGCACCCGGTACCCACGCCGCACCTCATGATCGACGCGCCGACAACGCAACAGTGCGCGCCAGTACAGGCGAAAGGGCGCCACTGGCACACGACGTCTGGCCTCTGGTTGTTTAGATCCCTCTTCGCAAGATCGATCCCGGTCAAGCATCATGGAGGACAGTCATGTCTAACAATTTAGCGCCGTTCCAATCTGACCCGACGTCCGCCGGCGCCGCCGATGCGGCCATCTATGTTCAGACGAATCTGGTCTCGGACATCGCCGGACTCGCCATGGCAACCGACCCGCATTTGGTGAACCCTTGGGGCGTTTCGTTTATTGTGGGCAACCCCTTCTGGATCTCGGACCAGGGCTCCAATTCGACCACTCTCTACTCGGTAGACAGCACCGTCGTCAATTCTCCCGTTCCCGTTTTCACAGTGAACATCCCGCCCACCGGGGGACCCGGCCCCACGGGACAGGTCTCCAATACGAACGACTCGTCTTTCCACCTGACCGCCCCCGGCGACACGAGCGCCGCCCTCTTCATCTTCGCCGATCTCAACGGGACGATCTCCGCCTGGAACCCCGGCCTCGGGTTTAACGGGTCAACCGCGCACGTCGAAGCGACGACGCCGGGCGCCGTCTATACCGGATTGGCGGTCAACCAGGCTCATACGATGCTCTACGCCGCCAACGACAGCGCCGGGACCATCGACGTCTTCAACAGTACCTTCGCCCCGGTCGACCTAGGCGATCATGCGTTTCGGACCCCGGGCGAGATCGCGGCCCGGGGGCTCGTCCCCTTTAATGTGACGGACATCGGCGGCGATGTGTATGTGACCTATGCGCCTTCCGGGCGTGCGGCGCAGACAACGGCCGGCCTAGGCGACGGGGCGGTGGCCATTTTCACCGAGAGCGGCAAACTCGAGCCGCATGGAGTGCTGCTCGGCGGCCCTCACACCCCTCTCGCCGCTCCGTGGGGCGTCGCTATCGCTCCGAACGATTTCGGCCAGTTCAGCGGCGACCTCCTGGTGGGCAATTTCAGTTTCCTGCACAGCGAAATCAACGCTTTCGATCCCCAGACCCACAAGTTGGTAGGCACGATCCCGATCTCCGCCGGTTCGGGACAGACGCCGGGCGGTCTCTGGACCCTGACTTTCGGGGGCGGCGGCAGCGGCGACGGCAGCCCGAACACCCTCTACTTCACCGACGGCATCGACGGCGAGCATCATGGTCTGTTCGGCGCAATCACGAGCGTGCCGCTAATTGGGGCATCGACGCCGACGCATCATTCAGAGGTTTTCGCATAAGCCCTGAGGCGGCGGCCTGCGCAGCGGCCAGCGGTGATGCGATTAGCGCCATCGTAGAGCGTCACGTTGTTGTCCTGATCGAGGCGGGCGTGGCCGATGACGCCGCCCAGCCGCGATAGGGGTTGGCGGCGAGGGAGCTCGTCTCGAGCGAGCTGCAAACGGCTGATCGGGTTTTAGGCCGCTGAGAACGGAAACGTTCACCTCGTCACCTGCCCCCTCGCCAAGGGTAATTGTGTTCCTGCCGGCTTCCCCAAGGTTCACCCGGTCAACCTCCCCGTTGCCAAGGGTGATAGAGACGGCCGGCGTTGTGCAAAAACTCAAATTTGTAGACACGGCCGGGCCATTCGGGCTTGCAGGTGAGGAGCAATGGCAGCAGTACGCAGTCCGACCCCTCTCAACGACGCCGTCAAGGCGGCGCGCGCGGCGCTTGTGCCGACGGCAATCTTCAGTCTGTTCATCAATTTGCTGGCGCTGGTCAGCCCGCTTTACATGCTGCAGGTCTACGACCGCGTGCTCGGCAGCCGCAACGAATGGACGTTGGTGTTTCTCACCGTGATCGCGGTATTTTTGTACCTCGTTTATGGCAGCCTGGAAGCGTTGCGAGCCCGCGTGTTGATCCGCGGCGGCGCGCGATTCGAGAACATGCTGCGCAGTCCGCTGTTCGAGGCAAGCTTCATGGCGACGCTGGGCCGGCGCAGTGGCGCCGGCGACGCGCAGGCCTTCCGTGATGCCGACGCGGTGCGGGAATTTGTCACGGGCGCGGCGATCCTGGCGTTCTTTGATATGCCCTGGGTGCCGCTGTTCGTGGCAGCCGCCTTCCTGCTGAATCCGATCTTTGGCTGGCTGGCGATCGGCACCGGCATTCTCACCTTTATGATCGCGGTCGCCAATGAATACTTGACCAGGCGATCGTTGAGCCGCGCGACGCAGTCGTCGATTTCGGCCCACGCGGATGTGGCGGCGACGCTGCGCAACTCTGAGGTCATGCGCGCTATGGGCATGGCTCCCGGCCTGAAAGAGCGGTGGGGACAGCGCCGCGACGAGCAGATTGCCTGGCAAGCGGTGGCAAGCGACCGCGGCTCGGCACTTACCGCCAGCATGAAATCATTTCGGCAGATCACGCAGGTGTTTATTCTTGGCCTCGGGGGGTATCTCTGCATTCAGGGGGACTTATCGGCCGGCGGGATCGTCGCGGCCTCGATCATCGTCGGCCGTGCGCTGGCGCCGATCGAAATTGCCGTGAGCCAGTGGCGCAATTTCCAGAACTCGCGCGGCGCATGGAGTCGGTTACAGGACCTCTTCCGTGCCAACCCGCAGGATGTGAGGCGGATGGAACTGCCGGCTCCGCAAGGAACGATCATGTTCGAGCAGGTTTTTGCCGCGCCGCCGGGCGCCCGCGCTCCGGTATTGCGCGGCATCTCGTTCCAGCTTGAAAAGGGTAAGACACTTGCCATTATCGGCCCGAGCGCCGCCGGCAAATCGAGCCTGATCCGTGTGCTCTTGGGGGTCTGGCCGGCGGTGGCGGGAACCGTCCGGCTCGATGGTTTCGCGGTCAATCAGTTCGATCCAAACGAGCTTGGACCGTATGTCGGCTACCTTCCTCAGGACGTCGAGCTCTTTTCCGGCACGGTGGCGCAGAACATTGCCCGCTTCCGCGAGGCCGACCATGCCGGGATCATCTGCGCCGCCCGCCTTGCCGGGGTGCATGAGATGGTCCAGCAGATGCCGAATGGGTACAACACCGAGATCGGCGACAGCGGGCAGTCGCTGTCGGGAGGGCAGCGGCAGCGGATCGGATTGGCGCGGGCGTTGTTTGGAAATCCCTCGGTGGTTGTGCTCGACGAGCCCAACGCCAACCTCGACGCGGCGGGTGATACGGCCCTGACTGAAGCGGTCCGACATCTCAAAGCAGGTGGCACGACCGTGGTCTTCGTCACCCACAAGACCAACATGCTGCAGCTTGCCGACCAGGTCCTGCTCATGGACCAAGGCACGGTTCGCCTCTATGGCGAACGCGACGAGGTGATGGCGCACTTCAGCGGACCGAAGGTGGTTCCAACCTCGCCGCATCCGCACGTCGCCGCCGTACCGACGCCCACGGTCCAGGCCCCGGCAGCGGCAAGTTGAGGGTGGGGCGCTATGTTCCGCTTGATTCGCTCATCCGAGTCCTCGGCGCTAAAGGCGCCGCGCGGGGTTGAGCGGGTGAGCGCAAAAAAGGATGAAGAGGGTAGGCGAATGGCCCAGGCTCTGCCGCGGGTAAGCGATGATCCGCGCGTGTTCGCGCGCATCGGGTACCTGGTCATCATTGTGACGTTTGGCGTGGTCGGCGGTTGGGCGGCTTTTGCCCCGCTGGCCAGCGCGGTTGTCGCCACCGGCGTGGTGGCGACCGAGGGGAACAAGAAGACCATTTCGCACCTCGAGGGCGGAATTGTGAAAGAGATTCGCATTCTCGAAGGTGATCATGTCGAAGCCGGCGACACGCTTATTCGCCTCGACGACATCTCGCCGAAGGCCAATCTCGAAATCACTCGCAATCAGCTCTATGCGGCGGTTGCCCGCGAAGCTCGACTGGAAGCCGAGCTCGAAAGTCGCACAGCAATCCAGTTTCCCGAGGAGCTGATCTCAGTCCGCGCTGATGCGATCGCCGCCAAGGCCATGTATGACCAGGCCAGCCAGTTTGCAGAGCGAGGCGCCATGATCGCGGGTCAGATTTCGATCTTGAACTCGCGTGCTGATCAGTTGCGCAAGGAGCTCGAGGGCCTCGACCGCCAGCGCGCGGGAAATGAGGAGCAAGTCAAGTTCATTATCGATGAGCTTGATGGCGTACGGCAATTGTATGAAAGAAACCTCGTGCCAAAGTCCCGCTGGGCGGCCCTTGAGCGGGAACGGGCACGGCTGGAGGGTGACATCGGGAAGGCGATCGCCGACCATGCGAAGGCGGAAAAAAGCATCGGCGAAACAGAACTGCAAATCAGTCAGACCAAGCAGAATTTCCTGGAGCAGGTAAGCCGGGACCTGGTCGACACGCGCGAGAAGCTGCGCGACTTGCGCAACAAGTTCGTGGTTGCGCAAGACGTCATGCGCCGGCTTGACATCTTAGCTCCTATCACCGGTCGGGTGCAGAACCTAAAGGTCTATACCATCGGTGCGGTGGTGCGTGCCGGCGAGCCGCTGCTTGAGATCGCGCCGGACCAAGACAAGCTGATTATCCAGGCGCATGTTTCGCCGCTCGACATCAAGATGGTGGCGGCGGGCAATTCAGCGGAGGTGCGGTTTGCCGCATTTCACGAGCGCTCGCTGCCGATCATCCCGGCGACTGTGCTGAGCGTGTCGCAGGACCGGCTGATGGATGAGGCCAGCAAGCAGCCGTACTATCTGGCGCTAGTCAATGTTCCAGACAACAATCTTCCGCCCCAGTACCGCGGCAAGCTCACTGCCGGCATGAATGCGGAAGTGGTGATCCCGACCCGCGAACGCACGACGCTCGACTACCTGATCGAGCCGCTGACTGCCAGGATGCGCACGGTGTTTCGCGAGAAGTGATCTGAGGTCAGGGCATATTCCGTTTTCGTCATCTCGATTGACCAACGCGATGCGAAAGCGAAGAGGCTGCTAGACTTTTGCGACATGTACGCGCGTGCGCGCGTCATGGGGTTTTACATAATTTTGCGAGCGCGGAGGCTTAACTGGTGAACTCCATTGTTCGCTGTCCGAGAACCGGACGCGCATGCTCTGAAGGAGCCTGTCGTGAACGGCATTGGTGTCGGCAGCTGTTCGAGCGCGGCCTGTCGCACAGAGGGCTGCCTTTGAAGCGCAAATTTCGACCAAGGTGCTGCGCCAAGACTCGAGCCGGAGTCCCGTGCATCATGAGGGTGGTGAACGAGGCGGGATTTCCCATGCGGAATCAAAGACGGAATGCCAGCCCACCAAACACTGTAAACTGTACAGTTCGGAAATACTTGACCGCCCGCGAGATCGAAAAGCTCATGGACTATGCCCGCAAGCACAGCCGCTACGGACATCGAGACTCGACCATGATCCTGGTCACCTATCGTCACGGACTGCGAGCCTCGGAGGTCTGCGATCTCCAATGGCATCAGGTCGAGCTAGACCACGGCCGCATGCACGTCCGCAGGGCCAAGAACGGCACGCCATCCGTCCATCCGATCCGGGGCGATGGGATTCGTGCGTTACGCAAGCTCCGCCGTGACAACCCGAACGAGGCTTACGTCTTCGTCACGGAGCGCGGCGGACCAATGAGCACCATCGGCTTCCACCATCTCATCCAGAGGCTCGGCAAGGCCGCCAGGATGCCTTTCCCACTGCATCCTCACATGCTGCGGCATGCCAAAGGCTATCAGCTTGCCTCAAAAGGTGTAGATACACGCGCTATCCAGGGGTACCTGGGACACAAAAATATTCAGCATACTGTGCTTTATACTAAGCTTGATCCGAAGCGGTTTAAGGGCTTTGGCAAGGACTGAAAAATGGCGACTTTGCGTGAATATTATGATGCTGACTTTAGTTACGCGGCTCGAATGCATGTTCTGCTAAATGCCCCGAATAACCTAAAGGTGGAGGCTGCGGTTCTCTATGACTTTTCTGCCCTTTCAGCGTTTCTTATTTGTTATATTCCGGGTGCCGATCACACCGTCGAGTTCTTCCGCGACACCGTCTTCAACTACCCCACTTTTGCTGAGGCCTACAAGGTGGCAGCACTCAACGGGCTCAATAAGCTCTGAACCGTAAATCATCACCTTGACTCGTCGTGATTTTACGAACGGTTCGACGAAAGTCATTGAGTAAGAACGAAGCACCCGTGGCACACTCGAGTTTGAACACAGTCTCTTCCGTTTGGGGAATTCGCAGTATCTTGCGATGACCACACACACTCATTGATCGTGATTTCGTGAATCGGCTCGCGGAATCACGAAGCCAACTCTCCTCTCCCTACGATTGCTGATGGTCCTTTCCTCTAGATCTGAACGAACTCTTTTGGATCCATGCTGCACATTCAATGGACCATGCTTGGAATGCCTATTGCACAGACCTGGTTCGGGGGGCAGGAGGGTCAGTCGCAAAGCGAACCGCGGCGGCAGTTCGTTGAGCAAAATCAAACTGACCCTCCACCGAGGATCCATGATTAAACAACTGAAGCTAAAAAATATCCTGGCGAAACGCAACGCATTGATCTCAAGCGCGATCATCGCGGGCTTGGCAATCCTTTGCGCTCTGACACTCGCAGCTCGATCAAACAATAGGGCGCAGGTCGCTCCGCGACCACTCGATGTGCAAGTAGCGAAGGTCGAGCAGCGAGACGTGCCCATTTACAGCGAGTGGATCGGAACGACAGACGGAACCGTCAACGCAGAGATCAAGGCGCAAGTGTCCGGCTATCTGCTGCGACAGAATTACACGGAAGGCTCGTTCGTAAAAAAAGGAGAGTTGTTGTTCGAGATCGATCCGAAGCCATTTCAAGCTGCGCTCGAGCAGTCGAACGGTAAGGTTGCGCAGTTCCAGGGTCAAGTCGAGCAGGCCACATCGCAGATCGCACAGGCTGAGGCGCAGGTCATACAAGCAAATAGTCAGGTCTTGCAGGCTCAGGCTCAGCTCGCACAGACGCACGCCAATCAGGTCAAGGCACAGCTTGATGAAGATCGCGATAGACCGCTCGTCGAAGGCGGCGTTATATCAAGACAAGAGTATGACAACGCCGTTCAAGCTAATCTTGCGGTTAAAGCTGAAGTAAACGCGGCGGAAGCGGGCGTCGAAACCGCACGGGCACAACTAGCGCAAGCAAAAGCACAAGTCAACACAGCCAAAGCGACGGTCGCCGCCGCCAAAGGGCAACTGGACAACGCGAAGGCTGAAGCCAACACCGCGATCTTTAACTTAGGACTAACAAGGATCGTCGCTCCTATCGAAGGTATCGCCGGCATTGCACAAGCACAGATTGGCAACCTCGTGAGTCCAACGAGCGCAGCGCTAACCACCGTTTCCACAGTCGATCCTGTGAAGGTTTACTTCACGCTGCCCGAACAGGAATACCTGAGATTTACGAAACGCAATCTGATCGACGGGCGAGATGGCGGCAGAGTGGCACCTATAGAGCTCGAATTGATCCTCGGTGATGGCACGACTTATCCGCAGAAGGGAAACTTCTTACTCGCTGACCGTCAAGTCGATCAGAAGACCGGTGCGATTCGCCTGGCGGGCATCTTCCCCAATCCGGGTAATGTGCTGCGGCCCGGCCAGTACGGTCGTGTGCGCGCCATGACATCAACAAAGCACGATGCCTTGCTGGTCCCACAGCGCGCGGTCACTGACTTGCAGGGTACTTATCAGGTTGCAGTTGTCGGCAGCGATAACAAGGTTGGAATCCGTACTGTGAAAGTTGGTGATCGGGCCAATTCAATGTGGATTATCGAAGATGGCTTGAAAGCTGGAGATTTAGTCATCGTTGAGGGAATACAGAAGGTTAGACCAGGAGTAGTAGTGAACCCGAAGTCCTAGCGAAAGTTGTAGGGCAGGAATTAGTGGAGCGCCAAATAGCTTGAGAATACTGAATCCGTCAATAAGGATTGAACAATGATCTCGAAATTCTTCATCAGCCGGCCAATAGTCGCGATCGTAATCGCGATCGTTACAGTCATAGGTGGACTTGTCGCCATGGCCGGACTACCCGTGGCCCAATTTCCAGACATCGTGCCGCCGCAGATTATTGTCACCACGACCTACACGGGCGCGGATGCGCAAACCATCGAAAACTCAGTCGCAACGCCACTCGAACAGCAAATGAACGGCGTCGACAAGATGCTCTACATGCAGTCGACGAACGCGAACGATGGCACACTCACACTCACCGTGACCTTCGACGTGGACACCGATCCCAACATCGATCAGGTCAACGTTCAGAACCGCGTCGCGCAGGCCCAGCCGAACCTGCCGGCCGACGTTAACGCGTTCGGCGTGAACATGCGCAAGTCGACCGGGCTACCGACACTGGTCTATGCGCTCTATTCACCCCAGCAAACTCACGATTCCCTGTTTCTCGCGAACTACGCAAACATCAACATCAACGACGCCCTTTATCGCGTGCCGGGCGTGGGCCAGGTGCAACTGTTCGGCGCAGCCGACTACGCCATGCGCGTCTGGGTCAAACCCGATCTGCTCGCCAAGCTTGGGCTGACTGTCCCGGACCTCGCGCGCGCCGTGCAGCAGCAGAGCACTGTCAACCCGGCGGGTAAAGTTGGAGCTGAGCCTGCGCCGCAGGGAAAGGAAATGACTTATACCTTGCGGGCCCAGGGAAGGCTCCAGACGCCCGAGGAGTTCGGTCAGATCGTCGTGCGCGAGAACCCGGACGGCTCGACAGTGCGCCTCAAAGACGTGGCGCGAATCGAACTAGGCGCGCAAAACTATGATCAGATCTCTCGTTTTGGTGGCAGCCCGCCGCCATCGTCGCGGTTTACCAAGCTCCCGGATCGAACGCATTGGCCATGGCCGACGGCGTCAAGAAGACGATGAAGGCGTTGAAAGAGCGGTTCCCCGCAGACCTCGATTACGCGGTTTCACTCGACACGACGCTTCCGGTTACCGAAGGAATCCACGAGATCGTCGAAACGCTGCTGATTGCGATCGTTCTGGTCATTCTTGTGGTGTTCATCTTCCTACAAAACTGGCGGGCGACGCTCATTCCGATGATTGCAGTGCCGGTATCGCTCATCGGCACGTTCGCAGTTTTTCCGCTCTTGGGTTTCTCAATCAATACGCTGTCATTGTTTGCTTTCGTGCTGGCTATCGGGCTGGTGGTTGACGACGCAATCGTGGTGGTGGAGGCGGTCGAGCATCACATCGAGGAAGGCATGAGCCCGCGCGATGCGACGATGCAGGCAATGAAAGAAGTTTCCGGGCCGGTTATCAGCATTGCGCTGATCCTGGCCTCGGTCTTCATCCCCGTCGCGTTCGTCAGCGGCATTCAGGGCCGCTTGAATAAACAGTTCGCCGTCACGATCGCAGTCTCCGTCATGATCTCGGCTTTCAACGCGCTGACGCTTAGTCCGGCGCTCTCAGCGATGCTGCTGCGCCCGCGCAAAGAAGCGCGTGGACTCCTCACCCGTTTCTTCGGCGGATTCAACCGCTGGTTCGAAAAGGCCACGCGTGGTTACGTCTCTTTGAGCCGCGGACTAATCCGCAAGGCGATTATCGGGGTGTTGATTCTCGCAGGATTTGCGATAGCCGACGGCTTGTTCGGAACAAAATTACCGACCAGCTTTCTACCAGAAGAGGACTACGGTTTCCTTTTTCTTAATTTCCAGCTGCCGCCCGCAGCTTCGCTTGAGCGGACGGATCAGGTCGCGCACAAGATCGAAACGATACTCAAGGAGACAGACGGCGTCGACTCTTACACCACTATCGACGGGTTCAGCCTGTTGAACCGAATTTCAGTCACCTACAATGGATTCTTCTTTGTTGCGTTGCGGCCGTGGAACGAACGCAAACACACGTCGCAGGAAATTCTGAAAAGCGTCAACGCAAGACTGGCCAATGAAGTGCCCGAGGCCATTGCGTTCGCTTTCAGCCCGCCGGCCATTCC
>Ga0137415_10005444_pt1 | contig 12613 bp, 10 predicted proteins | sample CZODoug3_1_1_16f_FD_183082 | JGI IMG/M metagenome (GOLD analysis project Ga0137415, IMG submission 183082) | Vadose zone soil fungal communities from Angelo Coast Range Reserve, California, USA - CZODoug3_1_1_16fungal (Hybrid Assembly) | ecosystem: Environmental > Terrestrial > Soil > Vadose...
GGGGAAGCCGACGGCGCCAAGATCGTCGTCGACGGCCGCAGCGTGGACCCTGACGGCGGACCCGATGGGTTCTGGCTGGGCCCCACCCTCCTCGACCACGTCACCCCCGACATGAGCGTGTACACCGACGAAATCTTCGGCCCCGTCCTCTCCGTCGTCCGGGTGGAAAGCTACGACGAGGCACTGGACCTGATCAACACCAACCCCTACGGCAACGGCACCGCCATCTTCACCAACGACGGCGGCGCGGCCCGACGCTTCCAAAACGAAGTCGAGGTCGGCATGGTCGGCATCAACGTGCCCATTCCCGTCCCGATGGCCTACTACAGCTTCGGCGGCTGGAAAGCCTCCCTCTTCGGCGACAGCCACGCCCACGGCACCGAAGGCGTGCACTTCTTCACCCGCGGCAAGGCCATTACCAGCCGATGGCTCGACCCCAGCCACGGCGGTATCGAACTCGGCTTCCCACAGAACGCCTGACCGCCTGGCCGCGAGCGTGCGTGGTTGTCCGGCGACACGCCCGGTTCCTCACGTACAAACCCGCACGCTCGCGCGGATTGACCAGGACCGGGCCGACAGCGGCTGATCGCCGGCATGGTGGGTGGTGGCCCAGACGGTGACAACACGTCGCCTCTCACCTGCAGCTGGAACTGCTGGACGCCGCGCGCTACACGCACGATGTGCTGGAGCCCAAGGATCAAGCGGATGGTGGGGTCGATGCCCAGTTCGCCGGTGTGGGCGGCCAGCCAGGCCAGGCCGGCGTAGCAGTCCTCGACAGGGGTGGCTGGCCGTCGGCAACCGCCGCGCCCCCGAACACCCACACCCCGCATCTGCGCCTGGGTCTATCCATACGATGCAGTCAAGAGTTGCTCAGCCCGGGTAGGGCGACTTCCATCGATGCGGTCGTGGTCGGCTCGCGCATCTAGTGCGTTCGGATACGAACCGGCGATCCCGGAATGCCCGAATCTGCCCGTAGTAGTTGTCGCGGCGGATGACGAACTCGCGGCGTTCCTCCTCGGTCATGTCGCGCTATGGGACACCTAGGCTTGAAGTGTGCCCATCTTGGTGCTTCACAGAGCCACGCGGCGAATAACCGTGGAGCGAGGGCGTATCGACGAATACGCAAGGCGCAGCGGGCTCTTCATGGTTCCCACTGTCCTCGACGGGAACGTCTGCGTTAAGCTTCTCAGCCGCGGGGACTGGATTGCGACCGCCCAATTCGTGCGATGACGGTACAGCACGTAGCGGGCGCCTCGGAGTTCGCTTCGTAGGTCGACGTCCACCTGAACCGACGCTTGACCCCCAGAACGTTGCGGAAAGACGTCTCCGCTGGTCGCCTGCAATCTGAGGGCATGCGAGAGGTGCACAGATGCGCGGATCGTGCGGCATCGCGCACACCGTGTGGTCCCAATGTGGTCCCAAGTCCGCAGTCCCTGAAGGACATTGGCGCATGCACGTCACGGCTGCCTTCAGGTCCAACCGCAGGCCTTGAAATGGGCTCAGTCGCGCGCTATGTAGGCGAGGACTTCCTTTTCGTGGTCCACGTAGTGATCGCCGCTGACATCGGCGATGGCCAGTTCGATCTTGCCGCCGACGAACGGGCGGGCGGCGGTGCTGTCAGTGGTAACGGTTGAGCCGATGTCGTGCGCCACGGATAGGCCGTCGCCGGTCAGGGAGAAGTTGCCATGATTTCGGTGTTGGCCACCGCTGGTCGCCGACGGCGCGGAGGCCCGTTCGTGGCGGACTGACTCCCAACGGCAACGGGTCGGCTCACTTCCAGCTCGGCGGTCTGATCGAATTCGCCAGGTCGACCAGGGTGTAACGATGGCGCCGCCGCGGCGAGTGCCGGGCCAGTTCCCGAAGCGCCTCCTCGATACCCGCGCGCAACCCCCGCTGGTCGAACGAGTGGCCGAAGATCGGCTCGGCGGCGGGCGTCGCGCCGGACCGTATCCAGTCGAGGGCGGTGCCGAGCACGAGCGCGCGCATCTGCAGCGCGCGTGGCTCGGTCTCGGTCAAGTCGCCGACGCGCCGCGCCGCGTCGCGCAGGTCGCCTTCGGTGATCTCGGCGATGGCGCGCCCGTAGAGCAGCATCAACACCGACGTCAGCTGAGCCTCGCCGTAGTGGCGCGAGGTTAACGGGACCTGGTCGAGCACCTCGATCGCCCCGGGCCGATCGCCGCGGGCGGCGAGTTGGCGAGCCAAGCCGAACGCCGCACTCACCATGGAATGGTCGGTGCGCCACAATGTCCGGTAGTACCGCTCGCACGACCGCCGCAATCGTTCGGCATTCCGTGCGTCGTCCGTTTCGAGCATCAGCTCGGCCGTGGCGGCCGACGCCACCTTCGGCGCGGCTTCGCCGGGTAGCGCGGCAACCACCCGCTCAAAACACTTCAGAGCTGCCCGGAGGTTTCCGGAATCCAACGCGGAGATCCCGTCGTCCCAGTCCATCCGCCAATCGCTTTCCCGGTCCTCGGTCGGGGCCGGTGTCGGCAGTGCGCGGGCGACATCACGTGCGCTCAGCTGGACGGTGTGCGGGCGGCCATCGACGAACACGTCGGTGCGCTGCAGCGCCAGGTCCGCCCCGAACTCCGAGCCATGCATGGTGAAGAGCACCGACGTCCCTGGGCGCGGCACACCGGTCTGCTCGGCGAGAACTTCACGCAGCACTCCCTTGCATTGGGTCGCCATCTCTTCTGCGGACGAGAACCGCTGCGCCGGACGGTGGTTCGTCGCGCGCATCAGCAGCGCGTAAAACGATTCATACCGTTGGAACAGGGGCACGTCGTGGGGGTCGGGCAAGGTCTCGGCGTACCGGTCGTTGGGTATGTCGACGGTCAGGTTGGCCAGCGTTCGGCCGACGGTGTAGATATCGGTCGCGACCGTCGGACCGGTTCGTACGATCTCGGGTGCCTGAAATCCCTTGGTGCCGTATATGCATCCGAAATCTCCGATACCCGACACCGCGCCCATGTCGATCACCTCGACGTTGTCCTCGGTGAGCATGATGTTTTCCGGCTTGAGATCGTTATAGACCAGGCCGAGCGAGTGCAGGTAGGAAAGCGCCGGCATGACCTCGAGCAGATAACCGAGCGCCTGCTCCACCGGCATCATCGGCTTGGGTTCGCCTTCCGGCGTTTCCGCTCGCCGCTTGGCCAGGATCGCCTGCAGCGTGGTGCCGCCGATGTACTCCATCACGATGTAGCCGACCGGGCGACCGTCGAAACCCGGGTGCTCGACGAAGTTGTAGATCTTGACGATGCCGGGATGGTTCACCATGGCGAGGAATTGGCGTTCGGCGACGACGATCGCCTGCGCCTGCTGTCCGCCCGGCTGGAGCAGACCCTTGAGTACCACCCACCGATCGCTCACGTTGCGATCGATCGCCAGATAGATCCAGCCGACGCCGCCGTGGGCGATGCAGCCCTGAACCTCGTACTGGTCGGCCACCAACTCGCCGGTCTCCAATTGTGGTGAGAACGAGAACAATGTGCCGCAGTGCGGGCATACACCTTCGCTGGCCCCCGGCCGGCCGGCAACACCCCGCCCGACCGGCCGCCCGCAGCTGCTGCAGTCCCGTTTCGATTCGGCCAGAACCGGATTGGTGAGGATCGCACTGGCAGGCTCGATGTCCTCGCGAATCGGAATCTCGACCAGGCCGTCGCCAATGAGCCGCGCTCCAGTGCGCAGTCGCGGGCGGGTGGCCTCGACCTTGACCGGCCCCGATTCGGTCACCAGGACGGCGCGCGTTCCCTCGTCTCGAGCCATGTCAATCTCGATACTTCGGTTCTGGCGGACTCGGCGCCGGGCCGAGCACGGTGAGCCACTTCCGGTACAGCGACAACCACGTCCCGTCGCGTCGGATCCGTTCCACGCTGGCATTGACCGCGCGTACCAAATCGTCCTGAGACTTGTTGATCCCGATACCGTACGGTTCGGCCTCCAGGCTCGGCCCGACGATGTGCAGGTTGGGATCCTGTACGGCCATGCCGGCCAGGATCGTATCGTCGGTGCTGGCCGCGTCCGCCTGACCCTGCTGAAGCGCGACCAGGCAGTCGTCCCAATTCTGAACGGCGACAAGGGTTGCCGTTGGCGCGACCCGGGAGACGGTCGCCAGCGATGTGGTGTCCACCTCTGAGCAGACCCGCTTGCCGGTCAGGTCGGCCGGTCCCTGCACCGGTGAATCCTTCGGTACCAGCAGCCGTTGGCTCGCCTCGAAGTACACGGTAGAGAACGCGATCTGCTCCGCTCGCGCACAGGTGATCGTCAACGCCTTAGCGACGATGTCGACTGTTCCCTCTTGCAATGCACTGATGCGCTCCGGCGATGTCAGCAGGCGGAACTCCACCTTGTCGGGATCGCCGAGGAGGTCGCGGGCCACCTCTCGGGCGATGCCGATGTCGAAGCCCTGCAGTTCGCCGGACACCGGATCGCGAAAGCTGAACAGATTGGTGCTCTGGTCCACACCGACGATCAACCGGCCGCGGCGCTGTATCGCCTCCACGGCGGGGCCGCCCGCGGTGGACGGGCGCAGACTGGCTGTGGCATCGCAGCTTTCGACGGCCGCACCGGACGCCCACGGCACCGTGGTGGCGCCGCTGGGCATCGGCAGCGTCGTACGCGTGGCGGACACCTCGGCCAGCGGCTGCACCGTGGAACATCCGGCAAGCAGGATGACCGCAAGCCCGAGAGCCGTTCCGATCGTGCGCATCAGTGGTACTCGCTTAGTCGTGGCGCGATACCGGCAGCCACCGCCAGCGCCGCCAGCACACTGATGGCCGCCGCGCCGGCCGGAAGGAGGTTCAGCGCGGTGTAGGCATCCGTGATCCCGTCGCGCTGCCGATCGCGCAGTTGAGTGATGTCGTCCCGTAATGCGCTGTCCAACTCGGTGAACTGCGCTGTCGAGTGCTGCGGCGCGTCATCTCGCGCGATCGCCACGGCGCCGCCATAGTCGCCGCCGGCCAGCTTGCGTCGGATCTCGTCATGGGAGCGCATCCAGCCGCGCAGCGCGTCCGCCGCCCCGTTAACCCGGTGCTCGTCGAGCAGCCACCCTATCTGTGCGGTCCGCTCATCGAATCTGATGTCGGACAGGGTGTCGGAGCCCCGTTTGAGCAGTCCGAGGATTTCATCCGCGCGGGCCTGCTGAGCGAGGATCCGCGCGCTCACCGCGGTGTCCAGCGGCTCACCGCCGTGCGTCCGCGCACTGGTGGCGGCCTGCGTCGACACCAGCCCGGCCACTGTCAACCACACCACGAGCACCGCCATCAGTACCGACGCCAGCACCAGACCGGGGTTGAGCCGACGATGGCTGCGCCGAGCCAGCGCCGCCTGCGAGAGCACCAGCAACACCAGCACGAGGACGGCCGCCGCTATCACGACACGAGACGGACCGACGGAGCGTCCCGACGCGATGACGGCACCGGATTGACTCGCGTACAACCGTTCGGCGGCCGGCATGATGTCCTGCTGCATCAGCGCGGACGATTCGCTGAGGTAGGCGACGCCGATCGGGCGACCGGCGCGGTTGTTCGCACGAGCAGTGGCAATCATCCCGGTGTACACCGCCAGCTGGTTGGAGATGTCGGTGAGCAGCGTCAGCGAGTGAATATCGTTGGGCGACACGCCGTTCGAGGCGGTGACCAGGCCGGCGGATGCCTGTCCGATGGCGGCGTCGTAGCGATCGCGGACGTCGTGCGGTTCGACGCCGCCGGACAGGAACGCGGTGGCCGCGGTCGTGTTGGCAAACGAGAGAGCGCCGTAGATCCGTTGTGCTGCATCGGCCAGCGGTTCCGTGTGCGATCGCAGGGTCTCCAGCTGGCCTTGCCGGTCGGAAACCGTCTTCGACGCGGTCGCACCGACGGCGAGCAACGCCGCGACCAGAACGACGGCCACCAAGGCCATCCGGCCCGGCGTGGCTCTGAGGAAGTCGACGACCGGCCGGTCTGATTCCTCGGGATCGACGAGCAGGGACTCGTCGAGTGTGTGCGTCCGCTGGTGCGCCAGCTCACCGCTGTGCACTCGACATCACCTCATCGCACGTTGGGCCTGGACCAGCCTCCATCCAGTGCCGATGGATCGCACGGTAGCCCTCGGAAACGCATTGCGAGGGTAGTTGCCACAGTCAGCATCCCGCTCGCACCGGGCCCTTCCGGTCCTGCGGCCCTTGCCGGCGAACTGTCGCCGTTCAGCGGGTCGACAGCGAACAGAAACATGTTCTATGTCAGGTGGGCCGGACTTCAGCCTGGAGAACTTCAACACCGACGACGTGGAGGTATTGATCGGTGGTCAAGCCCGTCCAGGTGCTCGTGGAGGCCTACGCGGGCACAAACAGTCGCAAGACTTGGCCACCGCCACATTCATCGGGCACCCCGCGTGACGACTGCGCAGGGCACGCTGCCGGGGGCGCAGGTCAGAGGGTGTTTTTGTCCGCGGGAAATGACGGCCACAGCGACGCGGCCGCCTGTTCGTGGCCGGGAATAATCTGATGTCCACGGGCGTCGGCACCCGGTATAGCCGACAGATAAGGTTGGCAGGTGAAGTTCGGCATCTCGACATTCGTCAACGACGACAGCATCGACACGGTATCGCTGGCACGCGCGATCGAGGAGCGGGGTTTCGACTCGCTAGTGATCGCTGAGCACACGCACATTCCGGCAAGTCGGGAGTCGGCGTACCCGCTTGGTGGCGAGTTGCCGGCGATCTACTACCGGACACTGGACCCGTTCGTCACGCTCGCCGCCGCGGCGGCCGTGACTTCCAAGATCGAACTCTTCACCGGGATCGCACTGCTCATCCAGCGTGATCCGATCATCACCGCGAAGGAGGCCGCGAGCATCGATCTGATCTCCGGCGGCCGGTTCGTGTTCGGCGTGGGCGCCGGGTGGAACATCGAGGAGCTGCGGGACCACGGCACGGACCCGAAGACGCGTGGTGCACTGTTGGACGAGCGCATCGAAGCCATCAAGGCGCTATGGACGACCGATCCCGCCGAGTACCACGGCAAGCACGTCGACTTCGATCCGGCCTTCAGCCGCCCCAAACCGGTTCAACAACCACATCCGCCCATCTACATCGGCGGCGACTCCGATGCCACCGTCAAACGAGTGATCCGGCACGACGCGGGCTGGATATCCAACCCCCTCCCCGTCAAGGCACTGACCAAACGCATCGACCAGATGCGGAACGGCGCAGGACGCGACGTTCCACTAGCGATGTTCGGCACGCCCAATGACGCTGACTACTGGCGCGCCGCCGAAGACCTCGGTTTCGGCCAGCTAGCACTTCTGTTGCCCACGCTGCCGCTCGCCGAATCGCTTCGAGTGCTCGACGAATACTCCGCACTCGTGGAGCGGTACCGCGGCTAGCGCCGTGCCGACGTATCGACGCTTGCGACGGTCGTTGAGAATCGTGAGGGCGAACGACGGCAGTGGAATGGTGCGGCGACCAACGGCGATCAGTACAAAGTGCTCAATGGGTGCGGTACGGCCCCAGCGACCACCCGGTGGGTCAGAACTCCGAGTCGTTCGACCTCAAGGCGCACTTCGTCGCCCGGCTGCAGCCAGCCCCTGAAGCTGTCAGGCGCCATGGCGTAGTGCTCGTAAAGGCATCCTGTCGCCACCGTCCCCGAGCCGATCACGTCTCCTGGGTGAAGCCAGGTGCCGCGCGATGCGTAGGTGATCATGTCGGCGAAGTCCCAATCGATCGAGTCCCACCGCCCAGAGCTCACGAGCTCGTCGTTGACGTGTGCGGTCATGCTCAGGTCGAATCCCTTTTTGCTCCGGCTGGATTCGAGTTCGTCGGGAGTGACGAGCATCGGACCAAGGGTGGTTGCCCCGTCCTTGCCCTTGGCCGGCCCGAGGCCCATCGCCATCTCCTTGAGTTGGAGGTCGCGAGCGCTCCAGTCGCACATCAACATGTATCCGGCAATGCAAGCTTCTGCCTCGCCTCGCGGGATGTTGAACCCGGTGCGCCCGATCACTGCACATACCTCGAGCTCGTAGTCGAACTGCGTGGATCCCGGCGAGATCGCTACATCGTCATGCGGGCCAATGACAGCGGCGATGTTTGAGAAGTAGAACGTCGGGACCCGACTGTATCCGGAGTCAACAGCGAGCCCACCCCTCGCAGAACAGTTTCTAATGTGCTGCAGGAAGCCGACGTGGTCTCGGATCGAGCGGGGCTGCAACGGTGCTCGCAGCGTCGCGCCGTCGAGCGTGATGACCTCGCTTGGCGCGGCAAGTGCGCGGTCGCGGGCTGCGCTCAGCCCGTCCGGGGAATCAAGCAGGTTCAACAGCGTCACCCCGTATTGGAGTGCATGAATGGCACCGTCTTGAACCACGCCGACCCGGTCGTGTCCGGACGCGTCGGCGTAGGTGACCCACCTCATCAGTGCACCGCCCCGGATGAATGGGAGATCCTTGGGTCAACGAATCCCTCCAGCGCCGCGATCTGCTGTAGAACCTCGGCTGTGCTCGGGTGTGGCGCATCGGGATCCAGCGACTGATACACGTTGAGCACGTTCTGGACGAGCCGCCCGCTCTGCGGCATGCTCGCGTATCCGCCGCGATCCATCGATGCGATCGCGGCGGCTACGTCGAGGCCGTCTTCGAACCGCTTCGTTGCTTCCGTGACGATGAAGCGCAGGTAATCGCGGACCTCGTGGACGCCGAGCTTGTCGGTGACCGGCCCGTGCCCGGGCACGATGACATCCAAGTCCAGATCAAGGAGCAGGTCGCACGCAGCGATCCAGCGTTGCGTCGGTCCTGACCAGACGATTGGTGTTCCACCGATGAAGAGGATGTCACCGGCGAACATCAGCTTGGCATCCGGCACGTAGATGAGTGTGTCACCGGATGTGTGGGCGGGGCCGACCTGGATCAGCCGTACTTCGCGGCCACCGACATCGAGGCTGAGCTCGCCGGAGAATGTGCGCGTCGGCCCGGTACTAAGTGTTGACCCGTAATTGTTTGTGTGTCTTGAGGTTCCAAAGTCCGGCGACGATTTGGAGGCTGTGGTTGATGGCTTCGCCGCGCCGGCGGCATTGCCGCTGTATCTGCCGGTCCTTGAGCCGGGCGAGGACGTGTTCGACGCGGGCTCTGACCCGGCGGTGCGCCCGGTTGTGCTCGTCGCGGATGATCGGGCCGGTGTGGTCGCGGTGCGGTGTGGTGACGGTGTTGATGGCGCGGTAGCCGCGGTCACCGAGGATCTCGTGGCCGGTGAGTAGGTGCGCGACGGTGGCGCGGGTGACCACGACGTCGTTGCGGTTGGCGGGCCAGCAGCGGCGCACGGCAACGACCCGGCGGGCGTGGGCGCAGATGATGATGATCTGGGTGTTGACGCTGCGGCGGTAGTTCGTGCTGATGGCGGTGATCGACTGGTCGTGCACCGGGATCAGGGTGGCGTCGGTGATCCACGGGTGGGTCGCTGTTGTCCGGGGCGGGTGGCAATGAGCGGGCCAGCACCGGACACCAGGTGATGGATGATCGGGTCCACCGCCGATTGGCTGGTGCCAAGCAGCGCGGCCAGGGCCCCGGTGGTGAGGTTGGCGCGCAGATCGACGAGCACCAGCAGCACGCTGGCCCACAGGGGTAGGCGCCAGGGCCGTGCAGGGTATGGCGGCAACCGCTGCCGGGCCAAGGAGGTAGATGGCGTGAACGGGGGCGTGAGTAAGCCCAGTGAGGGCCACCAGGTTTCGGTATCGGTGTGGGAGCGAGTTGATGTCGGTCGGTGATGGTTTCATGATCGCCATGGCAGCCGCGCCCACCGACACCACCACCGCTACCAGCGGTGACGCGGTCCTGCGGCGGCGGCGCGGTAAGTCGAGGGCCCCGAACTTCACCTACGACGGACCGGTGTCGGTGATCGGCCTGGAACTCGACGTCAGCGACTCGGTGGTTCGTCGGCGTGTGGAGCGCCAGTGGGCGGCGCTGTTTGGGCTACGCCGGGCGATGCAACGCGACGGCCAGCATCGTTGCACAGCGTATTGGGGGCCGCCCACCATGGGCGTGACGCCAATACGAACGCGGTGCGGCAGCGGCTGGGGTTGTCGCGCAACGGGATCGAGGCGGCAGCCAAAGCCCATATCGAGGCCAGTGGGTGGATGCGGGATCATCTGACCAAAGCGATCGGCCTGCATGTGGCCGATGAGGTATGGGAAACCGTGGATCGGCACCTGTTCGCCGACGCTTCGGGGCGCCGACATGGGCCGGCGCGGATCGGCTCGTGGTGGGATTTCACCCGGATTCCCGGCCGGGCCCGCTCGCACACCAAAACCACACCGGTGTGGGAAACCTGGCGGCTGGTCGGCACCCTGGACGGGCACCTGGCCGGCTACCGGCATCGGCAGCTGGCGGCCGCGGTGAGCACCGCCGCCGAGGCTGCCCGCCAGCCAGCGGGCACATCGATCCTGTCCCAGCCGACCCGCCTTGCGGCCCCGGTGCGGCCTGGTTCTCGGGCGTGCGCCGATCACCGCGGTGTGTTGGCGGTGGTGTTCACCGGCCTGGCGGCCGCAGACATGGTGTTGCCGGTCGGGTTGCCCCACGGGGCCGGTCAGTGGGCGCATCTGTGCCATTTGCTGGCCGATCCAGCCGTGTGGCACAAGATCGACCTGGTGCGGGTGCGGGACCGCAAAGCACCCGGCGGCTGGCGCTACTACGCCCATCTACTCCTCCATCAGCGCGGGTATCAGTGCGCGGGCACCCGGGCTCGGCGCGCACAGATCCCCACCGGCCGACGCGCAGGTGTGGATGCCAACGTGTCCAACCTGGCGGTGGCGTCGTTTCCCACCGGGCATCCCGAGCAGTTGCTCGTCGACCAGATCAGTTGTACCGACGAACACCGCAACACAGCCGCGCAGGCCGGCGCGGCGCGCCGGTGCGCGGCACAAAGCGTTGGATCGGTCGCGGCGCAACACCAATCCCGAGCAGGACGGCGCCTCGGTACGCCAGGCCGCGCGGGCGGCTCGCCGCGCGACGAAAGGGTTGCCGGCCAAGCAGGTCACCAACCCCGGCGGGCGCCGAGCGGCCCGCACCGATGGGGTGGCGCTGCGCGCCTACCGCCACGACCACCTCTGCGGCAGCTATCGGCGTACCCGCACCGATCACGCCGCCGACGCGCGGGCCACCAGTCAGGCCAAACATGCCCGCGCCCACCAGGTCGCGGCGCGGATCGTGGCCACCCACGGCAACACCATCACCGTCGAAGACTGTTCGATCTCCACCTGGGCGCGCCGGTGGGGGAGGCGGATTCAGTTGTTCAGCCCCGGCATGCTCGTCGACGCGTTAGCCGCCGAGTGCGCCACTACCGGCGGGCGCCTGTATCGGGCCAGCACCCAAGCCACCGCCATGAGCCAGCACTGCCCCTGCGGCAAGCGTGTCGCGAAAACCCTGGCCCAGCGCACCCATGACTGCCCGCACTGCGGTCTGCGCGCCGACCGCGACATCACGGCGGCGGCGCTGGCGGCGTGCGTCGAGCTCGCCGATCCGCATAACCCGCGCACCGCGCGGGTCGACTACCGACTTGCCCACGCCCTACGGGCGTGGCTGGCCTCCCCGCACGAGTGGGAGGGCTCAGTCAACCGGCACCAGCCACCAGCATCACCTGATACTGGATCGGCCAGGACCGGCAGCCACCGCCCGGTGACCTCTGCTGAGCAAGCAGCACTCGGCCTACCTCCGAACAGCTCAGGCCCACGGCCTGGACGTCGCGGACCCAGTCGAAAACAACCAGCCCCCAAGCTGATTGGCGCTGCATGACCCATTACGGGTCAACTCTTAGGCGGACAAATTCAGATACATGGGGCCTGGAGGGCCGGCGGGAAAGAGGGTCAGCGGTGCGGCTGGTTGCGGTTCCACTCGACCCAGCCGACACCGGTGCGGCCGTCTTCGGTGGTGACGGTCGCCCAGGCCCGCGGGAAGTGGCTGACCCGCCCGTCGGGCGCGGTCAGCAGGACCGGTGCGTGCCCGCGGATGTCGATGGTGGCGGTCAGATCGCCAACACTTAGCGTTGTCGCCTGTGGTAAGTCATTGTCGCCGAACGTTTCCCGCGCGGTGACGGCGTGCGTTTCGACCAGCGGCCGGCCCGGTTGCTGCAGGTAGCCAACACCCATCGAAGGGGCGCCGGGGATGCGGATGTCCACGCCATGGATGTGCGTGCCGTCGTCGAGATGCAGTGCGCTCCACACCCAGTCCATGGCCCACCAGTCGCGCACACCCCACGAGTGGTCACGTTGACCGGCGACCTCGCGCACGATGACCTGCCTGCCGTCGACGGTGATGGTGCCCGACACCGTGCACGGAATCTCGTAGCGCGGGGTGATCCGGTATTGATACGGCGTGCCCGCCGTCGTCCACACGAGATCCAGCGTCAGCTCGACGGGCCTGCCGGGTTCGCCGTGCAACAGCGCGGCCGGATCGTCATAGGCCTTGCCCCGTCCGCGCAGGCTCACCGCGAATGTCTGTAGCGGCTCGGTGGCGGCCAGGGCGAGGTCGATCGCGTCGGTACGAACCGCGCCGGGGTCGTCGGGCAGCACGGCCTCGAAGTCGTTGACCGCAACAGTCGCCATGTCAGGGCCGCACAACAGCGCGTTGATCCATGCCATGCGCCGGTTTGGATACAA
>Ga0137415_10005445_pt1 | contig 12611 bp, 10 predicted proteins | sample CZODoug3_1_1_16f_FD_183082 | JGI IMG/M metagenome (GOLD analysis project Ga0137415, IMG submission 183082) | Vadose zone soil fungal communities from Angelo Coast Range Reserve, California, USA - CZODoug3_1_1_16fungal (Hybrid Assembly) | ecosystem: Environmental > Terrestrial > Soil > Vadose...
TCGTGTGCTCGTCTCTGCCACAGTGCTGGGGGCGAGCTGGAACAAATTCAGTTTCTGCTGGGCCACGTCTCGGTGCAGACCACGGAAAAATATCTCGGCTGCAAACAGCGATTGAGAGAGGCCGTGAACGACAAGATTGGAATTGAACCAATGCGCTTCCAACTCATCGCTGGCCAAGAACAATTTTGATGTCATTCCAAACCAGCCAGTGCTCGTTCAGATTGTCAGCGCCGTGTCGCTTGTAGAAACGTCGAGCGGTTGTGTTGGCCGGGTCAACATCCACGCAGATTCGCAACGCTTTTTGCTCAGCAAACCAGGTGGCCAAAAGGCGAAGCAAGTCCGAACCCACTGCGCTCCCTCGATGCTCCGGAACAACGTTGATCCACTCCAATTCACCATCACATGCGAACCGGCGCGTCAGGTGTCCCGCAATGAACCCCACGAGGGTTTCGCCTTCCAACGCAACGTAACTTACCCGAGGTATCAGCGCATGCTGCGGATGGAGCTCTAGCTTCATGTACCGCGAAATGCGGGCTTTCCAATACTCTTCTGTTTCCCATTCTGCGGCACGGATGCGTGCCATCGTGGGGACGTCAGACTCATCAGCCAGTCTGTAGTGTACGGGGCGCATGGAAATACCCCAATTATTACATCTCGGATGGGCGTCGCGTGACAGGCTCAGGGAAGACCTCACATGTTCCAGGCCTATCGGAAAAGTAAGTGTGGGGATTCTGAATCATGTGGCTGGGTTTGCCGTGATACGCTGCAGCCGTACGAAGTCAAACTCGCGGAGACGACGCTCGCGACGATCCGAGTAGGACGGAGCCATCACTCGGGCCGTCCGCGACAAAAGCCGATGCGCGTGATTGCCGACAAAGCCTACGACAGCGATCCGCTGCGGGCGCGCTTGCGGCAGCGCGGAATCGAACTGATCTGTCCACACAAGAGGTTACACCGATTCATGAGCGCCTTGGCGACACGAGTCGTAATGCAATCCTGCCGGAGTGTTGACATTCTTACGAGGAGCGGCTGAAATGAAGAACCGGTGGTAACAAACCTGAGGGATCGCAGCTCAAATAGGAGTTTTTTTTTTGTGACCCGAAACGGATCGTCGTGAGAAATAAGTTTCTTGCAAAATGCTGTTGTATCGGCCCAGAATCGCGTCGCCATTCGTTCAGGTCGTCTTTCCACGTCTCCCGATTCTGATTCGCGGTGCGGAGAAGAATATAGAGATTAGGGAACGCAGCGATAGGCAGAATCATTGACATAGCATTTGCGCCAAAGAGCGGCTTCGCCAACAAAGTCCGGCAGCCTAAACAATCTCGCGCCGTCACGGTTCTCACCAGAAGATCGCAGGCGCATCGGGGTCCATACCTGCCGGGGGGTGATCTCGATTCGACTGCGCGGATGTTGACTATGCAGAGTTGGTGCCCAACTTGTTTGAACTGAAAGCAGGAAATTGTTACATCGCGCTTGCGGGTGAGCAGGACGCCCGGCAAGTCCTAAGAGTCATAGGCAAACACCTGAAACCGGATCAGCGGATTTTCGTCGGAGTTATTGCTCCGATCGACCGATACATTGAGGCTCCAGAGGAAGTGAAGGTCCGATCATTCGCCGCGCGGCAACCAAAGGGAGGCGCGTGGCTGTCGTGAACTTGATTGGCTCGTACAACTACGCACTTGTGGCACTTTCGGTGTTGATCGCCGTGTTTGCGTCGTACGCTGCCCTGGATCTTGCAGGTCGCGTAACTGCCGCGGGCGGTTGGACTCGCGCGGTTTGGCTGCTCGGCGGGGCCGGTGCGATGGGGACTGGCATTTGGTCCATGCACTACATTGGGATGCTGGCGTTCATCCTGCCGATTCCCGTGGCCTACCATTGGCCGACCGTTCTGCTGTCACTGTTTGCGGCCATTCTCGCTTCGGTCGTTGCGCTGGGCGTGGTGAGCCGGCAGAAAATGGGTTGGTTCCGAGCGCTCGCCGGAAGTGTCCTGATGGGTGCGGGTATTGCAAGCATGCATTACATCGGCATGGCCGCCATGCGTTTACCTGCCATATGCCAGTTTAATTCCTTTCTCGTCGTCCTGTCCGTCGTGTTCGCGGTTCTGATTTCTCTCGCTGCGCTATGGATTACCTTTCACTTCCGAGATGAGAAAACAGGGATCGGCTGGGAAAAGTTAGCCGGAGCCGTCGTCATGGGTGCCGCGATCCCCGTCATGCATTACACCGGCATGGCCGCCGCAAGTTTTACCCCCTCCGGCATACCGAGGGACCTGTCTCATGCCTTAAGCATCTCTACACTTGGCACCGCCGGAATTGCCGCCGCCACCTTTATCGTCCTCGGGCTGGCTCTGCTGACGTCCTTGGTTGATAGGCAATTCGCTACTCAGACCTTGGAAGTACAAGAAGAGAAGCTGCAGCGAAGCGAGGCGTACTTGGCGGAAGCTCAAAGGCTCAGTCATACCGGGAGCTTCGGCTGGAGGCCCTCCACCGGCGAGATCCTCTGCTCAGAGGAAACCTTTCGAATCTTCCAATACGACCGAGCGACGAAACCGACCGTGGAACTTGTTCTCCAACGGGTTCATCCGGAAGACGTCGACCTTGTGAAGCACGCCATCGATCGCGCGTCGCAGGATGGGAGGGATTTTGAGCATGAATATCGCTTGGTGATGCCGGATAGTTCCGTCAAATATGTCCATGTTATGGCTCATGCCTTAAGCCATGAATCGGGCGGCGTGGAGTTTGTCGGAGCGGTAATGGACGTCAGCGACCGTAAGCGTGCGGAAGAGGAACTCCGGCGAAGCGAAGCTCTTGCGGAACAGCGTCTTCGGCTTGTGGTGGACACAACTCCCGCGATGCTAAACAGTTGTCGTCCTGACGGTTACCTTGATTACGTGAATAAAGGCTGGCTGGATTATTTCGGGTTTTCTTTGGAGACGGCACTGGACCGTGCTGACGTGATGAAAATGTCCATGCCTTCGAAGACCGATTTGCACGGTTCGGACTGGCAGCCGGTAATCCATCCTGAAGATCTTCCGGGGTTTACGGATCACTGGAAATCGATGCTGGTGTCCGGTAAACCGGGCGAGCGCGAAGCACGCATGCGCCGGTTCGACGGAGCGTATCGCTGGCACCTGTTTCGCGCTGTGCCTCTTTATGACGAAACAGGGAAACCGGTCAAATGGTATGCATCCGCCTTTGATATCGAGGACCGTAAGCGGGCGGAAGAAGCGTTGCGGCGGAGCGAGGGTTACTTAGCGGAAGCACAGAGGTTGACCCGTACTGGGAGTTGGGCATGGAGCGTGGCCACCAGACATAGTGTCTACTGGTCACAGGAAAACTACCGCTTGTTTGGCTTCGATCCGGAAGGGGGTATACCGTCAGACGAAGCGTTTTACCAGCGCATTCATCCAGAGGATCGAGATAGGGTGCGCAGAGAAGTTTTTCTTGAAAGGCCAGACGAAGGCTCCCACTTTGACGTGGAATTCCGAATCGTTCTTCCGGATGGAGCAATTAAATACGTTCGCTCGACAGGGCATCCCGTTCGTAACATATCCGGCGACCTCCTGGAATATGTCGGTACATCAATAGACGTGACCGAACGCAAGCGGGCGGATGAAGAGCGCGAGAGATTGCGTCAGGCGCAGGCAGACCTCGCGCACGTGAACCGGGTGACCACCATGGGAGAGCTGACTGCTTCGCTGGCACACGAAGTGAATCAACCGATTGCCGCCGCCATCACCAACGCCAATACCTGTATGCGCTGGCTTGCCGCCGACACACCAAATCTCGAAGAGGCGCGCGCGGCTGCCATGAGAATCGTAAAAGACGGAACTCGCGCGGCGGAAATCATCAAGCGGGTCCGGCTGCTCTTCAAGAAGGGTAGTCCAGAACGGGAGTTGGTTGATTTAAACGAAGTCGTTCGAGACATGATCGTCCTCTTGCGCAGCGAGGCAACGCGATACTCCATATCCGTACGGACGAAGCTGGCGGCGGATCTTCCGGAGGTCGTGGGAGATCGTGTGCAACTGCAGCAGGTGCTGATGAACCTCATGATCAATGGCATCGACGCAATGAGGGATGTCGATGGGCCGCGCGAGCTAGTCGTCAAATCGGAGCGAGGGGAAGACCAGCAAGCTCTGGTGTCCGTCAGCGATACTGGCGTGGGGCTGCCACAGCAGCAGGCGGACCAAATCTTCAACGCGTTCTTTACCACCAAATCTCATGGCACCGGTATGGGACTTCGGATCAGCCGCTCCATCGTGGAATCGCATGGCGGCCGCTTGTGGGCCGCGGAGAACTCTCCGCGCGGCGCGAGTTTTTACATCACCCTACCTACCAAAGCCGAGGCGCTTGAATGACGGCCGCAGACGCCCCTAGGGTATTCGTCATCGATGATGATGCCGCTATGCGTGCGGCCATCCAAGGCCTGCTGAAGTCGGCGGGCTTGCGCTCAGAGACCTTCGGAGCGGCGGAAGATTTTCTACGCAGCAAGCGACCGGATGGGCCGAGTTGCCTGGTTCTGGACGTAAGCCTTCCTGGAATCAGCGGTCTCGACTTTCAGCACCAGTTGGCTGACGCGGGCATCCAAATCCCCATCATCTTCATTACTGGTCATGGAGATATTCCGATGACGGTGAGGGCCATGAAGTCAGGTGCCGTGGAGTTTCTGACCAAGCCTTTCCACGACCAGGACTTGCTGGATGCGATCCGCCAGGCTTTGGATCGCGACCGTATGACACGCCAAAGGCAGAGCAACCTTGCCGAGCTGCGAAAACGCTATGAGGCGCTTACCGCACGCGAGCGCGAAGTCATGGGCCTGGTGGTTTCCGGCATGCTCAATAAGCAAATAGCTTTTGATCTCGGGACTAGCGAAATCACTGTCAAGATTCATCGCGGCCACGTGATGCGGAAGATGCAAGCCGATTCGCTTGCAGAATTGGTTAGAATGGCGGCGAAACTAGAGCTTCCACCCGGCAAAAAGTAGCCTAATGCCAACGCGCCGGTGTTACACAGGCCGGTTTGCCTGTTAGTAGTCCTCCCTTTTTAACTGCCGCCTTCTTAAGCCTCTCTAGATTGGTGATGCCTCTCTGATCAGGGCCACATTCGAGCTCCGTAGCCTCATACCAAAGTATAATTGCGCCACTTTGACGACGCTGCTAGGTTGCTGCTATGGACATTCAGGGAAACACCAAACTGGTAGCGATCGTCGATGACGATGATTCGATGCGCAGCGCCCTGCAGGGCCTGCTGAAAGCGGTTGGCCTGCCGACACAAGCGTTTGCGTCGGCGGAGGAATTCCTGAGGTCCGGCCAACACCGCGAAACCGCATGTCTGATAGCGGATATCCGCATGCCGGGAATGTCCGGTCTCGAACTACAGGCCAAGCTGAACGCTGAGCATTGCAGGATTCCGACCATCTTCATCACAGCACATGGCGACGAGAAAATGCGGATGCAGGCGTTGCGAGCAGGCGCGGTGGAGTTTATGGCGAAACCGTTCAACGACGAAGCACTGCTCGAGAGTGTTCGGGTGGCTCTGGAAAGTTGAGCCCGCTAATAGAAGCGTGCATCGGGGTGCGCAAGGAGGTCCTCCGTGGCAGCTGTCGCAAGATTCGGGTCCGGTGGTCAGGACCGTAATCCGCGCAGATTCGAGCAGATCATAGGCAACAGTCCTGCTCTGGAGGTGGTGCTCGAACAAGTCGAACGCGTCGCGCCTACGGATTCCACTGTTCTTATCGAGGGAGAAACGGGTACCGGCAAGGAGCTGATCGCGCGCGCGATTCACAATCTCAGCTCGCGGTGCGGACGACCGTTCATAAAGTTGAATTGCGCTGCCATTCCGTTCGGTCTACTGGAAAGCGAGCTTTTTGGCCATGAGAAAGGCGCTTTTACAGGCGCTATCGCGCAAAAGGTTGGTCGCTTCGAATTGGCTGACAAAGGGACGCTCTTCCTGGATGAGGTGGGAGATATTCCACCGGCGCTGCAGCCCAAACTGCTGCGTGTGCTGCAGGAACAGCAGTTCGAGCGCTTGGGCAGCAACCGGACTCACCAAGTGGACGTCCGGCTCGTGGCTGCGACCAACCGAAATTTGGCGGATATGGTGAAGAGGAGCGAATTTCGCAGCGACCTCTACTACCGTCTGAATGTGTTTCCGATCCCGCTGCCGCCGTTGCGGGCGCGCCGCGAAGACCTTCCGGCGCTGGTAGAACATTTTGTCGAGATCTATGCCCGCCGGATGGATAAGCAAATCGAACACATTCCTCCGGAAACGATGTCTGCACTCAGCTCGTACCAGTGGCCGGGGAATATTCGCGAGCTGCAGAATTTCATCGAGCGGAGCGTAATCCTCAGCTCGGGGGACGTCCTGCGCGCGCCTCTCGCGAGCTTGAAGACTGCCACCGAAACGGAATCCCTGGGGGTGGTTACCCTGCGGGACGCGGAGCGAGACCACATTCGCAAGACTCTCGAGCAGACCAGGTGGGTTGTCGGCGGTCCCAACGGGGCGGCTGCACGTTTGGGAATCAAGAGGTCTACGCTTTACTTCCGGATGCAAAAGCTTGGGATCTCACGTACCAAGAGAGATCTCCTTCCGGCGTAGCACAGTTGAAATGACGTGGGAAGCGACCCTCCAATCGATTGACCCTTTCGATGCATTAGTTATTGGACGCACCACCGCTCACATCTCCGGCCGACCTGAATCGGCGCCGTAGCGGATCCCGAACGATACGTGACGTTGCTGGTTGCGGAAATCGACACACATAAACGGATACTCCACTACGTGAACTGTGGCCATAATCCCGCGCTTCTGTTTCTAGCAAAGACGGGCGCGCCCACGCGCATGGACTCGTCTTGCCCACACATCGGACTATCTCCAGATGAGATTTGCGAACTGGCATCAGCTGACCTTACCGGCGGCGACGTGCTGGTTTTCTACACCGATGGAGTCACTAAAGCAGAGAATCGACTTGGCGAAGAATTCAGCATGGAGTGCCCTTCCGCGCTAGTGCGAGATGCTTCTTCACCCTCGGCGGAAGATCTCACGACCAATATCTTTAACAGCGCGGCAAACTTCTGCGACGACGTTAGTTTCCATGATGACGTCACCATTGTCGTGGTCTAATGCCACCTCGACGGCTCTCCCGGCATGACTGCGTAACTCCGAAGCATGATGGTGCGTCCGGTACAGACAGTGTGACCTTGATGACTGGATAGAGAAGCGGCTGGTCCCTGGCAGCTGCAGATCGGCGTCCTCAAGGAGGTAAGGTGGACTCGATCTTGTATTGCTCGCGCCATAAACCAAAGAATCGAGGACGTTTGATACCGACGGCACAACTGTTACAATCGGGCTACACGGGTATGAACAGCGCGCAGCGCAGGCCGTGAAGGAAAAAAGAAATGGGATCAACGATATGCTTCCGTGCCTCGGTTTAAACGATGGAATTCGCAGATTTCGTAAGCCAAAAAGGTTATTTGGCGGCAAGCGTTGATGCGCACCGGAGCGCACTCCCGTTCACCGGGCCGATAATTTTTGGTCGTGCGTGCCGGGACCTGCCTGGTGACGTGCTTAAGCTCACTTATGAATCGTTCATCCACCTCCAGAACTAAGGGTATCGGCGATCGGGGGACCAGAAAATTGCCCCTCTTTTGGATAGCCGTCTTATCTGGTATGGGGTCACTCCTGATCATGGTTGCCGTTCTGCAATACCGCTGGACCAAGCAGCTGAGTGTGGCCACCGAAGCGCGCATCGGAAGCACTCTCCAGCCGTTAATGATGAGGTGGCATCTTGATTTTTATGGTGAGTTGTCAGCGCTCTGCGTTGCGTTGCAGGTCGGTCCCGATTCAGGCGCCCGCGACAATTGGAATGACTATCTTCGACGCTACGTGGACCTGAGCCACGCTCCGATGAGTCACGAGTCGGTTGAGAACATCTATGCGAATCCGGGCTTGATAGAGAACATTTACATCTGGGATTCGAGCGATAGTCGGTTGTTGCGTCTCAATGCCGATACGGCGAAAATTGAGATTTCCAGCATACCCCAAGATTTACAGCCTCTACTTGCTCGTCTGCAAGCAAAATCGTCAAGTCTTTCCACTGCTTTGCGCGCTTGGGAATTCCCGGACTCATCAGCAGAAAAACGCTCCAGAGGCCACGATGGGCTCGCATCCTCAGCTCCACAGCGAACCGATAAATCGTCTGGATGGCAGTTTGATAAGAACATTCCGGCGATCGTTCACCCAATTGTGGACCGCGATCCCCGTTCGCTGTGGCCCGACACACAGCCTGCAAACGGCCAAAATCGAGTCGATTGGGCCGTAATTATCCTTAATCTTGATTACATTCAGAGAAGGATGCTCCCCGACCTTACGAAACGATACTTCAGCGGTCCGGAAGGACTCGAATACAAGCTGACGGTTATCGCTACAGAGAAAACGCCACGGGTGATCTTCTCTTCTGACCCTGATTTTCCAAGTAGCAATCACGGTGCCTTCGATTCGAGAATGAACATCTTTGGCCCCCCACCGGAGAGCTTAGAGGGCCACTTTTGGCAGTTTATTGGGAACAGCGAATCCCCACGACGTGAGGAATGGCGCAACTTTTCGGCGCCGGTTTGGTTTCCCGTAATCCAATACACGTCTCACGATGAGCCGTGGATGCTACTCCTACAGCACCACGCGGGGCCACTCGAAGCCATTGCGGCGAGCATCTGGCACAGGAACTTAATAACTGGCAGCATTGTGCTCGTGTTGCTCACAGTTGACATGGGTTTGATCATCTTCGCTAGTCGGCGAGCGCACAAGTTGGCGAAGCTACAGTTGGACTTCGTTGCATCAGTTTCGCATGAACTGCTCACGCCGCTGGCTGCTATTTATTGTACCGGTCAGAATATCACAGACGGCCTGGTACAGACAAAGTCCGATTCGATCGCGCATGGGTCGATCATCACTACTCAGGCCCGCCGACTCACAGATCTGGTAAAGGAAATTCTGCTATTCGCTACCACACAGAACGGCACGAATCGCTATACCTTGCGCCCGCTGCAAGTTTTAGGAATACTTCAATGTGTTCGCAAGAACGTTGCCGTGCTGGTTGAAGGAGCTGGTTTCAATGTTGAGCAGCAGGTACAGGCAGGAATGTCTTACGTCATGGGCGATCTGCCCGCACTTTCTCACTGCCTGCAGAACCTAATCTTAAACGCGGTTAAGTATAGTGGTAAGAATCGCTGGATCGGTATTTCAGCCTCGGTTCATGAGGCGGAAAACCATCAGAAAGAAGTCCGCATCAGCGTACAGGATCATGGTTCTGGTATCAGCAGTTCAGAGTTGGCACATATTTTCGAACCATTTTATCGTAGTCCAGAGGTTGTGAATGCACAGATTCACGGAACTGGTTTGGGACTAGCCGTGGCAAAGCGTATTGCAGAGGCAATGGGAGGACGACTGTCGGTAACGAGTGAACTGGGCGTGGGGAGTACTTTTACTCTGCACTTACCGGTCTCGTTGAAGTCGGAAGCCGAAATGGCATTGGTTGCTCCGGAATCGAATTAGGCGTACAGAAATGAATGAGAACATTTTGTTGGTGGAAGACGAACAGGCATTGAGGACTGCACTCGAAGTCCGCCTTCGCTCTGAAGGCTACGTTGTTGATACTGCCGAGGATGGCGAAGAGGGACTGCGGAAGGCAACTAATCTATGCTTCGACTTGATTATCCTCGATGTCATGCTGCCGTATCGCAACGGGTTCGACGTCTGTCGCGGCGTTCGGCAACTAGGGTTGGCGACTCCCATTCTGATGTTGACTGTCCGCGATCAAGTCGTTGACAAGGTGGTGGGGCTCAACCTAGGTGCTGACGACTACATGACGAAACCGTTCGAGGCCGCGGAACTCATTGCTCGTGTCCAGGCTCTATTGCGACGCGTACCAATCCGTACCGGACAAGGCGTTCACCAATTCGGTTCGATCCGCGTAGACGTCCGGCGAGCAGAAGTTACTCGAGACGGAAAGCCTGTTTATCTCACGGCTCGCGAGTTCCAACTTCTTTGCTACTTGATGGAACGCACGGGAAGTACTGTCCCTAGAACTGAACTGTTGCGGTCGCTGTGGGGCTATGAGGCCGGTGCGTTCACTCGTACAGTCGATGCGCACGTGGCCGGCCTGCGCCAAAAGTTGGAGGAAAATCCGGCCCGGCCCGAGCTTATTCTTACGATCCCTGGAGTCGGCTACAAGTTTATGGGATTAAGTCAGAATTGAACTGGCCCAGCCTCGATCTCCGCTCGCCAGAGCCGCCTCAGCGAAGCCTCCGCTGATCCCTTAAGTTCAGCACGCACCCCACTCCCCGAGCAGGGGACATGGTCGGACGCTCACGATCGAATTTATAAAATGTAAAGTTAATCGCTGCGTTGTAAAGCTGCTTTACAGATAGTTTCAATAGCAACGCAAATGCAAAGAAATAGAATTGCCTATAACTTGCAGTCGTATCGCTAGCCACATGTAACTTCCTTGTGAAATACCGTTCTCTCGCTTGCTTACTTTGCTCTGCAACAACACACAGATTTAGCAAAGCTCCTAATCTCGTGCCTACTACACGCCGGTGGTTCCTGGCGGAGAAGCAGTAATTGAACTTGCCGTGAAAGGCTTGATGGTTGCTTATGTTCTCGAAAGGAAAGTGCAAGAAAGAAAGCAATCGCACAAGATCATCATCGAGAACGGGTCGCTGAATCCTAAGCCGCATGATTCTCGCTTCGCGGACCGAAGATTAAATTAGCGCTTGACCGGTGGTTCCCGAGAAATATTTCAGCCAGTGCATGGAGACCCGTTATGACCGAGACGACGCAGCAAAGTCCGTTGTTGGAAATGTCTGAACTATTTGCGGATCTACCTATCTCTGTCTGTGCAGATATCGTATCCATGGCTCGGACTAGAGACTACCTTTGCCGCCAGGTGATGTTTTTGGCGGGTGGCCGAACAAAGGAAACACTCTTGCTAACAGACGGTCGTGCGAAGATAACGCAGGTGGGTGAGAGTGGCACCGAAGTCATTCTTCGACTGACTGCCCCTGGCGAAATGATTGGCGAGGTTGGTTTGGTGCCCGGCCACCGGCACTCTTCGACAGCGGTCGCGCTCCAGGAATGCAAGGTACTTGTGTGGGGTGCAGAGATCTTCCAGGGAGCTTTAGACCGCTTTCCTATCCTTCGGCGCAATGCAAAACGCATCCTTGAACGGCGCTTAGATGAGCTGGAAACCCGTTTTTGCCAGGTATCCACTCAAATGGCGTCCCCTCGTCTGGCTCATGCGTTGCTTCGTCTAATTGATCAAGTGGGTCGCAAAGTGAATAGCCATGTCGAAATCAACGTCTCGCAGGAGGCGCTCGCGCAGATGACCGCGATGACCTCGTTTACTGTGAGCCGGCTGCTTACCAACTGGGAAAATCAGGGCCTCCTGAGAGTTCGCAGGCAAGCCATTGAAATTTCCGATTTTCTGCCCCTCATGGGACTGTGTAAGGGTAGATAATCACCCGGCTCGGTACGCAGCTGGTCGGAATGGAGGCTATGGTTCCTGAACGCATAGCTGGAGTTCGGTCTCCAAACGGGCCGCGAAATTGCAGTCGCGAGTATCGAGTTTACCTTCTGCCTTCCCTCTGCCGAACTGCACCTATTCCTTCAAAGCACGTCAGGAGATGGGCCGGATCTCTTTGTAACGCAACCACGAAGCCCGAACATTGCAAGAGAACGGCGCCACACATAGCCGATATTAGTTTGCCGTGAATTTCCGACCGCTGGCGCGAGCCGCGAATACACCAGACGCTAACACGCCAGCCGCCAAATGACTCAAAGGGTTCAAGCACGATTCCTCCTCGCCAGAGCCGCTTCCGCGAGGCCCTACTTCCTGTTCCCCGTTGATCTTTGAGCTCAACAAAAGAATTCCACTGGCCGGGTCGGCCGCTGACCGTCGGATCGATCAGATGTAAAACCATTCGCGCGTGTGTAAAGCAATTTTACAACGTCATCTAGAAACTAGCAGAATACGAAGACATCTAATTACTTGTAAATAACCGTCATCTCCATGAATACATGTAAGTTCGTTGTGAAATACCGTTCTCTCGCCGTTTACTTTGCTCTGTCGCAACACACCGATTTAGCAAAGCCCCTATTCTCATGCCCACAACACGGCGGTGGCTCCTAGCGGTAAGCAATAAAGACGGTGTTCGGCGACGCAAGCAGAGTTTTGAGAGTTTTGCAGGTTAGCAGGTCAGGTAAGGAGGCGGCATGGTCGTAGGAAAAATGTTTTATCGGTTCTGGTTGCCCGCGTTTCTCTTGTGTTTCACAACTCTTTCCGCGAGGGCTCAGTCGTTCCAAGTGCAATGCCCAAACACCACCATCACTCACCCGGCAGCCACCAATAATTCGGAGCCGACCTACGTCGGTCCGACTTATACGGGCACCAGTGGTTATCCGGCAGCGCCCACCCATGTGAACGGCGCCATAAAATGCCAACAGATCTCAGGCGGCGACGGTTTCGCGACGATGGGCGACGGCACCCAGACCTATCTGTTTGCCTTCGGTCCTCTGTCCGGATTGGCGGACATGTCGAAAGGGCTGCCCGGCACACAGTTC
>Ga0137415_10005446_pt1 | contig 12609 bp, 12 predicted proteins | sample CZODoug3_1_1_16f_FD_183082 | JGI IMG/M metagenome (GOLD analysis project Ga0137415, IMG submission 183082) | Vadose zone soil fungal communities from Angelo Coast Range Reserve, California, USA - CZODoug3_1_1_16fungal (Hybrid Assembly) | ecosystem: Environmental > Terrestrial > Soil > Vadose...
AACTCGGCGACCCAACTGTCGGCGTCCGGGTTGCAGGTCGCCCGAATGTAAGGCCTGACACCGCAGGTTGAGCGGTTGCGGCTGAGCAAGTAAAAAAATTGATGGGCCGTGAAATGGGTCAGCTCGTCAAAACAGATCAACGTGATCTGGGCGCCCTGCCAGTCATAGACCGACGTGGCGAGCTGAAGATGCGAAAACTTGATCTTGCCCCCGCATGGCCAGCGCCATTCTTGCGCCCGCAGGTGCGGGGTGCCGCCGAGCCGCGGATAGAAATTTTGGCTCTCGTCCCATAACCCGCCGGGGTTGGTGATCTGGGGTGTGGTGCGGCGGAAGAATACCGCGGTAAAGTTCGCGACCCGGCCGACGTGGCGCAGCGGTTCCAGGATCAGTCCGACCGTCTTCCCGCCGCCCGCGGCGCCGCCGTATATGCAAATGTCCGCAGCGGTTCGCAGAAACTCGGTCTGCGGTCCTCGTTGAGCTGAGATCGTTGCCCTGGCAGATGGCGACATTGGTCACACTCCGCGTCGAAGGGGTCAGTCTGATGTTGGCCGGGAAACCGATCGCGCCCGTTTCTGGTCACAACCCTCATGGTACGATCGGTCTGCACGTGTCCCGGCCAAATGATTTCGGTCTTGCGCATCAGATTATGTGCCGGATGCGGGGAGCCGCTGACGTTGTCGTCTCCGAGCGAAGTATTTCGCTTGTGCGTCTTGCAGCGCCTGCGTCAGCTCCGGATCGCGGCTATTATCGGGCAGGACGAGGACCACCTCTGAGTTCGACTCAGCATCGGTGCTCGGAACTGGCTCATCCGGGGCCGTCCGCTCACTCCAATGCGCCCTCGTCTTCAGCCAGAAGATGATCGCCGTGATATTGCCGGTCTTCGCGGCAGCGAACAAATAGCCCGAGATCGTCGCATTGGCCTCGGCCACCCCGCGACCTCTCTCCCGAGCCAGCCGGTCACCCTGACAGATCGGCGACCTCGATCGTGCATCACGTGTCATCGAGCGGCTCCCATTCCTCGAGCTTGGTCCAGCCATCGCGGATAAAGGCCTCGGCGTCTTCCGCGGACATATCGACAGTGCCGTCTTCCCGGACGATCAGATGCCGACCCGAGTATGTCTGCACGGCTCCAGTGCCACGCGGCGCACGAAGGCGAACCCAAGAGCTTCTCCGCTGTTTGAGCTGCTCGGCCTGCCGCCGGCAGAGTTCATAGATGCCCCGGCTGTTCATCGGCAGATTGAGCATATCCAAGGCTCCGCTGCAGGCGTCGGCCTCGTCGTCATGGGCGAGATCGGGGAAGCCTTCGAGGACGCGGAAGAGGTCCTCGTTCCAGCGGCCGCGCCGGATCTTGAGGTTGCCGACGCGGCACTGCGAACTGAACGGTCCGAACCGCGTGATCTTGTCGCCACTTTCTGAGGCCGGCGCTACGGTGAAGCCGCTCAGCGCGCGCACCAGGTGAAGCGCCTGGCTCTTGCCGGCCTGCCCCGGATCCTTGCCGAACCCGATGCTGACCCGTTTGCCGTCGTGCGTCGCGGTATTGAGCAACAATCTCTCGACATCCCCCGGGTTCGCCCGCTCGCGCACCATATCCAGCAGCCAACAGCCGCCGTTCTTATCGCGGCCGAGCTTGATGCCCACCGTCCAGTCGGGGTCGTTGAGCTCGGTCTTTTCGGTGGCGGCGAGATCCCAATACCGGACAATTTCGAGATCCGCCGGGACCTCGTCGACGACGGCACACCATTCCCGCTTGAAATAGAGCCCCGCCGCTGCCCGGATCTTCCAATTGCCAACCAGCAGCCGCTCGCGCTCGAGCAGCGGCAGCGACAGCAGCCAGGCGAGGTAGTCCGGGTTGACCTGCAGCAGAGCGGGGTTGTCGAACACCTTGGCCGGGATAAAGGTGACGCTGATCGGCCGCGGCGGGTCGACGCCCGGCGGAAGATCCTCCGGCCGCGGCATGTATTGCATCAAATCATCCGCCCGATCGGCCCAAACGATCCTGTCCGAGACGCGGATGTAATAGCGCAGAACCCCGACCCGCTCGGGGAGCGGAAACCCGGTCTCCTGGTCTATCCACCATGCCAGGAACTCGGCAACCCAACTATCCGCGTCCGGGTTGCAGGTTGCGCGAATATAAGGCCTGACGCCGCAGGTCGAGCGGTTGCGGCTGACCATGTAGAAGAACTGATATGCCGTGAAATGCGTCAGCTCGTCGAAACAGATCAATGCGATCTGAGCGCCCTGCCAGTCGTGGACGGTGGTTTCGAACTGCAGATGCGAAAACTTGATCTTGCTGGCGCGGGGCCAGCGCCACTCGTGCACGCCGAGATGCGGGGTACCACCGAGCCGCGGATAGAAGTTCAGGCTCTCATCCCATAACGCCCCGGGGTTGGTGATCTGGGGCGTCGTGCGCCGGAAGAACACCGCCGCAAAATTCGCCACCCGGCTGACGTGGCGCAGCGGCTCCAGGATCAGTCCGACCGTCTTGCCACCGCCCGCCGCACCGCCGTATATGCAGATGTCAGCTTCGCTTCGCAGAAATGCGGTCTGAGGTCCGGGCTGCGCCGAGATCGTGGCCCTTGGCGATGGCGACATTTGTCACGCGCCGCGCGCCGAGGCGGGTTGTCCCCTCTCATTGGGAGCCAGGTCGCCACCGTTGTCGGACAGAATGTCCACGGTGTGTTCGGTCGCCCCAGGTCCTCCTTTCCTTCCGGTGATCATGGTCTTGCGCGGGAGAGTATCTGCCGGGCTAGCGAGCTGCCGCCGCTGTTGTTTCCGGGCAAAGTATTTCTCTTGTGCGCCTTGCAGCACCTCCGTCAGCTCAGGATCTCGGCTATTGTCGGGCAGGACCAGGACCACGTTTGAACGATGTGATTCGGTACGGGTCTCCAGAATTGGGTCGTCCGGCGCCGCTCGCTCCCGCCAATTCGCCCTGGTCTTCAGCCAGAAGATGATCGCTGCGATATTGCCCGCCTTCGCGGCGGCGAACAAATAGCCGGAGATCGTCGCATTGGCCTCCGCCACCCCGCGATCGAGCTCATCACGCAAGCGCTTGCGCAGCGTCTTCGGGGCGCAGCCGACGATCTTGGCGATGTCGTCCTGACGGACCCCGACACCAGCCAAATACCGTACCTTCTCGCGCATCGCATCAGTCACGACAAATGCTTTTCTCGCCATGTGCGGCTCCCGATTAATGCCGGTCCTACGTTCCGGCGCGTTCGTCGAACAATTGACCGGAGGCTTGATGTCGCGCGGTGCGTCCGGTGAAGTCCTGCCAGCGTCGCACGACGACATCGGCATAAGCGGGGTTGAGCTCGATGCCGTAGCAGACGCGGCCGGTCATTTCGGCCGCGATCAGGCTCGTGCCCGAGCCGAGAAACGGGTCATAGATCGCCTGGCCGGGCCGGCTGTTGTTGGCGATCGGGCGGCGCATGCATTCAACCGGCTTCTGGGTGCCGTGTCCCCAGCTCTGCTCGCGCTGCCGGTTGCCAAAAGGATTGTTGTTGGGAATTTCCCAGACCGTCGTCTGGGTGCGGTCGCCTTGCCAGTGGCTGGCCTTGCCCTCGCGCACCGCGTACCAACAGGTTTCGTGCTTCCAGTGATAGTCGCCGCGGCTCAGCGTGAAGTGCTGTTTAGCCCAGATGATCTGAGCGCGCAGCTGCAACCCGCAGGCCGCCAGATCGGCGGCGACGACGTCGCCGTGCAAAGCCCCGTGCCAGACATAGGCGACATCCCCAGGGAACAGCGCATAGGCCTCCCGCCAGTCGGCGCGATCGTCGTTGAGGACTTTGCCCTGCGCGAGCTTGCCGGTGCTGAGGTTCCGGCGCGCTCTCCAGGACGGCTCGTAGCCGACCCCATAAGGCGGATCGGCGACCATGAGGTGAGGCTCGGCTTCGGCCAGCACTCGCGCCACATCTGCCGCGCTGGTGCTGTCGCCGCAGCCAACCCGGTGGTGGTTTCCCAACAGCCATAGGTCGCCGCACCGAGAGACCGGTTGATCGGGGACTTCCGGAATGCTGTCGGGATCGGTCAGACCGCTCGATCCCAAACCGGCCAGGATGGTTTCGAGCTGATCCGGCTCGAAGCCGATCAGGTCGAGGTCGAAACCGGCGAAGCCGAGCTCCTGGAGCTCGTTGCGGAGCTGCTCGGGGTCCCAGCTCGCCCGCGCCGCCAGTTGATTGTCGGCCAGGCGGTAAGCACGCTTCTCCTCCTCGCTCCAGCCGCGCGCGACCACGACCGGGATCGACTTCAGTCCCAGCTTTGCCCCCGCGCCGACACGAGCGTGGCCGACGATCAGCACCCCCGACTCGTCGACCAGCACCGGCATCGTCCACCCCAATTTGAGGATGGAGGCGGCGATCTTGTCGAGGTCGGCCTCGCTATGAAGTCGGGCATTGTGCGCGTAGGGTATTAAATGCTCGATCGGCCAGCGCTCGCTCTGATCGGCCGGCCACGGACGCCTCGGCATTTCGCCCCCGGAATCCGATCGTCTCGACAACATTGTTCACCTCCGTCACGGTGAATGCCTTACGGCATCGCGCCGTGCGGGGGAGTTGTATCCGGCGTGATCAGTGAAACAGTGTCACAAGATTTTACTGACCGGAGGTTTCATCAGAAGGTTTCCCGGCCCGTCAACCCCATCTCGGACCGTGCTTACCACGCCCCCTCTTGAAGGAGGTCTCCAGTTCTGCCCATGCCGTCTTGAAAGCTGCGGGGTAGGCGTTGGCGACCTCGGCCAGGCACCGACGCTGCGCTTCGAGTTTCGTCAGTGATGCCTCAGGGGTCATGATCTCTTTTAGGTGGCGCAGAATTGCCCCGGCAACCGCGACTGTCTTTGTGCTTTGCGCCGGCCATTCGCAAATTCCATTTGCGCGCAAAAACTGCAGCGATCTCCAACACAGGGTATCGAGCGATCGCGACCATAGTCCTACCCGAGCAACTCGATAATCCGGCAGGAACCGGAAGGCCAAGTCGTTCAGCTCAGCTGGAGGTACCTGTACTTGCTCGTTGCTACTCCCGCCCCATCTGATACCAGTCATCAGAACACGACGGCTGTGCACTTTTCTAAACAGATCGTCCACGGCTTCGCCCCAACCCATCATGACAAGCTCGTCAATATCCGACCATTGTCCGCCGCTCTGTGGCGCGGTCGCGACGCACCCGGCGTTGTAATCGGCGCCTGAGAAGCGTGTAAGGGAGCGTGGGTCGAATCGTGGCTTGAAGCCGAACATAGCCTGCACCATCGCCTCTGGCTCACTCAGATCCGTCAGCGCGACGACCCGTTCATGGTCGCGGGTTCGAATCCACATCACCATTTCACCGAGACCCCAGAAGGTCTTTTGGTCCACGGCACTTGCCATTCTAACCTTCGCTTGATCTAGACCCAGACGGGTGCACCCACCCCTATATGCGGTAGGCGCCTAGGAAAATAGCGCGAATATGGTAGTGGACAAGAGTGTCATCACGGCAAATTCGACGATAAGTCCATAGACCCATAAATAGCTGAGAACCCCCACGCGCCGCGCGTCTGGGTTGCCGGTCCGTGGGCCGCTTTTACGAACGGGCGAGCCTGAGACGTCCCCTTCGCCATCAGCGACAAAGCACCGCGACCGATGGTAGTGGACAAGACCGCCCGCATCACGGTAAGTTCCGCAATCCGGTTGTGACCAGTAAATGGCTGAAGAACAACGGCGTTTTCGATTTGGAATGGAGGCATGGCTTTTATCGCTCCCCTTTTTATAGACGGTAAATTCATCGGCCGTCCAGCGTCACTATCCCGAAAAAACGCATTTTGACAAGGGCTTAGGAGAGGCCACCGGGCCCAGCCAATCGGGGAGTTGGACTTACTATTCTTCGTGATTTTCAGTCTGAAACCAGCTTATTACGCTCCAGAATCGCCCCGGAATTAGCGCTATTTCAGAGACGGGTTCGCTCCAGACTGCCTCCTCCAGCGGGGAGTCCTCTGCGAACCGCCTGGCTCTGGAAATCCTGGGTTCGGTCCATGAACGCGGGCGCTCGCCGGACGCCGTGACAACGGCCAAGACAGCCGGCGGAATGATCCGCCAGTTTCGTTTGTCGTCCGGGACCAGAAGGATCGCGCACGACAGCGTCAGGCGATCGGGGTCGGCCCCTGCGGCACCGTTCGCCAGAACTCGGGATCGTGGCCGAAGAAGATGCGCGCCCCGCCGCGTTCCAGCGCCTCCAGCCGGTCAAGCGAGGCCATCATCGCCTGCTGATCGTGCATGTTGCGCGGCAGGCGGCGCTCGCGCAGGGTCTGGCAGAAGTAGCAGGCGTCCGCCGCGAGCACGGAAGCGGCTCGCCGAAGGCATTGCCGACGAAGCGGCCGGGCGCGGCATCAGCGAGTTGGAAGCTCGGCGCGACCTCTCCCTGATCGATCTGCTGGCGCTTTTTGCTCAGGCGAAGAGAGCCCGAACTGCCGATCATATTGAGCCGTATATAGCGGATTCCGGCCGCTTGCATATGACGGCAGGGCGTTTATAGAAAGTGCATCGGCGGGCCGGAGCAAAAATGCATCACGGACGGATGGGTAAAGCCGGCCGCGGATGCGGGGCACTCGTCCAGGGCCGACAAAGGCCATGTGCTGCCGGAATTTAATGGGTGCGCAGGGTTCTCAATTCTATGCAGACAACACGGCAAAACGGTCCTGCCCGCATGCGTATTGCCTGGCGAAAAGCGATAAGTAGGGGAGAAGACGATGAAGGTGCTTTTGACCGGAGGATCGGGAAATCTCGGCCAGACCCTCGTACCCATGTTGCTCGACCAGGGTGACACACCGGTAATTCTGGATGTTCGTGCTCCGCGGGATTTGAAAAAGGGAGCGCTCTTTATCGAGGGGTCTATTCTGGACCGGTCGAAGCTGACGGATATATTGCGTGCCTGCGATTGCATCGTGCACATAGCCGCCTGGCACGGTATCCACGAAAGTCGCGGCGAGAAAAATTCGTACGATTTCTTTGACCTGAATGTGCGCGGCACCTTCGAGGTTTTCGAAGCCGCCGCTTCCCTCAGCATCGATAAGATCATATTCATTTCCACGACCAGTGTTTACCGGCCGGATACTCTGTACGGGCGCAGCAAAATCCTGGCCGAGTTGATTGCCGAGGATTACAGAAAGCACCGCAAGATGAACGTGATTACCCTTCGCCCGCGCGGATTTATCCCATTCTGGGACCGCGACGTGTACGCCAGCTATAGTGAGTGGGCGCGCTGGTACTGGAAGGGAGCGGTGCACATCGATGATGTTGCGGCGGCGGTTATCTTGAGCCTCGATCTCATTTCCCGGCAGCACCTCCGACAGCAGCTCGTACTCACGCTTGACAGCGCCTATGAATATACGGATGCCGATCTGGATGATTGGGATGCCGATGGAGGGGGCTCTACGTTCAAGAAATACTATTCTGAATATTACGATCTCGCGCTCTCTTACGGACTCGATCCAGCCATAAAGCCAACCAAGCTGGATATTTCGGAGACGGTTCGTTGGTTGGACTACGAACCGTCGTATAGTCTGGCAAGCTTGTTGTCGGAACTGGCAGCCTACGGCGATCGCGGACCACCGCAAGAGGCCCATGTTCCGGCGCTGTAACCCCTTCCCGCTCCCGGCATGTGTGCTGAGGCGCACTTGTTCGGTCAGCCCTCGCGGCCTCGTCCAAAGATCGCGAGAACGCACGCACGACGGCAATCGCGCGAACGATGGCGAACGGTTCGAGAGGTCCGACCATTCGATTATCTGCCGATCTTGCCCGTTCCCTCCACTACCAGGTAATCGCGGCGAAAAATCCGGTGAGGGCATTTCATGCTGCGCATCTTGATTGCCGATGGCACGCCAGCCGCGATGCAGGCGGAGCGGGAAACATTCGGGATTCCCTCGAACGCTTCGCTCTTTGAAGCTGCGCTCAGGTCGCAACAGCCTCATATCGGCTGCTCGTCGATTAATGTTGCCGATGGCCAAGACCTGCCGGGCGGCGTGTCGCTCGGAGATTTTGACGGTTTAATGTTCAGCGGTTCGCCGCTGCATATTTACGACCGAACGGTCGAGGTGACGCGGCAAATCGATTTTGCGCGGGCAGCGTTTACGGCGGGCCTACCCGCATGGGGAAGCTGCTGGGGCCTGCAGCTCGCGACCGTAGCACTCGGAGGAACCGTCCGCCGCAATCCCCGCGGCCGCGAACTCGGGGTGGCGAGAGCGATTACCGCCACGACGCCCGGCCGCTCCCACCCGCTTCTCGCGACGCGGCCTTCCGTCTTCGACGCTCTCTGCTCTCATATCGACGAGCTCGAACAGCTGCCGCCAGGCGCGGAGGTGCTGGCTCAGAACGAGCTTTGTCCGATTCAGGCGCTGGCGCTGGAACTGCCGTCGGGAAGCATTTTCTTCGGGACGCAGTATCATCCCGAGTTCACGCTATCGGTCGCAGCCGGTTTGATCGAGATGCGGGCCGCAAGTCTCGTAGCGGAGGGGTTCAGTCGCGATTGTGCCGAGCTGGTCGCGATGGCCCGCGATTTCCGCGCGCTGCACGCCGAGCCGGAACGCCGCGACCTGGCCTGGCGCTACGGCATCGGCCCCGAGATCTTGGATCCTGTCCGCCGCACAACCGAAATCGGCAACTGGCTGCGGGAAGCGGCGAAGATTTCTAGCTCGTGATGGTAACTGGCGAAAATCTTTCAAGTGGATTGGCGAAAACCGGTTCTGCCCCTCACGGTTTTCATGCTCCACTTTCTGCAGCGGCCGCTATGGCCTTTAACCCATAACGAATTCTTCCGTCTCGATGTCGAGACGCCGCCGCGTCACCGGCATGGCATCGGCGTCATGCATCGCCGACGCGCGCGCCTGGAGGATGAGCGCCCGCAACTCGGCGAAGTCCTTACACCCGTCGTTAAAATCGGAAAGGGTGTCCCTGTGAAGGACAGTCTCGCTGACCCGATACCGTCCCCCGGACAAAGCTCGGCGAAGGCTGGCTCGGAATCGGGCACAGTCCCCGCCAGCATTATTGCAATCTCCCGCGGCGGAAATTTCGTCCGCCAGATACCGCTCGGCCCCGTCGCCTTTCATCCCATGATGGCTGCTGACGAAATCGAGCGCGCCGACGAGGCAACGGTTGCCCCGGCGATCGCTCAAGCGGCCTTTGACCCAGCGCTCGCCGTCGCCGAAGAACTTCAGTAGAAAATCCATGACTTCGACGGCTTCGGCCGGGTCGCGCGCGCCCATGAAATCACGCCTCCACATCCGCGGGTGACGTGCGAGTGTATCGCCCCCGCACGCCCTCCGTCCTGTTTAATATAGATGACAAGAATGCAAATCATTCCATGCTATTGGTCAGGATCGTCCGTTAGCTTTCGTCGCTCTGCGGAGGTCGGCCTGTCGCGCGACAAAGTCACGGACGCTCGTCGCGGGCCTCCCGGTGATTGTCTCGATGTCATGCGTCAGACGATCATAACGGTTGGCGGCATGGAGGCGGGCCATGGTCAGGAGATGTTCGAATAGATGGTCGGGCAAATTGCGGTCGCGCAGCTCCTGGTCGCGCCAATGCTCTAACGGTATATCGACGTAAGTGATGGTTCGACCGAGCGCATTGGAAAACTCCCCGGCCACGCCTCGCATGTCCTGCGACCGCGGCCCGGTTAGTTCGTAAACCTTGCCGATATGAGCAGTTGGATTCGCCAGGATAACCGCGATCACCTCCGCCACATCCCGAGCATCGACCGGCGAGGTTCGCCCCGTGCCGAATGGAAGCCGGATCGTGCAGTCCTTGGCGATCGATTCCGCAGCCCAGTCGGAGAAGAAGGGGTTCTGGAGGAAGACCGTAGGTCGGACGTGTACGACGGGCAATCCGGTCCAGTTCAGCACCTGCTCGCCGAGCCAATGCTGCCGCTGCTGCGGAGAATCCGTCATCTCCGTCAGGCTCATCTGCGATACGGTTAGCTGGGAGATGTTGACGAACACCTCCAGATCGCGGTGCTCGCGTGCCACGGCAGCGGCAGTAACCGTCGCCTCCAGATAGGGCGCAGACGCGCTCATGCCGAAATACATCCGCCGGCAACCTGCCAGAGCGCGCGCAACATCCGCGGCCCGTGTGAGGTCGCCGATAACGACCTCTGCGCCAGTGGCTCGCAGTGCCGTGGCCCGTTCATCTTCCCGTCTGACCAGCGCGCGGACCGGCAGATTGCGTTGGCGAAGCAGCTCGACGACGGTGCGACCCACTCCACCAATGCGTCCTGCGGCACCGGTTACAACGATGGGGCTGTCAAGCGGCATGCAAGTGCCTCCGATATTCGCGGCCGTCGGCAGATCAATTTTGCTTTCGCGAGGTACCTGATTTTGTCGTTTCCGCGCAAGCGCGAAACAGATGCCGGCCGACAGGCGGCGTATCGACCGGCCGTGCGGATGATCTCGAACACGTGCGGGCGCCAGGGCAAGCGAATAGAATCCCTGGGTTATCGCGCTGTCGTTGGCATCTGTCGCTTCTTCGTCGAAGGGCTTTAGGGACCTGACGCAAGTTCCCGGCGCCGGATTGCTGCTTCACGTCAATTAGAACTTCGTCGGTAGCCCCCAATTGTTCCGCGACCTGGGCTCAGCAGCCTGGCGCCGCGCTTTGTCGGGTGCCGGGGAGGTGGAAGGCGATCTCTCCCAGTCCGGGGCGCCGTTGTCGCATATGCGCCGAATCCGGTCGTTCGCCTGTCATGGGTCGAACGAGTCAAGCCGACCCTAACCGGTCGCTCGTTGCAGGCAACCGCGACGGGGAGAAATGCTCCAGAGCCGTCATCGAGCCGGGCACGGCGTCCGACGGTATTCGTGGGAAGCTGTCGTTCGTTGGCGCGCTTTGGGTGCCAGAGGTGTGCCAAAAGAGACGTCACCGGCCACATCATCATGGCGGACGGCAGCTACCGAACCGTCTGACTGTCTCGGGCGTCCCGAGCCAAGGTGATGGCCAAGGAGAAAGTCAGCGTTCGAACCTCGATGTTCTCGCGCTCTGTCTAGTGCAGTGTCTCTCAATTGTCCTTACATGCACTGCAAAGTAAAGCCCTCCCCCTTTGATGCTCACCTATGCACACATCTGAGCATGGCCCGCGCTTTGCGCAGAGCTTCGAGCCTGGTGAGGCCGTGGCGCATGGTAATGGGTCCAGGGGGACTTTCCGAGGCGTATCCCTTCCAGCCGCCAAGGCGCGCGATGATCCAGCTTGCCCAAGCCAAGGAACCGCCGGGATGAGGGTTCTTCTGCTTTGCGGTTCGTCCTTCGAGAGCGGGCTGCTGGAGGCTGAGGGCGTCGATCTCGTCGGCCGCGAAGACCTCTTCGGCGGGGATTGGGGTGGCGCCGTCGCGGGCGTGGACGAGTTGCATGATGCGGGTTGCGGCAAGCGTGGCGAGGAAGGCGAGTTTGATCAGGCCGTCAGCGGTCTCGACCTGACTGGCCTCGATATCGAGGCCCTGGCGCTTGAGCGTCCAGAACAGCTGCTCGATGTTCCAGCGCTGGCGATACCATTCAATGATCTGCAGGGCGTCTTCTGCGGTGTCGACGACATGGGTGGTCAGCAGGCCAATGCAGCGGCGGCTCCGTGCCGGAGCGCGGGCCGCATTCGCGCACATCGACGACATGAACAGTGACGCTGTCTGGCAGCGGTCCTCGCAGACGCGACTGGCGCAGCCAATGCGGGCACCTCAGTTCGACCTTGCCGAAGCGCACCTCCATCTTCGCCCGCCGCGCCGGGCGGCCCGGCTGTCTGGGCACCTGCAACTCGAAACCGCAGGCAACCGCAAGCCGGTCGCACGCGGGAAACAACGAATCGCCGTCGGTCAGAGAGCGGTTTTGCGCCGCGCGTGCGAGCAGGTGCAGCCTGGCCGGACGCGGCCGCGCCCAGCTCTCGTAAATGTCGGCCTCGCGGTCACTGACCACGGTGACCAGTTCAGCTCCGGCCAACACCGTTTCGGCTGCTGTGATCCCGTCTTGCCAGCGCTGCGCTTCCTTGGCCGCCATCGGCCGCTGGCGGCGTGCTGTCGTAATCTTGCCACGACGCACCCACAGCTTGGCCCAGGCCAGCCCGAGACAGCGCCCGCCATCGGCCGCGACCGCCAGCAGCGGGTGCAGAAACAGCCCCTGGTCGGTGCCGTTGCCGACCGGACCCAGGCCGTGCGTGCGCCCGGCATGGCGCTGGAAATTGAGTTCGGTGGTGTCCTGGATCGCCAGGACATGGCGGCAGCCTTGGGCCAGCCGAGCGACCCGCTCGCCGGCCCCCTGGTTGAGCGCCTCGAGGCTCACCCGATCATTGTGCAGAAAACGGCCGAACCTGACCTCATCGGCGCGATGGCAAGACAGCTGCCGCAGCCGCACGGTCGATCGCTCGACCATGCGCTGCAGAAACAGCGCCCCCTTTTTCCAGCCGGGCATCCCCGAACTGGCCAACCGCGAACCCGTCCATGCCGACCCCCTCCTCAACATGTAGCGGTCGGCAACCAGAGGGTCACACAATACCGGGGGATCGCAACACCCAATCATAGGGTGAGTCAACATGTCGCACCCTTCCCAAAAGATGTGTGCATAGATGAGGCTTGCGGGGAGAGGGTTGGGGTGAGGGGCCTCCTCGTGATTGGACAATGGC